>Ga0207674_10006727_pt1 | contig 13498 bp, 15 predicted proteins | sample KBSCornC72_FD_184303 | JGI IMG/M metagenome (GOLD analysis project Ga0207674, IMG submission 184303) | Corn rhizosphere microbial communities from Kellogg Biological Station, Michigan, USA - KBS Corn C7-2 (SPAdes) (version 2) | ecosystem: Host-associated > Plants > Roots > Rhizosphere > Soil ... | reverse complement strand
GCGTGCACGGCGGCTCGAGTCGATCGCCGGCGCGCGCCTCGAACCCGTCAGCGGCCAGGAGTCGCACATGATCGTGCGTGCGGCGTCCGCGGACGCTCTCGTCCACGTTCCGCGCGGCGAGGGCGAGATTCCAGCTGACGGCGACGTGCGGTTTCTCGCCCTCGACTAGGAACGCGCACCACGCACGAGCGTGCGAATCGCCCCCGGGGGCGGGGGCTCGGCGCCGTTCGCGTACGGCGCGTAGCGCCCGAAGGCGATCGCTGCGACCTGCGCGGCCGCCGCGAGCCAGACGAGGCCGAGGAGCGCGGACGACACGGGCACGTAGCCGACCGTGACGAGGCCGACCGCGTAGAGCGCCGCGCGGGGGATGGAGAGGTCGAGTTCGTGCGCAAGGAGGACGAGGCCGACGACCGGGCCGGCGAGGCCCGCGACGAAGAGCACTGCGCGCTGCCAGAGGCGCCGTTCGATCGGGAGCCAGAGCCAGGCGTAGAGCGACGGGAGCACGAACACGAGCGCGTACGGCTTGGCGACGGCGAGCACGACGGCCACGACCGCGACGGCGGCCAACGCCGACGCGAGCCCGGCGAGTCGCTCCCCGGCCGTCGTCGGCCGGCCAGGAACGAGTCGCCGACGAGCGACGAGCCATCCGGCGAGGAGTGCGCCGAGTAGCAGCAGGATGCCGCCGACAGGCGGGTTGTCGAGCGTCTCCGTGAAGGGCGAGAGCGGGAGCGCGGCGCCGGTCGGGAACGCTCCGCCGAGCGCCCCGATCCACACGAGGAGCCCCCCGAGCAGTGCGACGCCGAGCCGCGTCCGAAGCGCCCGGACTGCAGGTCTGAAGGGAAGGCCTCGCCGCCGGCCGCGAACGATCAGGTCGACGAGCCCGAGCGCGAACGGGACGACCGCGAGCACGAGTGTGAGGCGCACGGCCCACCCGCTCGCCGCACGGTCGGCGAAGAACACGCTGTCGGGCGTCCGGAACGCCCCGCCGAGGCTTCCGTCGAGTGAGCTCAAGAGCGCCTCCGTCGCACGCCCGAGTTGGCCGAGCCGCCGTATCGTGAGCTCCGTGTCGGGGTCGCCGAGGGGGCTCGCGGGATCACTCAGTGCCGACGTCGTCAGAGTGACGGCTGCGATCCCGTGCCCGAGGAACCGTCCTTGCTCTCCGTAGGCGAACGGGATGCCGAGGTCGACGAGCTGTGTGGGAATCGACGGCAGCGACGGCGACGTCCCGACCTGCTCCTCGATACGAACGGCGGCGGTGCGGACGAGCGCACGAGCGGGAGACACCGGCTCGTCACCGGCGATGGCGAGCCGCGGCCGCCCCCTGCCACCCAGTCCGTCGAGCACGACGACTGCAATCGCCGCCTGCGCGTACGACGACGTCGCCGCGAATCGGTCGGCGCCGGCTCCGCCGTACGAGCCCCCGTCGGTCGAGACCAGGACGAGGGTTCGCTGAGGGCGCGGGTCCGGACCGAACTCCTGTGGTGCGAAGCCGCGGGCGAGCTCGATGAGAGCAGCCGTTCCCGACGCGTTGTCGCCGAGCGGCCGCCCGGTCCCTGCGTTGTCCCGATGAGCAACGACGACGATGCTCTCCTCCGATCGGCCTTGGACGACTGTGACCACGTTCCGGAGCTCGACCTCGCCGAGGTCGGCGAGATCCTCCGACCACACGTCCTCCTCGGTCGTCAGCCCGAGCGCGCCGATCGTCTCCTCGTACCACCGCGCGGCGTTTGTTGCTCCCAGAGAGCCCGGCACGCGAGAGGGGTACTGGCTCGAGAGCGACTGCGCGAGCGCGGCCGCGTTCTCTCCGTCGAACAACGGCTCGAGCGACGATCGCGGGAGCGTTCCCGTTGTCGAGATGGAGAACAGGAGCGCGAGCAGAGCCGGCGCCACTACGACGAATCCGACCCGCACGAGGCGTGCGTTAAGAGGCCGTTCAACAGTGCCGCGACGCAGCCGGCGACCGCGCGTCCGGGGCCGAGCCGCTTCCATCGCCGGGCTATAGTAGGCGCGCCGCGGGCAGCAGGCCCGCGCGACCTTTCCGATGCCTAGCACCTCGACCATCCTGCTCGTCGACGACGAGGATTCGATCCAGACCCTGCTGACGTATCCGCTCGAGCGGGATGGCTACACCGTCGTCCAGGCGCGTGACGGGGAAGAGGCGCTTCGACGGTTCGACGAGGAGCACGTCGACCTCGTCGTGCTCGACGTCATGCTCCCGCGACTCGACGGCCTCGAGGTCTGCAAGCGCCTGCGCAGCCAGAGCAACGTCCCGATCATCATGCTCACCGCGCGGGGCGAGGAGCTCGACAAGGTGCTCGGGCTCGAGCTCGGCGCCGACGACTACATCACGAAGCCGTTCTCCATCCGCGAGTTTCGGAGCCGCATTCGGGCACTCTTGCGCCGCGCCGCATCGCCGCACCTTGCAGGCGAACGCGAGGAGGTCATCGAGCGCGGCGAGCTGCGCATCGACGTGCCGAGGAGGACGGTCGAGGTGCGCGATGAGCCCGTGCAGCTGACGTTCATCGAGTTCGAGATGCTCGTCGTACTCGCGCAGAGCCCCGGGGTCGTGTTCTCGCGGCGCGAGCTTCTCGAACGTCTCCGTGGGGGGGCCGACTACCGCGAACCGCGCACGATCGACGTGCACGTCCGCCACCTGCGCGAGAAGATCGAGCGGGACCCCAGCAGTCCCGAGTTGATCCTCACGATGCGCGGCGCGGGGTATCGCTTCAGACCGGAGTAGGGCTCGCATGTCCCTGCCGGGCGGCATTCGCACCCGCATCGTCCTCGTCCTCGTCGGGATCGTCGCCGGAGCTCTCGGAACGGCGTACATGATCGTCGTGCCGTCGCTCGAGCGGCGGCTCGTCGACGCGAAGCTCGAGCAGCTGAGAGAGCTCGGCGCGCCGCTCGCGAGGACGCTCCCGGAGGACACGGTCCACTGGCAGGACCGTGTCGAGAACTTCGGGGTCGAGACGAACGCCCGCGTCGTCGCGTTCAGCGTCCTGTCGAAGGCGCAGTCGTCCCTCGTCGTCGTCGCGGACTCCCGCACGCAGAGCTCTCGTGACGTGCAGCGGGATCCGATCGCCAACCAGGCGATGACGTCGGGCGAGATCGAGGAGGGCCGGGTCGGCGGTCCGAAGGGTGGCTACGCCGAGGTCGCGTTCCCGGCCGGGCCGGAGGCGGTTCTCCTCTTCCAGGTCGCGCTGGCGGACTCGGTGGCCACGGTCGAGATCGTCCGCGAGCGGTTACTGGTGGCGACGGCCTTCGCGCTCGTCCTCGCCCTGATCCTCGGCTTGACGGCGGCGGGGATGCTCGCGCACCGGCTACTCCGGCTTGAGACGGCAGCCGAGCGCATCGCGGGCGGGGACTTCGGGGCACCGATCGTCGATCACGGGAACGACGAGATCGGTGAGCTCGCCCGCGCTTTCGACCGCATGCGCGTGCAGCTCGCGCAGCTCGACAACGCACGCAAGGAGTTCGTCGCGAACGCCTCGCACGAGCTACGGACGCCGCTCTTCTCGATCGGCGGCTTCCTCGAGCTGCTTGCCGACGAGGAACTCGACGAGGAGACTCGGCGCGGCTTCATCGACACGATGCAGGGACAGGTTCAACGGCTGGCGAAGCTCTCGACGGACCTCCTCGACCTCTCTCGCGTCGACGCCGGCCAGCTGACCGTCGTCTTGGAGCCGGTCGACCTCGGCGGGATCGTCCAGATGCTTGCGGGCGAGCTCGGTCATCTCGCGACCTCGACCGGGCACGAGCTGCGGACGGCGATCGACGACGGCGTGTGGTGTCTCGGCGACGACGCGCGCATCCTCCAGATCGGGCGTGCGCTCGCGACGAACGCGCTGACCCACTCGCCGCGTGGCACGCAGGTGACGCTGCGCGCGCGTCGTCGAGGAGGTCGCGCACAACTGGCGGTCGAGGACGACGGTCCCGGGATCCCCCCGTCGCAGCGAGAAGCGGTGTTCGCGCGCTTCTACCGCGTCGAGGGAGGTATGGCGTCGGGGAGCGGCCTCGGGCTTGCGATCGCACGCGAGATCGCTCGCCTGATGGGTGGCGACGTACGGCTCGACTCCGAGTCGGGTCCTACCGTGTTCACGCTCGACCTCCCGGCCGAGCCTGTGCCGCACGACGCGCCACGAACTCCGGCCGCGTTTTCACGTGAAAACGCGGAGTCGCCGCCCGAAGGCGTCACGCAGAGCTCGTAGCGGGCGTGCGTCTACGATCTTGGCGTGTCGGAGCCGAGCGAGCTGAGCCACGTCACGACCGGCGGCGAGGTCCGCATGGTCGACGTCGGGACGAAGCCATCCGTCCGGCGGCGCGCGGTGGCTGGCGGGCGTGTGGTGATGGCGCCCGAGACTGCCGCAAAGCTCACGGCCTTGCCGAAGGGTGACGCGCTCGTGACGGCGCAGCTCGCCGGCGTGATGGCCGCGAAGCGGACGGCCGACCTCATTCCGCTCTGCCATCCGCTCCCGCTGACGCACGTCGACGTGCGGCTGACCGTCGTCGAGGGAGCCGTCGAGATCGAAGCCGTCGCGGAGACGACGGCTCAGACCGGGGTCGAGATGGAGGCGCTCACCGCCGTCTGCGTCGCGGCGCTCACGGTGTACGACATGGCGAAGGCGATCGACAGGGCGATGACGATCGAGGACGTGCACCTCGTCGAGAAGACGAAGGAACCGGCATGAGAGCCGCCGTCGTGACAGTGTCGGACGGAGTGAGCGCCGGCGTGCGCGAGGACACGAGCGGGGACGTCCTCGAGGCGTTGCTCGTAGGCGAGGGCTTCGAGGTCGAGCGCACCGTCGTTCCGGACGACGCCGACGTGATCGGCGACGCGATCCGGACGCTCGGCGACTCCGGGGTCTCCCTCGTCTTGACGACGGGAGGCACCGGGTTTGCACCACGCGACGTGACCCCGGAGGCGACGCGGGCGGTCATCGACCGCGAGGCGCCGGGGATCGCGGAGGCGATCCGCGCCGACGCGTTCGCCCGGACGCCGCACGCGCTGCTCTCGCGGGGTATTGCGGGGATCCGCGGTGCGACGCTCGTCGTCAACTTCCCGGGATCGACCGGTGGCTGCCGCGACGGATTCGAGGTCGTCCGGCCTGCGTTGCGACACGGGCTCGAGCTCGCCGCCGGCGAGACGGTGACCCCGCACCGGCAGACGTGACGACCGGCGTCGCCTCCGTTCCGCTCCCGCGCCGTCTCGCGTCGCTCGTGCGCATCGAACACACGGTGTTCGCGCTTCCGTTCGCATATGTCGGGGCATTCCTGTCGGTCGACGCCTGGCCCGGCCTCGCGAACATGGTGTGGATCACCGTCGCGATGGTCGGAGCGCGGACGCTCGCCATGTCCCTGAACCGGCTCGTCGACGCCGAGATCGATGCGAGAAACCCGCGTACGGCGCAGCGCGAGTTGCCTGCCGGCGGGCTCTCTCGTGCCCAGGTGCTGAGCTTGTGCGGATTGGCACTTGTAGTCTTCCTGATCGCCGTGTTCCAGCTCGATCCGATCGTGCGCTGGCTGTGGCCGATCCCCGTGGCGCTTTTCGTGATCTACCCGTATCTCAAGCGCGTCACTTGGCTCTGCCACGTCTGGCTGGGGGCGTGCCTCGGACTCGCGCCCGTCGGCGCGTGGCTCGCGGTGACCGGTACGGCGCCCTGGGAGGCATGGGCGATCGGCTGCGCCGTCCTCCTCTGGGTCGCAGGCTTCGACCTCTTCTACTCGCTGTTCGACGTCGACCACGATCGCGCCGAAGGGCTGTACTCGTGGGCGACGCGCTTCGGCGAGCCGGGTGTGTTCCTCGGAGCGCGCTCGTTCCACGTGGGAACCGTGCTCCTGCTCGCCGCCGCAGGTGTCGGGCTCGACGTCTCGTTCTTCTACTGGCTCGGCATCCTCGCTACGGCCGGACTCCTCGTCTACGAGCACTCGCTCGTTCGGCCGGGCGACCTGCGCAGGCTCGACGCGGCGTTCTTCACGATGAACGGTGTGATCAGCGTCGTGTTCTTCGCCTTCGTCGCGCTCGACGTTCTCGTCGCATGATCCGGGGTCGTGGCCTCGAGAAGCGCTACGGGCGGAAGCGCGTGTTCGACGGCGTGGACGTCGCGGTCCCTGTCGGCGGGTTCGCGCTCGTCACGGGGGCGAACGGAAGCGGGAAGACGACGCTCCTGCGAATGCTGGTCGGCCTCGCCGTTCCGACGCGCGGCGATCTCGTCGTCGGCGCCGACCGCTCGCGCGTCGGCTACCTGGCGCACGAGCCCCTCGTGTATCGGGAGCTCACGGCGGTCGAGAACCTCGATCTCTTCGGGAGGCTCTACCGCGTCCCCGAGCGGCGCGAGCGGATCGGGATGCTCCTCGAGCGCTTCGGGCTCTGGGAGTCTCGCAACGAGCGCGTATCGACGTACTCGCGCGGCATGACCCAGCGGCTCGCGCTGTGCCGAGCGTTTCTGCACGAGCCGGACCTGCTCGTCCTCGACGAGCCCTACTCCGCGCTCGACGAGGACGGCGCAGCGCTTCTCGACCGCGAGCTCGACGGCCTCGCCGGCGCGACGACGTTCGTGGTCGCGACCCACGACCCCGATCGCCTCGGGTCGATCGCAACCCAGAGGCTGGCGCTCGCGTGACGTACTTCTCCGACGTCGCGGCGCTCACGCGCAAGGATCTCCGGGTCGAGCTCCGCGGACGCGACACGCTGCCCGCGATGCTGCTCTTCGTCCTCGCGACGCTCGTCGTGTTCCACTTCGCGCTGCCTGAGGGCTCGGGTGACACGGCCGCGTACGGCCTCCTCTGGGTGGCAATCGTGTTCACCGCGCTGCTCGGTCTCTCGCGTGCCTGGGTGCCCGAGCAGGAGCACCGTGTGCTCGACGGCCTCGTACTCGCGCCGTGTGATCGAAGCGCGATCTGGGTGGGCAAGTCGCTCGCGACGCTGGTCTTCCTGCTCGCGGCGCAGGCGGTCGCACTGCCGGCGTTCGTGCTGTTCTTCGAGCCTCTCGATGCACCCGCCCTCGCGGGCGTCCTCCTCGCGGACATCGGCATCTGCGCCGTCGGCTCGCTCATGTCGGCGATGGCTGCGGCAAGCCGCGCCAGGGAGGTCCTCCTTCCGCTGCTCGTGCTCCCGCTCGCGATCCCGCTCATCGTCGGCGGCGTCGGGGCCGCGGTGTCGGCGGAGCCGGATCGGTTCATCCTGTTCCTGCTCCTGTACGACGCGGTCTTCGCTGTACTCTCGTGGGCGTCCTTCGAGTACGTCGTCACGGAGTAGCCACCTGAGTCCATCGTCACTACGCAGCCTTCCGGGCCTCGCCTGGCTCGCTGCGTTCGCCATGGGACTTGCGCTCGTCCTCGCGCTCATCGTCGCCCCCGAGGATGCGGACCAGGGGATCTCGCAGCGGATCTTCTACATCCACGTCCCGATCGCGCTCACGGCGTACTTCTGCTTCGGCCTCGGCGCGGTGAAGGCGTTGCTCCTGCTCTGGCGGGGGGACGAGCGGTACGACCTCGAGAGCTACGTCGCGATTCACCAGGGGACGATCTTCGGAGCGCTGACGCTCATCACGGGCTCGATCTGGGCGCGCGCGTCGTGGGGCATCTGGTGGACGTGGAGCTCGAACCAGCTCGTGCTCTTCCTCGTGCTCTTCCTGTTCTACTGCGCGTACTTCATGCTTCGGTTCTCGCTCGAGGACGGACCTCGCCGGGGGCGCTCATCGGCCGTCTATGCGCTCTTCGGCGTCGCGCTGATCCCGGTGAGCTTCCTCGCGATCCGGCTCGCGGAGGACTTCATCCATCCGACCGTCTTCAGCCGCGACGGGCCGCAGATGAGCGGGACGATGTTCGCCACGTTCCTCGTGTCGTGGGCCGCGGTGACGCTCCTCGCGTACGTGCTCTACCGCGTGGAGCTCGCCGGCAAGCGACTCGACGCCGATCTTCGAGAGCTGCGCGAGGCGCTGCAGTGAGCTGGAGCCAGGAGGAGCTCGTGGCGGCGGCGTACGGGGTCGTGTTCTTCTTCGTCCTCGTCTACGTGGCGATCATCGCGGCCAAGCTCGTGCGCCTCCAGCGCGAGACGGCCGAGCTCGTCGAGCTCGCGCGACGGAAGTCGGGACCAAGCGCGTGACCCTCCGGGCACGCGAATATGCTGCGGCCGTGGTGACGAGGCCCCTGCCTCTCCAGGCGCCGACTGCATTCGTTCGGATCAGGCCCCGCGGCGCTCGCGTCTGCGGCGAGGCTCGCCGGACGACGGTGCGCAGCTGCGGTGCCCGCACGACCCGCCGCCGGTAGCTCGGTCCGCAGACCGGCGTTACGCTCCGCGGCGTGTTCATCACGTTTCTGAGCGACTTCGGCTTGAAGGACGACTTCGTCGGCACCTGTCACGGCGTGATCAAGCGCATCGCGCCGGAGGCGCAGATCATCGACATCACGCACGGCATCCCGCCGACCTCGATCTTGCAGGGTGCTCTCGTCCTCGCGAACACGATCGGCTTCATGCCCGTCGGCGTGCACCTCGCGATCGTCGACCCCGGCGTGGGCGGGCCGAGGCGACCCCTTGCGCTCCGTGACGCGGAAGGTCGGCTCTATGTCGGACCGGACAACGGGCTGCTCGTGCCGGCCGCGAGCCGTCACGGCATCGAGGAGGCTCACGAGCTCGCGAATCCGGCGTACGCACTCGAGTCGATCTCGCGGACGTTCCACGGCCGCGACCTCTTCGCTCCTGCGGCGGCACACCTCGCGACGGGCGTCCCGCTCGAGGCGCTCGGCCCGCCCGTCGATCCCGAGGTCCTCGTCCGCCTCGACCTCCCCGAGCCCGTGGTCGTGGACGGCGCGATTCATGCGACGCTGCTCTACGTCGACAGCTTTGGCAACATCGCTCTGAACCTCGACCGCGACAACGTGGAGGCCCTCGGCATGTCGTCTGGGACGCGGGTCGAGCTCGAACTGGCAGGTGAGCGTTACTACGCGGTCATGGCTCGGACGTTTGCCGACGCGCGGCCCGGTGACGTGATCCTGTACGAGGACAGCTACAAGAACATGTCGCTCGCGATCTCGCGCGGCAGCGCCGCCCGCATGCTCCACGCCTCGCCGGGCCAGCAGATCCGGATCACGATCGCGGACTAGGAGATCGGCGGCCGCCGATCGGCCCACGGTCGCGCCGTCTCGAGCTCGGCGGCGAGCGCGAGCAGGAGCGCGTCGCCGGCAGGCGGGCCGATCGCTTGGACGCCGATTGGGATGCCGTCCGCCGTCCAGTGGAGCGGAACCGACATCGCCGGCAGTCCCGTGAGGTTCGCGATCGCCGTGAACGGCGTGAACTCGGTGTTGCGCTTCAGCTGCGGGATCGCGCCTTCGACAGCGTCCTGCCAGCCGATCGGCACGGGCGGAAGGGCGAGCGTCGGCGTGACCACGACGTCGACGTCGCTCCAGAAGGAGACGATCCGTCGGGCGAGCATCTGGAGCGACGCCGCACTGCGTCCGTAGTCGGCTGCCGACTCCGAGCGCGCCGCCTCGACGAGCCCGCGGTTCAGTGGAGTCAGCAGTGAGAGGTTCTCGATCGGGTGGAGGGCGGGGCCGACCTGCCACACCGCGATGAACCGGTCGAAGAGGTCGGGCGCGTGCCACGGCGGCGTCGCATCGCGGACGTCGTGGCCGAGATCGGCCAGGAGTGCGGCGGCAGAGTTCACGGCCGCAACGCACTCGGCGTCGACCAGCAGGTCGATCGGCGGGGAAATCGTCACGGCGATCCGCAGGCGAGGAGGACGCTCCTGCGGTGCGGTTGCGAACGGACGCTCCGGAGGCGGCGCCCACCACGGGTCGCCCGGTTCGTAGCCGGCGAGTACGTCGAGCAGGTGGGCGGCGTCCTCGACCGTACGCGCGAGTGGTCCGGAGGTCGAGAGGCCTTCGAACGCCCCGTAGGGCGCTGTCGAGACGCGACCTCGAGACGGCTTGAGCCCGAAGAGCCCGCAGCACGACGCCGGGATGCGAATCGAGCCGCCCCCGTCGGTTGCGTGCGCAGCGGGAACGAGGCCCGCGGCGAGCGCTGCCGCGGCGCCCCCGCTCGATCCGCCCGGTGTGAGCTCCGTGTTCCAGGGGTTCCGGGTCACGCCGTTGAGCTCGGACTCGGTGAACGCGACGGTTCCGAACTCGGGCGTGTTCGTCTTGCCGACGATCACGAACCCGGCGTCGCGGATGCGACGGACGACCGCCGTGTCGAAGTCGGGGACGTAGTCGGCGTACGCGCGCGAGGAGAACGTCGTGCGGATCCCCGCAGTGGGGGCGAGGTCCTTCACCCCGATCGGGACGCCGCGGAACGGCGCCTCACCAGGGGTCGCGTCGACGAGCTCGGCCGTGGCGAGTGCCTGCTCGGCAGCCACGGTGACGAAGGAGTTGAGAGTGGGATCGAGGCGCTCGATCCGCTCGAGCGAAGCCCGCACGAGCTCGACCGACGAGACCTCGCCGGCGCGAACGAGTCGCGCTTGCTCGACGGCCGAGAGGAACGCGAGCTCCACGGCGGCGAAGCTATCAGCGACGTTCGGCGCGACCCGGTGGGTACTCTCGGCGGGGTGAGCTCGACCGGTGTGGCACGAGCCGTCGCCTCTGAGCGCCTCGAGCTCCTCGACTGGAAGCGGAGGGTCTTCGATCTCTACCGCGAGATCCGGGCCGACCCCGACGCGAGGAGCGCGTGGCAGACCTGGCGCGACGTTCGCGAGGACCTGATCGCACGGCACCCGCAGTCACCGCTCGATGCATCTCGACGTGCCGCGTTCAGACCTGTCTACTTCGACTACGATCCCGCGCTTCGTGCGCTCGGGGACGTGCTCTCGGTCGAGCCCGCGGACGCCGACGTCCCGATGAGTCGCGACGAGCCGGCGCGCTTCACGCACTTCGCGGACGCGTCCTTCGAGCTCGCCGGCGAGCCGCTGACGCTCGGTCTGTACTGGCTCGCGGGCTACGGCGGCGGCGTGTTCCTCTCGTTCACCGACGAGACGAGCGGCGAGGAGACATACGGCGCAGGGCGCTACCTGCTCGACACGGTCAAGGGCGCGGACCTCGGGACGGTCGGCGAGCGCCTCGTCCTCGACTTCAACTTCGCGTTCAACCCCTCGTGCGCCTACGACTCGCGCTGGGCCTGTCCGCTTGCGCCGCCTGGGAACCGCCTGCCTCTCGCGGTGCGCGCCGGAGAGCTCGTCCCGCAGCTGTGAGTGGCGAGGGCCGGACTTGAACCGGCGACACCACGGTTTTCAGCCGTGTGCTCTACCAGCTGAGCTACCTCGCCGCGGCGACTCAGTGTAGTTAGGTTCCCGCGATGAGCGCGGTTCGTGAGATCGCCGTCATCGGCGCGACGCTCGACCTCGGCCAGGGGCGTCGCGGCGTCGACATGGGGCCGTCCGCGATCCGCTACGCCGGGCTCGAGGAGCGTCTCGTCAGCCTCGGATGGGCGGTGCGCGACCACGGGAACGTCGAGACCGCCGTGCCGGAGGCGACGACGGTGCAGGATGCCAGCGCACGCTTCCTGCCCGAGATCAAGGCGACGTGCGCCCGAGTCGCGGCCAAGGTGGTCGAGGAGTCGGGGACGGGTGCGATTCCGCTCGTTCTCGGCGGCGACCACTCGGTGGCGCTGGGCACGCTGGGCGGTCTCGCAGCGGTGCACGGCCCCGGTGGCGTGCTCTGGGTCGACGCGCACGCCGACATCAACACGCCCGAGACGAGCCCGACCGGAAACGTGCACGGGATGGCGCTCGCCGCTGCTCTCGGCCTCGCCGGGGATGCGTTCGCGAGCGACGCGTGGCCGCTGCCCGCTCTCGATCCGCGCCGCGTCGCGCTGCTCGGGCTGCGGCAGGCGGACAAGGGGGAGCGGAAGCTGCTCCGCGAGGCGGGCGTGCGCGTGTTCTCGATGAGCGAGATCGACCGGGTCGGCATCGAGCGGGCGACTCGCGAGGCGCTCGACCACGTCTCCGGGCCGGGATTCGTGCACGTCTCGCTGGACCTGGACGCGCTCGACCCCGAGGTCGCGCCGGGAGTCGGAACGCCCGTGCGCGGCGGGCTCACCTACCGCGAGGCGCACCTCGCGCTGGAGCTCGTCGCCGAGTCGGGTCTCGCCGGCTCGCTCGAGGTGGTCGAGGTGAATCCGATTCTCGACCGCGAGAACACGACGGCAATCACCGCAGTCGAGCTCGTCGCGAGCGCGCTCGGCGCCACCATCATCTAGGCAAACTGCGGAATGACGTCCTTGCCGTAGGCGGCGAGGTCCTCCTCTTGGCCGTGGGTCATGAGATAGATGTTGAACTGGTCGACGCCGATCGCCTCGAGCTCCTTCAGCTTCGCGGTTGCCTGCTCGGCGTTGCCGAGGACGCAGAAGCGGTCGCAGATCTCGTCGGTGACGAACTCGCCGTGCTTCGCGCCCACGCGCGAGTGCTCGTCGTAGTCGTAGAACTTCCGCACGCGGACGTACTCGGTGAGCTCGTGCGGGATCTCCGACTCGTAGCCGTAGCGCTCGATGAGGTCCATGACGTGGTTCGAGACCATCGCCGGGAACCAGCGGACCTGGTCGCGCGCGTCGGCGATGTCGTCCGTGATGTGGCTCGGCGCGCAGACGATGCACTTGAGCTCGGACGGATCACGGCCCGCCTCGGCCGCGGCTTCGCGGGCCGTGTCCATGATCCATTTGATGATCACCGGGTCGGCGAGCTGGATGATCACGCCGTCTCCCACACGTCCCGCGACGGCGAGGGCCTTCGGGCCGTAGCCGGCGACCCACATCGGGATCTCCGGAAGCTCCGGCCGGACCCACGCGAGCTTCAGCTGCTTGTCGTTCCACTCGACCTCGCGCCCGTTCATGAACTCCTTGACCATCGCGCAGCGACGCTCGAACTCGGCGACCCGCACCGGCTTGTCGCCGATGTAGCGGACGGCGGAGTCCCCGCGGCCGATGCCCATCACCATCCGTCCGTCAGAGATGTCGTGGAGCGTCGCGTAGCCGCTGGCGAGGACCGTCGGCTCGCGCGTGCCCGGGTTCGTGACGCAGTGCCCGAACTTCATGGTCGTGGTCGCCTGCACGGCCATCGTCAGCAGCGGGAACGACTCCTGCCAGAGCACGTGCGAGTCGTACGTCCAGCCGTAGCTGAAGCCGTTCGCCTCGGCGTGCCGGATCAACTCGAGAAAGCGGCTGTACGGGGGATCGGGGAGGACGGTGACGCCGAAGCTCAGAGCCATGGCGGTTTCTCCTTCGCTCGTTCGGGAGGCGCGATTATCGAGCCTAGGTCTAGATGCGTGCTGCGCGGAGGGGTATCAGCGCTGCCGCGGAGAGCACGGCGATCGCGGCGAACGCGATCCGACCGTCGCTCGGCAGCTCGAACGCCAGTCCTGCGAGCGGAGTGCCGACGAGGATCGTGAGGACGGCGCAGGCGTTGACGAGGGCGATCGCCGCGCCGGGCGCGTCGGGCCGTTGGCGCTGGGCGGCCGCGAAGATCACGGCGAACGGGAGGCCCGCCGTGAAGCCGAGGACGAACGCGCCGACCGT
>Ga0207674_10006726_pt1 | contig 13498 bp, 7 predicted proteins | sample KBSCornC72_FD_184303 | JGI IMG/M metagenome (GOLD analysis project Ga0207674, IMG submission 184303) | Corn rhizosphere microbial communities from Kellogg Biological Station, Michigan, USA - KBS Corn C7-2 (SPAdes) (version 2) | ecosystem: Host-associated > Plants > Roots > Rhizosphere > Soil ... | reverse complement strand
ATCCGCGCCAGCTCGTCGTGCGAGAACAGATACGACGCCGTGTCCCGATCGTACGTCGGCGTCAGCAACCGCGCATCGACGAGACAGCGGATCGCCTCGCGCCCTGCGTCCTCGTCCCAGTCGCCGATGATCCGGAGAAATGCCTCGTCGAACTCGCGATCGAGCGTCGCCGTGAGCTCCAGCATCGGGCGGCAATGTGCAGGCAGCCGATCCACGCGTCGCCCGACGACCTCGGCCAGGGTCACCCCGGCCGGCAGCTCCTGAAGATCGGACCAGCGCCAACGCTCGCCCTCGCGTGCCAGATGCCCGCTCTCCTCGAGGTCGCGCAGCAGCTGCGCGAGGTGGAGGGGGTTTCCCTCCGTGTGCCGATACAGATACGCGAGCAGGTCGCGCCCGGCCTCGCCGTGCGCCATCGCTCCCTCGACCCACCGCTTCACGTCGTCGCGCGTGAGGCGCGTCATGCGGATCTCGTCGTGGTGCGGGCGCGAGCTCAGGCGCGCCCAGCGCTCGAGCGCATCGTCGGACTGCTCGTCCGTGCGGATGGTGAGCGCGAGCACGAGGCGCTCGCTCTCGACCTGCGGAATGAGATGCTCGAGCGCGTCCCACGACGCGTCGTCGGCCCACTGCATGTCGTCCAGCAGGATGAACAGTGGGCGCTGCTGGGCGGCGAGGCGGAGGAAATCGGCGAGCTCCTCGAGCAACCGCACCTTGCTGCCGCCGCGGGTGAGCTCGTCCGACGCCCGCTCGAGCGAGGGGTCGAGCGAGGAGAGCTCGCGCCACTGGCGCGTGCTCTTCACCGGCAGCCGTCGAATGGCGCGCAGCACCTCGCTCCAGAGTGCGTACGGCTCGGGCAGCCGCTGCTCGTGACAGGCGGCACTGATGAGCGAGCCGCCGCGCAGCCGCACCTCGGGGCCGAGCATCCGCACGAGCGAGCTGCTGCCGACGCCGGACTCACCGATCACGGCGACGACGCGTGCGACGCCGCGCACCATGTCGTCGAGCGACTCGCTCAGCCGAGCGAGAGGCTCCGTCCGTCCGACGAAACGTTCGAGGTCGAGGCCGGCCGACTCGCGCGAGTGGGCGAATGCGGCGTTGTCCGCGCCGGCCTCGGCCTGCGCACGACGCGCGGCGCGGATCAGCTGCTCGAAGGTCGTGCCCTGAGTGGGGGCCGCCGCCGCGCCGACGGACAGCGTGAGCCGCACGGGGCGGTCGGCGGCGCCGCCGGTGAATCGGTGCGCGCGCACCGCGGCCAGGAGGCGCGCGGCAATCGGTTGTCCCACCTCGATCGGCCCATCGATCACGACGAGCAGCTCGTCGTCGGCGAGGGCGACCGCATCGGTGCCGCGCAGGCTGCGACGCACGAGCATGACGAGCTCGCGGAGCATGAGCTCGACCCGCCGCGTGTCGATCTGCTGGCGAAGCTGCGCCAATCGCGCGGGCGCCGCGACCAGCACGACGGCCGGACGATCGGCAGCGATCGAGCTCGCCAGCGATGCCAGGCCGGCGGCGGAGAGTTGTGGGGCGAAATCGTCGGCGAGCATCCGGGGGCGGTGCTTCGGGTGCGTGGGTGGGATCGCTTCGACGCGCCCAGCCGCCCCGTACCCTACGGGCGTCGCTCCCCCGGACGCAAGGCGCGACACCGGGCTCTTAACCTCCGGCCGCCACCGGCGTCCAACAGATCGGAGTCACGCCCACGTACGATTCCAGGAACGACGACGATGATCCCGCATCTTCGGACTGCCCATCTCGCGGCGCTGCTCGTCGCGAGCGCTGCCTGCTCGTCCGCGACGCCGAGCAGGACTCCCTCGCCCGTCGGCATGGAGCGCGGGCGCTACGTCGTCGTGTCCCCCTCCGAGCCGCGCGAGCAGACGGCCGACCAGCAGGTGCGCCACGTGCTCGACCGGCTCGCGTTCGGTGCGCGGCCCGGCGACGTCGCCCGCGTGCGCGCGATGGGCGTCGACGAGTGGATCGCGCTCCAGCTCGCGCCCGATCGCATTCCCGACTCGGCGACCGATGCGCTGATCGCGTCGGCATTCCCGACCTACAACCTGCCGACGCGCGAGCTCGCGGCCGCCGCGCTGGCCGGCCAGCAGGCGATCCGGCAGCGCGCGCGCCAGCTCGCCGCGCAGGGCGACAGCTCGGCGAAGCGCGACGGACGCGCCGACGCGCTGCGCGACGACCCACAGCTCCGCGAGCAGCTACAGCGCGCGCGACGCGCGGTGGCGGACGTGCAGAGCGCGAAGCTCGCGCGTGCCGTCGCGAGCGACCGGCAGCTCGAGGAGGTGATGACGGATTTCTGGGAGAACCATTTCTCCGTCTTCTCGGGCAAGGGACAGACGCGGATCTTCCTCGCGGACTTCGACCGCGACGTGATCCGCCCGCGCGCCCTCGGAAAGTTCCGCGACCTGCTCGGCGCCGTCGCGAAGAGTCCGGCGATGCTGTTCTACCTCGACCAGTTCCAGAGCACCGTCGACTCGATGCACACGCCGCTCGTCGGCGCGGCGTTGGCGCGCGCACGGCGGCAGCGCGCGCGTCCCGTGCAGCAGGGGCAGCCTGCGCGACGTGCGCGCGGACTGAACGAGAACTACGCCCGCGAGCTGCTCGAGCTGCACACGCTCGGCGTGGACGGCGGCTACACGCAGCGCGACGTGATCGAGGTCGCACGCGCGCTCACCGGGTGGACGATGAATCCGCGCCAGGGGGGCGAGTTCACCTTCCGTCCGCAGATCCACGATGCGGACGAGAAGACCGTGCTCGGTCACCGGCTCGCGGCCGGCCGCGGGATCGAGGACGGCGAGGAGGTGCTCGACATCCTCGCGCACAGCCCGGCGACGGCGCGGTTCGTCGCGCGCAAGCTCGCCGTTCGCTTCGTGAGCGACGATCCGCCGCCGGCGCTCGTCGAACGTGCCGCGCACACCTTCCTCGCGAGCGACGGCGACATCCGCGAGACGGTGCGCACGATCGTCACGAGCCCCGAGTTCTTCAGCCGCGCCGCGTATCGCTCGAAGGTGAAGAGCCCGTTCGAGCTCGTCGCGTCGGCGCTGCGCGCGATCGGTGCGCCGGCCGACACCACGCCGCGCTCGGCGCAGGCGGTCGCGTTCCTCGGCGCGCCGATCTTCGGGCATCAGGCGCCGAACGGCTGGCCCGAGACGGGCGATGCGTGGATGAACGCGGGCGCGATCCTCAATCGCATCAACTTCGGGCTTGCCCTCGCCGGCGGCCGCCTCCCCGGCGCGAGCGTCGCGCGGTGGCCGGACGCGGAGCATCTGCGTGGCGCGCCCCGCGAGCAGCAGGTGGACGCGGTGATCGGCGCGATGCTCGGTGGGCACGTCTCGCCGGATACGCGAAGCATCCTGCTGAACGGCGAGAACCCGCTCGCGATGAAGCTCGCCGGCAGCGTCGACAGCAGTGCGGTGAACGCGGCCGCGACGGTCGACGACGGCGAGGAGAGCACGATGCGGCCGATGGCGCGGCGGCAACCTGGCGCGGCGTTCGCCCGCCCGGTGCAGCTCGCGGGGCTCGCGCAGATCGTCGGGCTGGCGATCGGCGCGCCCGAGTTCCAGCGGCGCTGAGGTGAAGTCGAATCGCATCATCAGGTAGCGTGATCGCTCCTCCCTGCGGCGCTTCGCGCCTCCGGTCGGAGTTCCGCAGTTCGTAATCAGCCGAGAGGAATCCATGGATCGCCGAGTGTTCATGAAGTCCGGGGCAATGGCCCTCGTGACGATGGGATTGAGCCCGAGCTTCCTGCGGCGCACCGCGTACGGCGCGGAGCTGCTGCGCGGCGCGGCGACGGGCGGCCGCGCGCGCGGCAAGACGCTGATCTGCCTCTTCCAGCGCGGCGCGGCCGACGCGCTCAACGTCGTCGTACCGCATAGTGAGGCAGCGTACTACCGACTGCGCCCGAACATCGCCATCGCGCGACCCACACTCGCCGCCGGCCAGACGGGAGCGATCGACCTCGATGGATTCTTCGGGCTGCATCCGTCGCTCGCGCCGATGAAGCCGTTGTGGGATCAGGGGCTCCTCGCGCCCGTGCACGCCGTCGGCAGCCCGAGCAACACGCGCTCGCACTTCGACGCGCAGGACTACATGGAGACGGGCACGCCGGACGAGAAGGGAACGCACGACGGCTGGCTCAATCGCTATCTCGCCGTACGCGGCACGTGCGAGGCCGGCTGCGCGCACGACGCGGCGCAGCATCCCTTCCGCGCGGTGGCGATGACGCAGCAGACGCCGCGCATCCTCGAGGGGCCCGAAGCGTCGATCGCGATGAACTCACTGGAGGAGTTCAGCGTGCGCGCGAGCGGGCCGGCAGCGGAGCGGCTGGAGGCGCTCTATCGCACGGGGAGCGCGGACATCGTGCACGCCGCGGGTGGCGAGATGTTCGAGGCGGTGAAGATCCTGCGCGCGGCGAACCCTCGGCAGTACACGCCACGCAACGGCGCCGAGTATCCGACGACGCAGTTCGGACAGCGGCTGAAGCAGATCGCGCAGCTCATCAAGGCGGACATCGGCCTGGAGGTGGCGTTCGCCGACGTCGGTGGATGGGACACGCACGTGAACCAGGGCGCGGCGACGGGCCAGCTCGCCCTCAGGCTCGACGACTTCGCGCGGTCGATCGCGGCGCTCGTCACCGACCTCGGCGACCGGATGGGCGACGTCACCATCCTCACGATGTCGGAGTTCGGGCGCACGGTGCGGCAGAACGGGAGCGGTGGCACCGACCACGGCCACGCGAGCGCGCTGTTCGTGATCGGTGGCGACGTGAAGGGGAAGAAGGTGCACGGCCGGTGGCCAGGGCTGGAGCCGGAGCAGCTCTACGAAGGACGCGACCTCGCGCTCACGACGGATTTCCGCAGCGTGTTCTCGGAGGTTGCCGCGAAGCACCTCGGTGCGAAGCGACTCGATGTGCTGTTCCCGGGATTTTCGGCGGGAGAACGAAGCTGGGTCGGAGTCCTGTAGGAGCGAGATGAAGAGTCGAGAGATGCTGCTCTCGACTCTTCGAACGACGGAACGCGGATCTGGAACGGCGAGGCCGCGGAAAGGGCCGGATCTTTCTCTTGGTCCCTTCAACGGCAGTGCCCCGGAAAGGGCCGGATGCGCCGGAAGATGCCGGATCTACTCCTCTCGGGGTCGCGCTCCACGCGCCGGCGCGTCCAGCTTCTCCATCCATGACTTCACATCTTTGTCGTGGTCCGGAGGAGCGATCTCTCCGCCCGCATGGAGCAGATCCGGCCGTGTCCGGTGCATCCGGGGAAATCCGCGTTCCTGCCGTTGAAGAGCGCCGAGGTATGGCTCTGGTAAGTGCAGATCCCTCGACTCGCTTCGCTCGCTCGGGATGACACAGCGCGGTGCCTGGCACCCGTGCCTGGCACCGGGCGGACGCGGCGCTCGCTCGGGATGACAGAGGGGTCAGGTTCGTTTCGACTCTGACCCCTCTGACCCTCTCAGAACCGAAAGATTCTTCGCAAAATCTTTCCGATCCCGTCGGCGCCGCGCTGGATCGGGTCGGGATTCTGTGGTTCCGGATCCCAGGGCGCCTCCTGATCGACCGGCTCGGTGTGCACGTTGCACACCTCCGTCGGCTCGGTGCCGGGCTTGAAGTACTCGCGCTTCTTGATCGGGCACCACTCGTTGGCCAGCATGCCCGTGCCCGGATCGATGAGGCGCATCGTCATGCCGCGCGGAGGCGTCCACCCATCGAGTGACGACGCCGGCTCGCGCCAGCCGTTGAGGTAGAAGTCGGCCCACGCCGGCGCAGCCAAGTGTCCGCCCGACGCGTGCGGCGCGATCTCGCGGGGCGTGTCGTAGCCGAACCAGACGCCGGCGACGAGCGTCGGCGTGTAGCCGACGAACCAGACGTCCGCGGCGTTGTTCGTCGTCCCCGTCTTGCCGGCGACCGGTCCACGCACGCCTGCGTCGCGGATCGTGCGCGCGGTGCCGTTGTCGACGACGCCGCGCAGCATCGACGTCAGCTGATACGCATCACGCGGATCCATGACGGTGTCCGCGGGCGCGATCTCCGCGCTCCACAGGACGGTGCCGTCGGCTGCTTCGATGCGGCGCACGAGGCGCGGGTGCACGCGCAGCCCGCCGTTGGCGAAGGGGGCGTACGCCGCGACCAGCTCGAGCGGCGTCACGTCCACGGCGCCGAGCGCGATGGCCGGATAGCTCGGCAGCGGACTCGCGATGCCGTTGCGACGCGCCGCCTGGATGACGTTCGGGATGCCGACGGTCTGACTCACGCGCACCGCGGCGGCATTCGACGAGACGGCGAGTGCCTTCGTGAGCGTGATCGTGCCGATGTAGCTCCCCTCGTAGTTGGCGGGGCGCCAGATGCTGCGGCCCTGCGCCACCTCCACCGGCTCATCGTCGACGAGCGTGGCGGGAGTCATCCCCGCGCGGAGCGCCGCGGCGTAGACGAACGGCTTGAATGCCGAGCCAGGCTGGCGCCGCGCCTTGAAGGCGCGGTTGAAGCCCTTCTTGCTGCGACGCCCACCGACGAGCGCGCGGATGTCGCCATTCCGCGGATCGAGGGCGACGAGAGCGCCCTGCGCCGGCTCGTTCACGCGATAGCCGGCGTATTGCGTCTCGCGACTCACGACGGCGGCCTGGCGGAGCACGGCCCGATCCGCCGCCTTCTGCGCGTTCGCGTCGAGGGTGGTGTAGACGGTGACGTCGCCCTCCTGGAGCGCATCCGGGAGGAGCGAGTCGATGAACACGCGCACGGCATCCAGCGCGAGCGGCTCGTTCCCGGTCTCGGGGCGCCACTCGTCCTCGGCGACGACGAGGCGCTTGGCGGCGGCGGTCGACGCCTCGCCGGGGGTGATGTACCCCTCCTGCGCCATGAGGGCGAGCACGAGGTTGCGTCGCCGCAGGGCACGCTCGGGATGGTCGCGCGGCGTATACGCGCTCGGCCCCTTGGGCAGGGCGGCGAGCACGGCACCCTCGTCGATGGAGAGCCTGGAGACACTCTTCCCGAACAGGTCGCGACTCGCGGCCTCGACGCCGTTCATGCCGTTGCCGAGGTAGATCAGGTTGAGGTAGAGCTCGAGGATCTGGTCCTTCGTGAGCTCGCCCTCGATCAGTCGGGTGAGGCGCAGCTCGATCAGCTTGCGGCTCATCGTGCGCCCGGAGCGCATCTTCACGAGGTGCGAGTTCCGGGCGACCTGCATCGTGATCGTGCTGAACCCTTCGCGAACGCCGAGGTGGCGCACGTTGGAGGCGACGGCGCGAAAGAGTCCGCGCCAGTCCAGCCCGTTGTGCTCGTAGAAGCGGCGGTCCTCGGTGGCGAGGAAGGCCTGGCGCACGTGCAGCGGGATGGTATCCAGCGGCACGTTCACGCGTCGGACGATGGCGATCCGGCCGAGGAAGCGGTCGTTCCGATCGAGGATCCGGCCGCCCTCGCCAGGGCGGAAAGCCCGGATCTCGGAGCGCGTCGGGCAACCCTGGAAGCCGCAGGTCGACAGCCAGGCGTCGAACAGGATGACGCCGACGCAGGCGAGCGCGAGCACGGTGAGGGAGCGCCACTGGCGGCGCATCCAGACCCGTGCGGGCTCCGAGGGCGCCTGGAGGCGCTGCCGGAGGATCGCGAATCGTTCCTTCAGACCACGGGTAAAGAGGGGCACGAGGGCTCGTCGTCGGTCGACAGATTATGGTACGTCTGCTGCGGAAGCAGGTTTCCGGCCCGCAGAACCGGAAGCGGCTTCCCCGATGGTGGAAACCGCCCTCTTCATGTCACCCCACAGGTTGGAAATGGATCGCCGAATTCTCGTCGCACTCTCGCTCGTCGCCGCTTGCGCTGCCGGCGATTCGTCCGCTCATGGCAGCGCCGCGAAGGACAGCTCGGCCGGGGCGCCGGCGGAGGGCAAGGCGTCGGGTGAGGTCGCGGCGGCGGCCACCGGGAGCGCCGCGCCCAATCTGCAGGGGCGTATCCCGGTGCTCGAGTATCACGTGATCGGCGGCGACAAGAACACGCTCTACACGCGGACCGCCGCGAGCTACCGCGCCGACCTGGAGGAGGCGTACAAGCTGGGCTACCGGCCGATCACGATCTCGCAGATGCTCGACAAGAACTTCTCGGACGTGCCGGCCGGGATGGCGCCCGTCGTCGTCGTGTTCGACGACGCGTCCGACTCGCAGTTCCGCTACCTCGAGCAGAACGGGAAGCTCGTGATCGACCCGACGAGCGCGGTCGGGATCTGGCTCGACTTCGCCAAGACGCATCCCGGATGGAAGAACCGGGCGGTGTTCTGCATGCTGAACGGGGGCGCGGCGGGGCACAACTTCTTCGGCGACAATGTGAAGTTCAACGGCCAGAAGAAGGAGTGGCGCTTCCCGAAGGTGAAGTGGCTCGCCGACAACGGCTTCGAGCTGTGCGACCACACGCTCTGGCACGCGAAGCTGAGCCAGTATCCGGACGCCGTCGTCCAGGAGCAGATCGCGCGCAACGCGATGGGCATCGACTCGGCGGTGCCGGGCTACAAGATCCGCACGATGGCGCTGCCGTACGGGCTGTGGCCGAAGAACCGGCAGCTCGCGTGGCAGGGAAGCTGGACGGACCCGAAGACGAAGCAGACGCACAACTACAAGTTCGACGCGGTGCTCGAAGTGGCGGGCGGTCCGGCGCGCAGCCCGTACGATCCGGCATTCAACCCGAAGAGCATCAACCGGATCGAAGCGATCGGCGACGACATTCGCAAGCAGCTCGACAATCTCGCGAAGAACAACACGCGATTCGTGGCGAAGTAGGCTGCACCGGCACGACGCGTCGACCGCATCGTGACGACGCATCGAAGGGGACGACCACCATGTGGTCGTCCCCTTCGTTCATCCGTGCTCAGAGGGTCGCTGGCGGTGCGGTCACCGCTTGGCGCCGAGCTCGAACTCCACGATCGGCAGCGTGCCGTAGGCGCCGGCGTTGCCCCGCTTCGCGGAGGCGACTTGCGCGGTGAAGCCGGCGGCGTAGTCGCGATCGGCAGACGGGAACTGCTGGTCGAGGATCGTCCCGCGGAGCGTGATGGAGAGCTCCTTCGCGGGCGCCTCGCCGTCGTTGGCGCGCGAGTCGTAGAGCGCCTGCATGGCGGCGATGAAGACCGCCGGCCGGACGTTGCTCGACGGCACGAGGAGGACGTTCTTGAACGGCCCCGTCCTGTGACGCTCGACGATGCCGACGGCATTGGCGGGCACCTGATCGCTCACGATGACGAACACCGATGGCAGATCCGCGCTGCCCTGCACGCGGGCGGGAGCGCCCGGTGCGACGAGTCGTGCGAGTGACATGGGTCGCGCGCTCAGTCTGTCGTAGCCGGTGGTGACCCAGCGACAATCCCGCGTCTCGTAGATCGTGTTCGCATTGAAGGTGACACACAGCCAGTACCCCGTCGGGCCGCTCGGCGTGTACCCAGGTGGATAGTAGGCGCCCGGATAGGTGTTACCCGAAGGCGGAGGAGTCTGCGTGCCGCCGCCCGTCGACGGCGGTGGGTACGTGCAGGGGAGTGGGCCGCCGTAGTTGGTCGCCTTCGCGTCGGTGCAGGTGGGCGGCGGGGGGCAGGCCGCTTGCGAAGCGGTCTTGGTGTCGCCGTCCGATTTGTCGCCCCATCTCACCGTACTCTGGCTGGTGCTCAGCCACGTATCGAAGGCGGAGCCGCTCGCCGTTCCCTGCGCGACGCTGCCACAGGTGGGGGTCACGTAGACCGTCGTGCTGGCTCGCAACGTGTGATCGCCAGGGAACACCCATGACTCCGCGGCGTGTCCGGTGTTGGAGCCGATGACAGTCCCTGCCGCGTTACGTACGCTGAGATTGATGTCGGCAGTGGCGTTGTTGGCTCCGTATCGGTTGACCGCCGTGGCGTACGCGGTGTGCGCGTCGAGCCAGCCCACGTCTGCGGTGACGTCGATCCAGGTGTACTGCTGGTACTCCGGGGGCGCGGACGGCGGAGGATCGTCACCAATGACCGAGACGGCGCGCCGATCATCCGTCGGGATCTGGAGCTGGGGTGCTGCATCCTTCGACTGCTCGGTCGGAACCACCTGTTCGTCGCAGGCGAACAACGAGAGCGAGGCGACGAGCACTGCGACTGCCGAGATCTTGCGTGTGTTCATGTACTCTCTGGGCTTGGGTATGCCGCCTTCATGGTGAGCGCGCGTCTGCTATTGGGCACCTCCAGGTATAGGTTTCGAGCATCGAGATCACGGCAGGATCTCGCGGGGGTTGACCAGCTTTCGATGCGACGAGCACGACACGATCGGGTGTGAGTGCAGCGCCGAAGATGCCGCGATATTCGGTTGGCTTCGCGAGCACCTGATTGGCGCGAAGCGGCTGGTGGTACTCGAAGACGCGAATCTCTCGCGTCGGGCCGCCGCGATCGTACGTGGCAATGATTCCGGCGTCTCCGAGCGACGACGCCACGAGGTCACTCATGTAGGCGGAAATTGGGATCGGCGTGACGGCGCTGTCGGAGATCGTTGCCAGCGAGAGAGCCCAGGCGCTGGTGGAACGGAACATCGGACCCGTGGGCCAGAGGAGCAGCGGCCGACTGACCTCGCCCGCGAACACCGGCTGGTGCACGGGCTCGCCCCCGCCACGCCAGAGACGTGGATGCGACGTCCACAGCGTATCGCCCAGCGCCCTCGTGTAGAGGAACAGCGAGTTGTGATCCTCTCCCCGCACTGTCGTATCCGGTCGCACGACGGCGAGTATGTCCGAGGACGCCGTCGCCGTGATCGCGGCGAAGGTGGCCAGCCCCATGTCATGCGCACGCACGGTCCAATGTCCGTCATCGCGCGAGAAGAGCACGACGCGTCGCTGCCAGTCGCGACGCGCGATCGCGGCAAGTCGCACCCGACCGTCGTGCAGTGCCAGCGCGGAGAAATACAGTGGATCGAGCGTGTCGGAGACCACGGGTAGCTTCTCCACCGCACGCCAGCTCGAGCCGTCCGTCTCCCCCACCCACATCGCGATCACGTTCGGCCGCTGCGGCTTCTGCACCGAGTGCACCTCAGCGAAGGTGATGAGCCACCATCCGTCGGCGAGCGCCGCGGCCCGCATCCCCTTGAGCACGCGACCGGGCAAGGGTGACGGAATGGGCCGGACGAACTGCGACGCCGGCTCGATGACCATGCCGAACAACGAATCGAGTCCAAGCAGGTCGTACCGATCACCTTCATTCCGCCACACGTACACGGGCGCACCAGCCACGAGCACTCGGCGGCCATTCGGTACGACCGTCTCCTGCTCGACGTAGATGAGATGCCGGTCGTCGAGTCGAGCCGGGGCGATCGTCGCGGCGGTGTCGAAGCAGCGGCGGGCGGGCGTCGGCGACGCGACGCTCTTCCGACGTCCGGCGTTGGCGTGTGACGCCTTCGCACGCTGCGCCGCGGCGGCACGCGTCGGTGCCAGACCGAACACGGCTACCAGCGCCCAGACGGTGAGCGCGAATCGAGCAAGCGACGCGAGAGGGCGTGTCGAGGTCGGGCACGCAGGCAGTCGGCCCGCGCGCCTCATGGCGATGGTCATGGCGGTGGTTGGTTCGAGGGCGGCACGATAGCGACGCCGGCGCATCGAACCGGCATCGATTCGATGCGCCGAACAGCGAACGCGTGCGCTCTCCGACAGATGGCTATCGGAGAGCGCACGGGGCTCGGTGTCGCTCCGCTGGGCTATGTGTGGCGAAAGGTCGCGACGTATGTCATCGCGACGTCACAGCGCCGGATCGGCGCCCTCGAGCTCGCGCGCGCTGGCGCGCTACAGCTTCCAGCCCTTGAGCTTCGTGATCGATTCCTCGAGGGCGCGCCGCTCGTCGTCGCGGCTCGCTTCGGCCCAGAGGCCTTCGTACGTCCGCACGGCCAGATCGAGGGCGAGCGGGTCGTGCTCGGCGCCGGCGACGCTGGCGGCGTTGTCGGCGAGGGCGGCACGCGCGAGCTGGTCGGCGGGGAAGCGATCGGCCACCTCTTGCCAGCGCTCCATGCGCGCGCGCGGGTCGGACTGCGCGAGCGCCCAGAGATGCCAGGCGCCACGGTTGCCCGGGTCCATCTGCCTCGCACGCTCGGCGAGCTCGCCGACCACGTCGGCGCCGCGACCGGTGAGCCAGTACGCGTTGGCGAGAACCACCATCGGCTGCGCCTCGGTCGGACTCGCCTCGACGATCCGCTCGTACACGGGGATGACGACCTCGGGGAGGTCCATGTAGGGTGCCGCGGCCGGGGCGAGGACGTCGGCCGGCGCGTGCCGCACGATCGCCTTCACGCGGTCGAGCAGTGCACCCAGGTCGCCCTGCTGTCGATACTCGCGCACGGCGGCCGCGAGCGCCGCCGGAACATCGGTCGAGGAATTGGAAGACATTGGTGAAAAGTACTCACGCAGGCGGAAGAGCCGACGGTCGAGCCGACCCGACCGGTCGGGGAGCGGAGGCGCCGCGTCCGGGGCACGAAGTTCGCAGCCTCACGTGTGGGTTGCGCGAATCGAGATTGTTGGCGATACTCGTTGCGTCCGTCGGTCCGACAGCGCTCAAGCATCGACCGACCGAGCATCGACGCGCGGCAAGACCAGTGTTCCGTCGTTGACGGAGGCACGAGGCGAGACGAAGCGCCGCGCCCCATGTAGGACCGTTTCGCCTGACCCCGCGTGAGGGATCCGCGCCGGCAGGCGATCGAGGCAAAGCACCAGTCGCGTCGCTCCACTTCCGACATCGTCCGAGCTCCCACGGCGCAGCCGTGCGGTACTTCCGCGAGACATCGCCCGATCCGTTCCAAACCGCGACGCTGCGATTGGACTCATCGCATACAGCACGACGCGAGCGCGCCCTGCGCGTGACCCGCGAGTTTTCACCCTGACCGTCCGCACTGCATGAACGAACGTCGGCGTCCCCCCCGTCGTGGCCGTGGACCCCGCTCCAGCGCCCGCCCCGTAGTCGAGCAGGGCGAGCCGAACCCGTATCGCGAGTCGCCAGTCGAATCCGAGGACGCCCCGGCCGAGCGGCCGGCGCGGACCGAGCTCGCGCCTCCTCCCGCGCCACCGCCGCCCGCCGCCGAGCCCAGCTCCGCCGGCGAGAGCGCTCCGCCACCGCCGCCGGCCGTGTCGGCGCCAGCGGCGGCGCCTGTCGCGTCGGCGCCCGCGCCTCGAGAAGGCGGCTACCAGCCGCCCGGCGGCCCGCGCGAGGGAGGCGGCGGCTACCAGGAGCGGCAGAACGGGCGCCGCGGCCGCCGCAATCGCGGGCGCGGTCGGCGCGACCAGGGTCAGGGCCCCGGCCAGGGCGGCGGTGACCGCCCGCAGGGGAATCCCGCGCCGATGCAGCTCGTGGCGACCGGTGAGACGAGCGGCTGGTTCGATCCCGCGCGCGACGGAGGCTTCATCCGACGTGCGCAGGCGAGCTATCTCGCCGACGCCGGCGACGCGTACGTCTCGCCCTTCCTGGTGCGCCAGCATGCGCTCCGGAAGAGCGACCTGGTGGCTGGGACGACGGGCCGCGACCCGCGTGGCCGCACGGCGCTGATCGAG
>Ga0207674_10006723_pt1 | contig 13499 bp, 9 predicted proteins | sample KBSCornC72_FD_184303 | JGI IMG/M metagenome (GOLD analysis project Ga0207674, IMG submission 184303) | Corn rhizosphere microbial communities from Kellogg Biological Station, Michigan, USA - KBS Corn C7-2 (SPAdes) (version 2) | ecosystem: Host-associated > Plants > Roots > Rhizosphere > Soil ... | reverse complement strand
CGTCGAGCACCGCGACCTGCGTCGAGCGGACGTTGTCCTCCCTGTCGAGTTCCCCCGGCTCGGCGACGACCACCACGTCGATGTCGACCGTGTCCACCTTTTCCGGCTTCCATTGCAGCTCGACCTCGACCGGTTTGTCGTTCTCGACGACGACGTCCGCCTCGACCGGGCGGCCGTCGGCGCGGCGCAGCGGCGCCTTGGTGCGCTTGTCGATCGCCTGCACGCGGGCGTGGTGGCCGTTCTCGAACCCGACGCCGCGGACGCTCGCCTTGATGTTGACGATGTCTCCTTCGAACGCCGCGTCCTGGACGTTGATCGATTCGAGCTGCAGGTTCTTCGGCGGCTTGTCCGACCCGACCACCACCGGGTAAATCTTCACGCCGAAATTCTTGATCGCCGCCAGTCCGTCCGGGACGACCTCGCGCGGCGTGTCGCGCCCGTCCGTAATCAGCACGACCCCCGCGAGCCGCTGCCCCTGCAAGTCTTCGATCGCCGATCGCAGCGACGCCAGCACCTGCGTCGATTGCCCCTCGGGCTTGAGGTTCTCCAGCGCCGTCAGCACGGGCGCGTAGTCGGAATTCGGCGCCGTCGGGGTGGCGGGCGCGGCGGGCTTCTCGGCCGCCTTCTCGTCGTCCTTCGGCTGGGCCGTCACCGAAATCAGCGCCGTCGCCTGCCGGTCGAACCGGTAAAACCGCAGGATGTGCGTCTTGGCCAGCTCTTTCACCAGCGCCTGATCGTCCGCCTTCAGCAGCCCGACCACCGCCTGAAGCCGACTCGTCGGATTCGCCGCATCGCCGGCGTCGTTCACGCGCATCGAGATCGTGTCGTCCACCAGCAGCGCCAGCACCGACGGCTCGGTCCGGCTTTGCCCGATCGTGAAGACCGGCATGTTCAACAGCGCCAGGACGAAACCCAGAATTAACAGTCGAATGGCCGCTAGCGAAATCCTCGCCGGCTTCGACCGCCCTTCGCGCCGATACACGTAGATCACCAGCGCGATCGCCAGCGCCACCAATACGACATTCCACACCGACGCGCCGATCGGGCCGAACCCGATCTTCGTGAAGAAGTAGTCCAGCGCGTCCTGGCCCGGCCAGCGCGGGTGGAACTGGATCGAGAGGTCCCCTTCCTGGTTCAGGAAGCCCCGGTCGAGTCCGAAGATCCATTCGAGTAGGCGTTTCATCGTGGGTGTCGGTAGTCCGTTATCATGAAGTCGTCAGTTAAGCCGCGACCGGTTCCGCCACGGGCGCCGCCAGCCGCTTGCCGCGCCGGTAATGCCCGAACCGCATCGCCAGGTAGCACTCCACGCCGGCCAGCAGGAATACCAGCGCCATGAACGACCAACTCCAGTCGTTGCCGGAATCGATCTTCATGGCCGCGACCGTCAGGTTGTCCCCTTCCACCGCCAGGTCGATGTCGCCCAGGGCCTTCTTCACCGCGTCGGGCGGCAGGACGCGCACGTCCGCCTCCGTCGCCGGCACGTTCACGGCGATCGGGAACGAGCGGTTACCCACGCCGAGTGTAAAAACCCCCGGCGCCGTCATCGGCCTCGCCGAGTGATACGTCGTCACCCCCGCCTGGTCCGTCACGGCCTCCATCGGGGTCGGGTTTTTCGCCGCGTCGACCAGCGTCGGCGCCGCAGTCAGCCCGAGCGATTGCGGAACGTTCAACGTCTCGCCGACGGTCAGATTCATCCAGCGGTCCGCCGCCCCGACCGACCCGGCAAGGATCTCGTGCATCAGCGTCACGTACGCCGGCTTGGGCGTCAGGCCGTTCCACTCCGGGTTCGCCGTCGTGGAAAAGAAGACCACGCGCCCCTTGCCCAGTGGGTGCACCGTGATCGCCGGATCCTTCGGCTTGCCCGCTTCCGATTGGTAATTGAGTACGCGCTCGGCGTTCGTGTTCGCCGGCAATTCGAGCTGCCAGTAGCTCCAGACCTGCGCTGTCGTCAGCCCGGTGTTCTCCTGCCCTTGAAACTCCTTCAGGAACGGGTGGGCCGCCCCCTTCGGGTTGAAGTCGAAGTGGAACGCGCTGTCGTTCGTGGAGACTGTCTTGATCAACCGCCCCGGCAACAGCCCGCGCGGCACCAGTTCATTGTTGTAATTGTCACCGTTCACGTTGGGCCCGACGAAGATGATCAGCGTCCCGCCGCCGTTCACGTAATTCTTAAGCTGATCCGCCTGGCTCGGGTTGATCTGCCCGACGTTCGTCAGGAAGACCGCGCGATAGTTGCCAAGGATCTTGTTCGACAGTTCCAGTTCGCCGATCGGCGCCTCCGGCAGCACGTAGCTGTCCGTCTTCGCGTTCGACGATGCGCGATTCTCCGCGTCGACGTCTTTCGGCGGCGACAACGCCAGTTCGAGGAACGACCCCGACCCCTGCAGCGCGCCAATCCCGCGCTCGCCCTCCACGATCAGCACCTTCATCTCCGACGCCACGTCCACCACGCGCCACCGCGTGTTGTCGATCCGCAGCCGGTCGTCGCCCGCCAGCGTGACCGAAAACACGCGCGGGCCGCCCTCGTTGATCGCCTGTCCCGACAGTGATTGCGGCGGCGTTTCCAAATCCAGCTTGATCGACTTCGCCAAGCCCACGGGCACGTCGTTCATTTTCCATTGCAGCACGGGATCGGGCCCGTTGCCGAACCCGCGCACCTTGGTCGTGAAGTCGGCCGAGAACTTCGTCGTCACCAGGTTGACCGCCGGCGCGAGATCCAGCACCGCCTGGTTCCATTGTCCCGGCTTGCCGAGGATGAACAGGCTCGGCCGGCCGAAGTTCCGGGCGAGTTGCGGCCCGGTCGTCTTGAGCGCCTCGACTGACTGCCCGTTCTCCCCCTCGAACGCGCTGCGGGTTGCGTCGGTGAAAATGTACAGATGCTTGGTCGGCAGCTTCGCCTCGTCCTTGGCCGTCCGAATCGCGAGTTGCAGCGCGCCGTCGAGATCCGTCCCCGCCGCCGTCTGCTCAATTCGGTCGATCGCCGCCCGAGCCGATTGCAAGTCGTACGTCGGCTTGGGCGTCGCCGCGTGCGGGTCGACGGTTTTGTCCTTGTCGATCGGGCTCGACGCGGTGATGACCATCACCTCTTCGTTGCCGGCGGACAGGCGGTCGATCAGCCGCTTCGCCATCAGCTTGGCCTGATCCAGGTGCGTCTTGGCGTCCGGCCGCCCGCCCGGCTCGTACGCCATCGAGTACGAATTGTCGATCACGAACACGTGCAGCGCGGTGCGTTGTCCGCCCAGCGCCGCGATCGTGCTGCTGTCGCACCCGAGAGGCCGCGCCAGCGCCAGCCCCATCAAAAAGATGAGCAGTGACCGCACGGCGAGCAGCAACCATTGCTCGAACTTCAGCCGCCGGCGATTCTTCCGCATCGCCTGCAGTAAATACTCCATCGCCGCCCACCTCACGGTCTTGAACCGGCGGCGGTTGAGGATGTGAATGATGATCGGGATTGACGCCAGCACTGCGCCCGCCACGGCGAACCACGGCGCGACAAACCAGGCGGCAAGGATGTTCGGAACAATCATCATGTCGTCAGGGGTTTATTTAATGCTCGCCGCGCGCGTCGCCAGGAAGCCGCTCAGTGTCACGTCCAGCGGGTCGCCGGTGTTCATGCGGTGATAATCGATGTTCATCCCGCGGCAGAGCTTCTTAAGTTGCTCCGTAAACAGGCCGAGTTGTTCGAGGTACCCCAGTCGCAGCGCTCGCGGCTCGGTCAGCAAATCGCCCATCTCCTCCATCCCCTTGAACAGCGTCACGTCCTCGAACGGGAACTCGATCTCCTGCGGGTCGAGCAGTTGGAAGACCATCGTCTCGTGCCGCTTGTAGCGCAGGTGGCGCAGCCCCTTCTTGATCGATTCGATGTCGTCGAAGAAGTCGGACAGAATCACGATCAGCGATCGGTGCGTTAGCTTCTCCGCGAGCTGGTCGAGGATCTTTCCCGTATTCGTCTTCTTCAGCCGCGGGATCATCGTCAGCTCGTGCGTGATGATCTTCCACTGCCCGGGCAGGTTCGACGGCTTGAAATACTTCTTCAATTCGTTGTCGAACACCGCAAGCCCCGCCGAGTCCTGCTGCTGGATCGCCATGTACGAGAGACTCGCCGCAATCGCGGTGGCATGATCGTACTTCGACCACGACGTCCCGTCCCCGCCGTCGATCGACGAAAACCCCATCGATTCCGATGCGTCCACCACGCAGATGAGGTGTAGATTCGTCTCTTCGAGATATTGCTTGAGATAAATCTTGTCCGACCGCCCGAACACCTTCCAGTCCACGTGGCGAATGTCGTCCCCCGCCACGTAGGGCCGGTGCTGCGCGAACTCGACGCTGATCCCCTGGTAGGGCGAGCGGTGCATGCCCGTCATCAACCCTTCAACAATCAGCCGGGCCCGAAGATCCAGCGCAGAAATCCGCGCCAGCGTCTTGGGCTCAAGGTACTTGCGATACTCGGCGGCGTGGGGGAGTTCGGGCATTGTCTCCGCTTCCTGACTTAGACCGCGGCTTAACTAGTGGGCAGTGTCATCGGTTCGACGGCCCGCGATTTCTGGAATCTCGCCCTCGCTCGACACGCTCGTCACATTGCGGATGTAAACGAATTCAAATCGTTCATCCGGGTAACACACGATTGCCGTCGTAGTCCAGCCGGGCGGAAGCAACAGGAAGTCCCGGTGCTTGATCTCGAACTTTCGCGCGTCGTTCATGTGGATAGTGAACGGCACGAACGGCTGGCGTTTTATGAAGCCTCGAAGCATCTCCGCAGTCATAAGGGCTCACTAATTCTGGTTGAGGTTCACGCCGTCTTCGTCACCGGTTCGTCCCGCATCACCTTCGCCGTCGTGCGATCCAGTTCGTCGTACTGCTGGCGAGGGATGAAGTCGATCAGCCTCTTGATGATGTCGTCGCTGCGGATGCCTTCGGCTTCGGCGTTGAAGTTGGTGACGATGCGGTGACGCAGCACCGGCGGCGCGACCTGCCGGATGTCCTCGGTGCTGACGTGATATCGACCCTTCAGCAGGGCCCGCGCCTTCCCCGCCAGGATCAGATATTGGCTCGCCCGCGGCCCGGCGCCCCAGCCCACGTAATCGTTCACGAACGGCGGGCAATTCCCCTCCGTTCGACGCGTCAGCCGAGTGAACTGCAGCGCATACCGGATCACGTGATCCGCCACCGGCACCTTCCGCACGATCTCCTGCAACGCCATCACCTCTTCGCCGCTGAGCACGTGGCCGAGGTCGATTTCCCGCCCCGCCGTGGTCAGGCGGACGATCTGGAACTCTTCCTCTTCCGTCGGATACCCCACGTTGATCTTGAACTGGAAGCGATCGAGCTGCGCTTCGGGCAGCGGATAGGTGCCTTCCTGTTCGATCGGGTTCTGCGTCGCCAGCACGAAGAACGGCTGCGGCAACCGGTGCTGCTTCCCGCCGGCCGTCACCTGGTGCTCCTGCATCGCCTCGAGCAGCGCCGCCTGCGTCTTGGGCGGGGTGCGGTTGATCTCGTCCGCGAGGATCACGTTGGCGAAGATCGGCCCGCGCACGAATCGCATCTGCCGCCCGCCAGTCGTCTTGTCCTCTTCGATGACCTCCGTCCCCGTAATGTCCGAGGGCATCAAGTCCGGCGTAAACTGAATACGATTGAACGACAACCCAAGTGTCCGGCTCAGCGTCGAGATCAGCAGCGTCTTCGCCAGCCCCGGCACCCCTTCCAACATCGCGTGGCCGCGGCAGAAGAGCGCGATCAGCAACTCTTCGATCACCGCCTCCTGCCCCACGATCACCTTCCCCAGTTCCGCCCGCATGTTGTGATACCCCTTCTGGAGCTTCTCAACGGCGGCAAGTTCTTCGGCGGCGAGCGAGGTCTCTTCGGGTTTAACCAGGCCGATCGACGGATTCTGTGACATGAACGTGCGCTCCTCTGATCTGGTGTTCACACGGGGCGGGTGGTTGCGTGCTCTCCAAGGGGTGCTACCCGATCCCTAACAGGCCGTTGAGCGCACACTTGTCGACGCCCAACGTGGCGGCATATGGTAGACGATCATAGGCCGTGCACCCAATAGATGCGCGGTCGCCATAAAAGTTGCATATGCCCGAGCTTCCGGAAGTTCAGACCGTCGTTTCCACCCTCGCCCCGCACGTCACCGGCGCGCGAGTGCTCGCCGTCCAACTCAACCGCAAGGATATCGTCACCCCGATAGACCTCGACATCGCCCCCCTGCTTGAAAACCGCGTCATCACCGCCGTCACCCGCCGCGCCAAGCGCATCGTCTTCACGCTCGACAACGCCAACCGCTTCTACATCCATCTCGGCATGTCCGGCCAACTCACCCTCGAAACCCCTTCCGCCGAAGTCAAGAAACACACCCACCTCATCCTCCGCCTGCAACATCCCAAACTCGAAATCCGCTTCCGCGACCCCCGCCGCTTCGGTGGCATCTTTTGGCTCGGCGCCGCCGACGGCGACAACGCCCTCGGCCCCGAACCCCTCACCCTGAATCCCGCTCGACTCGCCAAGTCGCTAGCCAGCACCCGCCGCCCCATCAAGTCCGCCCTCCTCGATCAGCGCCTCATCGCCGGCATCGGCAATATCTATGCCGACGAGAGCCTCTACCTCGCCGCCATCCACCCGCTCACACCCGCCAACGAACTCCCAGCCGCCGCCGTCGCCCGTCTCAATCGCGCCATCAAGCAGACCCTCCGCCGCGCCATCGCCGCCCGCGGCTCGACCCTCCGCGACTTCGTGGGTGCGGATAATGCGCCGGGCGGGTATCGTGTAAAGCATCAGGTATACGGTCGGGATGGGGAGAAGTGCCGAAAATGTCGGACCGTGATCGAGAGGATCGTGCTGACGGGCCGGAGCACCTGCTATTGTCCACGCTGCCAACCGGCGCGATAGGAGTGCAATAACGATGAGCGGTTCAGGGGTATGGGCGGCGGCAACGCTCTTGGTCTTGGTGCTCGCGGCGGGCGCGCCGCCATCTGGCGCCTTGTCCACGACGGGCAGACCGGGTGGTGATCCGGTCTTCGCACGCAGCCTGGAATATCTGATCTGCGAAGCGAAGGCGGTCATGCGGGTGCGCGTGGCCGAAGAGGTGAACGGCGACTACGGCATCGACGTGCTCGAGGTACTCAAGGGGGCGCCGTCACGGCGGCAGTTCGTCTTCCAAAAGCTGGAAAACCCGTTTCCGCCCCGGCCACTTGCCGACGGGCGCGAGTTCCTCATTATCGCGACCGGCCTCGACCATGAAGACGATCCGTCGCACTGGGACTTTCAGGCCGCCGTGCCGCTTAGCGGCGTTTCCTCTATCAACCACGCGCCGTGCCGCTCAATGGACGGCACGATTCTTACGGAGTCGGATCAGGTGATGTCGGTCGCCCGCGCCGCCGTCGCCGCCGGGAACGCCGCGGGCTGGAACCGGTCGGCGTACGTCGATATCCCGCCGAAACGCGCGGGCGAGACGACGATTGTCTTGCAAGTTCCCTGCGACCCGCGGGCCCAAACGCTGGCCCTGCGATGGGCCGTGGACTCCGATCGCGACCACCGCCTGAACGCCGCGCGTTTGCTCCGTACGTTCGATACGCCGCAGAGCGTGCAGGCGCTGCGCAAACTCCTCGCGGACGACACCGTCGGGCCGCGCAATGAAAGACATCCGGAACGCGAGATTTACACGGTTCGTCGCTCCGCGTTCTACGCGCTGCGATCATTGAACGTGCCAAACGTGACCGAGCCGCAGATCGACGTAGTCCCGTGGCCGCTCGCCTTTGTCGTGGATCATGCCGGCGGAATCGCGGCAATCTGCGCAATTCTCGTGTTGCCGCCGCTGGCCTTCGCCTGGGGGCGTCGCCGCCGTCGGACTCGCGGCCTATTCGTAGAACGCAGTTCGATAACCCGGTTCGTCGTTGGGGCGGCGGCACTCGGATCGGTGGTGTTGGGTCTAACCCTCTCCTATTACTGGTTGGTCAGTTACGACGAGGGGGCGAGCTTCGTACGCGTCGGCGAATCCGGATGGGCACGGGCGTTGAACTCGGTGAGCGGAAAACTTCAGTTCGCAGTGCTCGAGGGAATGCCGCCGGCATTCACTACCGCGGAATGGGCGTCCGGCAACGCGAACTTCGAAAACATGTGGACCGGGCCGGAGGTAAAGTCCAGGACTTCCGCGTACGGTTTCACGTACGCGCGGGCTGAACCCCACTCGGCCCCGGGCGGGCGGGCAACATTCGTCCAATCCCCTTATTGGGTGGCCGTCGTCCTGTGCACGCTGCTGCCGGCGGTGTGGATGGCCATGCGCCGCGCGGTCGTTCGCGGTCGCCGCCGCGCGGACGCCGGACAGTGCCTGGCCTGCGGATATGACCTTCGGCAAACACCGGAGCAGTGCCCTGAGTGCGGCGCGGTCGCACTTCCACCATTCAAACGCCCCGCCACTGGCCAATCCGCCCCGCCGAACGAAGAAAAGCTTGTCTAAAGGCACGATTTGCGCCCGAAGGGCGGATCGCTCGACCGCTCGAAAACAGACGAGTGCGGGACTAAACTGCCTCCCTTTCATTAGGAACCGTTCATGCCCGATCCACTCAAGTCGCAACTCACCGACGCCCTCCTCTTCGCCCAGGCTCAGGTGCGCCGCCTCATCGAAACCCACCCCGACTTTTACCCCCTCTACACCGACCAGGGAAAGTGGAAGCACGACAAGCCCGCCTGGACCAAATGGTGCGACGGCTTCCTCCCCGGCATGATGTGGCTCTTCCTGGAATCCAATCTCGCCGACGACCCGAAATACTGGCGCGCCAAGGCCGAGCACTACTCCCGCGCCCTCGAAGACCGCAAAGAAGACCGCGACGTCCACGACCTCGGCTTCATCTTCTATCACGGCACCTACAAGCGCTGGTACGACGCCACCGTCCGCGAAGGCCGGCCCGACCAAACGCTCAAAGACGTCGTCGTCCGCGCCGGGCAGGTCCTCGCCCTCCGTTTCAAGCAGAGCGGCCAATACCTCCGCTCGTTCATCTCCGACGAGTCCCTCTTCATCGACATCATGATGAACGTCGGCGTCATCTTCTACGCCGCAAAGAACATGACCGTCGCGGAAACGTCCGCCGAGAAGCTCAACGCCCACGAGTTGAACCGCCGCGCCATGCAGCACTGCCTCACCACCCTCCACACCATTGTCCGCGGCGACGGTAGCACCGCCCATGAAGGCATCTTCGACCTCACCACCGGCGAGTTCCTCCGCCAGACCACCCACCAGGGTTACCGCGGCGATTCCTGCTGGAGCCGCGGCCTCGCCTGGTCCCTGTACGGCTTTGGCACCTGCTACGAGCTCACCGGCGACCGCCGCTTCCTCAACGCCGCCGAGCGTCACGCCGAGTTCTACCTCATGCAGACCCCCGCCGGCGCCGTCCCCCCGTGGGACTATGACGCGCCCATCGACGGCAAATTGTCGGTCACCCAGCCCGACTCCTCCGCCGCCGCCATCGCCGCCGTCGGACTCTTCAACCTCGCCCGCCTCGCCCCCGACCGCGTCCGCTCCCAGGCCTACGAGTCCGCCGCCATGGACACCGTCCGAACCCTCAGCCGCCCCCCCTACCTCGCCAGCGGCGAAAGCCACTGGGAGGGCATCCTCAAGCGCGGCGTCTATCACATCCACAAAGGCCTGGGCGTCGACGAATCCGTCATGTGGGGCGAATTCTTCTTCGTCGAATCCCTGACCAAAGCCCTGGCACTCCTCTGACAAACCACGGGACAAAGAATTAAACCGCAGAGACGCAGAGCACGCCGAGGAATTGAAATTAAGCAAGAAGTCTCTTGAAGGGGCATCCTCATCGCCGCGCGGCGCTCCCCTCTATCTCCTAATCTAATTCTTCTCTGCGTCCTCTGCGCCTCTGCGGTTTGCCCGTTCTTCCCTCCGCGGTTCCGCCCGGTTCGCGTACCATGTCCGCCATGCTCCGCGTCTTCATCAAGCGCCCCGACGGCTCCCTCTCCACAGACGCCTCCACCGACTCCCTGACCGCCGCCGTCAAGGATTGCCAGTCCGTCATGTGGCTCGACATGCTCAAGCCCACCGACGACGAGTACGCGCTGCTCGACGAGGTCTTCGGCTTCCACCCCCTGGCGATCGAGGACGCCATCAACTACTCCCAGCGGCCCAAAATCGAGAGCTACCAGCACATCGGCGACGCCTGCAAGACCGGCTACTTCTACATGGTCTTCCACGGCCCCGACCTCGAGACCTTCAAGGAAAAGCTCCGCACCAAGGAGCTCGACATGTTCGTCTCCGACCGCTACCTCCTCACGATTCACGAGGACGAGTTCCGCACCACCGCCGACCTCCTCCAGCGCGCCCAGACCGACGCCCACGTCGTCCTCGACCCCGGCATCGACATGCTCCTCCACAGCCTCCTCGACCGCATCACCGACGCCTACATGCCCATCCTCGACTACCTCGGCGAGCAGATGGACGACATCGAAGACCGCGCCCTCCGCAACCCCACGCCCGAGGTCCTCGTGGACATCTCCGAGAAGAAACGGGAACTGCTGAACCTGCGGCGGATCGTCGGGCCCCAGCGTGAAGTCGTCGCCCAACTGACGCGCGGCGAAATCCCCTTCATCCGCCAGGAAGCGCGGGCCTACTTCCGCGACGTGCAGGACCACCTCAATCGCACCGTCGAAACCGTCGAACTTTATCGCGACCTCGTCATGGGCGCGCGCGACATCTACCTCTCCAGCATCTCCAACAACCTCAACCAGATCATGAAGACGCTGACCATCATCAGCGTCATCGCCCTGCCCCTCACCATCGTCACCAGCTTCTTCGGCATGAACTTCGAGGCCATGCCCCTGGCGCACAGCCAGTGGGGCTTCTGGATCGCCATGACCGGCATGATCGGCATCGAGATCGTGATGTTCTGGTGGTTCCGCAAGAAGCGCTGGCTGTGAAGCTGCGCACCCACACGTGGCGAGGCCCAACGCCTTTTCGCAGGGCTCGCTTCAGCGAGCGGAAGCGTAGGTCGGGGGGTTAGCTCAACTTCAGCACATGAAAAAGAAACCCCGGCATCGCTGCCGGGGTTCAAATCATTCTTTACGCTCCTCGACCTTTTGTGGCGACCTAAAGTCCCGCGATCTCCGGCGCCTCGGCGTACTCCTCCGCCGCTTCCATCTGCATCTTCCACAGGGCGTAAACCGACCCCACGCCCACGTAGAAGTACCCGCCCGCGAAGATCAGCAGGAACGGGATGCTCGCCAGGCTCGCCTTCTCGCCGTACCACATGTACATCGCCACCGAAATGTAAATGCAGCACGCCATGTACGTGCCGAACGCGATCTCCACGATCGGCAGCGCCAGCTTCTTAAACGTCAGGAACCGCGGAGGCGTGGGCATAATCGTGGCCGTGGCAGTCTCGTCGCGCACCTCGCCAGTCCCACCGGCGGTCGCGTCCATCATCCCCCGCGCCCACGTCTGCCGCGCCTTGCCCGTCACGCCGTACTTCGGCGTCCGTACGAACTCGCTGGGCTTCTTACGAATCGCGCCCCAGATCGCCTCCAGCACGGCCTTCGCGTTGTTAATCCCCACGCCAACGCCCAGCGCCATCAGCACCGGCAGGTAAACCACACACCGCCAGCCGGCCTCTTTGCCGAACAGCTCGCGCTGCCCGAACATGAAGAAGAAGCTCGACGAACACGTCGCCAAAATAAACAGCGTCGCCGAGAACAGGTACTGACTCCAGCTCTTGGCCGCGAACGGCGACAACGCGTTGAAAAACGTCGGGAACATCAGCACCGTCAGCAGCACCATCAGGGGGTAGACCAGCGTGTTGGTCAGGTGGAAGAACGCTTCCACCTTGATCCCGCGCGACAGGTGCTTGCTCCGCAGCACCTTCGGCAGCAGCTTGATGCACGTCTGGAACGACCCCTTCGTCCACCGGTGCGCCTGCTGCTTGAAGCCGATCATCTCCGGCGGCAATTCCGCCGGCGCACAGAACTGCGGCAGGTAAACGAACTGCCACCCCTTCATCTGGCACCGGTACGACAAATCCAAATCTTCCGTCAGCGTGTCGTGTTCCCACCCGCCGCCGTCCTCGATGCACGCCCGCCGCCACACGCCGGCCGTGCCATTAAAGTGCATGAACCGCCCCGACCGGTTCCGCGCCGTGTGCTCGATGACGAAATGCCCGTCCAGGAAGATCGCCTGCGACTTGGTCAGCAGCGACGCGTCCCGGTTCAGGTGGTCCCACCGCACCTGCACCATGCCGATCTGGTCGTCGCCGAAGTAGTGGACGACGTTCTGCAGGATGTCTTTGGGCGGGATAAAGTCGGCGTCGAAGATCGCGATGAACTCCCCCGTCGCCTGCTTCATCCCCTCGGCCAGCGCCCCCGCCTTGTACCCCACGCGATTTTCCCGGTGGATGTACTTGATGGGATATCCCTTGACGGCCCAGTCGTTCACCGCCGCCTTGGCGATATCGGCCGAATGATCCGTCGAATCGTCCAGGACCTGGATCTCCAGCTTGTCCAGCGGGTAATCAATCAGGCAGGTCGCGTTAATGATCCGCTGCGCCACCGTGTCCTCGTTGAACATCGGCAACTGGATCGTCACCCGCGGCAGCTCGGTAAACTGCTTTTTGGGCGTGTAGGTGTTGTGCTTGTACTTCCGATAGAGGTACAGCAGGATGTAGCGGTGGAAGCCGTAGCTGGCCACCATGATCAGGATCGTCACGTAGAACGCGACCAGCAGATTGCCCGCCAAGTGCGATCCGTCGATGTTAGCCAGCATAAATAAGCCGTCCCAGTGCGAGCACTGTTGGTTTCGATATCAAACTCGGCGACCGGGCGGGAATGGCGCCGCACGGATTGCGCGACATCCTGCCGCACTCGATCACACCCGCATACCGGGTGCGCCTGTTTCCTCGCATCGCTCCAGGCCCCTTGAAGAAACAAGTGGCGCCGCCGCAATTCTAATTCCCCCGGCCGACGGGTGTCAACATCTCATTAATCCCGATGACATCGGCGACCGCCACAGTTCATTATCAATCCTACACTTACCACCGACTACGACGCCGGCTCACCCCCTATAGACGGAATCGACAACCAATTGTTGCCCTCTTGCCCCCTCTACCGCACGCAACAAAACCCGTGTTTCGCGATCAACCATCCCGCGTGTGGGACAGGGTTGGGGTGAGGGCAATTCGCCCTAGCAGGCTGGGTCGCTTTGAGTGACGCGGTCCTCACAAAAGCAACCGACCTCCGAGGAAAACTCGGAGGTCGGCCCTTCATTCAACTTAAAAACGACAGCGCTACTGCGCCGCAGGTGCAGCTTCCGTCTTTTCCTTCTTCACCCGCGTTGCAAACTGATGCTTCCGCTCGTTGCGCTTCCGCCGAAGCCCCGCGCTGCGGCGGATCGTCCCCTTCGGGGGAGTCGCCTCGTGCGCCAGCTCCAGCACTACGATGTCGCCGCCGTCGCCGATCCGGTGCTTTGCGGTCTTGATGATCCGGGTATAGCCACCCGGGCGGTCGGC
>Ga0207674_10006722_pt1 | contig 13500 bp, 12 predicted proteins | sample KBSCornC72_FD_184303 | JGI IMG/M metagenome (GOLD analysis project Ga0207674, IMG submission 184303) | Corn rhizosphere microbial communities from Kellogg Biological Station, Michigan, USA - KBS Corn C7-2 (SPAdes) (version 2) | ecosystem: Host-associated > Plants > Roots > Rhizosphere > Soil ... | reverse complement strand
TTCAGCTCGCCGTCAACCTCACCTTCGGCTCGATCGTCGCTACTGCGCTCTACTTCATCGGGCTGCCCCACCCCGTCCTCTTCGGAGCGCTCGCCGGCCTCTGTCGCTTCGTTCCCTACATCGGAGTCCCCGTCGCCGGCATCATTCCCATCTTCCTCTCCGTCGCCGTCTTCCACGGATGGGAGCACACCGTCCTCATCGCCGGCGTCTTCACCCTTCTCGAGGTCATCACCGGCAACTACATCGAGCCCCACATCTACGGCCGTCACACCGGACTCTCTTCCCTCGCCATCCTCATCGCCGCCGCTTTCTGGACCCTCATCTGGGGGCCCGTAGGCCTCGTCCTGTCCGTACCCCTCACCGTCTGCCTCGTCGTCATGGGCAGCCACGTCCCCTCGCTCGAGTTCCTCGCCGTCCTCCTCGGCGACCAACCCGCCATCCCCAACTACACCTGCTTCTACCAGCGCCTCCTTGCCCACGACGAACGCGAAGCCTCCGACCTCCTCTTCAAGTCCCTCAACACCGAACCCCTCGTCACCGTCTACGACACCATCCTCATCCCCGCCCTCACCCTCGTCGAAAAAGACCGCCAGCAAGGAGAACTCGACGACTCCACCCTCACCTTCATTCGCAACACCACCAGCGAACTCGTAGAAGAACTAGGCTTCCGAGCCCTGGAAGAACAAAAAGCGTCCTCTGCCGGCGCTGCGAACGCCGACAACGCCAATGACTTTCCCAACTCCGCTAATCCCGCTTCACAAGCCCTGATCCCTAATCCCTCAATACCTGCCTCTGCGTCCTCTCGGTCACTTGGTCCCTCGGCCCCGCACAACAGCGACCGCACCGTCGTTGTCGTCCCCGTCCGCGATGGCGCCGACTCTCTCGTTGCCACCATGCTCACTCAGGTCCTCGCCCTAGCCGGGTTCAATGCCGTCTCGCTCCCCGTCCGAGCCATTCACGAAACCGCAGAAGCCGTCGACAAACAGAATCCCGCCATCGTCTTCCTCTCTGGAATGCCGCCCGTAGCCATGGCCCGCGCCAACCGCCTCTTCCGCAGCCTTCGCTCCGGAACAGAACAAGCCGATCCGCGCTCCGCCACCCGCAACGAGAACAGGGAATTGTTCCATCGCGATTTCAAAATCATCGTAGGAATCTGGAACTACACCGACGACCCCACCCGCGCCGCGCAGATGATTACCCGAACAGAATCTCTTCACATCTCCACATCGCTAGCAGACGCCCTCGCCCAGGCCGCGTCACTCAACGAACAGAAACCCACTGTCCCCCAACCCCTCGACAACAGCCCCCAACTTGTAGCCGCCCCTAAAGACACCGCCGCCTAAGCGCTTCGAGAAAAGCAATGGGCGCCCGCTTTCGACTTGCGGCCGCCCAATGGCGATTCAATGTGGCTCAAGAAATGAATCCCTTGTTTGGTCTCTAGTTTGTTGGCGCAAAGTAATTGGCAGCTAAATTGTGCGCAACTTTATGTCCAAGCACGAATCCCTGAACCAATGAGTGATGGTAATGAAATCCAACGTAGATCCGTGCGTATTCAACTTCCTTCTGAAGATCGTTAATACTCATGAAGTGATGAGTGGTTCCAGTCACCGCACTTGATACTGCGATTGGGGGAATGTTCGGTGTTCCGAAGTAAGCCTTCAGCGCATCTGACAGGCCGCCCGTAACACATCCATGAGCGGCGGGATATTCGGGGTGAGCTGGCGTAACGGCGAGTGGGGTCCATCCCGGATCAGGCACTGTGTCTGGGTTTCCATCGATGTCGCCATTGCGTATTGCGGTCACGGGGCGCCAGAAACTGTAGTAGTACTTGGCATTGAAGCACCCAATGAAACTATCGGCCATTGACGCGTATGCCATAGCCATCAAACGCGAAGTCTCCAGAAGGCTGAGGTTCTCCTGAACGGCTAGCAGTCTCAGCATAGAGCCAAACTGTGCCGTTGTGTTATCCGTCCAGAACAGCCCGATCTCAGTTTGCGCCGGTGTCCGGGCACTGCCATCTTTCGCTCCCAGCCTCTTTGTGAGGTTGTAGTCGTCTGTCCACGTCTGACTGTTCAGTGCCGGAGGCGGTTCATCCGGCCTGTATTGAGCAGGATCATCGAACGTGAACGGCGTCATTTGCCCTATCCACGGCGTGGCCGCTGCCGCTGCGCCCGGGGTCAGCATCCACACACCCGGAACGGGAGACGAAGGGTAACTATATGGCCAGGGAACGCCGCGGCCATCGCCGGAACGGAGTGCGATCAGATTCTCGGCGGACGCCAGCCCCACAGCTTGCCCATTGAGCTTTGGCTGACCGTCCGGGATCGCTGCCATGGATGCTGTGTACGAGGTGGCGAGCTGAACCGCCCGGTCCGGCAGCAAATATGCGAGAACCCGATAAGCTGCCTCCACGGCCGCCGCCTCCGAGGACGCTCCAGCGGGAGCGGTCACCGTGTATTTGTATGGCTGATACTTGCCTTCGATCGCGACCACTGCGTTATAGACAGCCAGGGCTTCGTAGGCTATGTAGACGTTCCCTCCGCCTGCCGAAGACGCTCCGGGAGCGGTGCTGGCGCGTGCCTGCGTGATTCCGATTGCGTTCCAATCGGTGACCACGCTCTGTCCAGCAGCGTGCATGCAAGCCAACAATACGAATGGAAGCAGAGACAGAGATCGATGTACAGAGCCTGAAGTGGCTCTCCGTGTGTGATCCTTGAGCACTGGGAAGTTGTATGTCATGGAAGCTCTCCTTGTATCGCTCGGTTTGGATCTCAGTGAATCTCGCTCGACAACGGGTCGGAGATCAATGAGACCGATGATCTGTTTATGGTTTTTGTCTGGGCTTGCTCACTCGCGATCTCAGTTACACTTGTGCTCTCGCTAGGCAGGTTCCCCATCGCGGCCGGCAAGGTCGAAAGGGTAAACGCATCCGTATGCAGGACTAGCCCCCAAAGGTCCTGCTGCTGCCCCTGAAACGAAAAGGCGAGGTAGTCACACGCCGCTATTTACGCACCCGCCATGGGTTGTTTTCAGAGGCATCTTTCTTTGTTGTGTCACTGGTTTTCTGCCGGCGGAAAAACTCGCGTCCTCGTCCGCTGCGAAACGTAGAGGTCATTGCCGCCCAAGCCCCCCGGCTTATTCGAGTAGAAGAACATCTCCGTCCCATCGGCGGAGAGCACCGGAGCTCCATCGCCAAATGATGTGTTGATGCCCCCTTCAACATTGACTGGCGCGCCCCATGCGCTCTGTCGCTTGTTGCGCGTCGCCACCCACAGGTCAAGGGAAGGCGCGCCATTCGAATCTGGAACGCTGCCCGGACGCATTGTGGTGATGTACATCTCGAGCCCGTCGTAGCGAAACGCGGTCCGTGTGTCGCGCCCGGCAGAGTTGAGCTCCGCGACATCCACTGGCTCCGACCAGTCGCCGTTTGGGTTCAGTCCGCTCATCCAGACGTCCCAGTCGCCGAGCCCGCCGGGGCGGTTCTGCGCAGTGAAATACAGAGTGATCTTGCCGGTGTCGGGATCGGTGAAGAGGAAAGGGCCATCTTCGGGCACTGCGCTATTGATGGTGCAGCCAAGGTTGGTTGGCGGCTCCCAGCCCCCCTCTCCAACGTCTACCGACGTGTCGGCTCGATGCGAGATCCAAATGTCGTTGCCTCCGCATCCGCCATCACGATCTGATCCAAAAGCAAGGTAGTGCCCGTCGGTCGAGACGTTTGGCGCAAGGTCATTGGCGATCGAGTTTAAGTTCGGTCCCAGGTTCACAGCCTGCCCGAATGCCGAAGTCAGCATTTCGCGGTGCGTGACCCAGATGTCGGTCGTGCCTGCTTTGCTGCCGGAAACGTTGCCGGCGCGATTGGAGTGAAAATACAGCGACAGGCCGTCAGGCGAGATCCCGGGATGCTGGTCGTTCGCAGCCGTATTCACAGCCGATCCAAGATTCTCAGGTGTCGACCAGGGTCCGTACTCGTAGCGGACATGCACTTTGCCAACGCTGTTGCTGACCGACAGCCCTGAGGGGGCCATGGTGCAACCAGCAAAGAGAACGGAGAGAGAGGCTAGAAAGGTCCAGCCAAGGGATTTGTGGAATTGATTATGCATTGGACACGCTCCTGACGAGGTCTTGACATCGAGTGGCGTGAGTCTCCTTCGCATCCCTTCCCGCGATCAATGAAACGGCGCTGATTCGTCGCTGAATTATTTCCGTACGACTAAATCCCTATTTCAGCTAAACTTATCCCCGCCGCAGCGCATTCCTCCGCCGTCGACTACGCACCAGCGCCGCGTCAGACTCCGGTCTTTTCAGTTCACGAGGCAGGTCATGGAAGCGAGCGCCCCCTCAAAACCTGTCTGGAGATTCGGCGAATTCGAGCTCGATACTCGCTCTCGCGAACTTCGTTCCAGAGGCAGACGGCACCGGATTCAGGACAACCCGCTTACCGTTCTGCTGCTCTTGCTGGAGAGAAAGGGTGAGGTAGTTACCCGCGAAGAACTGAAGCTACGTCTCTGGCCCGCCGACACTTTTGTCGAAGCCGACGACGGCCTGAACACTGCCATTCGCAAATTGCGCGAAGTCCTTGGTGACTCTTCCGACCACCCGGCTTACATCGAGACCATTCCCCGACGCGGTTACCGTTTCATCGGAAAGATCCTGGATGATCAGGACCCCGCAGAAGCGACTCCTGCGGAACCGGGAGCAATCGCGGCCTCCGTAGAACTCAAATCCTCGAAACGAGGATGGAAAGTTGTTGCCACAGCTCTTGCCCTCACCCTGGCAGCTGGAGCCGCTGCCTGGTTCAGGTATCACCCTCGACCTACTGCAGTTCGCTCCATCGCGGTACTGCCATTTGAAAACCTCTCCGGCGATCCCGCACAGGACTACTTCGCGGATGCAATGACCGAAGAATTAACCAGCGATTTAGGAAAGATCTCAGCTCTTCGCGTCATCTCGCGGACTTCCGCCATGCATTACAAAAAAACGCAGAAGACCACGCCTGAAATCGCAGCAGAGCTGAACGTCGATGGCCTCGTCGAGAGTTCGGTGGTGCGCTCGGGAGATCGCGTGCGCATCACTGCTCAGTTGATCGACGCGCGCGGCGATCGCCATCTATGGTCCGAAAGCTATGAACGCGATCTCCAGGACGTATTGACCTTGCAGAGCGACGTCGCACGCGCAATTGCACTTCAGGTGCGTGCGGTCATCACGCCGGACGAGAATGAGCGTCTACGGCCTCAGCTTGTCGATCCAAGGGCATACGAAGCCTATATGCGCGGCCGCGTCTTCGTGGACAGATGGACCCCGGAAGATTCCGCACAGGCGCTTCGCTTGTTCGAACTGGCTGCGTCGTTGGACCGAAACTACGCGCTTGCCTATGTCGGAATGGCCGAGTGTTACGTCTACGGCGTCGCGGGCGTCAACGAAGAAGAAAGTGTGAAGCGCGGGATTGCCGCAGCGACAAGGGCTCTTCAACTCAAGCCAGACATGGGCGAAGCTCACGCCATGCTCGGTATGTTGCGTTTGCAGAGAGATTGGGATTTCCCAGCGGCAGAAGCCGAAATCAAAAAGGGAATCGCTCTAAGCCCCAACTACGCATCCGCACACCACTGGTATTCTCACCTGCTCATCGAACTCGGCCGATTCGATGAGTCTCTGATCGAGGCAAAGAAACTCCTGGAATTTGATCCTGTCTCGCCCACTCCCGTGGGACACCTCGCATATCATTACCGGGCCGCTCGGCAATGGGATTCGGCCATCGTTTGGTATCAAAAGGAACTGGCCATGGACCCGACCCACATCGACGACTTCGGCGAGATGGGCCAGGCTTATGTCGGAAAACGCATGTTTCCCGATGCGATCCGTGAGCTCAGCCGGGCCGTGGAGCTGTCGCGCAATGGCACGCAGTATCCTTACTATCTTGCCCGGCTCGGATACGCTTACGCTCTAAGCGGTGATGTTGCTGAGGCTAGAAAAATCCTCGTCAAACTTCCCTCAACCGGGCTCAATGACCTGGCTTGCGTCTATTCAGGTCTGGGAGACATAGACAAAAGCATTGCACTCCTGGAAGAGTCCTTCCGGCATCACACATTTCCTTTAGACGCCGGTTATGCGGTGGAGTTCGACCCTCTCCGCTCCGATCCTCGCTTCACCCAACTGCTGCATAGCATCGGGCTGCGCTAATCCCGGTTCCCTAGTCCCTCGGTCGGCACATGGTTCGATCCCGCATACACCACCACAACCTTCCGCTCTGAGCTCTCCAGATCGGAAACTTCCTTTTTGATAATCTTGTTGGTCAGGGGATCTCTTACTGCTTCCAGATTTGCAAAATAAATAGTCGTAATTGTAAGCATCTTCGGACCTCTTTCCTTTTAATCGCTAGGCCCACTGCGAACTTCTAATCTACATCTGCATCATTGGACCCCTTAGACAGCAAAGAAGATGCACGAGTTACTAAATTTTCTCCTCACCTCCACCGCCACTCCTTGCGCTTCCGCAGCCTCTCATCCCGTTTCCCGCTCAACTGATCCCCTCTGTTGCGCAAAAGAGAGAAGGGCCGCAGCGAAAACCCGCGGCCCACATACATTGTCTGCTTCGATTCTGCGAGTCCCTGGTCCTTTAATCTCTGTTCCTAATCCCTCGTTCCACCCGTCTGCGTCATCCCTTGATAAATCCCAAGGAACTCGCGATCCTCCATCGGAACCTTGGCTTCAACGTTCTCCTCCCCGGGTTCCTGCGCGGAGAGTTTTTTCGCAGTTTCTAATTCCATCGAGTAAATAGTTGTAACGATCAGCATGGTGTTAACCCTCTTTCTGTACGTCCACCCGTCTTCCATTACGTCGTACTCTAAAACCACCTGCTATGTTCGAACACCAACACCACCCGAAAGATGCAACTCACCTCAAAAATATTTCTCCGCAACGTTTCCCACCGCTGCCGCATCGCCGCTCACAAGAAGAAACAATCCACGTCTCATCGGCGAGTCCAACAATTTCTTGCCAACACTGTGACGCCTTTGCATTACGTTTAGCTGAGAGCTGAGAGCTGAGAGGGCCCACCGGGCTACCGGCTACAAGCCACCGGCTGCCTTTCACTCCATCGGTTCTACGCGGTTCTTCCCCTCGTACATGCTGATCAACTCGCGCCCCGACTCTTCAAGCGCCTTCCTGCGGTCCGGACAGGACAGATCCAGCTCGAGAACTTCAATGTGGTCAGAATTGTCCGGCCGAATCCGGTCTTCGATCTCAACAACAAAAATGGACGTGATAACAACCATCGCTACCTCAATAACTCGGGGATTGGAGTCCGAACCAGCCTGAAAAGTGGCCAGTTCCTGCAAAAAAAGTTGAGCGATCGTTCTAAAGTCTTAAGCCCTCTTCCGTTCCAGTTCTGCAATTCGACCCGCAAGGATCCGCTTGAGATCAATGATTTGGGGCGTCTCCTCCTGTTCGCCCTCGAGTTTCTTCAGAGTCATACGCAACGTACTTAACGGGTCACGTTGTGACTGCAAAACTGGATGCTTCCGATGTTCAAAGAGCGACATCGGGTTAAGCTGCCTCCGTCTCAAGATGCATCCGCACCTGCATCCACGGCGGACAACGTAGCGCGCCCTCCGCCTCCCGGATCCGCAGCTCCAGGTGCCGCCGGATTTCCTTTACCGTCTCCGCATCCCCGAAATCTGGGCTTTGTTCAAAGTGTTCGAGACTCGCGCGAAGAGCAGCGAGTTGAGCCATGGTCGCGGAGGAGGAAGAGATCCGTTTCATGTGACGAACTAGATACTCCCACGCCTTTCAGTCCAGTGAAGTGATTTACATCACGTTTGAAGCTCCCCGTCCTGATCCCCGGCATAGTTTCGAGCCGCTTCCATCGCGAAAACTGGGCATTATCCATAACAAGATAGCTAAAAGCCAAGAGCTAAAAGGTGGAAGCTAAAAGCCGCCTCCTCCGGGGTCCCCTGTCCCCTTTATGAAACTCCTTCCTTCCTTGCCCCATCCAAGGGAGTGCCATGACCACGACAACTCCCGCCACCACGTCCGGCTTGCGTCAACTCGGCAACTCCGACCTCCACCTCACCCCCATCGGCTTTGGTGCATGGGCCATCGGGGGAGGGAACTGGGAGTTCGCCTGGGGCCCGCAGGACGACAACGACTCCGTCAACGCCATCCATCGCGCACTCGACCTCGGCGTGAACTGGATCGATACCGCCGCCATCTACGGGTTAGGCCACTCTGAAGAAGTTGTCGCCAAAGCCCTCAAAGGCTCGAGCCACAAGCCCTACGTCTTCACCAAGTGCTCCATGCGCTGGCACGACGACCGCACCATCTACCGCTCATTAAAAGCGAAATCCCTCGAAGAAGAACTCAACGCCTCTCTTCGCCGCCTCAGCGTCGACACCATCGACCTCTACCAGATCCACTGGCCCAACCCCGAAGAAGAGATCGAAGAAGGCTGGTCAGCACTAGCCAGGTTCAAAGAGCAGGGAAAGATTCGCCACATTGGCGTCTCCAACTTCAACGTTGATCAGATGAAGCGCGCGCAGCAGATCGCCCCCATCACCAGCCTTCAGCCGCCCTACTCGATGCTCCGTCGCGCCATTGAGCAGGAGATCCTCCCCTACGCCAAGGCCAACAACATCGGCGTCATCAACTATTCGCCCATGCTCTCCGGAATGCTCACCGGCAAGATGACCCGCGAGCGCGTAGCCTCCATGCCGCAGGATGACTGGCGTCGCCGCGCCCCCGAGTTCAATGAGCCGCGCCTCTCCCGCAATCTCCGCCTCGTTGAACTCCTCCGCGAAATCGGCAGCGGCCACAATGTCGAGCCCGGTGTAGTCGCCGTCGCGTGGACTCTGCATCACCCCGCCATCACTGCCGCCATCGTTGGCGGCCGCAGCCCGCAGCAAGTCGAAGGCATCGCGCCCGCGCTCCACTTCCGCCTTTCCGATGAAGAGTACAACCGCATCAACCAGTTCCTGACCGACAATCCCGTCTGACCGCGAGCGGTGCTTCTCACCATCACTCAAAGCAAAAGCCCCGGCCCAGGCCGAGGCTTTTGTCGTCAGGAGAATGTGCGATTACATCGCGGCGACGAAATCGGGAACCATCACAGCTGCGCTCTCCTGCAGCAACTGCGTCATTCTTGCTGCCATGCCGGTGTACATCGATGCAGCGCGGAACGCATTCACGCGAACACCCTCGCTCGCCTGCGTGAACGCATACTGTGCCAGAGCCATCAGCACGCAAAGCCTGATCTGCATTGCATCGCTGCGCAGCGTCGCCAGCAGCACGCGATCCACATTTTCGCAATTGCGGCCGGCGTAGTCAGCCATTTCCAGCATGACCTTGGCATTCTGATACATGACCCAGAGCCCGTGCGGACCCTGCATCCTCGTCCACGTATCTTCGGGCGTTGACGTCAGTCCCTCTTTCCAGAGGAACTGATCGCTCAGCTCGCGGGCGCTCCAGTCCGGCCTCAGCCTCGCCATCAGAGACTCCCACGTCTGAGCATTCTTGCGGCGGGCACTCAACCGCCAATAGCCCAGATACGCAGCAACCAAGACAACAACAGCGACTTCAATCAGCGGGAAGATCATTCGTAGCCCCTGGCCCGGTCCTTAGTAATCGTCGTGTACTGCCGCCCTTGACCGGACGACCTCTTAGTGTCCCTTCCACTACTAACAGAAAAAACACGATTTGTGGACTCTTTTCCGTTAACAGCCGCGCTTTTGTCCCAACCGTGGTAATCCATTTTGATGGTCACATCAGTAACTTAGAGTAACTATCGTCCAGAGTAAATGACACTTTCGGGTGCCCGTGTGAGCCTTCCAGATCACCCAAAACCTCTTCAGAATGTTCTCTTTTCAATTTGAATGACTCGCGAACTGCGCTCAGCCGATGCCAGATGCCACCCCTGTGGGAAACTGGGCGGGTATTCAGACCCGCTCCTTCTTCCTCTTCTCGTCTTTCTTCCTGGATTTTTCGTCCATCATCGAAATTCGAGTTGTCCTGGTCACATAGGCCATGCTGATCAGCAGGTTCTCCATCTTCGGGGTGAATTCCCGCCGCTCCGGAACCTCCTGCGCAAAGCAGTAGATCCAGTAGACCATCGCTGCGATGTAGCCCCCCACTTGCATCTGGTCCAGCTTGTGATAGGTATTCAGCGCTTCCAGCGTAGCCGTGCCGACATTCATCTTCCACATGGTGGCGGAAAGGCTGATGAACGCAAAGAACCCGAGCCCCGTGCCGATCTGGAGCTCACGATCGCGCCAGCTAAGCGACAGAAATTGGCTGCAACCCGCCAGCGCAACGAAGAACACGATCCGCAGAACTGAAGTAGCGACATCAACGCGGACCTGTATCTGACTAAGATCATCGATCTTCGCAAAGCCCGGCGGCTTGGCAAATGGCCAGATCATCAATAGCGCAAGGGCCAGAACCCCTGCGACTCCGTACACAGTCCAGGCTGGCAGTTTCGACCGGATAGGACTGAGCACCGACATCGATAGTTCCACAAGGACGCAGAACATGAAGACCGCATCGATGATCTCGGCGATAACGAAGATCTTCTGAAGCGACTGGGCTTGAAAGATGTTTACAATCTCGACGGTCGCGCCGGCAAACAACAAAAGCCAGATTAGGTAGGAAAAGAAGAGGGGAAGCTTTCGGTAGAGTCTTCTGTAAACAAGCAGGCCAATGACAATCGCCTGAACTATTGCAGATAACAACGCGAGCTTTGTGTCCAGGGTCATCGTCTGCCTTCATCGATACTTCATCGACAGAGGATCACGTTTAGGTTAACAGCCCCTGGTGCCGTTACTCTTCACAAACTAAACGTTAGTCACTAACTACGAAACAGTGGAACTCCACCGCTGCAATTACGCAGTCAGCCGTAGAACTGGCTTGGGCGAAACCACAGTCGGAATGCCAGCGAGCCTGAGAACCGGAGTCGGACTGACCACAGTCGGAATACCAGCCTGTCTCAGAACTGGCTTGGGCGAAACCACAGTCGGAATGCCAGCGAGCCTGAGAACCGGAGTCGGGCTAACCACAGTCGGAATACCAGCCAGTCTCAGAACAGGAGTAGGACTGACCACAGTCGGAATGCCAGCCAGTCTCAGAACTGGAGTCGGCGATACCACAGTCGGAATACCAGCCAGCCTCAGAACCGGAGTTGGGCTAACCACAGTAGGAATGCCAGCCAGTCTCAGAACCGGAGTCGGGCTAACCACAGTAGGAATACCAGCCAGCCTCAGAACAGGAGTCGGGCTAACCACAGTCGGAATACCAGCCAGCCTCAGAACAGGAGTAGGACTGACCACAGTAGGAATTCCAGCCAGCCTCAGAACTGGAGTAGGAGATACGACGGTCGGGATCCCAAGATTTACAACACGATGCGTGGAAGGCGCTGCCGCCGCATCAACTGCGGACAGAGCTAGAGCCGAACCAAGAGCCACGCATGAAACTTTCAACCATGAGCGCATTTGGATATTCCTCAACTGGAGAACGGAAAACTGCAGCAAGACTACTTGAAAGAGGGATGTTTGGTACAACAAAAGTACTGAAGTTACTCCAAAAAAAGTTAAGATAACGTTTCCTTGTACCAAAATGCGGTAAATGTCGTGAAACGCTGCCTAAAACGTCACGTTACCCCCTTGACGGACTCGCCCCAGATATTGGGTACAATTCTCACCAATCCCGCCGAGCGGCGGTCACCACCCGAGGTTCCCGCCCTTGATTCCCCAACTCCGCACAGAATTCAATGCGAACTTCACCAGCCATGCCTATGCGCGTCTTCAGGCGCTGCTCGCTCAGCGCTGCTCAGGTCCTGTCCAGTTCCGCGTCGCGGAAACACCCATCTTCGTCCCCAGGCAGCTCCTCGACGCCATGGCAGACCGCGGAGCAGTCATGGCCCATCAACTCATCGCTAACTGTGAATACCTCTCGGATGCCCGGCGCGCCATCCCTTCTGGCTTCGATGTCGCGGGCCAGACCGCACACCCGCATTTCCTTACCGCCGATTTCGCGCTTATTCGAACCTCTTCAGGCGAATTGGTACCCCGCCTCGTTGAAATTCAGGCATTTCCCTCCGTCTTCGCCTATCAATTGGAGCTCTGTTCCGCATACCGCGAGACCTTCAGCCTGCCTTCATCCCTCGGAGTCTTCCTGGGCGGGCTCGACGAGAACTCATACTGGGAACTGCTTCGTCAGACCATCCTCGGCCGCCATCAACCCGAAAACGTCGTGCTCACCGAAGTCGATCCGCTGCACCAGAAGACCTTTCCTGACTTCGAATTGACTCGCCGGCGCCTCGGCATCGCCGTCGTCGACATCAGTTCACTCGAACCGGAAGGGAATAAGCTGCACTATCGTGACGCCACTGGCCGGCGAATCCCCATCCATCGCATCTATAACCGGGCCATTGCCGACGAACTGATTACGCGCAACATCAAATTGCCCTTCGATCTCTCCCAGCCATGGGACGTCGAATGGGCAGGGCATCCGAATTGGTATTTCCTGATTAGTAAACATTCCATCCCGTTTCTTTCCGAATCAGGTGGCTTTCCAGAGGTCCCGCCCGCCTGTTTCGTCCACGAGTTTCTCAGCGGACAGGGTCAGGAATTCCTTTCTTCCCGCGGTGTCGACCTGCCTCCCTCAGAATCCAGCGCCGAATATGCCAATCTCTTGCTTAAACCGCTCTTTTCCTTCGCCGGCAAAGGTATCGAATTCTCGCCTACTCGGGCCCGCTTGGAGGCCATCGCCCCTGAAGATCGAAAGAACTATATCCTGCAGCAACGGATGCACTTCGAACCGACCATCGAGACACCTTTTGGGCTCACTCAGGCCGAGATTCGCATACTGTATCTGTGGCCCGATGGAGGCGAACTCACCCCTGCCATCTCCCTCGTACGATTGGGACGCGGAAAGATGATGGGAGTCGATCACAACAAAAATCAGGAGTGGGTGGGTGGTTCGGCGGCTTTTTATGTATGATGGGCAAGCACCGTCCTAAGGTCTTCTGTCCGCCCTCAGATGCTGCCTCCCCTCGGCAGAGTTACCTACCCGATTACCACTTTTAAACTTTCGTGCTCTAGGTTCTACCGCGAAAGATGTATACATTCAGCAGTGGTACATAAAGCGGAAAAGGAAATCGCATGATGGAGATATCCAAGACGACGCCTCCCGAGGATCAGGAGACAACTGGGCGCGGCACCTTCCTCAAAGAAGTTCGCTGTGCTGTTCGCTTTCCGCTATCCCTCCCGGTCGAATTAACCGAGGACAAAGCTCACGAGACTCCCGCTGTTACCCGCAACGTTTCAGCCAACGGAGTCCTGCTTGAATTGAGCGGTCCGCTCGACGTGGGAGACGAACTTGACTTCCATTTGAGGATGCCCGGAAGTGTGCTGGGCACTCCCCAGGATGTGTTAGTTCACTGTCGAGGACGTGTGGTACGCTGCTCCTTAAGCCAAAGTCATTATCAGGCTGCTGCCACGATCGATGAGTATCAATT
>Ga0207674_10006721_pt1 | contig 13502 bp, 10 predicted proteins | sample KBSCornC72_FD_184303 | JGI IMG/M metagenome (GOLD analysis project Ga0207674, IMG submission 184303) | Corn rhizosphere microbial communities from Kellogg Biological Station, Michigan, USA - KBS Corn C7-2 (SPAdes) (version 2) | ecosystem: Host-associated > Plants > Roots > Rhizosphere > Soil ... | reverse complement strand
TTGCCAATGCTGAACCGGCGGATATTCCCTCAGGCAAATTGTACTGGTATGGCTTGTTCGGCGGCGCTCATCGTTATTTTGTACCCAACGACCAGACATTTCAACAGATGAAAAGCTCGGGCTCCCTGCGTTATTTCAACAAAAAAGTGGCTTCCGCAGTGGCAAAATACGACCGGCTATGCCGTATTATTCTAACAAAACAGCTTGCCGACGGAAATATTTATACGGAGGTCAGGAAATTAAGAGCGCAGTTATTCGAGTTTAAATATAATGACGTCGCAAACACCATTTACCAAACGAATAAGAAAAGTTTCGATTATCGCCGCGTGGATTCTTTTATCAGATCGGATCCCCCTTTGTTATCAAACAACAAGATCGTGTTTAACCAATACATAGAGCTGGTCCGGTCAAGGTTCCTGCGCAGTTCTTTTGTTGATTATGCAGATTCAACACTGAAGCAGGCAAATTCATTGATCAGTGAATTAAAAAAAGAATATCATGTAGAGGATAAGTAAACGAGACGTGGTGTCTTCGATCAACGGCGACTACCATTTGAAAACGGATCAAACCGTTACTACGAATGAATGGCAAAATAAATTATAGAATTGTTAAGTTGCTTATATATGTGGTTGTGGGTTTTGCGGCAGCTTTTCTCTGGCATCAATTAAAAAGTTAAAAAGAAAGGAGCTAATATATTGCTACACCTACAGAAACACAGAATGGACTCAGTACTTCCGCCCTCAGTGGCATTCTTAGAAATTCACCTAAACGATCTGTCATGTACGGCAAAATTTATGTCACCATTTGTTTTTTATCGTATCTCACGATACAATGCAAGCAAGCACATTCGCAACAATTAAGTTCGGCAGTAAAACAGTTTGTCGCCATCAATAGCGACACCATTGCCCTTATCCATACAACAATCATTGATGGTACAGGTGGTTCTGCAAAAAATGACCAGGCTATCATTATTATCAAAGGGAGAATTGCTAAAACAGGAAGTACAAAGAATATAACTGTTCCATCATCGGCCAACGTTTTGGATTGTACAGGGAAAACGGTCATACCTGGCATGATCATGATGCACGAGCATTTATTCTATGGCGAGTCATTACCCCCATACTATCTTGGAGTGGAGATGCCCATCTCCTTTCCAAGACTTTACCTTGCCGGTGGCGCCACTACAATAAGAACAACAGGCAGTGTTGAACCGCAAACTGATCTGAATTTAAAGAAGGCGATCGATAAAGGTCAAATGGTGGGACCTGACATAGATGTTACAGGTCCATATATTGAAAGAGAACTTTTGCCGATCCCGGAAGTACAATTCATAAAGAACCCTGAGGAAGCTGCTCAAGAAGTAAACTACTGGATAGCCAGAGGGATCACCTCTTTCAAAGTATACATGAACATTACGAAAGATGATCTAAAAACAGTTGTATCGATTGCTCATCAACATGGTTTAAAAGTAACCGGGCATCTTTGCTCACTCACTTATCGCGAAGCAGCAGCGCTTGGCATTGACAACCTGGAGCACGGCTTTATTCCCGCCAGCGATTTTGTAACAGACAAAAAGGAAAATGTTTGCGCTTTGTGGAGTGTAACGCCATCATTAAACAAACTTGACGTCAGTAGCCCGGCCATGAAAGATCTCATGAAATTTTTGATCGAAAAGAAAGTAACGATCACTTCCACCTTGCCCGTATTTGAACCCAATAGTGGCAGAGAAATGATCCCGGGCGGTGGAGAATCAGCCCTGGCTCCGCAAATAAAAGAAGCAGTTGAAAAAAATTATAATGCTGCCGGAAAAGATTCTTCAGATGCTGCGTTGTTCAAAAAAGAAATGGCATGGGAAAAACAGTTTGTTGAAATGGGTGGCCGATTAATGGCGGGAATTGATCCTACCGGCGCAGGCCGTACCATTCCAGGTTATGCCGACCGGCATGTGTTGGAGTTACTGGTAGAAGCAGGATTTTCATTACCCATGGCTGTAAAGATCTGTAGCCTTAATGCAGCAGAATATCTTGGCCGTGATAAAGAGATTGGCAGCATCGAAGAAGGCAAAAGAGCTGATCTCGTTTTGATTGATGGCGATATTCAAAAAGACATTCGTGCCGTAAGAAACACGGAGACCGTTTTTAAAAATGGAATTGGTTATGACTCCAAAAAAATATTTGAATCTGTAAAAGGAATGGTGGGGTTACATTGAGATCAGAAGTCAGAAGATAGAAGTAAGAATATAGAATTGTTGAACTAGCGTTTCCCTTTTGCTAATTTATTTTTTGTAAGATAATCATAGCTATCACGGATAGCAGCAAATACATCAGTAGCGACAACATCCATTTCCACTACCATCCATTCGGTATTTCCATTGGCAGCTTTTACAATAGCGGGAAAATTTTGTGTTCCCTTGCCAGCGGCAGTCATTGGTTCGGGTTTGTCTGCAGGAAGTGAATCAGTCCATCGTGCGGGGCCATCCTTGATGTGAAGTAATGGTGCCCGTTTCCCAAATTTTGCAACTATTTCTGCGGGATCATGACCGGCAACTTTTACCCAATAAGTGTCGATCTCAAAAAATATGTCAGGTTCGACCGATTCGAGCAATACCTCATAGACAAATTTACCATCTACCTTGTTGCGATATTCCCACCAATGGTTATGAAGACCGAATTGCAACCCCTTTGATTTGGCAAAATGATTCGCTTCATTGTAAATATTCACTAGTTCTTTTGTTCCGTCTAAAGAACTATATCGCTTATCCTCCGGCCACCCGTGCCAGATCATTTTTTTGCAATTAAACGTTTCCGCGATCTCGAGCATTGCAGACTTATTATCACCAACTGGTAATTCAACATGAGCTGATGAAACGCTAAGTCCGGCATCTTTCAAATATTTTCCAGCCTGCTTGACAGAAATAGTGTCAGGCCAGAATGCTGTTTCCACAGCTTCAAATCCTATTCCGGCGATCTTACTCAATGTACCCGCAATATTTTCTTTGATCTGGTCCCGCACAGTATACAACTGTAGCGCTATTTTAGCCGGTTCGGCCGGCATGTGCGAATCACCCCAAGACAACCTGGGAAGCAGAGTTGTGCCTAAAGCCAAAAGGCCCGTATCCTGTAAAAATTTTCTCCTTGCAATTTGGGTGGAGTGTTTACTTTTAATTAGCATTGATCTGGTATTTGGTGCCGTTTTGAGAAAACGATTTTACTAAAGTTAATTTTTTTCAGCCACTCCGGAATGATTAATAAAACGCAAATATGGAAACACATGCACATCATTTACACAAAGTACCCGGGCAGGGTTGGAAACATTATTTCTTTGAATTTTTTATGCTGTTCCTGGCGGTAACTCTTGGCTTTTTTGTTGAAAATTGGCGAGATCATTTACTGGAGAATAAAAGAGAAAGACAGTTTATTATTACCCTGGCGGAAGATTTAAAAGCAGACACCTCACAACTCACTACCGATATCTTATCGGGAAAGAACCGGGAGAGCATGATCGATTCACTGATCTATCTGTTAACGCTTCCTCAACGTTCAAATTTCGGCGCCTCGATCTATTATTACGCCCGCAATGTTAGTCGGCCAATACTTTTTTTCCCGAATGATCGTACCATTATTCAACTTAAGAATTCGGGCCTGTTAAGAATCATTAGAAAAACGCATGTGTCAAATGCAATTATGTTCTATGATCAGCAATTGAGAAACCTTCAATATGCATTCGAAGATGAAAACAGGATGAGGGATGGCCTGAGAGACAAGGCCGGAAAGATCTTTGACGGTTCCATTTTTAACCAGATGTTCGACAATCGTGATAGCATGAGTCTCATCATTTATAAGAGGCCGCCGGGCAACCCCGCCCTGACATCGCAGAATGCGGAATACATTAATGAATACATCTCGGTTGCTCAATATCTAAAGGGACCCGTCCGGAATATCAGGCTGCGGGAAGAAAATTTGAAAACAGAAGCGACCAAATTGATCTTATTGTTAAAGAAAGAATACAGCCTGGGTGGGTAAAGGGAAAATACCTAACGGGGAAAAATTTTGAATAGTTTTCAAATATCATATCAAAACTCATAATTGAATTCTCTATTTCTTTAGTTTTAAAGATAAACCAAACCATTATGCCGGAGACGTTAGCTGCTGCGCCGCCCTTAAAAGTAATTCCTCCCCTCAAAACTTCACACAGGATAGATTCCATTGATCTGCTAAGGGGATTGGTGATGATCATTATGGCGTTGGACCACACACGAGATTTTTTTCACAAGGCTGCATTGACAGATGATCCATTGAACCTGGCAACCACTACTCCTATTTTATATTTCACAAGGTGGATCACACATCTCTGTGCGCCAATATTTGTTTTCCTGGCGGGTGCCGGCGCTTATTTTCAAAGCAGGAGAAAAAGCAAAAAACAACTAAGCATATTTCTTATTAAGAGAGGATTGTGGCTTCTGCTCATTGAGATATTTGTCATCGGTTTTGCTTTCAGCTTTGACACGCACTATACAATTATTGGCTTACAAACAATTTGGTCGATCGGAATTAGCATGATCATTCTTGGCGTGATGATATGGTTGCCTTTCAATGCTATTCTTATTACAGGATTGATCATCGTCCTGGGTCATAACGGTCTCGACTTTTTTGAAAAGACACTTAACAAAAGTCCGGGCTGGTGGTATGACCTTCTTCATCACCAGGGTTTTTATCCACTATGGGACAATCACAGCCTGCTTATTCTTTATCCCTTTCTTTCATGGGCCGGATTGATGATGCTCGGCTATTGCTTTGGAAAATTGTTTGTACAATATCAGGAAGCTCAAAGAAAGAAGATGCTTCTGTGGCTGGGGCTCGGCGTCCTTGCATTATTTATTGTTTTACGATACATTAATAAATATGGTGATCCTGATCCATGGTCGACCCAGGGAAATGCCGGCGTTACTTTTCTTTCATTCATGAATGTTCATAAATATCCGCCGTCGTTATTGTACATGTGTGCCACCGTTGGCATTGGAATATTATTTCTTGCGGTAGTCGGGCACAAGAAAAACTGGCTTACAAAATTTATAACTGTATATGGCCGTGTACCCTTTCTTTACTATGTCCTTCATTTCTTTTTGATCCATTTAATTTCAGCAATTTGTTTTTTGGCAAGAGGACATACTTATGCCGATGGTTTGAAATGGAACCCGCAGGTAATGCCGGCAAAGTTCATTGCCGCCGGTGAAGGTTATTCGCTTTTCATGGTGTATGTAATTTGGATTCTAATTGTTCTATCCCTGTACCCCATTTGCAAATGGTTCAGTGATTACAAACAAAAGCACCGGGAAAAATGGTGGCTGAGTTATTTGTAGCTGTCTTAGTGAATTACTCTTGTTCCTTGTTCCTTATTCCTTGTTCCTTGTTCCTTGTTCCCTGTTCACCTGCTCCTTGTTCCTTGTTCCTTGTTCCGTATATTGTGGCAATGAAGTCGTTCCTTGTTCTCATGTTTCTTCCGTTCACCCTTTTAGCTCAACAACAAAACCCGATAGCTATCGGGTGTGACATCCTAATCCGCAATGGAAAGATCATTGATGGCAGTGGCAATAGCTGGTACTATGGAGATATTGCCGTGAAAGATGGAAAGATCATTGCGACAGGAAGACAACTAAATTTTATTGCACAAAAAAAAATTGATGCGTCGGGTTTAATTGTCGCACCCGGCTTTATCGATGTTCATACACATTTGGAAGGCGATGAGACAAAAGATCCGGATGCGACGAACTTTATTCTTGATGGAGTTACCACGTGCATTACCGGCAATTGCGGCGCATCAAATACGGACATTGGAAAATACTTTTATTTTATTGATTCACTAAAACTTTCTATAAATGTGGCCAGCCTGGTCGGGCACAATGATGTGCGCAAACAAGTAATGGGCAGAGCCAATCGCGATGTGACAACGGATGAAATGCAAAAAATGAAAAATATTGTCGACAAAGCAATGCGCGATGGAGCCGTTGGACTTTCTACAGGATTGATCTATATCCCCGGCACCTACACAAAAACTCCGGAAATAGTTGAGTTGGCAAAAGTGGTTGCAAAATACAATGGCGTTTACACTACTCATATGCGGGATGAAGGCGATAGCGTTGTGTATGCTATTAACGAAGCATTGACCATTGGCCGCGAAGCAAAGATCCCAGTCGAGATATCACACTTTAAATTGAGTGGCCAGCAAAATTGGGGGCGAAGCAAGGAAACGGTGCCCATGATCATGGCTGCAAGAAAAGAAGGAATCGAGGTGACCATTGACCAGTATCCGTATACAGCCAGCAGCACTTCAATCAGTACATTGATCCCAGATGAAATCCTGGCTGATGGTCAGGATTCGATCAATGCCCGTTTGGATGATCCCGCAACGAGAAAATATGTCATTCACTCCATGCTGGAAAGGTTGAAGAAAAGAAAACTCAAGCATTTCAGTTATGCGGTTGTTGCTTATTACCAGTTCGACACTACTTTCAACGGTAAAAGTATTGAGCAGATCAACTTAATGAAGGGGAACAAACACAAGAAAGAAAAAGAGGCAGAAACTATTATAGACATTATCAAACATGGAGGAGCCAGTGCCGTGTTTCATGGAATGAGCGAGGAAGATATTGAACGCATCATGCAATATCCTTTCAACATGTTTGCCAGCGATGCAACGATCCGTGTACTGGGGGCCGGAGTTCCTCATCCAAGGGGTTATGTAACGAACGCGAGAGTCCTTGCTGAATATGTGAGAGAGCAACATATCATATCTCTTGAGGAAGCAATCAGGAGGATGACTTCTTTGCCGGCGCAGAAATTTCAATTGCATGATCGTGGCTTGTTACGTGAAGGTTTTGCCGCTGATATTGTCATATTCGATGAAAACAAAGTGCAGGATGTTTCAACTTATGATCATCCTCATGCTTACTCCAGAGGCTTTCAATATGTGATCGTAAACGGCGTGCTGACTGCCGAAAATGAAAAACACACAGGAGCAAGGGCTGGACGGGCTTTGTATGGGCCTGGAGTTTCAAAATAAATTTTCTGCACCATTTGTAGCTCTTATCCGTTGGTTTGGAAATGGGCCACCAAGGCGCTAAGACACTAAGGCCATTAAGGACCTTGCGTCTTTGTGACTAAGATTGCTTAATAATTTTGATTCCACATAAGGCATTATTCGCTGGCGACTGGATCTATTTAATAAGGACGAATTCTCGCATATTCTTTCACCACAAAATAGTTTTTATGAAATGGCCGTTCACATTACTTGCATTCAGTCTTTTTTTGTCACTTTCTTTTTTACACGCACAGGAAGAAAAAGTAGATACGGAGATGGTTAGAAAGATCCGGGATGAAGAAACAAACCACTCACAAGTGGCGATGATCGCTCATTATCTCACAGATGTTTCTGGCGCACGATTGACCAATTCACCTGGTTATAGACGTGCTGCCAACTGGTGCGTTTCAGAATTTAAGAAATGGGGATTGGCTAATGCAGCCACTGAGCCCTGGGGTGAATTTGGTAAAGGATGGGAGATACAAAAATGTTATGTAGCCCTGTCCGCGCCTTACTATCAATCATTCATCGCTTATCCTTTTGCATGGTCGGTGGGAACAAATGGATTGCTGTCCGCTCCTGTCGTTGATGTGGCCCAGGATTCCGCTGCGGTAGAAAAATTGGGAACGAGTTTGAAAGGCAAAATAGTAATGATCGTCGACTCATTTACTTCCATTCGCTCTGCCTTTCAACCTTACGCCAAACGATTTACCGACACTGATCTTGTGAATTTGAAACAGCAATTCTGGGGCACCTATGATGAAATGCAGTCTTATCTTGCAATGGAGAAAGCGAAAGAAAGATTTTTTTCACTCCTTCAGAAAAAAGGTGTGGCGGCTATTGTCACAAAAGATTACGGAGGCCGGGATGGAACGGTCTATGCAGATGTCGTTGATTCCTATAAAAAAGATGGTCACCCTATTATTCCAAAAATAATTCTGTCTAGTGAAGACTTCTTTCGGATACAACGTTTACTTGATTCAAAGATACCTGTGAAGCTGGACATGGATATCAAAACGAAATTCTATGGAGATGATCTGAAGGCGTCAAATGTGGTCGCGGAAATTCCGGGGACCGATCCCGTATTAAAAAATGAATTGGTAATCATCGGTGGACATCTTGATTCATGGTATGGTGGTACAGGTGCAACTGATAATGCAGCAGGTTGCACAGTGATGATCGAAGTGATGCGTTTATTGAAAACACTTGGTGTAAAGCCACGCAGAACGATCAGGATCGTTTTGTGGGGAGGTGAGGAACAAGGCTTGATCGGGTCATACAATTACGTCAAAAATCATTTTGGCAATCCAGCGACCAAAGAGTTAAAACCGGATCAGTCAAAAGTTTCAGCGTACTATAATTTGGATAATGGTTCCGGAAAAGTAAGAGGTATTTTCTTGCAGGAAAATGAAGCACTGCGACCCATCTTTGAAAAATGGATGGAACCATTTGCTGATCTTGGAGCAACCTCCGTTAAAAGCGGCAATACGGGTTTCACCGATCATTATACATTTGACGTTACTGGTATGCCAGGATTTGAATTCATCCAGGATCCATTGGAATATCTCACACGTACGCATCACAGTAATATGGATGTATATGATCACCTGGCCATTAATGACCTGAAGCAGGCGGCAACGGTGATCGCTTCATTTGTATATCACACGGCGATGCGTGATGAGAAACTGCCACGTAAACCTTTACCAAAGCCAGAACATTGGTTGTTTGAAGGGTTTTAAATTCTGAAGAATACAGAATTCATAAGTCAGAAGTCAGAATTTTTTATTCGCATTTTTTTATAGAAAATAAATTCGAAATGAGAAAACTAATTCCCTTATTATTTTTTCCGTTTGCGGTATCAGCACAAAATGCTTACAAGCAAAAACTTCAGCAGTTCATGACGGGGCAGCATGATTACTTCCGCTTCAATGGTAATGTCATAGTCATTAAAAAGGGAGCGATCATCTACGAACAGGCCCTTGGGTACGCTGACTATGATAGCAAACGACTATTGAATGACAGTTCTGTATTCGAGCTTGCATCTGTTTCCAAGCAATTCACCGCCATGGGAATTATGATCTGCAAAGAAAGAGGGTTGCTGAGCTATTCTGATAACATCAAAAAATTCTTTCCCGCACTACCATATGAGAATATCACCGTAAGAAACCTGCTGACCCATACCTCCGGGCTCCCTTCTTATGAGGACCAGTTTGAAAAACACTGGGATCACAAAAAGATAGCATTCAATAAAGATATCGTTGACATGTTGCAGAAATTACACGATACTTTATTCTTTGACCCTGACACCGGATGGAAATACAGTAACACGGGTTTTGCCTTGCTTGCTTCGATCATTGAAAAGGTTTCGGGAATGAGCTACAATGATTTTTTGGCGAGAAATATTTTTCAGCCGCTTGGGATGACTCATACATTTGTTTACAACACACGCCGCAGTACAGGTAAAATTCCTGCGAACTATGCATTGGGTTTTGTTTATTCTGATAGTCTGAAGAAATATATTTTGCCTGACAGCTCGCCTAAGTACGATGAAGTGTATTACCTGGATGGGATCGTTGGAGATGGTTGCGTAAATACGACTACAGGCGACCTCTTTAAATGGGACCAGGCATTGTACGGAAATAACCTGGTAAGCAAAGCGTCCCTCGATGAAATGCTCTCGCCATTAGTGCAAATGTCTCCGCGCGATTCAAGCAGTTTTTATGGCTTTGGAGTTTTTGTCCGACCAAAATCGGAAAACGGGAAGATCATTTCGCATACAGGCGGATGGCCGGGATATGCAACCAACCTCACAAGAATGGTTGACAGTAGCGAAACGATCATCATTCTCTCCAATAACGAAACAAGTTCAGGTGTTTTGATCGCGGGGATCGAATCCATTTTGGCACACGAACCTTTACTTATGCCATATGAGCATAAGGAAGTAAAGATCGATCCTGCGATCATTGACCGATACGTCGGTAAGTATTCCGCATTCATGACGCTTGTATTCATAAAAAGGGATGGAAGACTATACAGGCATCGTGATGGAACGCCTGACATAGAATTGAAACCCGAATCAGAAACGAAATTCTTTTATGCTGATGGTACCGACCGGCAAATAGAATTTGAAGTAGATCAATCGGGAAAAGTTACAAAAGCGTGGTTCATTAATTCAGGGCAAAAAGGTGAATTGAAAAAACTTGAATAGTATCGTTATATTTATCCATCTTCTCCGTTTCCTTTCAAAACTTCTCCCCTAACCAGCAACCAGTAACAAGCCCGAAGTGGTTCTCCAAAGGACTGCTTTGGACCTTCGGAACAACCTATAACTAACATGGAAACACACGCCCACCATTTACATAAAGCGCCCGGAAAAAAAAGGGACGCATTTTGTTTAAATTTTTAATGCAGCCTTCTGAATGAATTTGTAAATGGCTTCGAAACCAGGAAGAGAGTACTGAATTTAGTGATGAACAGGAACTATCCTCTCGCTTTGAAGACAGCGAAAGAATTAATTGGATTACTTAAAAAGGAATACCATCTTGAATGAGTGAAGAAAAAAACAAGAATATAGAAGATAGAAGCCAGAATATAGAATTACAAAAGGAAGATCACACACATTTTCCCGAAGATCTCCATGCACCTAAACCAGAAAAAATGGACACACATGCTCACCATCTACACAAAGCGCCAGGGAAAAAATGGACCCATTATTTGTTTGAATTCTTTATGCTGTTCCTCGCCGTGTTTTGCGGTTTCCTGGCCGAAAACATAAGGGAGCACAAAATTGAACGTGACAAGGAAAAAGAATACATCCGGTCGCTGGTTGAAGATCTGAAGGCGGACACCAGTTCCTTAAGTGGATATGCAGTAAATCAGCGAATAGCCCTGGAGTCATATGATTCGGTAATTTTTTTACTGGATCGACAAAGCAAAACCGTGGAAGAACAAAAACGATTGTATTACCTAGTCAGGACGGCGCTTCGGTTCAATGATTTTCCCCAGCTTAACGAAAACACTTATGAGCAAATGAAAAGTTCCGGAAACTTACGGTTGTTGCATAAGCCATACGTTGCGGATTCCATTTTTCGTTATTATTTTAAATTGAAAGAAATAGGGCTCACCACCAGCCAGCTATTGCTGAGGCAACAATCTCTTCTTGAGATAGAGGGGGAATTGTTCAGCGGTTCAACCTTTCAAAACATGGTTAACAAGAAGACCTTTCAAATCAGCGAACCGGAGGGTAACATTCAATTGATCACCGATGATAAAAGGACCATCAATGAATGTATGGTTGCCACTCACTATCTATTTTCCCTTACACTTTATTCTCTGAATGCCATACAACAGCACATCACTGAAGCCAGCCGGTTGATACTTTTTCTGAATAAAGAATACCATTTTGATGAGTGAAGGGGAAAATATAGCGAGACAGAAGCACATGCTTACCATTTTACACAAAGCGTGTTAAAAAATGGAGTCATTGGAACGCTGTATCTGGTGCTCTCTCCAGGGATTATCGCGAGGCTTTAAAACTTGCAAGGGAACTCATTGAATTGCTCAAAAAGAATATCACCTCGAATGAGTTGAGAAGTCTGATGAATACAGGTTAAAATGGAATACCTTGTTGAATGAAAATAATTGAACCAAAAAGTCCGTCATATGAATATCATACGCAGCATACAAAACAGGATATACGAAATAAGGGGTGAAAGGGTGATGCTGGACAAAGACCTGGCAGCATTGTGCGAAACAGAAACTAAGGCACTTAACCTTGCTGTAAAACGTAACAGTAAGCGATTTCCCGCAGATTTTATGTTCCAACTTACGAAGGACGAGTTTGAGTCTTTGAGGTTTCAAATTGAAACCTCAGAAAAAAAGGCCAAACCTTTGAGGTTGCAAAATGAAACCTCAAAGGCAGAGGTGGAACAAGATATTTGCCCTACGCTTTTACAGAACAGGGCGTCGCCATGTTAAGCGGCATCCTCAATTCGGATAAAGCTATCAATATGAACATTGCGATCATGAGAGCTTTTGTCGAAGTGAGGCGTATTCTATTACAGCAAAATGATCTGAAAGAGCAGTTAAAGCAGATAAAGGACAGGATAGGAGAACATGATGTACAGCTCAATCAAATTTATGATGCCTTAGAAAATCTTCTGGATGATAAAATTGCTCAAAGAAAATGGGACGAAAGAGAAAGAATAGGATTTAGAAAAAAGAATTAAAATTGATAACCAAAATATGCACTATGAGATTAGGGTTGCTACTGCTCTCCACCTTCATTTGTCTTCTTTCAATCTCACAAACAAATCCCAATAAGACCGCAGTCATTGCATCTGTTGAAAAACACCAGCAGGAATTGATCAGCCTCAGTGATTCTGTCTGGAAATATGCCGAAACAGCTCTGAAAGAATACAAGTCATCGAAAGTACTTTCTGACTATGCGACCAGGCAGGGGTTTCGTGTAACAACAAGCGTGGCAGGAATGCCTACGGCCTTTATTGCAGAATATGGTTCAGGAAAACCAATTATCGCTATCCTTGGTGAATTTGATGCATTGCCGGGTCTTTCACAAAAGGCACAGCCCACAAGAGAAGCATTGAAAGATGAGGCGCCGGGTCATGGTTGCGGTCATAATATGTTTGGTGCTGCCAGCCTCGGTGCGGCTACGACGATCAAAGAATTAATTGCAGCGGGAAAATTAAAAGGTACCCTTCGTTTTTATGGTACTCCCGCGGAAGAAGATGTGGGTGGTAAAATTTATATGGCCAGGGAGGGATTGTTCAATGATGTTGACATTTGTTTGGACTGGCATCCTGACTCCGAGATAAAAGCAAATTTGCAAAGCTCACAATCAATGGTAAGTTTATTGGTCGAGTTCAAAGGGGTAAGCGCACATGCTGCCTCAGATCCGTGGAATGGAAGGAGTGCGCTGGACGCCGCCGAACTTTTTGCGCATGGAGTAAATTATTACAGGGAACATGTGAAGCCAAGTGTGCGCATGCATTATGTTTTTAAGAAAGCAGGTGACGTGCCGAATGTGGTTCCTGCCGAAGCGAGCGTATGGATATGGCTGCGTGATTCAAAAAGAAGTGGCGTTGCTGTATTGCAAAACAGAATAAATGACATTGCCAAAGGTGCAGCTATGATGGCGGGTGTTGAGTCAAGTATAAAATTGCTTACTGGTGATTATGATCTCCTCGTTAATGAAGCCGGAGCAAAAGTGTTGCAATCTAATTTGGAGATCCTGGGACCAATAAAATACACAACCGAGGAAATTGAATTTGCAAATCGCATCATGAAGGAATATGGAAATGGAACGGAGGCCAAAGGAATAAAGGGTGATATCACTCCGTTGGAAGTTACGAAACCTGATCCTGAGGGTGGATCGACCGACGTTGGTGATGTGAGTTATCTAGTAC
>Ga0207674_10006720_pt1 | contig 13502 bp, 11 predicted proteins | sample KBSCornC72_FD_184303 | JGI IMG/M metagenome (GOLD analysis project Ga0207674, IMG submission 184303) | Corn rhizosphere microbial communities from Kellogg Biological Station, Michigan, USA - KBS Corn C7-2 (SPAdes) (version 2) | ecosystem: Host-associated > Plants > Roots > Rhizosphere > Soil ... | reverse complement strand
CGGTGACGTAGGAATAGGTGCTGTCCGGCTGCCGGTCAAGGGGAATGGCGAGACACGCCGATATCCGCGCGCGCATGAACTTCCCCCCGCGATGCCGCCGTTTACCCCCTATGCCCCGCCCGTGGCACTGCCCCATGTCCCCGCGGGGTCCCTGCCTCTTATGCCCGGCCAGGCCACCCCGTCCGGGGGCAGGTCCAGGCACCCCGTCCGGGACGGTCCGTGCCTGCCCGCCGCCGGGCGCGAACGGCCAGCTCCGGCCGGCCAGAACGCGGCCGCGCGCGACGATAGCGCACGCGGGGCGGACGCGCGGCACGTGCGCTATCCTGTGCGCATGCGTGCCGTCCGGCTGCTTCTTACCTAGCCGCGCTGACCTACCGTCGTTGGCGCGGCTGCCCCTCGTCTCGAGGGGCGTTTTCATTGCAGGTGACTATCACTCGCAGGGGCCGGACCGAATCAATGGTGAGGAAACGATGACAGCGGCCGAGAGCGCCGACCTGGCGCAGCGCTATGACCCCCGTGACGTGCAGGAAAAGTGGCAGGCGCGCTGGGCGGAGCTAGAACCATTCCGCGCCAGCGAAGATCCCTCCGATCCGCGGGAGCGCTTCTACCTGGTGGACATGTTCCCGTACCCATCGGGTGATCTGCACATGGGCCACGCCGAGGCGTACGCCATCGGCGACGCCCTCGCCCGCTACCACTTCCTGCGCGGCGAGAACGTGCTGCACCCGATCGGCTGGGATGCCTTCGGCCTGCCCGCCGAGAACGCTGCCATCAGGAACAACTCGCACCCAGCCGACTGGACCTACGCCAACATCGCGACCCAGGCCGCTTCCTTCCGGCGGTACGCGACCTCGTTCGACTGGAGCCGGCGGCTGCAGACCTGCGACCCCGCCTATTACCACTGGAACCAGTGGCTGTTCCTGCGGTTCTACGAGCGTGGCCTGGCCTACCGGCGTGACGGCTACGTGAACTGGTGCCCGGTCGACCAGACTGTCCTGGCCAACGAGCAGGTCATCGCCGGGAAGTGCGAGCGCTGCGGCGCCGACGTGGTGCGGCGCATGCTGAACCAGTGGTATTTCAAGATCACGGAGTACGCCGACCGGCTACTGGCGGACGCCGAGCAACTCGAGGGCTGCTGGCCGGACCGCGTCCTGCTGATGCAGCGCAACTGGATCGGCCGGTCCGAGGGCGCCGAGGTCCGCTTCACCGTGGAAGGCCGCGACGAGCCGGTCACGGTATTCACCACCAGGCCCGACACGCTGTACGGCGCCACGTTCTTCGTGGTGGCCGCCGACTCGCCGCTGGCCGAGCAGATATGCGCCCCCGATCGCCTGCCTGAGCTGCGTGCCTACGTGGAGCAGGTCAGGAAGCTGACCGACATCGAGCGGCAGTCCACCGAACGCGAGAAGACCGGAGTCTTCCTGGGCCGGCACGCGATCAACCCGGTGAATGGCGAGCAGATCCCGGTGTGGGCCGCCGACTATGTGCTGCCCGACTACGGCACCGGGGCGATCATGGCGGTGCCAGCGCACGACCAGCGCGACCTCGACTTCGCCCGCGCCTACGGACTCAACGTCCGGGTGGTGGTGGACACCGGGCTGCCGGATCCGGCCGAGACCTGGATCGCCACCCCGGGCGACGGCACCCTGGTGAACTCCGGTCCGATCAACGGCCTGGCCAAGGCCGAGGCGATCGCCGCGATCATCGCGATCCTGGAGGAGAAAGACCAGGGAAGCGGGGCGGTCAATTACCGGCTGCGGGACTGGCTGGTGTCCAGGCAGCGCTTCTGGGGCACCCCGATTCCGATCATCCACTGCCCGTCCTGCGGTGAGGTGCCGGTGCCGGACGACCAGCTTCCGGTCGTCCTGCCCGACCTGCGCGGCCAGGACCTGGTGCCGCGGGGCGTGTCCCCGCTGGCCGCGGCCGAAGACTGGGTGAACGTGGCCTGCCCGGCCTGCGGCGGGCCGGCCAAGCGGGACACGGACACCATGGACACCTTCGTGGACTCCTCCTGGTACATGTTCCGGTATTGCTCGCCCAGCTACACAGAAGGCGCGTTCGACCCAGCCGAGGTGCGCCGCTGGGCGCCGGTGGACATGTACGTGGGCGGCGTCGAGCACGCCATCCTGCACCTGCTGTACAGCAGGTTCTTCACCAAGATCCTCTACGACATGGGCCTGGTCGACTTCACCGAGCCATTCACCCGGCTGATCAACCAGGGCCAGGTGATCAACCAGGGCAAGGCGATGTCCAAGTCGCTCGGCAACGGCGTCGACCTGGGCGAGCAGATCGAGCGGTTCGGGGTGGACGCGATCAGGCTGACCATGATCTTCGCCAGCCCGCCCGAGGACGATATCGACTGGGCGGACATGCACCCGGAAGCCATGGTCAAGTTCCTCGGCCGGGTCTGGCGGATCGCCGCCGACGTAGCCGAAGCGGACCAGGGCACGGCCGAACAGGCGGCTGCTACCGGCGACACCGAACTGCGCAGGGTCACCCACCGGACCATCGACGAGGTCACCCGCCAGGTGGAGGCGTACCACCTGAACGTGGCCGTGGCCCGGCTGATGGAGCTGGTCAGCGCGACCCGGAAGGCAATCGACTCCGGGCCCGGGGCGGCCGACCCGGCCGTCCGCGAGGCGGCGGAGGTGCTGACCGTGCTGGTCTCGCTGTTCGCGCCGTACACCGCCGAGGAGACCTGGCAGCTGCTCGGGCACAAGCCGTCGGTGGCGCGCGCCACCTGGCCGGAGATCGATCAGGCGCTGCTGACCCAGGAGAAGGTGACCTGCGTGGTGCAGGTCAACGGCAAGGTCCGCGACAAGCTCGAAGTCTCGCCCCAGATCGGGGAGGACGAGCTGCGTGAACTCGCGCTGGTCGCGCCCGGTGTCGTCCGGGCGCTGGGTGACCAGCAGGTGAGCCGGGTCATCGTGCGGGCGCCGAAGCTGGTCAGCGTCGTCGCGGCGTAACGCTCCCTCCGGCAGGGCCGAGCTGCGACGCCGGTAATCTGCCGGGAGCCGCGTCCTAGGACGCGGCCCCGGCTCAGGCACCCGCTCGGACAGTCCCGTCGCTCCAATCTGGGGAAGCCGCTCAGACGCGGCGCAGCACGGCCACGACGCGGCCGAGGATGGTGGCCTCGTCGCCGAGAATCGGCGTGTAGGCCGGGTTATGCGGAATCAGCCAGACGTGCCCGTCGCTCCGCTTGAACGTCTTCACCGTGGCCTCGCCGTCCAGCATCGCGGCCACGATCTCGCCGTTCTCCGCGTCTTCCTGCTGCCGGACCACAACCCAGTCCCCGTCGGTTATGGCGGCGTTCATCATCGAATCACCGGCCACCTTGAGCAGGAACAGCGTGCCCTCGCCGACCAGTTGCCTGGGCAACGGGAACACGTCTTCGATGGCCTGCTCGGCCAGGATCGGCCCGCCTGCGGCGATCCGGCCGACCAGCGGCACGTAGGCGGCCTCCTGCGAAGGGATGTCGAAACCCGGGATATCGCCGGCTTCTTCCTCGTCCCGGGCAGGCTCCCGGCTCGGCTCCGGCCGCACCGCCGGATGCCCGGGCAGCCGCACCTCGACCGTCCGGGGCCGACCCACGTCCCGGTGCAGGTAGCCCTTCTTCTGCAGCGTGCTGAGCTGGTACGAGACACTGGAAGTGCTGGTCAGCCCGACAGCCTCACCGATTTCCCGCATCGACGGCGGGTAGCCGCGCTGCTGCACCGACTCCCGGATGACCTGAAGGACCTTGCGCTGCCGCCAGGTCAGGACGTGATTCGGATCGGGCTTGTCCGGGGTTTCCGGGACGACGACCGGGACGCTGCCCTTCGGCTTGCGCCCGGGCCGCCCTTTAGGTCTGGGTGCCCCCGCTGGATCAGTGCCGGACACGCCGACTACGGCGCCTCCCATGACAGTTTCCTCCATCTGATGACCTTCCGTGTCCGAGTTCTTGCGTGCTGAGTAGAGAGTAACGGTTCTTATTCGAGATCCCAAACATCTGTTCGACGTGTCGCCAAATTGTCAGACCCGCGGCGTACAACGGCTACATACCCAGTTCGATCGAACAGTATTGCGATCGAATGGGTGTACGATCGAACGCAGTGCGAATCGAATGAAGGTTTGATCAGGAGGCGCCGTGAGTGCGATGCCAGCGACCGAGCTGACCTGCGATTCCGATATCGAGCTGGTACGCGCCCTCCGCTCGGTTGGCGTGCTGTCCGGCCTTCGGGAAGACGATCCAGGCGACACGCCGGGCCCTCAGCAGACCGCGCCGGCGTCGCGGCGCGACACGCCGGACGTTCGACACGCCGCGCTGACGCCCCGGCGCGACGCGCCGGCCGCGCGATCCGGCCGGCCGCGCGACACGCCCGTCGCGCCGCTGCGGCTGACCAGGCGCGGGCGGGTGGTGGTCGCGCTGGCGGCCGCGCTGCTGGTGACGATGGTCTCGCTGCTCCTGGCCGGCGTGGCGCAGGCGACGAACGACGGTCCGTCCCCGCGCGCGGCGCGGGAGAACCTCGTCCAGGTGATCGTCCGCCCGGGCCAGAGCCTGTGGTCGGTGGCCGAGAGCGCGGATCCCGACCAGGACACCCGCGCCGTCATCCAGCAGATCATCGACCTCAATTCGCTGAACGGCGACACCGTGTTCGCCGGGCAGCAGCTCTGGGTCCCGCGCGGCTGAGCCCGACGCGCGGCTGAGCTCCAACACGCCGCTGAGCCCGAACGCACGGCTGAGCCGCGCCCGCGGCGGCTCTCGTCACGACGTCAGGACGCGACACGCCGGCGCGCCGCCCGCAGCCCAACGGGGGCCGGGATTTCCGCGCCCGCCCCTCGCGCCCGCTTGCCTCCTGGCGCCCGGTGGTCTACGGTAACCACAACATCTAGTACTTACACCGATGTGTTTTTTCCACAAGTTGTGTTCGCTGGTAAACTAATTGGTGAACACGAACGAACGGCCGGGGGACACGAACAACGGCCAGGGAGGTGATCGCGTGCACTGCCCGTTCTGCCGGAACCCCGACAGCAGGGTCATCGACAGCCGTACGGCCGACGATGGCACCGCGATCCGCCGCCGCCGGGCGTGCCCCGAGTGCGGGCGGCGGTTCACCACCCAGGAGACGGTCATCCTGATGGTCGCCAAGCGCAGCGGTGTCACCGAGCCGTTCACCCGGGACAAGATCATCCGCGGCGTGCAGCGCGCATGCCAGGGACGGCCTGTCAGCGAGGACAAGCTGGCGATCCTGGCCCAGCAGGTGGAGGAGACGATCAGGGCGCGGGGGCTGGGTGAGGTCCCCTCGCACGAGGTGGGCCTGGCCATCCTGGGCCCGCTCAGGGATCTGGACGAGGTGGCCTACCTCAGGTTCGCCTCGGTCTACCGAGGGTTCGAGTCGCTCGCCGACTTCGAGGATGAGATCTCCGCCCTGCGCCAGGGCCACCGCGAGGCCGGTACCACGGCCGCGGAACCGGCGTCCTAAGGACGGAACCAGCGGAAGCAGCGGAACCAGCATCACCAGAGGTAGCAGAAGTAGTCAGCGGCCATGCAGGGCCTGGCAGGGATCCGAACAGATCCCGGAAGGGGGACACGCAATGACGGAGACGGTGAGCGGCGCGACGACCCGCAAGGGGAAGGCCGCCCAGGCCACCCAGGCGAGCCCGACGACCCAGGCGGGACGCGCCCGGCTGAGGATGCAGCGCATCCACACCACCCCCGGCGTGCACCCCTACGACCAGGTCACCTGGGAGCGCCGCGACGTCGTCATGACGAACTGGCGCGACGGCTCGATCAACTTCGAGCAGCACGGCGTGGAGTTCCCCGACTTCTGGTCGGTGAACGCGGCCAACATCGTGACCACCAAGTACTTCCGCGGCGCGGTCGGCACGCCGCAGCGCGAGTGGAGCCTCAAGCAGCTCATCGACCGTGTGGTGGGCACCTACGAGAAGGCGGGCAAGGAGCACGGCTACTTCGCCACCGCCGAAGACGCCGAAATCTTCGGCCACGAGCTCCGCTACGCCCTGGTCCACCAGATCTTCAGCTTCAACTCCCCGGTCTGGTTCAACGTGGGGACCCAGTCCCCGCAGCAGGTCAGCGCGTGCTTCATCCTCGCCGTGGATGACACCATGGACGCCATCCTGGAGTGGTACCGGGAAGAGGGCCTGATCTTCAAGGGCGGCTCCGGTGCCGGCGTCAACCTGTCCAAGATCAGGTCGAGCAAGGAGCTCCTGTCCTCCGGCGGTACTGCCAGCGGCCCGGTCTCCTTCATGCGCGGCGCCGACGCCTCGGCCGGCACGATCAAGTCCGGCGGCGCCACCCGCCGCGCGGCCAAAATGGTCGTGCTCGACGTGGACCACCCGGACGTGGCCGACTTCATCACGACCAAGGCGCGCGAGGAAGAGAAGGTGCGGGTGCTCCGCGACGCCGGGTTCGATATGGACCTGGGCGGCAAGGACATTGTCAGCGTCCAGTACCAGAACGCCAACAACTCGGTCCGGGTCTCCGACGAGTTCATGCGCGCGGTCGAGGAAGGCAAGGAGTTCGACCTGCTGGCCCGGCGCACCGGCGAGGTGGTCGAGCGGGTCGACGCGCGCCAGCTGATGCGCAGCATGGCCCAGGCCGCCTGGGACTGCGCCGACCCCGGCATCCAGTACGACGGCACCATCAACGACTGGCACACCTGTCCCGAGTCGGGCCGGATCAGCGCCAGCAACCCGTGCAGTGAGTACGTCCACCTGGACAACTCCAGTTGCAACCTGGCCAGCATCAACCTGCTCAAGTTCCTGCGCGACGACGACACCTTCGACGCCGCGCGGTTCGCGAAAATCACGCAGCTGATCATCACCGCGATGGACATCTCGATCTGCTTCGCCGACTTCCCGACCGAGAAGATCGCCGAGACCACCCGCGCCTACCGCCAGCTGGGCATCGGCTACGCCAACCTGGGCGCGCTGCTGATGGCCACCGGGCACGCCTACGATTCCGACGGCGGCCGGGCCATCGCCGCCGCGATCACCTCGCTGATGACCGGGGCCGCCTATAGGACCTCGGCCGAGCTGGCCGCGGCCGTCGGCCCCTACGACGGCTACGCGCGCAACGCCAAGCCGCACAAGCGGGTCATCCGCAAGCACGCCGACGCCAGTGAGCAGATCCGCCCGGCCGGCACGATCGAGCGCGAGATCCTCGACCTGGCCAGCGCGACCTGGCAGGAGTGCATCGAGGCGGGCGAGGCGAACGGCTACCGGAACGCGCAGGCCAGCCTGCTCGCGCCGACCGGGACCATCGGGCTGATGATGGACTGCGACACCACCGGCATCGAGCCCGACCTGGCCCTGGTCAAGTTCAAGAAGCTGGTCGGCGGCGGCTCCATGCAGATCGTCAACCAGACCGTGCCGCGGGCGCTGAAGAACCTCGGCTACCCGCACGAGCAGGTCGAGGCGATCACCGAGTACATCGCCGAGCACGGCCACGTGGTCAACGCCCCCGGCCTGCGAACCGAACACTACGAGGTCTTCGACTGCGCCATGGGCGAGCGCGCGATCAGCCCGATGGGCCACGTCCGGATGATGGCGGCGGTCCAGCCGCACCTGTCCGGCGCGATCAGCAAGACGGTCAACATGCCGGAGAACGCCACCGTCGAGGACATCGAGAAGACCTACGTCGAGGGCTGGAAGCTCGGCCTGAAGGCGCTGGCCATCTACCGCGACAACTGCAAGGTCGGCCAGCCCCTGTCGGACGCCAGGAAGAAGCCCGCCGAGGCCGCGGCCACCACCCAGCCCGCCCCGGTGCCCGCGCCGCACGAGTACCGGCCGGTCCGCCGGCGGCTGCCCCGGCAGCGGCCCGCCACCGTGACCAGGTTCTCCGTGGCCGGGGCCGAAGGGTACATGACCGCCTCCAACTACCCCGACGACGGTGTGGGCGAGGTGTTCCTCAAGCTCGGCAAGCAGGGCTCGACGCTGGCCGGCGTGATGGACGCCTTCTCCATGGCCATCTCGGTCGGGCTGCAGTACGGCATCCCGCTCGATTCCTACGTGGCCAAGTTCACCAACATGCGGTTCGAGCCGGCCGGCCTGACCGACGACCCGGACATCAGGCTCGCCAGCTCGGTGATGGACTACATCTTCCGCCGCCTGGCGCTGGACCACCTGCCCTACGAGGACCGCGCCGAGCTCGGCATCCTGTCCGCCGCCGAACGGGCGGCCGAGGTGGCCGGCCACGACCCGGCCGGGCTGGCCGAGGAGGTAGACCCGGAGGTCCTGGCCCAGTCGGCCGCCGTTGAACAACCTCATACCGAACGGTCCGCGGTTCCCGCCCCGGCTCAGCCTCAAGCCCAGCCTGCGGCCGCTCCCTTTCCGGCCGGGCCGCACAGCACGGCCGAACTGATCGAGTCCCAGCAGGGCCGCACCGCGGACGCTCCGCTCTGCCTCACCTGCGGCACCAAGATGCGTCCGGCCGGCAGCTGTTACGTCTGCGAAGGCTGTGGCTCCACCAGCGGCTGCAGCTGATTCTAGGTAGCTTCAACGCAAGAATTCCCAGCTCAGGAGGGGTAAGGTCAGGCGGCCGTGCCCCTCCTGAGCGCTATCTGGTCTACCGCTCGTTGCATCTGAAGCAACGACGCCGAACTTGATGGCATGGCCTGCCGTCCGGGGGAAGGTGACCACTGACGGCCTGCTACAGGCGAGGTCAGCGGTCGTATCGCGCCCTTGCGTCTGGGGTGACAGGGGCGAAGATATTCACGAGGCCACCGTCGGTGTCGCGCAGGATCATCGAGCGGTTGCCCCATGGCATGTCGGTCGGCTCCAGCACGATTTCCGGCATCGACTCGGGGGCGAGAGACGCGAGGCGCTCGCGGACCGCGCCAACGTCGTCGACGCGCAGCTCGACGATGACGGAGCGGTTGCGGCCGGGGTCCGGGGCGGCGTTCCCGAGCATCCCGACGGTCGCCGGGGCGCCGATGGCGATGGTTCCGGCGGGCGTCCGGAGCTCAGCGAAGACCGGTGCGGGCCGGGTGGCGGGCAGGCTGGTTACCCGCTCCCAGAAGGCCGCGAGGCGCTCGACGTCGTCGGTGATCACGCGGACAGAGACGAATTCCATGACAGTTCCTTTCGGTCGACGCGCCCCACGCTAGAGTGAATACTGGACATAATCCGTCCGCTTTCTCTGGAAGAAATTTCGCATGGCCAAGCCCCTCGCCCGTGTCCTGATGTTGCTGGACATCCTCCAGGCGGGCGGCACCCGGACCTTGCGCGAGCTCGCTGAGCGGCTCGGAGTCGACGAGCGGACCGTCAGGCGTTACGTTGACCATCTGCTCGACCTTGGCGTGCCGGTCGAGTCCGTACGGGGACGGTACGGCGGGTACCGGCTGGCACCGGGCTACCGGATGCCGCCGCTCATGCTGACCGACGACGAGGCGCTGGCCGTGATCCTCGGCCTGAACGGCGCGCGGCGCGCGGCCCTGGATCCGGACGCGGCGGCCGCCGTCGAGAGCGCCGCGGCCAAGGTCCGGCGAGTGCTGCCCCAGGCGATCGCCGCCCGGCTCGGGGCGCTCGTTGCGGCGACTTCCTACACCGACGGCCGCGGCCCGGTGACCCCCGAAACGGGCATCCTGCTGGCAGTCGCCGGGGCCGCTGTCGAGCGCCGTCCGCTCGCCATCACGTACAGCGACAGGAACGGCAGGGTCACCGAGCGGGTGCTACAGCCATATGGCGTTGTCGCCCACCAAGGCCGGTGGTACGCCACCGGACTGGACTCGCGCAGCAGCGAGGTGCGCTCCTTCCGGCTGGACCGGGTCACCCGTGTGGCCGTCCAGGACGGGCAGTTCCAGGTGCCAGCCGGGTTCGACCCGGCGGCGGTGATAACGGAGGCGGTCGCGGGAGCGTCGTACCCGCACGCGATCTCGGTGCGGGTCCATGGTGGCGAGCAGGCGGTCCGGATGCGGATGCCGGTACCCATCGCCGTCATCGAACCAGCAGACGGGGAGCCCGGGTGGGTACGGGTACGGTGGCGCGCCGAGCGTCTCGACTGGGTCCCGTCGGTCCTTGTCGGCCTCGGCCTTCCGTTCGTCATCGAGGAGCCGGACGAGCTGCGTGATCGGGTGCGTACGCTGGCCGGGCAACTCACGTCGTGGGCCGACGCCCGGTGAGCGGGCCTATGGTGCACCGGTCCGGCGCGTGCGGAGGGTGCCTGTGAGCGATGGACAGTGGCGCCTGCCGCGGGATCGGGCGGAGAATACCGCACCCTCGAATAAGTGCACTGTCCCAGTATCCGGGCCGCGATAGGAGAAGTTCTGCCAGCTCAGGAGGGGCGTCCGCTAGGCCGTCCCTCCTGAGTGCTGTCTGGGCCCAGTTCGTTGCATCTGACGCAACAGGCTTGCGCTTGCCTGACCCTGGATCAGATTTGGGGCGCTAGGCTCGACGCGGGATGGCCGGAGATCAGGAGTCGGTGGGATGAAACGGCAACTTGAGTTCTTCGCTGCGGACGCCATGGTGTGGCGGGAGGCCCAGCAGCCGGGCACGAAGGAGAAGGTGCTGTCCCGGGATGCCGATGACCCGGCTGTGCTTACGCGGCTCGTACGGTGGGTGCCAGGTCTGGACACCAGTGGTGTCGGCGTGATCACCCACGACTACGTCGAGGAGGTGTACCTGCTGGAAGGCGAGCTCACCGACCTTACGCTCGGGCGGACGTTCCGGGCCGGGCACTACGCGAGCCGTAGGCCCGGCATGCCCCACGGCCCCTACCGCACGCCTGCCGGCTGCACCATGCTCGAAATCCGGTACCGCGTCACCGCACGATGAGCTGGCGGCTCGGCGGTCACACCCCGGTCGGGGTGCACGACGGCGCCCTCTTTGCCAGGCTGACGTACCGGCCGCCCGTGACCGTGCGTGACAGGACGCAATCCTGCCCGCACCGGCGGCTAGGAATACTGCACCTTCGAATAAGTGCACTGCCCCAGTAAACCGTACCGACCGCGAGAAGAACTTGCCTGGTCAGGTGGAGTGCAGACGAAGTCTTGCACCCACCTGATGCCCATCATCGCCAGCTTATGTTGCATTCGATGCAACGCCTTGCCGGTACTCATCCTCCGTTGACTGCGGGGCCAGCACGCGATACTGAACTGTGTCCACTCCCGCGCTGGCCGCCGCGGAGGCCGTCGGCCTTGCCCACCGCGTGATCCGGCACGGCCCGGTACGTAACCTGGCCGAGGCGGCACGGGCACGTGGCGTGGCGCCCGCCGATGTGGTCAAGACGCTAGTGGTGCGCCGCGGAGAGGATGATTTCCTGTTCGTGCTCGTGCCCGGCGACCGCGTTATCTCCTGGCCGAAGCTACGGGCCCTGGTGGGCGCCAGCCGCCTGTCCATGCCCGATGCCGAGGTGGCCAGGCAGGTAACCGGATACGAACGCGGCACGATCACGCCACTCGGATCGGTCAGGCGCTGGCCGCTGATAGCGGATGAACGCATGCGAGGACGCGAGATTACCCTCGGGGCAGGCGAGCACGGTCTCGCCCTTGCGGTTGACGCCGACGAGATCCTTCAGGCCCTTAACGCGTCAGTGGCGGACATCTCCGACCCGGAGCTAGCTACCTAGGCCGCTGCGACGCTTTACTGGAACAACTCGCTGACCCGGTTATGACGGGAGGAGCAGTGCAGATCGCGATTCTGGGAGCCGGCCGTGTCGGTTCGACGCTAGGCCGGCTCTGGCACGCCGCCGGCCACGACGTCACCTTCGCGGCACGGGACGCTGCCCGGCCGCGGGCACTGGCGGCCGAACTCGGGGAGCGCGCCGATGCGGCCTCGGCGGCCGACGCCGTGGCGGGCGCAGAGGTGGTGCTGGTGGCCGTCCCGAGCCCCGCCGTGACCGACGTGCTGCAGGCGGTCGGCCCGCTCGACGGCCGCGTCATGATCGACGCGGCCAACTCCTTCGGGCCGCGACAGGTGACACTGCGGTCGCTGGCCGGCGCGTTCCCGCGGGCGCGCTGGGTGCGCGCCTTCAACTCGCTCTCGGCGAGCATCATGGCGGACGACAACCACCGCAAGCCGCCCTGGGTCATGTTCCTGTCCGGCGATGAGGAAGCCAAGCCGGTGGTCGTCCAGCTGATCCGGGACGCCGGATTCGACCCGGTCGACCTGGGCGGCATCGACGACAGCCCGCTGCAGGACCCCGGCGGCGCACTGGGGTTCACCATCCTCACTCACGACGAGGCGACCGCGCTCGTCGCGCGGGTCAAGTCCGGGGACACGGCCGCGGCCGATCAGGCGGCGCAGCGGACGCGGGTGCGCGAGCTGACCGTGCCGTTCGAGAAGCTCCGCGACCACGCACCAGATGATCCCGCGTTCTTCCTGGAGCACCTGTCGCGTTCGGTTTTCGAGGCCGGGATCAGCTGGCGCGTCGTCGAGGCCAAGTGGGACGGCATCCGGGAGGCGTTCCACGGCTTCGACCCGGCGCAGGTCGCCGCGATGCCGCCCGCCGAGATCGCGGCAATAGAAGACGACAGCCGCGTGATCCGCAACAAGGCGAAGATCCGGGCGACGGTGGCCAACGCGCGGGAAGTCCTGGCTATCCTCGGCGAGTACGGCAGTATCCGGGGTTATCTCGCGTCCTTCCTGGACGCGGGCGCGGCGGCCGCGGACATGCGGCGGCGCTTCAAGTTCCTCGGCGACACCGGCGTGTGGCGGCTCCTGACCAGCGCGTCGCGCGACATCGGGTGACCCAGGTCGGCCACCTGAAGGCTGGTCACGGTGCCGAGGAACGGCCTGAGCCGCCCACGGAACGAGCAGCATCAGCCTGCCCACCGACAGGTCCCGGGCGCCCCGCTCACCTGGCACCCCGAAGTTCCCGTCCGCTCCCGGGCGCCCATGGATCGGGCCGTCTGTTTTCCGGGACGTTGATCGCCGAGCGCAGCCAGCGGCCAGACAGCGGCTCGTCGTCGAATCGTGGAATGACGTGCATATGGGGATGCAGGACACCGCCCTGGTTCCAGCCCAGCAAATAGCCGTCTGGGGCTAGCAAATCGTGCAGCGCCATCCTGGCCTGGAGCAATAGATCCCGGGTGTCGGCCCACTCCGCAGGGGTCAGCTCGAAGACCGAAGTCCGGTGGGCGATGGGCACGATTGCCCCGGAGCCGGGCAGGACGCCCACCGGCAGTCCGGCCTGGGCCCGGATGTCCGGGTCCCGGGTGGAGGCGAAAATGCAATGGGGGGTCTCGATGAAGATCTCCGCTGCCCTCATCCAGCTTTGATCACAGAACACGCAGCCTTCGCTCATAGAGTGCCTCCACATGCCGGAGCGGGACCGCCGTCACTGCCCGTGACGCGAGCAGCGCCACTCTGGTCAGCGGCTGCCGAGGCGCTGGTATCCGGCCCCACGACGAACACGTCCTGCCCGACCTGCAGCTGCATCCCCCCGCGGCACCAAGACGGACACCGACTCCATGTGGGCCGGCGTCCGCCCGTAGTGGATCTCCACGTCCACGCCGACCATCCCGAACACCTGGCGCCCCACCCGCACCACCCGAGCCCACCGC
>Ga0207674_10006718_pt1 | contig 13505 bp, 15 predicted proteins | sample KBSCornC72_FD_184303 | JGI IMG/M metagenome (GOLD analysis project Ga0207674, IMG submission 184303) | Corn rhizosphere microbial communities from Kellogg Biological Station, Michigan, USA - KBS Corn C7-2 (SPAdes) (version 2) | ecosystem: Host-associated > Plants > Roots > Rhizosphere > Soil ... | reverse complement strand
TGCTCTGCTACATGAGCCGCGATTTCCGCGAGGGCGTGCAGGCGTTCATGGAGAAGCGAAAGCCGGCCTGGAAGGGCGAATGACGTACTACCACGAGGAGCAGCAGTTTCGCCAACCATGGCTGCTCGTGCTGCTGATGGTGGTGGCGATCCCCGCGGTCATCGTCGCGATCGACGTGGCCATGCGCCAGCCGGCCCTTCTGTTACCGGCGCTGCTGCTTGGGCCGGGGATCATTGCCGCGATCGCATTGCTCTTCGCGCTGGCGCGTCTCGTCGTCGACGTTGACCGCGATGTGATCACGGTCGCCTTCCACTTCCTCTGGCCGAAGCGACGGATCCGGATATCGGAGGTACGGAAGGCAGAGGCGACGAAGTACAGCCCGCTTCTCGATTACGGCGGCTACGGTGTGCGGCTCGGCTTCCGCGGCTGGGCCTTCAACGTGAGCGGCGACGAGGGCGTGCTGGTGGAGACGAACGACGGCTCACGACTCATGATCGGTTCACAGCGTCCGAAGGAGCTCGAGGCTGCGATCGAACGAGCGAAATGGGAGCAGGACCCCACCCCGGATAGCGGGGCGCATTAACGCACGTCGCGCTGGAACGTGACGTGAAGGGTTCAAACCCGTTGCGGCTAGTTTTTGGGCCTTGACGCAGAGGAGCGCCCGAAATTGAATGCCCCATATGAATAACGCTACGTGGCCCAAAGCCTTCGCGTTCATCGGTCTGACCGTCATGGGACTCGCGCTCGCGTACTACTCGACCTCGATCGCGACCGCAGGGGTCGCCGGCATCAAGCTCGGCAGCGACAACGGTGACGTGCTCTCGGTCGGGAGCGCGGCGCTCATCGCCGGCATCGCCATCGCTGCTGTGTTCGCGTATCTCGCGGTCACGCAGATCCGCGGCATCAGCCGCAAGGCCTAGCCCCAAGCCGCAGCCACGCCACGCGGGCCCGCCATGGTGCGGGTCACGCGTTGCGTTGCCAGATCGCGAGGTCGTGCGCGAACGTGACGCGCCATGGATCGAGCTCCTCTAGGCGTGCGACCCATGGCGCGTACTCCGGATGCGGTGCGCCCTCACGGTCAAGCCTGCACGCGTAGAGCGCCCGCGCGTAGTCCGAAGTGTCGGAGAACGCCTGACCTGCGATCACGATGCGGCCCTCCTGTGTGTCCACGACGAACGACTGATGGCCGGCGGTGTGACCCGGCGTCGGAATGATCCGCACGCCGGGCGCGATCTCGGCTTCCTCGCCGTCAAGCACTTCGAGCTTCGCGCCGGCGAACGCGATCGTCTTCTCCGGCAACGAGTAGTCGAGCGTCGTGCCCGCGGTGTCGCGCTCGACGCGCTGCACGAAGATGGGCACGCCGGGAAAGCGGAAGTTGTTGCCCGAATGGTCGATGTGCAGGTGGCAGTTCGCGACGGCGCGGGTGTCCTCGGGCCGCAGCGACACCTCGCGCAGCACATCGTCGAACGGGCGAATGACCGGATGGAATAGCTCTTCGGCCTTCGCATGACCCGACGCGAGTCCGGTGTCGAGCAGGATCGGGCCCGACGGGTGGCGGATGAGGAACGCGTCGACGACGATCGCCGCACCCTGCAGGTGGGGCGCCCGCGGAAAGTCGAGCGGCACCGTGTAGTGGCCCATGTGCAGGCGGATCACGTCCCGCGCCCGCAGCATCGCTACCCCGTCCGCAGGCGCGGGTCGAGTGCGTCGCGCAGCGAGTCGCCGAACAGATTGAAGCCGAAGACCGCCATGCTGATCGCGACCCCTGGCGCGATGGCGAGCCACGGCGCCTGCTCGAGGAACTGCATGCCCGCGCCGCGGAGCATCAGCCCCCATGAGGCCGTGGGCTCGAACACGCCGAGGCCGAGGAACGAAAGCGATGCCTCGAGCAGGATCGCCTGCCCCAGGAACGCCGTGAGCATGATGAGGTACGGGGCGAAGACGTTGGGCGCGATGTGCCGGAACATGATGCGGATCGCGCCGGCCCCGACCGAGCGCGTCGCCTCGATGTACGGCATCTGCACGATGCTCAGCGCGCTCGAGCGCACCACTCGCGCGACGCGGGGGACGATCGGCACGGTGATGGCCGCGATGACGTTGGCGATCTTGTCCTCGCCCGTCCCCAGCGCCGCGACCACGGCGATCGCGATGACGATGAGCGGGAACGACAGCAGCACGTCCATGAGCCGCTGGATGATCTGATCGGTGCGCCCGCCGAGGTAGGCGCTCGCGACCCCGAGCACCAGGCCGAGGGTGCAGCCGACCAGCGACGCCGTGAATCCCACGAGAAGCGCGGTGCGTGAGCCGAAGATGACCCGCGAAAAGACGTCGCGGCCGAAGTTGTCCGCGCCGAGGAGGTGCTCGGGCGATGGCGGCTTGAGCAAGTCTGGAAAGTTGATCGCCGTCGGATCGTACGGGGCAACCACATCGGCGAACGCGGCCGCGAGAAGCATCACGATGATGAGGACGGCCCCCGCGGTGCCGAGCGGACGCTGCCGGATGAAGTCGACCCAGAAACGCACGAACCGCCGCCGCCCGGTGGACTCGAAGTACCGGCGCTTCGCGATGTCCTCGGCGGAGATCGCGCGGTCGGGGACGGCGCGCGGCTCGGCCCCCGTCATCTACGCGTACCGGATCCGCGGATCGAGGACGACATAGATCATGTCCACCACGAAGTTCACGATGACGAAGACCGCCGCCAGAAGCAGTACGAGCGCCTGGATCAGCGGGTAATCGCGGTGCGCCACTGCGTCGACGAGCAGCTTGCCGATCCCGTTGAGGTTGAAGACCTGCTCGGTCACCACGAGACCGCCGATGAGGAAGGCGAACTCGAGGCTGACCACGGTCACGACGGGCAGCAGCGCGTTGCGGAGGGCGTGCCGGACCACGACGATCGTCTCGCGCAAGCCCTTGGCGCGCGCCGTTCGGACGTAGTCCTCACGAAGCACCTCCAAGACGGTGGAGCGAGTCATCCGCATCGAGACGGCCGAATAGCGATAACCCACGGCGATCGCAGGCAGGATGAGTCCAGCGAGATTCGCGATCGGATCTTCGAAGAGTGGTGTGAACACCACCGGCGGCGCCCAGCCCCACAGCGTGAGGGTGACGAGCACCATCATGATCCCGATCCAGAAGCTGGGCATGGCAAGGCCACCGATGCTGAAGACGCGGATCGCGTAGTCGATCCAGCTGTCCTGCTTCACCGCCGCGACGACGCCGAGTGGGATCGCGAGCGCGACGGCGAAGAGGGTCGCGAGGACCGCGAGCTCTATCGAGAGCGGCACGCGGACCTGTACTTCGTCGATGACCGAGTGCCCGGTCCACAGCGACTGTCCGAGGTCGAGATGTGAGATGGAGGTCATCCAGTCGACGAACTGCGCCCACATCGGCTTGTCGAGGCCGAGGATGTGACGTTCCTGGTCGATAACGTCCTGCGGGACGCTCGAGCCGGCGTAGCGGAGCGCGACGATATCGCCCGGTACGGCACGCATGATCACGAAGGTGAGGATCGCGACGCCGATGAGCGTTGGGATCATGAGCAGGAGCCGCCCGACGATGTAGCGCCTCATCGCGCTAGTCTCGGACGGCTCCCGCTAGTTCGCTGATCCGCTACTTCTTCGCGAGCCAGACCGTGGCCAGGTCCTGATTCGTGTAGTGGTTCGAGCCGATCTTCCAGCCTCGCACGGTGTTGAGGTACGGAATGATCCGATACCACCAGAGCACCGGGTACTGATAGGCCATCTCGTCCATCGCGTAGCGCTCGATGTCGCCAACGAGCTTGACGCGCTTGGCCGGATCGGTCTCGCGGCTCTGCGCGTCGATCAACCCGTCGAGCTTGGTGTCGTCGTAGTACGCGAAGTTGAGTCCCTTACCCGCCTTGCTCGCGGACCAGAACTTGGCCAGCTGCAGGTCCGGCTCGTCGAGGAAGTCGCAGTTGAAGTCGAGCGCGACCTCGAACGTGCCCGCGCGGAGATCCGCTTGATACGCGGACGTCTCTTTGACGTCGTGCGTCGCCGTGATGCCGACCTGCTTCCACTGATCGATGAGATACACGGCGACCGGCTCGTACGGCGTCTGAATGTTGCGGTTGAGGAACTTGAACGAAAGGTTCGGCACTCCGGCGTCGGAGAGCAGCTTCTTGGCGGCGTCCTTGTTCGCCTTCGCATCCTTGCCGAAGCCGGCGATCTTCACCAGGTCGGTGTCGTTCATCGCGAACGGACCCTTCGGGCGCATGAGGCCACCGACGTCCTTCACGATCGTCGTCTTCGAGAGCGCCTCGCCGCCCCCCCAGCGGTCGACGGCGAGAGTGAGCGCACGGCGCACGCGCGGATCGTCGAACGGCTTCTTCGTCGTGTTCGGGACGACGTAGTTGACGCAGATCCATGGCGCTTCCTGGATAGCCAGATCGTTGGGTAGCGAGCGCGACAGGTCGTCGCGCTGTGACGGCGTGAACCCGCGGAACTCGATCATCGCCTGCTTGCTGCGGATCGCGGTCACGCCCGCGTTCGCGTCGGTGATGATCAGTGCCTTGTAGGCGTCGAGGTACGGAAGCTTGTTGCCGTCCTTGTCCTTGCCGAAATAATCGGGGTTCTTCTTGCCCTTCCAGTCCTGACCCTTGGTGTTCCCGTCGTAGAGGAAGGGACCGGTCCCCATGATGTTCTTCTCGTAGAAGTGGATGTCGGCCTTGAGCTTCGCGGCGCTGTAGATGAAGTTCCACGGCGACGCGAGGTTCGTCAGAAAGGAGGCCGATGGGTACTTGAGCTTGAACTCGACGGTGTATTTGTCCGTCGCGTTCACCGCGGATACCACCGCGTACGCGCCCGCGCGCGGCGACAGCACGCCGGTCGGCGGGAAGATGATCTTGTCGTATGTGGCCTTGATGTCCTCGGACGTCATCCCGGTCCCGTCGTGGAACTTCACGTCCTGGCGGAGCTTGATGGTGACGGTCATCTTGTCGGCGGAGACAGCTGGCTGCTCCGCGGCGACGTCCGGGATCACCTTGGTCAGGTCGTTGGGATCGAACTTGTAGAGCAGGCTGTAGTGCGGCGCGATCGGATGCAGGAGCGCGAACGTCGTTTCACGGTGTCCGTCGAATGACGGCGGCTCAGCGTTCACGATGAACGTGAGCGTGCCCCCGGCGACCGGCTTTTCGCCACCCGCCGCCGACGGCGCGACCGTCGTCGTAGGCGGCTTCGCGGTCTGCTGGCAGGCGGCGAGCACCAGAGCGAGAGCGAGTACGGGCGCGAGACGGCTACGAAGCACGGCGACCACCCCCTTGGCGCGGAATGTACTGCGCGTGGCGGAAAGACGGTACCGCGAAGCGAGACGGACTACGAGGCTCTTACCGCACTCTGGCGCTTCCGGATCACCTCTTCGTAGACGCCCACAAGCTGAGCGGTGACGTGCGACCAGTCGAATTCAGGCGCGCGACGCGCGCCCGCTTCGCCCAGTCGTACGCGCAGGGCCGGGTCGCAGATGAGGCGTTCCAGCGCGGCCGCGATCGCGTCCGGATCCTTTGGCTCGACGAGGAGGCCGGAAACATTTCGCTGTACGACACGCTTGTAGCCGTGGATGTCGCTCGCCACCACCGGAAGACTTGCGGCCATGGCTTCGAGCAGCACGATGCCGAACGACTCCTGGCCGGTGGACGGCGCGCAGAAGATGTCGGCGGTCTTGTAGAAGCGCGCCTTGTCGACGTCGTCCACGCGCCCAGCGAACAGCACGTCTTGCAGGTGGTTGTCGTGCACGAAGCGCCTCAGCTTCCCGAGCTGTGGTCCCCAGTTGCAGATGATCAGTCTCGTGTCCGGGTACTTGGGCTTGAGCTTCGCGTAGGCCTGCAGCAGGTACATCGCGCCCTTGCGCTGCTCGAGCCGTCCGACGAACAGGATGTTCGCCTTGCCGTCCTTGAACTCAGGGAACGGCCGCGCGTTCGCATAGAAGTCGACATCGACGCCGTTCGGGATGATCCGGTAGTTGCCCGGGAAGTACGCCGAGATGAAGTGGCGCGCTGCGCTCGACACGCAGATCTTCTCGTCCAGCTTGTTCATGTACCGGTCCAGCGCGATGCGGCCAGCCCAGTACGAGACCGAGAACCCGCCGAAAGCGTGGAACGTCGCGACGTGCGGGCATTTGGCGGAGTCGAGGATCTGGAACGACAGGAACGGAACGAACGGCTCGTGGTGATGGATGATGTCGAACTTCTCGCGCTCGAGCATGTGCGACACGAGCCACTCGAGCCGCAGTGACAGCGTCACGCGACCGATGCTCCCGTTGAAAGGGACCGCGATCGCCTGACCCACCTGGATCACGTCACGCGCCGGCGGGTCGTCGCCCCATGGCGCGGTGATGATCCGCACCTCATGGCCCATGTCGCGCAGCCGCTCGTATGTCTCGCGGATGTGCGCGTTCGCGCCACCGGGGCGCGGATACGCATACGGCGAAACGATCCCGATCTTCATGTGTTCAAGCAGCGCGTCGGCGGCATTCTCATTTCTTCGTGATCCGTCTCCTCGCGCGTTTCACCGGATCGCGCACCATCGAGCGCCACTGCTGGAGCGCGACCCCGTCCAGGTGCTCGCCGAGGGTCCAGTGTCGTCCGTCCGGCCGCGTCGTGCGATCGCTGATAGCGCGCCGCAGCGCGTCCCCGTCCGCGCCGTCGAACTCGGTCCAGGTCGTCCCAACGAGATTCGCGTGATGCGCGTCGCTCGAACCGGTCGCCGCGACGTGCAGCACCTGTTCATTGAGCCGGACCGCGCGCGCCGCCCGGACGCGACCCGCGTATGACGGGTTGCGCGTCTCGATGCCGTCGACATGCACGAGCGGATCCGTCGCGGCCGCAAGGGCGAGCAACGCTCCCTCGCCGACGGAGAACGTGAGATAGGACAGAGGGTGCGGCACGATCGCCACGCCACCGATGCGATGGATGCGCGAGACCGTTTCGGCGAGTGCGGCGAACATCTGGATCTCGTCTTCGATCCAGAGGGCGAGCAGGTGACCGGACCGCGTCGTGACCTCGACGCCCGGCACGATCTCCACCGGACTCGAGCGGCGTGCCGCGATATCACGCAACAGGAAGGCGCCGCGGATGTCGTCGTGATCGGTGAGCGCGATGACGTCGAGGCCGGCGCGCTCCGCGGCGTCGAGGATCGCCTCCGGCGAGGCGAGCCCATCGCCTAGGTCGGAATGCAGCTGGAGGTCAGCGCGTCCCATGCCAGAAGTCCTCAAAAACGGTCCACTGCTCCGGTGCACTCCGAACGTACCGCTCAAGAATGCGCGCGAACCGCTGCACGCCTTCGCGAACGTCTGCGCTGCGGTCCCCGGTATTCGGGATCTCGAGCGGCGGCTCGAACGTCGCGGTGTGGTGGCCATCGGTTCGGCCGGCGAAGCAGGGGACCAGTGGAGCGCCGGTGCGCATCGACAGCACCACCGCCGCGGACGGCAGGAGCGCTGGCCGTCCGAAGAACTCGACCTCTTCTCCGACGCCGGTGACCGCACGGTCGGCGAGCATCGCGAGTACCTTGCCTTCCCGCAGGAAGCGGAAGATTCCCAGCGCCGAGTCGGTGTTGATGAGATGCAGGCCGGCGCCGCCCCGCGCACGGTTCACCGACCGCTGGAATTCCGAGGTCGCGACCTCGACCGGCAGCGCCACGGGATAGCCGTGGGCCAGCACCATCTGTCCCGCGAACGACACCGGTCCGAGATGCGCGCTGGCCAGGACCACGCCCCTTCCTTGCTCGTAGGCGCGCACGACGTGCTCCCAGCCAACGGTCCGCAGCTCGGCCAGCAGCTTCTGCGGATCCGTACTCGGGATCGAGAAGATCTCGACGTAATTGCGCGCCTGCTCGACGAAGACGCGCCGTACCGCTCCGCTGCCATTCCGCCCTGGAGCGACGATCGCGAGATTGCCGCGCACGGCTCGTCTCGCGCCCGGCGCTGCCAGAAAGGCGAGCGTCCCGACGACCTCGGCGAACGGGCCGATAGCCCCCTTTGGTATGAGAGGCAGAGCGCGCTCCGCCGCGCGGGAGAGCGCTCCCGTCAGCATCGCTACGTCGCCGCGTCCAGTTTCCGCGGCCACATCGGGCGGAAGATGTACCACTGGTCGGGCTCGGGTCGCATGAGCCCCTCGAGCGCGCGCACGATCGCTTGCGTCGCGCGTTCGAGGTCACTGGCGGCTTCCTTCGTCCGTTCGACGAAGATCGGTGGCAGAGCCACACCACTGAACGAGTTGTCGCGGCCGCGTGTCACCGCGGCGACGATGATGGGCGCTCCGGACACGCGGGCGAGTGCCGCGGCGATGGTCGGGAACGCGGTGCGCACCCCGAAGAAGGTCGCTTCGACGTTGGCGAGCTCGTGCGCACGCGGACCGAGATCCATCATGAAACCGACCATCTCGTTCCGGCGCAGCGCCGCAAGCACGCGGCGCGTAGCGCCTTCCGGCGGGAGGATGACGACGTTCTTGTGCTCGCGGTTCGTCACGAGGAAATCCATCAGCCGCGTGTTCTCGAGCTCGTCGGCGACGACGGTGAGCGGGATCTCCTGCGCGATGCGCGCACCACCGATCTCGAAGTTACCGAAGTGGGCGGAGACGAAGATGATGCCGCGACCGTGATCGCGGGCCGCTTGCAGGTGAGCCTGCGACGCCGGATCGATCTGCACCAGCTCGTGCAGTTCGTCGCGACCCATCGCCGGGAATCGCATGATCTCGGTGAGGTACTTGCCGAAGTTGCGGAACGCGCGTCGAGATACCTGGGCGACCTCGCGGTCTCCCGCCGGTCGGCCGAGGACGACGGCGAAGTTGCTCTTGGTGATCTCTCGCCTGCGCCGCCACACCAGATAGGCGAACTCACCGCCGACGACGGCTCCCGAGTACACGAGCCGGGCCGGAAGGTGCTGCACCAGCGTCGCCGCGACACGCCACGACCAGTAGAGGCCATCAAAGGGGACGCGCAGCCGCACTAGGCCTTCCCCGAAAGCGTCGTCTGCTCGCTGCCCTTGATATATGCCTCGACGCCCTCGCGCGCCTTGTCGTCGTGGATCTGGCGCGGCGGCGATTTCATGAAGTACGCCGAGGGCGCCACGATCGTTCCGCCGAGTCCGCGGTCGAGGGCGAGCTTGCAGCAGCGGATCGCGTCGATGACCACGCCAGCGCTGTTCGGCGAGTCCCACACCTCGAGCTTGACCTCGACATTCAGGGGAACGTCGCCGAAGGTCGTGCCTTCCATGCGGATGTAGCACCACTTCCGGTCCAGGAGCCACGGCACGTAGTCCGACGGGCCGACGTGGACGTCATCTGGGTCCAGAGGGTAGTCGAGCATGCTGGTGACCGCGTTCGTCTTGCTGATCTTTTTCGACTCGAGTCGCTCGCGTTCGAGCATGTTCAGGAAGTCTGTGTTGCCGCCGAAATTCAGCTGGTACGTTCGGTCGAGCCGCACGCCGCGGTCCATGAAGAGTCGCGTGAGGACGCGATGCGTGATGGTGGCGCCGACCTGCGACTTGATGTCATCGCCGATGATCGGCAGCCCTTTGGCGGCGAAGCGCTTCTGCCAGTACGGCTCGCGTGCGATGAAGACCGGGATGCAGTTGATGAACGCGCAGCCGGCCTCGAGGACCTGCTCGACATACCACTTCGTCGCCTCCTCGCTGCCGACAGGCAGGTAAGAGACGACGACGTCCGTCTTGGTGTCGCGGAGGATCTTCACGATGTCCGCGGTCTCGCCGGGCGCCTTGATGACGACCTTCGACAGGTACTTGCCGATGCCGTCGTGCGTCATGCCGCGGCTGACCTTTACGCCCGTCTTGGGGACGTCCGCGAAGCGATATGTGTTGTTCGGCTTGGCGTAGATCGCATCGGCGAGGTCCTTGCCGACCTTGTTCTTGTCGACATCGAACGCGGCGACGAACTCGACATCGCGGATGTGATAACCGGCTAGATCCACGTGCATGATCCCCGGGATCGGGTCTCCGACCTTGGCGTTCCGGTAGTAGTGCACGCCCTGCACGAGCGAGCTCGCGCAGTTACCGACGCCGATGATCGCGACGCGGATCTTGCGCCCACTCGTGCGGCCGCCCGTCGTCCGTTTCTTAGCTGGCATTTCTTATTTCAACCTTTCTTTTCATCGAGCGCGGTCGCCATGTGGGCGATCCGCTGGATGACGGTGATGGTCGCCAGGAGCGCGACGACCGCGACGGCCGCCGCGAAAAGCTGAGGCTTGCCGCTGACGGCCCACGCCGCCACGCCCACGAGATAGATCGCGATACGCGCCTCGCGGGGTGCCAGACCCACGGACGCGCCCTCGCCAAGCGACTCGGCCTTGGCGCGGATGTAGCTCACGAGGAACGACGAGACGAGGACGAGGAGACCGCCCCAGAACAGGGTGACCGCCGTCGCACCACTGGTGAAGATCGAGCCCGTTCGGGATGAAGCAGCACCGAGCTGGATCGCGGCGATCGCGAGAGCCGCGTCAGAGAGCCGGTCAAGCGTCGAGTCGAGGAATGCTCCGAATCGGGTGCCGCCGCCGGCTGCGCGCGCGATCTGCCCGTCCAGCGTGTCGCTGAGCGTACCGAGCAGCAAGACCAGCAGTGCGGCTCCGGGCCGGCCGGTCGCAAGCAGCGCCGCGCCAGCGACCGTCATGAGGAAGCCGAGCACGGTGACGGCATTGGCGCTGACGCCGACCTCATGAAGGCGCCGCGCAATGGGCGCGATCCCGCCACGCGTGGATTTAGCGAGGCGGTCGGGGACGATGCTCACGAGACGCGGTTCACGAGCGCGCGGAAGCTCCTCTGCTGCATCAGGGTGAAATGCTGGCGGTCGAACGAGCAGCGCACCTCGCGGCCAACACGCTCGGTACGAACGATCCCGGCGCCTGTGAGGCGCCGGAGGTGCCAGGACATCAGCGGAGCGCTGATGTGCAGACGCCGCACGAGCTCGGCGACCGGGAACTCACCCTCGGTGGCGAGGATCTGCACGACCCGCAGTCGCGTGACGTCACCGAGCGCACGGTGGAACGCCTTGAGCTCCCGGAGGTACGACTGACTGAGCATCGCTCCCCTTCATGGACGACATGATGACCGCCCACGAATCATCTTAAACAAAAGTTGAAGTGTCGCCTAGGGCGCGTGCTCCGCGCGCGGTGATGACGGCTCCGGTGCCAGGAACCCCTGTGCGAACGCCGCACCAAGCGGCCATCCCGCGAGGCGCATCGCCACGAGGAACCACGAGATGACGATCGTGCCACGCAGCTGCCCGGCCACGCTGTCGAAGCGCGGGTCGAGAAGCGCGCTGACGCCGCCGACCGTGCCGATGAGCAGTGTCACGATGATCGGCAAGGTCATGTACGTCCCCAGGAGTGCGATCGTTCGGTAGTCGAGGCCCGCGCGAGCTGCATACCCGCCACCCGCGAGCGGACCTGCGAGGAACAGTGGGATCGAGACGAGCGCCGTGCCGAGCTCCGTCTGCCCTAGCACCTGCGCGAGGAAGGGCGCCGGCCAGACGACGCTCGCGATGATGCCGACGACGAACGCGAATCCGGCCGCGCGCGTCAGACGGTCCGGTGGCCGCCACGGCGCTCGCAGCTGGAACCCGCGGACGATCAGACCCACCGCGATGCCGAGCACGAGCGCCCCTGCGAGAAGCGTGAGTGCGAGCGGTGTGTAGAGGAGGGCGTCGACCGTGCCGTCGACCGGCGTCCGTCCGGTGAACGCAACACCAAGAAAGCGGTTGAGCACGACTGCCGCGTGCGCCGCCAGACCGACCAGCACGATCCTCCCGAGCTCGCGGCGCGCGCCCAGCCCGAGCGCCGCAACGATGATCGCGGCTGCCACGCCAACCACGAGTGATTCGCCGCTCAGATCCAGGCGCACGTTCGCGAGACGCAAGAGACGGCCGACGACCGCGACGACGACATTGATCAGTGTGCCGGCACCGAGCGCGTAGAGCAGAGTCATTTCCGAGCGGTGGTGAAGATCTCCGCGAGCTCTTTGATGGTCTTCTCCGAGCGTCCCTGGCGGAACGCGTCAGCGACGCAGGTTTCCAGATGCTGCTCCAGCACGAGCGCGTCCACGCGTTCCAGCGCCTTCTCGATCGCCATCGTCTGCTTCAGGACGTCGACGCAGTATTTGTCTTCCTCGACCATGCGCTCCACCGCTTTGAGGTGGCCGGCGATCGAGCGAAGCCTTGCGATGACGTCCTTGCGGCTCTCTTCGTTCACGGCCGCATCGTACCCCCAGGGGGAGGGGGGTCCGGTGGCAGAATCGGCTCATGGCCTCCGCTCAACCGCTCGCCGCGCGCATGCGGCCGCGCGACCTCGGTGAGTTCGTCGGACAGCCGCACCTCGTGGGCGAGGGCCGCATGCTCCGGCGCGCGATCGACGCCGGGCAGATCCCTTCGATGATCCTGTGGGGACCACCGGGTACTGGCAAGACAACGCTCGCGGCGATCGCCGCGAAGAAGGCGAAAGCCCGCTTCGTCGCGATCTCGGCCGTTTCGAGTGGTGTGGTCGAGCTGCGAAAGATCATCGAGGAGTCTCGCAAGCTTCGGCAGCTGACCAATCAGGGCACCGTGCTCTTCATCGACGAGATCCATCGCTTCAACAAGGCCCAACAAGACGTCGTGCTGCCATACGTCGAGAACGGCGACGTCACGTTCCTCGGCGCCACCACCGAGAACCCCTCGTTCGAAGTGAACTCCGCGCTCCTGTCCCGCTCGCGTGTTTACGTGCTGCAGCCGCTCACGGAGGAGGATGTGCGGACCATCGTCCGTCGAGCGATGGAGGATGAGCGCGGGCTGGGTGGAAGGGTCTCTCTCACGCCGGATGCGGAGAGCGCCCTGATCGCTGTCTCAAACGGTGACGCGCGCGTCGCCCTGAACGCGCTCGAGCTCGCGTTCGACGCGATCAAACCGGGAGCGGACGGTCGGCGCACCATCGATCTCGCGGACGTACGCGAAGCGATGCAGCGGCGCAGCCTCCTGTACGACCGCGCCGGTGACATGCACTACGACACCATCAGTGCGTTCATCAAGAGCGTGCGCGGCTCGGACCCCGACGCCGCGCTGTACTGGCTGATGCGGATGATCGACGCGGGCGAAGACCCGATGTTCATCGCGCGCCGCATCGTGATCCTCGCCGGCGAGGACATCGGGCTCGCGGACCCGCAGGCGTTGGTGATCGCGTCGGCGGCGCAGCAGGCCACGCACCTCATCGGGTTCCCCGAAGGATGGTTCCCGCTGGCGGAGGCAACCGTGTATCTCGCGCTCGCACCGAAGTCGGATTCGCTGAAGCGCGGACTCGGCGAGCTGCAGAAGGATCTGGCCGAGACACGCGCCGACCCCGTCCCGCTGCACCTGCGCAACGCACCGACACCCCTGATGTCGAGGCTCGGGTACGGGAAGGACTACAAGTACGCGCACGATTACGAGGACCACGTCGCGCCGGATACGAGCTATCTGCCGGAGTCGCTGGCGGGTCGCCGCTATTACGTTCCGACGGAGCTCGGCGCCGAGGCCAAGC
>Ga0207674_10006717_pt1 | contig 13505 bp, 12 predicted proteins | sample KBSCornC72_FD_184303 | JGI IMG/M metagenome (GOLD analysis project Ga0207674, IMG submission 184303) | Corn rhizosphere microbial communities from Kellogg Biological Station, Michigan, USA - KBS Corn C7-2 (SPAdes) (version 2) | ecosystem: Host-associated > Plants > Roots > Rhizosphere > Soil ... | reverse complement strand
TTCCCGCCGGCGTGGCCGTGGTCTCGCGCGAAGAGTATGCGCACGCTGTCGAAATAGGAATCCCGCGCGGTAAACTGTGTCTCATCCCAAACGGGGTTGTCCCCCCCTCAATGGACGACGTCGAAACCCAGCGATCCAGTTGGCGCCGCGATTGGGGGCTGGAGGAGGGTCAGGTCTGCATCGGATTTGCGGGGCGTTTTGCTCCGGTCAAGGCCCCGGAGGTCATGCTGGATTCCTTTGCCGCTTTTCGCCGGCGGAGCCGGGTTCCGGCGCGTCTGGTGATGATCGGGGATGGCCCGCTGGCCGCGTCATTGCGGCGGCAAGCAGCGAACCTGAACCTGGAGGGCGACATCCTCTGGTTAGGCGCGCGGGACGCGAGGCCGCTGATGCCCGCCTTTGACATCTTCGCGCTCACCAGCAAGTCGGAAGGGCATCCGCTGGTGGTTCTGGAGGCAATGACGCGCGGTCTGCCGATTGTCGCCACTCGGGTAGGCGGAATCGCGGATACGGTGCAATCCGGCGTCAACGGATTCATCGCGCCCGTAGGCGATCAGGAAGCTATCGGAAATGCTTTGAAGGAGCTCGCGGAGGACCGCGCGTTGCGCACGCGCATGGGGCAGGCATCCCGCACCCTCTCCTGCCACTTCTCGGCGGATCGCACGGTGGAGCAGACGCTGATCTTCTACCAGGAGATCGTAGCGGATGTCTTCACGGGAAGAACCGCTTCGCTTTCGGAATTGGCGGCCTCCGGTTAACATGTCGCTCCTTCAGCTGAGTTCCATCGCCAGAGTCGCAGAACTGAACCAGGTTCCCACGAGCCGCACGGAATCCATATCCAGAAATGCAGCGCGCCCATGGCTCTGCGGCGCCCTTCTGCTGCTGGGCGATCTGGCGGCGGTGGCGTTTGGAGCGGTGGTCAGCATCCTGATCTGGCCGCGCTTCAGCACGGGACTCAGCTCCGAACTGTACCTCAGGCTATGGCCCGTATTGACGCTATTCCCCTTGGCGTACGGGGCCGCGGGGCTTTATCCAAGCTTTGGGCGCAATGCCGCCGAAGAGCTGCGGCGGGTGACGATGGCAACGTGCATGGTCTATCCGGCATTGGCGGTCACGATGTTTCTTCTCAAGGACGCTCCCACATATTCTCGCGGGGTCTTCGTGATGGTATGGATGCAAACCCTGGTCCTGGTGCCCCTGCTGCGGTCGGTGGTGCGCTCCGCCTGCGCCCGCAAACCCTGGTGGGGCTATCCGGTTGTCGTGGTGGGCGCATCCGACGCAGCCGCGGCGCTGGCCGGCTCCCTGGCCCGCCAGCCGGAGTTGGGTCTGAAGGCCGTGGCCGTCGTCGATGATCCCGAACTCGCGGCGCCGCTGGCGGTTGACGCCGGCATACGGCACGTCATTTTCGCTCTAGCGGGCGTGCCGCAGCGCACGGCGCGCGAATTTTTCGACCGCTGCAGCGAGCTGTTCCCGAATATTATCGTGATCCCCGAAGTGGCCGGCTTATCGAGCTTATGGGTGGAGGCCAGGGATCTGAATGGCGTACTCGGCCTGGGAGTTCAGCAGCGGCTGTTAATGCCCTGCCCGTGTGTCATCAAGCGCGCGCTGGATTTGGCCTTGGTGATTGTCTTTGGTACGCTCTTTTTTCCGCTAATCGCTCTCATCGCTCTGGCGATCAAGATCACCTCCGCAGGGCCTGTGTTCTACCGCCAAACGCGGTGCGGGCGCGGCGGAGGTCCGTTTGTCGCCTGGAAGTTCCGGTCCATGTACGCGAACGCGAGCGAACTTCTGGGGCAGTGCCTCGATTCCGATCCAAGTCTCCGCGAGGAGTGGCGTCGATGCCGGAAGCTGCGTCAAGACCCGCGCATCACGCCATTAGGCCGCCTTTTGAGGCGAAGCAGCCTGGATGAGTTACCCCAGCTATGGAACATTGTTCTGGGACAAATGAGCTTTGTTGGTCCACGTCCCATCGTTGCGGAAGAAATTTCGCGTTACGGAGACGGATTCGCGCTGTATGCCAAAGTGGCTCCTGGTCTGAGCGGAATGTGGCAGGTGTCGGGGCGCAACAACCTTTCCTACGAACAACGTGTCACTTTGGATCTCTACTACGTGCGCAACTGGTCGGTGTGGCTCGATCTTCACATTCTTGCCCGGACGATCAGAGTGGTTGTGCTGGGCGACGGCGCCTACTAGCGGACGGGCATGTGGCTGGCTGCGATCCTCTGTTTCGGAATCCTCACGCTGTGGGTACCGGCCCGCTGGGCGCTGAGCGCGTTTCAAGTGGCGCTGTTCGCGCTCGCGGCAGTCAGGATCATGCAGCGGCGATGGCTCGCGCTCCCCTTCGCCGGATGGATGATTGGCGGGGCGATTGCGTGGGGCGCGCTGCAGGCGGCCGCGGGATGGTCGGTCGATCGCGTTACCACCCTGGATGCGACTCTTAACTGGGTGACCAACCTGGTGGCCTTCATGCTCGCCGCGGATCTGTATGGGAACCGGGAGCGGCGGGAGCGCTTTCTACGCTCGGCGTTGATCTTCACCAGCATCCTGGCAGTGGTTTCGATCTTCACGTTCCTCACGTCGCCGGCCGGAAAAGTATTTTGGATCTTTGATTCGGCTTCGGAGTCCCGCACACTCGGCCCTTTCGTTTACCATAACCAGTACGCGGCTTTCGTCGAAGCTATCCTGCCCGTGGCGATCGCCGGCGTCATCGGCGACCGGCGGCGCTGGGCGCTGCACGCGGTTATCGTCGCGACGCTGTTCGGCTCGGTGGTCGCGGGCGGCTCGCGCACCGGCACGGCCCTGTGTCTGGCCGAGATTCTGGTCATACCGGCGATTGCATTCTGGCGCGAGACCATCAACGCCAGCATGCTCGCGCGAGTGGTGCTGGGGAGCCTGGCGGCGGTGGTGCTTCTGACGGGCGTGGTGGGATGGCAACCGCTGTGGAAGCGGCTACAGGAACCGCATCCTTATTCGCTGCGCAAGGACCTGGTGCTCTCTTCGATCGCCATGGTGCGCGACCGCCCGCTCACCGGCTTCGGGCTCGGGACTTGGCCGGAAGCTTATCCAGGCTATGCGCGATTCGACGATGGCACGTACGTCAACCAGGCCCACAACGATTGGGTCCAGTGGACGGCCGAAGGCGGGCTGCTGTTTGTGGCATTGATGCTGGCGATCGCGGGCTGGAGCGTGGGACCGGCGGTGCGGTCGCTGTGGGGCGTGGGTATTCTCAGCGTGTGGCTGCACGCGCTGATCGACTACCCGATGCAACAGAGGCCGGCGCTCGCGGCGTTTTTCTTCGCAATGCTGGGGACACTTGCGGCAACGACAGCAGCCACTAGCGCGCGGGACGGTGCGCAAACAACTCCGCGGTTGCGTCCTGATCGATAACCTCCCAGGAAGTCGCTTCGCGCAGCCGGGCGGAAAGCGGCGAGCCGGCTTCGATCAACACCCGGTCGGCCTGATAGCGATCCAGCGTCGCCGTCCAGCTCGCTTGCCCGTTCAGGAGCGCGTTGACGGAGCGGTACATTTCTACGCCGTAGAAAGCGCGATCGTCGTAGAAGACTTTTTGGCGCGGGTAATTGGCGTAAAGCAGATAATCCGCCCATTGATCGGTAGTGAACAGACGGGCCGTGGCAAGCTCCGGATGGCGCGATGCTAGCTCCACCGGAAACATTTTCGCGTCGAACCCGGCGGGCCACATCTCCTGAGGGGTCCAGAGGAAGATCGCGGCGAGCCCGGCCAGCAGCCAAACGCTGTTTCGGGAGAAGGCCGCGCGCTTTTCGGAAGAGAGGCCATCCAGTATGCGAGCGGCGGAAGTGCGCGGCTGGCGCGCTACCCAAGCCTGCCAATAAGTGGAAAGCTCGGCTGCAATCATGGGCGCCGCGAGAACCACGAATACCGTGCTGTGGCGCACCGAGATCAGGGAGGCGCACGCCGTTCCCATGAGCAGCAGCGGCTCCACGAATCTCCTGCGCCGCAGGTAAAGCCCGCACAGCGCCAGACCGGCCAACAGAAATCCCATAAAAAAAAGCTGGGGCTGGGGGCGGAAGGTGGGAGCTTGAAACTCCTGGATGAACTCGGTGGTGCCGTTTCCGTGCAGGTAGGAGAGCACGTCGAGATGCAGTTTGTAGCCGAACGGGTTTGCCAGCGTCGCTAAGGCGCAGGCCGCGGTGAGCCAGGCGTAGCGCAGCGCCGCGGAGCGCGAACCTTCCAGGAGACTTCCCAGCATCAGCACTCCCAGATAGACGAAAAGAATCGTGAATCCGGGATGCAGATTGACCCATAGCATGGTAAGGGCCGGGAGCAGCCAGATCCAGCGCGTCGGCTGGATGCGATCCCGGGTGACGATGCCGGCAGTGAGCGCCAGGAACAGCAGCGTGAACAAGTGCGGCCGCGCGTGATAGTGGATCAGCAGCGCGTTTGAAGCGAGCAGCGCCACCAGCACGGACAGCAGGACATCCGCGCCGGCGGCCATCATAGTTCGGAGCAAAGCCACAATCAGCGCCGCGATTGCCACGCCGCAGACAAACACGACTCCTTTCAAACCGAACGCGTGGTTCAACTGGGCGAACAGGACTTCACTGCCCCACTCATAAGGAATCCAGGGGGCTGCGGGCTGCGTGAAGGAGAAGGGATCAGTAGTGGGAATCGCGCGGTGGTCGAGAATCCAGTCTCCGATTGCGATGTGGATGGCGGTGTCGCCGTCCCATAACAGGCGGCTCCAGCCGGTTCCGGAGGTCATGAAGGACCAGCCGATCACCGCCAGAAAGAACATGTCGCAAAGGGACGGACTGAGCCAGGTTTTGAGCGCGCGCGTGCGCGGGGCGACTAGCGGCGCGGTTTCGAAAGTGGCGGAGCCCATGAAGGTGGAGGCGGAAGTATCCTCTTATTGCTATCGGCCGAGTATGGGGGGTTCCTTAGGCTCACTTATTTACGTCCGGCGGGGCGCGCGCTCCGCTTGGCGGACAGGTGCGGTAGTCTCATAAAAGAGTATGAGAGCATTCATCTGTGTGGTTTTCGCGCTGCTCCTGGCGGGGTGCCAGCGCAACCCTGCGGCGCAGCCGGCGAAAGAATATCAGATGCAGGGCGAGGTTGTCGCGCTGGACCCCGCCGCACATCTCGCGACGGTCAAGGCCGGCAAGATCGAAGGCTGGATGGAGGCCATGACCATGGAGTATCCGGTCAAAGACCCTCAGGAATTCGGCAAGCTGAAAGTAGGGGGGAACATCCAGGCGAAGGTCACAGTACAGGGCACGGATTACTGGATTTCGTCGGTGGACGCGGAGCCCGCGAAATAGGACGTCCATGGGCACGCAACGCTATCTGCTTGGGTTGTTGCTCTGCTCGGCAAGCGCAGCTTGGTGCCAGACGGGCCTGCCGGCGAACGAAGTCGAGGCCATCGTGACCACCGATCTCGGCGTTTTCCGCTTTGAGTTTTCGCCCGACAAAGCGCCCAAGCATGTCGAGCAGTTCATCGCGCGCGCCCGCCAGGGGTATTACGACGGCAGCGCGTTTCATCGGGTAGTCGCCAACGGGATTGTTCAGGGCGGCGATCCGTTATTGAAGAATTCCAAAACGCCCAAGGCCCTGTGGGGCACTGGAGGATTGAGCCTGCTGGGCAACGAGTTCAGCGATATGAAACACGAGCGCGGCGTGGTTTCCACCGTCAGCATCCCCGGCCAGGCCAACAGCGAGGGGGCGCAGTTTTTCGTGTGCGTCTCGCCACAACCGGCGCTAGATGGCAAGTTTTCGACATTCGGCCGCGTCACCGAGGGCATCGACGTGGTGGAAAAAATTTCGCAGGTCCCGGCAGACTCCAACGGGATCACGGAAAAGCCGGTACGCATCCTGAAAGTGAGCATCGAGAAGAAGCGCGAGGAGCCATTTCTAAACGCCAGCGTGGACGAGATGCGCAAGACGGTGACGCTGAAGACTACGCTCGGCAACCTCAAGATCAAAATGGAGCCGGATTGGGCGCCGGAGAACGTGCGCAACTTTCTGAAGCTGACGCAGAGCGGCTGGTACAACGGGACCGTCTTCCACCGGATCTCGAAGGATTTTGTGGTGCAAGGCGGTGCGCCCAGCGGGCGGGCTTCCGGACCTAATCACTACGCCGATCGCTGGGTGCGTCCGGTGAAGGGCGAGTTCCGAAGCGATGTGAAGCACGTGCGCGGGATCATATCCATGGCGCATGGCGACGACCCGAATTCAGCGACCACGTCGTTCTTCCTGATGCTGGGTCCGGCGACCAGCCTGGACGGCCAGTTCAGCGCCTTCGGGCGTATCGTTGAAGGACTCGACGTGTTGGACGCATTCGGCAAGGAAGACGTCGATGGCGAGACGCCCAAGCGGCGGCTGGAACTTATGGTAGCGTCCATCGACGCCAACTAATATGACGCCAGCTACGTCTCGAACGCCGGCAGCGGGGCGACCTCTTCCGCAGGTACCGATTCGAGCGGCAATCCTGCCCGCCTCCAGGCGCGCAACCCGCCCGCGATTACAGCCACGTGAAATCCCCGATCGATCAGCTCCTTCGCCACGCGAATACTGGTGGCGTCGCCCTGGCAGGTGCAATACAGGTAGACCATCCGGCCATCGGCCGGCATTTCGAGAGACTGCTGATTGAGCGCGTTAGGCTCCAGCCGCCTAGACCCCTGAATCCTCCTGGCCTTGCGATCGTAATAGCCGTGGCTGCGGACATCGTATATCAACGCGCCATCGGTCGAAATCTTCGCTGCCGCCTCAGTGGGGTGCACGCGCGGAATGGAGCCGAACGTGCCCGCCTTGGTCCAGTTCCAAACCAGATAAATCAGGTAGCCGGCGGCTAATACGAAAGCGAACCATCCCGCCCCCCGGCTGAAAGCTTGCATGGTCCTGGTGATCGGGTCGACGGCATCGCCGAACAGGAATCCCAAAGACCAGTACGCGCCGACGTAGAGGGCGGCGCCGGCCGCGTCCAGCCCGCAGAACTGCGTCCAACGCATGTTCATGCTGCCTGCCAGCGGCGGAGCCATAGTATTGATGCCCGGCACGAACTTTGCGAACACCAGCAGGGCGCGGCCCCGTTTGTAAAAAGCGTCCGCCGAGCGCAAAATGCAAGACTCCGGGTTGAGCGTGAACCGGCATAGAAGTCCGAGCAGCCACCACCCGGTGTAGCGGCCGAGGAGGAACATCAGGGTGTCGCCAGCCAGTATGACTCCGAAGGCACCGCCAATCGTCGCGACGACGCTTAGAGAGCCGTGCGCGCTGGCTGCGCCGGCAAGAAGCAGGGCAATGGCCGCCGGCACGGGAAAGCCGACGGTTTCGAGAAACACGGACACGAACAGGATGGCATATCCGTGGCGCGCCAGTTCCGCGAGTATAAAGTCCATGGATTGCCCCGACTTGGGCCAACCACGGTCTCCATCGGCCAGCCCCGCCCTTCGACAAGTCTAGCAGGCGGTCATTGTCACTATCCACAACTCGGGGGCTGGAGTCCCGGAACGTGGCCCCGCGGTAAATAGTTCGTATTTCGTCGAAAAATGATTTGGTTTCCAGTAAATATCCGGTATAAGATAGCGCAATGAGGAAACTGCCGAGTTTTGCGGTTTTAATGCTGTCTCTCACAGTGGCGCGGGGCGCGGAACCCAAGTGGATCCGCGTGCCGTCGTCGGACTTTGAAATCTACAGCAGCGCGGGCGAAGCCGACACCCGGAGGGTGCTGCAATCCTTTGAGCGGGTCAGGGACTTTTTTGAGCAAGCGACGGGATCCAAAGGGAGAAGAAGGGAACCCGTTCATGTCATTGTGTTCGGTTCGAAGAAGGAGTATGAACTATACCGCCCCGTCGATTTTGCAACGGCCTTCTATACGCAAGTCGCGGGCCGCGATTATATTGTGCTCGGAAGCGCAAACGACGCCGTTTTTCCGATTGCGGTTCATGAATACGTTCACCTGATAGCGCAAAACGCGGGGATGAAGCTGCCGCCCTGGCTCAATGAAGGACTCGCAGAGGTCTTTTCCACGCTACAACCACAGGGTGACAAGGTGCTGGTCGGCACTTTGATACCTGGGCGCATGCAGGCCCTGCTGCGCGAAAATTGGGTTCCGCTCGCGACCATCGTTTCGGCGAATCGCGATTCCCCGTATTACAGCGAGAAAAGCAAGGCCGGGAGTCTGTATAACGAGGGATGGGCGTTAACTCATATGTTGGAACTTAGCCGGGCTTACGGAGCACGTTTTCCCGCATTGCTGGATGAAATTCAGAAAGGAACGCCATCGCAACAGGCCCTGGAGCAAATCTACGGAAAGACCATGGCCGTGTTCGATAAGGAACTGCAAGCGTATCTGCGGAGCAGCACGTTCGTCGGCCAATTGTTCCCGGTCAAGCTTGAAAAAGTTGACAAGGTAGCCGCGGAACCGGCGCCGATCTTCGACGTTAAGCTGGCATTGCTGGATCTGAGCAATCGGCACGCAAATGAAGCCGATGCCCGCAAGAGGTCAGAGGAACTGATGCACGACGATCCGAAACGTCCCGAGCCTCACGTGGTGCTGGGCTATCTCGCGGCGCGCTCCGGACAGCAGGAGGAGGCAATCGCCTCGTTTCAGAAGGCAATCGAACTCGGCAGCCGAAATGCTCAGATGCTGTGGGATTACGGGCGTATGGCGGCCCGATCCGATCCTTCGCAGGCCATGTTAGCGCTCAGTTTGCTGTTAGCGGATCAGCCAGGGCGCACCGACGTGCGTCTGACGCTGGCGCAGATTCAGATGAACAGCAAACGGCCCATGCAAGCAATCGCAACCTTGGGCAGTATCAAGGCCGTGACACCAGCCGATGCTCCCCGGCTGTTTCAGATACTGGCGTACGCCCATATGGAAACTGGCGACCGCGCGGCCGCTCACACCAACGCGCAGCGCTGGCTCGACAACACGCAAAACTCTGTCGAAAAGGCAGACGCCGTTCGCCTGCTTGGTTATTTGGACGCACAGGACGCAGCCGCCACGCGGCCCGGCGGGCCTTCGACAGCGCGCCCCAGGCCACCGTCGCGGCCAGGCGACGATGACAGCGATTCGCGGCCCAAACTGACGCGGGCGGTGCCTCCACCCAGTTTCGAACCCGATCGCGCGCCGGTCAGTCTGGCTCTGCCGTCTATTTCCGGAACTCTGATGGAGCTCGATTGCCAAGGCCCGCTGCCAAAGTTTGTGCTTCAGACCGACAGCGGGCGCGTATCCTTAGTCATGGACGATCCTAAAGACGTGCAGATCACGGGGCTGCCTGAGGCGACTATCGACATGAAGTGCGGTCCGCAGAAGCAGGCTGCGGTCCGCATTCAGTACGATCCGCCTGCGGCGTCTTCACCTGGAGCGATGGGAATTGCGCGCGCGATCCACTACGAGCCCGAAGCCGGCAAGCGTTAGCCGAATGGCGATTCGAGCCGCCGGACTCTGGAGACTACTTTTTCTTGCTGTCCTTGGTGAAACGCTCCACCCAGCGCTGGGGCGGGAACGCGAAGAGGGCGATTAGCGCCACCATGAACAAAAGCACTACAATGAGAAAGAAGAGAGCCACGAGGTGTCCTCTCTTCCAGCTTAACGTAACCCGTCCTTACGCAAAACGTCTGATAATACAGAGGCCTTAAGTTTGGCATTCCAAATGCCGATAATGAGGGCAGGTGAATGGTATGGACATACTGGGCGAGCGTAGGTTCGTCGAAGTTCCCGGCACTTCCATGCACGAGCTGCCACCGCTGCTGGTGCGAATGTCTCCCCAAGTAAGACGGCTGGACCGCGTGATGGACATGGCCAGCCAACTCATCGAGCAGGAAGATATGATTCCGCCTCAGCCCCTCGGCCCGGCTGCCGATGGCGAAATCGAGCGCCGCCGCATGGATCTGGCGGTGAATCTGGTGGATCAATATCTGGCCTTTGTCCAGCATTGGCAGTGGGGCGACAGCATCCTCGAATGGATACGGCAGTGCGAGACTACGTTCGACACTCGCGTCGATCTGCGCAACCTATTGCGCGCCGACCTATGGCCCCACGCGGGCCGGTCTAGTTTCGTGATGCTGCTGGAAGATAAGTCGGTGGAGACCGGCGGCGTGGGAATTGAAAAGGCCATGGGGATGCGGCTGACGTTTCGCGAGCCTCCACCGCTCAAGTGTTTTTCCAATCAATTTCTGTTTTATCTGAACTCGTCGGTGGCCAATAGCGCCTATCAGACTTGGTCACAGATGAGCCCGAGTCCCATCAGTTCACTCCCGCCGGAGCGTTTTCAGTTTCAAGTGCTCGATATGAATCTGGAGTAGCGGCGCTGGTTTAGCGGAGCAGCCCGTTCGGCAGATCGTCTCGAAAGACGGAGATCACGAGTTGGAGCGCTGCGGCGAGTGAACTTCCGTAGCCGGTACGGCACTGCGAGATCTGTCGAAAAGATCCACGAGGCCGGCGACGATGGCGACCGTTACCGGGCCAAGCACTACGCCGGAAACACCAAACGCGGCCAACCCGCCGATGACTGAGAAGAATGTCAGCAGGGTGTGCATGCGGAGCGTGGTTCCTACCAGCACCGGCCCCAGGAGGTTATCAACTGGATTAATGATCAACACACCCCAGCCTGTCAGCATGAGCGCATGCCGCCAGTCTCCTTGCAATGCGTAGGTTATCGCTGCCGGCACCCACACGATGAACGCACCAATCACCGGAAACACGGAAAGGATGGCCATCACAACACCCCAGAAAATTGGAGCCGGAAGCCCTAACCAAGCGAACATGAGACCACCAAGGGTTCCCTGGATCGCGGCGACTACCAGCTTTCCGCCCAGCGACACCCTGATCATTTGCGCAATCCTTGTGAACAGCAGATCCCTTTCCTCGACTGACAGGGGAACCACCGATCGCAGCTTATCCAGAATCGTTTCGCCATCGCGAAGAAAGTAAAAAAGCACAAACATCGTGGTCGCGGCCTGGCTCAAGAACCAAATCGAGCCAGTGAAGACCGACGAAACCGTCGAAGAGGCCCATCCGGCAGCCGAGCGGGCCAGTTGCATCGCTTCGGTCAGCAGGTCGAACCTGGAATCCAGCCAGTGGAAAATTGGTCCGAGAAGACTGTTGCGTTCGATTGCTTCCTGGAGGTTCTTTGCGCCCGCTTCGCTCGCTAGCCGGTTGACAATATCTGAGGCCTCCTTGGCCAACGCGCCGACCAAGGCCAAGGCCGGTCCGATCACAACGATGGCAGTCAGAATGATTACGATGAGGGCTGCTAAGTTCCTCGGTAGGCCTCGCCGCAACAGCCAAGTGTATATGGGAGCGCCAATCAGCGCGAGGGCGAACGCCCAACAGAGAGCCGGCAGGAACGGCAGGGCCATACGCCAGCAGAGGTAAAGCAACAGGAGGACGACAACGCCTAGCAGCAGCGCGCGCAGAGACGTCCGGCTAACGCCAAGAACGGCCGTAGTTCTGGCCTCTGCTTCGATGTCGTCATGGCGGACAGGCATGGCAATGTGAGTTGCAACCAGCGGGCCGAGCACAGTGCATTATAACTCCTTTTTTTACACAGGCTTGGAATATTCTCAATTCTGCCTCGTGACTTCTTCAACAAAGCCGTGCGCCATATCGCCCAAACCCACTAGCGGCGATGCCTTTGCCATGAGGGCAATAGCCCAAGACAACGTCCATTGCCCTTGTGGGCCATCGGATTTATTCATTCAGACCCCAGGGATTTCATCATTTTCTATGAATGGATTGTGGATTGCCAAGGTGAAGTAAACTGGCCAAGGCACGGCCAGGCATGAATTACGAGATCGACATGAAAAACTATCGAAGAAGGGCGGGTCCAGCGATGCTTACGCCTGTCGCTGCAGGACGTCTTAAGATTCCAACCGCACTGACAACCGGCGCGGACGCTCCTGAAATCAAAAAGTTACTGACGCGAAGGCCGAAGCAGTGGAGTTTAAAGGCCGAGTCTGAGGACATGGAATCGTTTGCATGCTCCGGGGTGCGAAGTGCTGCTTGGGAGGGGACGCCTTGACAGGAATGCCCCGGCCCATCGGCGCTGCGCGTAAGATCCACCCGTTGAATTGCTCTTCTAAGTCGTAAACAATGGGAGGCCCAAGACCTTGACCATGCTGCCTCCTCACCCGGCGGCCGAACAGACCCCAGGTCTTCCCGCGCCACTTCCCAACCCGGTCTTCCACATGCACGGCGTCACCAAGGTCTATCGCATGGGCGAGGTTGAGGTCCACGCTCTGCGCGGTGTCGATCTCGATCTCTACGCCGGAGAATTCGTGGTCGTCCTCGGGCCCTCCGGCAGCGGAAAGTCGACCTTGCTGAACATCCTCGGTGGCCTGGACGTCCCCACCAGCGGTGAAGTCCATTACCTCGATCACAACCTCACTGCCGCCGGTGACGCCGCCCTCACCCGCTTTCGCCGCGAGCACGTGGGCTTCGTCTTCCAGTTCTATAACCTCATCCCCAGCCTCACCGCTCTCGAAAATGTCGCGCTGGTCACCGAAATTGCCGAACATCCCATGGACCCCGCCGAAGCCTTGCGCCTAGTGGGACTCGGCGACCGCCTCAATCACTTTCCGGCGCAGCTCTCGGGCGGCGAACAACAGCGCGTCGCCATTGCCCGCGCGGTAGCGAAACGGCCTGAAGTTCTCCTCTGCGACGAGCCCACCGGCGCCCTCGACTACGCCACCGGCAAGCTCGTACTGGAGGTGCTCGAACGCGTCAATCGCGAAGTTGGCACGATTGTCGCCATCATTACACACAACGCCGCCATCGCCGGAATGGCGGATCGCATTGTGCGCGTCAGCAGCGGGGTGATCGCGGAAATTCAGCGGAACGTCAAGAAAATCGCTCCGGCGGAGCTCTCCTGGTGATCGCCATGACTGCGCTCCATCGCAAACTCATTCGCGACCTGATCCACATGCGCGGCCAGTTGTTCGCCGTCACCCTGGTCCTCGCCTGCGGCATCGCCACCTACGTGACCATGCGCTCGTCGTTCCTTTCGCTCGAAGTAGCGCAATCCGCCTATTATTCGCAATTTAATTCTCGATTTTGCATTTTCGTCAATATCAAAGACATCATCATCACCAAGACCATATAACCGGATCTCATGAGTATTCGAAGGTTCAAATATCCGGTCATACATCATAAAACTTGTATCGTTGCCAGGTTGCCGCGCATATACTCTTACTTGGAGGCCTTTACCATGATTACTTATCTTGAAATATTCTTTTTGATTGCTGCCAACTACATTCACTTCACGTGAAATGAACTGATAATAGGTTAGTGCTGCTTTTGGCAATGCATTTCTGCGACTTATAAGTTTATCAGAAATTGTTTTGCCACTTAGTGGATAAATTTCAGGGGGCAATTTTTTTGTAGCTCTTGTAATTACACTATCAGTAAGTTTTTCCTGTACTTCAGCAATTGTTTTTTTCCATTCGCTTTCATCAAGATCCGTAAGAAAAAGTCTGTCAAAATCCCTTGCAGCAAAATTGAACCAATTTACCTGCGGTATATCTTTTCTAAA
>Ga0207674_10006716_pt1 | contig 13507 bp, 11 predicted proteins | sample KBSCornC72_FD_184303 | JGI IMG/M metagenome (GOLD analysis project Ga0207674, IMG submission 184303) | Corn rhizosphere microbial communities from Kellogg Biological Station, Michigan, USA - KBS Corn C7-2 (SPAdes) (version 2) | ecosystem: Host-associated > Plants > Roots > Rhizosphere > Soil ... | reverse complement strand
CCGAGGCAGTTCCTATTAAAACAGGCTCGTTGCGCGCGGCGTCAGAGGTGCCGAGCTGTTTTCTGTGTCATTCTGCGGCGGCGCGAAGCGTCGTCTGTGCGTTCTGCGTTCCCTCGTTGTTGAAGCCGGCCCTAACGCGATGCAGAATCGGTGGGGGAGAATCAGAACTCGCCGGAGACGATCTGCATCAGCTCGACCCGCTCTCCGCTCGGTCCGACGAAGAACATGTTCTTCGCGACGGTGCCAGTCGACGTGCTTACCGTATGAATGGGCGAGAGGTCGCGCCCTCCGGCTTTCCGAATGCGTTCGGCCGCCGCTGCGATGTCGCGGACGTCGACGCCGAGGTGCTGGTAGTTCGGAGACGGCCCCGACGCCGGCGCCGGCCGCTCGGCCATCTCGAGCACGAATTCCTGCCCCGGGAATTTGAGCAGCGCCATCTTTACGGGGCGCGCGGTGGGTGTCCCGTTCTCGTCGGTCACGCGCAGCTCGGTGATGCGCTGGGCGACCTTGAGGTCGAAGGCCGCCGTGTAGAACGTGATGGACGAATCGAGATTGGAGACGGTCATCATCACGTGATTGAAGCGCGGCGAGAGCGGCGCCGTCTTCGCGGGGGCAAAGGCGGAGACGGTGACGGCGATGGTCGCGAACGCGGCGACCGCGGCCAGACGAAAGTGGCGGGTTAGTGCTCGCATGGGATGTCTCGGGACTGCTGGTGGAAGAGCTAGCCTGCAGGACGGCCGGCGTTACTCCGACTGGAGCGCCATCTTGGGGTCCACGCCCGCCGCGCGCAATGCAGGAATCCAGCTCGCCGCGATCGCCACGAACAGCAGCACGAGCGTCACGATCGCGAACACCGCCGGATCTCGCGGCGACTCCTTGAAGAGCAGCGGCGCGATCCACCGGCTGCCCAGGAGCGACACCACGCAGCCAACTGCGAGCCCAACCAGCGCGAACCTAACGCTTTCCGTTACGACGAGCCGCACGATCCCTGCTCTCGCGGCGCCGAGCGCGAGACGGACGCCAAGCTCGTGCCTTCGCTGCGCGACGTTGTACGCGATCACGCTGTACAGTCCGACCGCGGCCAGCACCAGGGCCAACACGCCGAACACCGTGAACACTCGGGCGCCCAGGATCCACGAGCGGCGGTGCACGTCAACGATTTCGTTGAGCGGCGTCACCGTCACGAACGATGACCCCGGCATGTCCGCCTGGAGCCGCTTCCGCAACGACTCCGACATCTGCCGCCCGTCGCCGCGTGCTCGAACGAATAGCCCGCCGTCGTGCGGTCGCCACTGTGTCGCCGGCAGGTAGTAGTAGAACAGCTTCGGCTCCGCGTCTACCGATTGGGAGTGAATGTCCTCCGCGACGCCGACGACGTACGTGCACGGCGCCGTGTCCGCACCGAAACGAAAGCATTGTCCGACAGGATCCTTGGCGGGCCACAACGCTGCGGCCATCGACTCGCCGACGACCGCGACGCGCTGCGTTGTCGCGCGGTCGGTGTTCTGGAAGCCGCGCCCGCGCACAATTCGCGTTCCCATCGTCGCGAAATAGTCCGCCGAGATGGTGTTGAAGTCGAACTCTCCGAGGGAGCTGACCGAATCGATGCCGCTGACGAATATGGGCCAGGACGACATGCCGGCGAACGGAACCGACTCCTGAAGCGTCGCGTGCGACACGCCAGGTACATCCTTCGCCGTCTCGAGCAGTCGTAACCGAAGCGCGACCATGGCTGCGCTGTCGACCTTCACGTCGCGCGTCTGCAGCTCCACGAGCATCACGGAGTCGGCGTCGAACCCGAGTCGGACGTCGCGAACGTGATGCAGGCTGCGAACGAACAAGCCAGCCGTGACGAGGAGGATGACGGAGAGCGCGCTCTGTGTCAGCAGCAACGCCGTCCGCAGGGCCGTGCGATGGTAGGTCCCTTCGCGCGCGCCCGATTTCAGGTCGGCGCTCACGGCGCCACGCTGGAGATACGCGAGCGGCGCGAGGCCCGTCAACACGCCGACGCCTAACGTGACGGCGGCCGCGAACAGCAGCGTTCGCGAATCGGTGAGTAGCGGGACATGGTCGCCGGTCGGCAGGAACGTCACGCGGAGCACGCGACTTCCCCAGATTGCGAGCGCGAGCCCGGCCACTCCGCCGATCAGCGCGAGAACAATCCCTTCCGTGAGCAATTGCCCGAACAGCCGCGATCGACTGACGCCGAGTGCGACGCGAACGGCGATCTCGCGGCGGCGCCGGATCGTGCGCGCCACCATCAGGTTGGCGACGTTCGCGCACGCGATGAGTAACACGATCACGGTAACGCCGGAGAGCCACACCGCGGCGCGTGCGACACTCGAGCGCTCCGGTCCACGTTCGGTGAGAACGGAGCCCGCCACCGCTCGCGGCCGGAGCGTCGTCAGATCGAGCTCTCTGCCGTCCTCCGCGTACTGTGCCTCGTAGCTGCGTCGCAGCGCGTTGGTGAGGTCGGCGGTCGCGGCTGCTCGCGTGACGTCAGGCTTCCGACGGACGATCGTGCTGAGGCCGAAGGCGTGGCCGTACGTGGTCGCCCAGTTGGGTAGCCCTTCGCTGGCCGCGTACGTCGCGACGGGGATGAACGCCGCCGGTGGCTGATACGGCCAGAGTCCCACGAGCTCATCGGGTGCGACGCCGATGATGGTGTAGGTCGCCGCGTCGATCGCGAGCGTCGAGCCAATGATGTCCCGACGCGCTCCGAATTGTGTTTCCCATACCCTGCGACTCAGCACGGCTACCGCGGACGGCGTCGGTGGCGCATCCTCGGCCGCCGTGTAATACCGTCCGATCACTGGCGGGGCGTCGAAGAACCCGAAGAACGACGCGCTCACGATGGCGATGTTGCGGACGCGTGTCGCCGCGCCGGTGCCGACCGCGAGCTGCCGGAGCACGTACGTCGCCGTCTCCGAGAAGGCCGTCGAGTACTTCGCGATGTCGGCATTCCGGACGTACTGGCCGCCCGTCTCGCTCTCGACGCCTTCCGATGTTCGGTAGAGGTAGACCTGATGCACCGTCGCCGGGTCGATCATGAGCGCCGGTGGGCGAAACAGGAGGCGATCCACGAGCGAGAACATGGCGGCGTTGGCGCCGATGCCGAGTGCGAGCGTCAGCGTGACGCCTAACGTGAACGTCGGGTTGCGTCGCAGGTCGCGCAGCGTGTAGACGGCGTCCTGCCAGAGCGCCTCGAGCGCGGGCCACAGCCACACGGCACGCGAGGCCTCACGCATGACGGTCTCGTTGCCCATGGTCCGTCGCGCCTGCCCTTTCGCGGTGTCGGGCGTCATGCCGCCGCGAACGAGGTCACGCTCGACCATCTCCCGATGGAACGACAGCTCGTCCATGAGGTCGGTCGCGTTCGACCGAAGCCGCAGCCAATAGGCCAGTCGGCGGAGCAGGCGCATGGCGATCGTCCTCAGGCGAAGTCGAGCACCAGCCGAATGGCCTGCACCACTCGCTCGAACTCCTCACGCTCGGCCGCGAGCTGCTTGCGGCCGGTTGCGGTGAGTGTGTAGAACCGCGCCCGGCGATTGTTTTCGGAAACGCCCCACTCGGGCTTGATGTAGCCGTTAAGCGTTAGGCGCTGGAGGGCAGGGTAGAGTGAGCTCTCGCCGACCTGGAAGACATCGCGCGACAGCTCCTTCACACGTTGCGCGATGCCGTACCCGTGGTTGGAGCCGCGGACGAGCGTGCGGAGGATCAGCAGGTCGAGCGTTCCGGGCAGGAGCTCGGCGGGCGTGTTGGAGGGCACCGGGGCTGCTTCCATCGATAGACGATGGGAACAGTCATAGCGAGCGCGCGAGTTGTCAAGGTGACGTCGCGCAACTGAGCAGTGGGCAGTTGCCACCAAGCACTCTCAAGGCCGGCAAGGGCGATAGACCGCACGTCCATCCGGCCCGTATTCTGGCCAACAGTCCGAGATCACTCCGGCGTCGCTGTATTTGAGGCGGAGGCGGACGGTGTCGACTGCTCCGGCGCGCAGCGCCAGAGACCGAGAGAGGCCCCAGTGCAGGAGTGCGTGTACTTCGAGATGATAATCGCCTGGCGGGACAGGCCCGAGCACGAACGCGCCAGCCGCGTCGGTCCGCACTGAGTCACGCACAATGCCGGTGGCCCCGACGAGGCGCACACGTGCAGCTTGGACGGGGCGGTCGTGCGAGCTCGAACGCGTCTCGCCGACGACGAACGCGACATCCGCGGCTGCGCGGGCGTTGCCCCAGCGCGTGGGGAAGGACGGCGCGTGGCGGCAACCGGCGACGCCAAGCACGACGGCGACTACGCGAATGCAGAGGTGGTTGAACCGCCAGCGGGCTATGCCAGACACCACGAAGCAGTTCGCTGCGGCGTAGCGCATGAAGCTGGGACTAATCACCGCGGGGGAGGCGTCGCGATGTTCGAGGCGTGGAGATGAACGATTCGCCACGCGTCGCCTTCGCGGCGGAAGACGATCGTTCGGCGCCCGAGCCGTTCCGGGTTCAGAAGCTCGAACGTCACAAGGACGACACCCGACGCCAGCGGTTGAATGCGGAGGTCTACCGGCGTCAGTCGCTGAAAGGGCGGGCCGCCAGTGGCGTGTGCCCGCACGTCGGCAAACACCGCGCGGAACGTCGAGTCGATCGCGGCGCGGCCCGTCACGCGTTCCGACATATTCGCCGCCGGATGAAAGACCGTCGCGGAGTCGGCGAACGCGGTGTGAAACGGCTCCCACTCGAGGTTTTCGAACGCCGTGAGGAACCGACCCAGCACACTGGCGACCGCGGCCGAGTCGCTCCGGGCAGCGTGGCTTGACTGTGCGACCAGTGCAATCGGGAGGCAGTGGGCGAGCCACACGAGCGCGGGAACGACAGTGCTCGCGCGACGGAGGAGAGATCGCAACGCCATCAGCCCATCCCCGTTCCGAAAGGTTTGTAGCGCCTAACGCCTCGAGATCTGCGACGGCTCCCTGCTCAGTGCGCTCCGCCGGCCATGGCGAGGGTGCCGAGGATCAATGCGTAGAGCGCGACGAGCGTGCCGGCAAGGCCGGCGCCGGTCGCGATGACCCACTGCCACGCGCCGCGAGCCCGCCACCAGTTCGCGAGGCGCAGTCCAGCCCAACTCGCGGCTGCCGCTACCGATGTAAGGCAGAGGATATATCCACCGGCCGCGAACGCCCGGCGCGCAAACGCACCGGCTCGGAGGTCTACCGCGAGCGGCTCGCCGTATCCAGGTGCTGCGGCGAGTCCAACAACGAGTGCGACGACGACCGGCGTCACCCACGCGGCCAGTCGGGCCGCGCGTGACCCGGCTCGCGCGCGAAGCAGCAGGACCGCGTAGACGGCGCACAACAGGACGGGCACGGCGATCGTCAACATGGGTCGCGCGGAATCGTTGGCGGGTCGGAAGCTGCCGCCAGTCCAGTCGGCCCCACGCCGGGTGTACGTGAACTCCCGAGCCTCCGACGCGCGCACGCGTGGCGACTCGGAGGGTCCGGCGTCGCAGCCGAACTGAACCTGAACTGTCTTGCGCTCGCCGGCAATCGAGAGGTGCGTAGCCCATGCGCCCACACTCGTCGGTCGTGCCTCGGGCCCTCCGCGACGCACGGGGCATGGCGGGAGGGAATCAGCGGGCGGACCGTTGGGTCGGAGGCCGAGCCAGCTGACCTGCGCACCGCCATAGCCCGCCGGGCTGGCGCTCGCGCTAACCCGCTGCCGAACCGCCGCGAGCAGCGCCGACGTATCGGCACTGGGCGACTGCTGGGCTGCTTGTGCCGCGCGGACGGTCGAGGCGAGGCGAAGTGAGTAAACCATCCATCTCAAACGACCAGGTCGGCCCGAGCGTCACCTAACGTCGTGCGCAAGAATCGGGTGGCTTCTGCAAGACGCCCACGCAAGCTTGCGGGGCACGCTCGCTCCAACGACGCAACCAACCTGCTCGACCAATGCACAGCATCATCGATCCCGCCATCCTGTACTTCGGGACGCCCGTCGTCCTCGTCAGCTCGATCAACCCCGACGGCGCTCCAAATCTCGCCCCCATGTCATCCGCGTGGTGGCTCGGCCGCAGCTGCGTGCTCGGCTTCGGCGCCCGCTCGCAAACGCCGGCGAACATTCAACGCACCGGCGAGTGTGTGCTCAATCTGCCCTCGGTGCACGAGGCCGCGGCAGTGAACCGCCTCGCGCGAACGACTGCGTCGAACCCGGTCCCGCCGCACAAGCTTGCGATGGGCTACCGTCACGAGCCGGACAAGTTCGCGCTCGGGGGATTCACACCGCTCCCCTCACACGACGTCTCGCCACCACGCGTCGCCCAGTGCCCCGTGCACCTCGAAGCGACGCTCGAAGCGGTCCATCCGCTCGCCATTCGAGACCCACAGCGCCGCGGGGCGCTCGTCGCGCTCGAGGTCCGCGTAACGCGAGTGCACGTGGCGGACGCAGTACGACTGCCCGGGCACCTGAATCGCATCGACCCCGATCGCTGGCGTCCGCTCATCATGAGCTTCCAGCAGTTCTATGGCCTCAGTGACCGGGTGCAGACGTCGACGCTCGCGGAAATTCCGGAGGAGGCCTACCGGCCGCGCGGGCCGGTGCTGCCGAACGCCTCACAGGCTGCGTGAGCGACGGCGGGCCACCGGGTAGGCGCACGGTTACCGCTTGCCTAACGTCCCGATGACGCGGTCGATCCAGCCGAAGAGGTCCGTTTGTGTCGGCGACAGGGTACTCAAGAGCGTCAACACGGGCACGGCCGCCACCAGCGCGACATTGATGATGAAGGTCGTATCCCAGGTGAGTCGGCCGGGGTCCGTACGCGTGATGCGACTCAACACCTCGTCGCGATTCATCTGCCCCAGCACGGCCAGCAATGCCGCGATGCTTGCGAGGAAGAGCACCAGGAATAGCGACCGAATCGTCGTCTGTGGAACGAAGGCGTATGACGACAGGAGCGCCATCGTCAGCACGAGAAGCAGGAGGAGCAAATTCACGAGGTCTCGAAGGTGCCGGAGGACCCACGCGATATAGTCGACCGCCTGCACGGCCACGAATTCCTCGGCCGTGCGCAACCACAAGCGAACCGGATCGGGAAAGCTGCGCCGAATGTGTCCGCTCGTGCTCGCCCCATCCCCAACCTTTACTTTTCCGAGTCCGTCGATGACGGCGGCGATCTGTTTATCCGCCGGCTCCGTTTCCCAGAACTGCTCTATCGCACCAAGGATCTCGCGAAGCTCGGGTGCGAACGTCATCCCGGCTCGGCGATACTCGCCGGCGTGCAGCGGTGCCTCCTGCGCCAACAGTGCCTGTATCCGCGTCGTTCGTTGTGGGTCGACCTGCGCGAACGCCTCGTGGTCGCCGTTGAACAGACCGCGGAGATGCAACCACTGCGTGGACGTGATCGTGAGTACGAGCGAGGACGAGGGCTCCGCGAAGAGCGTCAGTCGTGTAAGCCGGGCGACCCGGCGGGGCAGGCGCTCGAATGCGGTCACGAGTGGGCTCGACCCGAGCGCCTGGAGTGTCTGGCGAAGGGAGATCCATACCGTCACGAGCCGGATGATCGCCGACGCCATTGCAGCGAGAATCACGATCACGACCAGCTTGAAGATGGCGTCGAAGGGGTGCATGCCGGATGCGTTAGGCATGTCGGCCAGCACCTCGTACGAACGGTCGAAGTGGTTCCAGATGGCAACCAGGAAAATCGCGGTGATCCCGGCCGCGAGCGGACCCGTCGTGCGGTCATCGAATCCCGGAACGCTGCGTGAAAGGCAGCGGCGAGCCGAGCGCAACCCATCGGCGATCCTGGACTTCGTCTCGTCGATCGTGCTCTCGGCCGGCTTGTCCAGGCGATGCAGGAACGCTTCCTCGAACGCCGTGGTCTCGTGCAGGAGCCGGATCCGCGACAACTGCCAGCTGCAGAGGATCACGAACGTCACCGCGCTCACGATGATCGGAAATACGGGCGAAAGACCGCTGTCCACCTGTCGGGCGCGGGCAAGGAAGATCGCTTGCAGCTCCGGCGCGAGCCACAACACCTTGATCATGAACCACACCGTCAGTGCGGCATTGAAGACGCCGAGACCGCCGATGACGATCACCCCGTAGCTGTCGCGCCGCCACTGGCGTCGCTCGCGCGATGACTCCATCTCGCGGACCTTTTGATTGGTCGAAGTCGGAGCGTACGCGTACTGACAGTATGGGGAGCCCCACGTTCGCCACACCGCTCGAACTCCACGGATGAAGAACGTGACCACCACGACAGCGGTTAACGCCGGGAGGATGGAGAAAAACTTCAACGCCCTGGCGACCGCGTGCGGGTCGTCGGTGCTGTTAGGCAGCACGAGCCAGGTCGCGGTAAAGACCGTGAGCAGCGACAGGTGCCGGAGGAACGTGTAGACCTCCCGGTGGAACAGGCGCGCAGCGTACTGCCCTCGGCGCTCTGTCCTGACGAGGTCCCAGCCCACAAACTCGTCTGTCTTGTCGTCGCCCGCCGGCGCGGGCAGTGGAGTCTCACGCGGAGTCCGGAATTGCGTGGTGTCGTGGTCCTGCATGGGCATGTCCCGACGTGCCACTTGATCCGAGCGCAGGACGACGAGGCACGCGACGAGTGCGACGATGATCGACGCAAACGGCACGAGTCGGCTGGCGAGCGTGTCGGTCCACGTGCCTAACCAGTTCGCCGAGTCCGCCGTCTGCGCAGCCCAGCGCTTTCTCGGGGCATGCCTGGTCGTATCTCCTGATACCCTCCTATCCGATGCCGGCTCGTGGAGATACCGGATCGTATCCAACCCACTCAACGCCACAACCGGGACGGCGGCGTGACGTCCAATCACAGTCAACCAGACAGGCGGAATCTTTGCTGCCGGATCAAGCGGGTCCCCGTATTCCACGAACCAGTCGTCGCTTCGGAGTTGGCGCAGCGTCGCGTTGAACACACCTTCGGCATCATCGCTGGCAAACGCGAGTCGCCGGCGTGATCTCGGCGTCGGCGTCCACCATTGGTTTTCCAGCACCAGCGGATACGTCGAGAAGACCAGCATGCCGCGAAGCGATCGATTGTACTCGCTCCGCAGGTAGAGGGCGTTGCTGCCGAACGTGAAGAGACGCGCGTCGGGAAGGCGTTTGTGCAGCTCGTCGGCGAGGAAGATCTTGTCGCGTACATCAGTGCCAATGATTCCGATCGCGCGGATCTTATGCGCCTCGAGTGTGTGTACGATCTCGTCCAGCATGAGCTCCGCCGTCGCCGGCGTGAGCTGCGCGAGGGGCAACGGGCTCTCGATCTGCTGATTCGAGAGATCCAGCGCGAGCGGGATCCGCGACCTCTTCCCTCCCGTGATCTCCTCGGTTGCAGCGTCGGCCGCAGGATGCTTGGCGTACTCCGCTCGCAAGCTCGAGATGCTCATGGGAAACGGAATCGTCAGCATCCCGGTCCGCGGACTCGAGGGCTGGGGAGGTATGACACTCTGATTGGACTGCTGCCCGTATTGCGTCGATGATTCGCGGAGCATCGCGATCTGCTCGCGGTGTACGCCGAGCGCACCGATGAACGCCGCCTGCATCGCCGTGCTGATCGTTGGGTCCGCATTCACCGTGGCGTGAAACGCCACCTGGGGGCTGTCGAACACATCGAGATTCGCGGCACCGCTCGCCGATCCACTCACGAACGACGCGAAGCTGGTCGAATCACCGGACATCCGACGCCACCGGTCGAGTGCCATACGCGTGGACAGCGCCGATCCGGTGAAGAACGGTCCCACGAATCGAATGGTGTCGCGCGCAGCCTTCGAGTTTCGGAACGCGGCCGATTTCAGCAGGGAATCCCGTTCGACGAGTGCCGCTTCGAGCGCCGCCCGGTGAACGCCGCCGGTCGACACCTCACCGACGACGTACACGAGACAGAGGCGTCGTTTTGTCATCGTCGAATCCGTGTTCCGGGCGAGCAGAACACCGGGATGACTGCGCCGGAGGAGCGTAGGACGCCGGTCCCGCTGGGTGCGCCGGTCGTCGTACCATGGAAGCCAGAACCGATCCGTGACGAATCGCGCGCGCTCGAGCGCACGTCGCATCGCTTCCAGATCGGAATCGAACGCCCAGTCGAGGAACGAGTCGATCGGGTCTGGAAGGGAGACGATCAGGACTTCGAGGTTGAAGCACGTTAGGTCATTCCCGTCCTGACATACGTGCGACTCCCACGCCGCGTCCCCGAAGAATTCAGCGAGCAGGTCACGCCCCGTCGTCGCGAGTGAATCATCGCGCGATCCGGTTTTGGCGCCTGCCGGTTCAGGGGGCGCGGTCTCGCGCTCGACCGCGGATGAGGAAGACTCGGGAGCACCGCGCCGCGAGACTCCCTGACCTGAAATGACGGCGAGCAGCGCAACGATCAGCGTGCCCAGCCCAACTGCCGTAGTCCGATCTTGCATAAGACGGCCTAACGCGGAGGTGACCGCGACCTGCTCGAAGCCGTGACGTCACATGCGACCCATTGGTATGGACGGACGGACACGCGATCATTCCGCGCGCGAGCCTGGCGAAGGCCCCACGCCTGCCGACACCTGATGCCTCGGGGTTTTACCTGATACCGCTACCGGACTCGTGCGCGCGCCGCGGTGACTGCTCGCTCGGCATCTCGCACGCGTGCCGCTGCCTCCTCGGCGTCGCGTCGCGCACGCTCCAATTGCTCGCGCGCGTCCGCCAACGACGCTTCTGCGCGCTCCAGATCTGCGCGAGCGGCAATCGCGCGCTCAGCCTCCTTTGCGGCTCGAGCCACTTCCTGCGCGCTCGGTTCGACGTTAGGCCGCCTCGCAGCAGGTGCGGCGGCCGGTCGAGGCGACGGGGCAACCGACGATGCAGCAACCGCTGCCGGCGACGAGACACTGATCGTGATAGCCGACAGGATGTCGAGGCCGCCGCCGTCAGGGACGTCGACCAACCGACCAGCACGCAGGTCGCTGAACGCGCTCGTCTCGCCAATCACTGCGTGCACCGCGGTCACGAGTGTGCTCGCGTCGATCGGCTGTCCCGCGCGGATCGCGACGCGTGCACCCGCCGCCGCCACGTCGCGGATAGCCGACCGTACGTTTTCCATCGCGGCTCGCATGTCGGCTCCGGACTGCACGGTTTGCGCTGCACTGATCGTAGCCGAGAGCTGCTCGAGGACCAACGGGTCCTCGTGCACGATGTTGTCGAGCACCCACGCCGTACGACTCGGCTTCCGCAGCGCCTTGACGCGATCGGCGTCTTCCCTCCGCTTGGCCGCGCGCAGCTGCTTCACCAGCGCGTCGCGTCGGCTGACGAACTCCTCGAGCGGTCCGCGGTACACCGCCAGCATTGCCGCTTCGAGCTCGCTCGACTCCTGAGACTCGGTCATACGAGTCAACCTATCCTGCCAGCTCGCGCGCCAGCCATGCCTGTGCAAACCGCAGGTCGCGCATCGCCGTCGGCGCAGACGTCCCCAGGACCTCGGCGGTCTCCTCGAGCGTGAGGCCGCCGAAGAAGCGGAGCTCGACCGCCTTCGCCTGTCGTGGATTGATCGTCTCCAGCTTCGAGAGTGCGGCGTCCAGCTCGAGGACTGAATCGAGATTCACCTCCGGCGCCGCAATCTCCTCACCGAGCGTGAGCTGATGGCGAGCACCACCGCGCTTCGCCGCGTTGCGCTGGTTGGCGTAGTCGATGAGCACCCGCCGCATCGTGCGCGATGCCATCGCGAGAAAGTGCGCCCGGTCCTGCCACTCCACGCGCTCCACATCCACCAACCGCAGATATGCCTCGTGCACGAGTCCCGTGGTGCCGAGCGTATGGCCGGGACGCTCGCCGCGCAGCCGCGCCCGCGCGAGCTGCCGCAGCTCCTCATAGACCACGGGTAGGACGCGATCCCTCGCCTCGGGATCGCCTTCCCGCCAGCGGCGGAGCATCTGGGTGACGTCGGTCATGGGCGTGATGCTGGGGCAATCGCGCAATTTTGCGTGCGATGAAAAATCAGTGGGGCATTTACCGCCATACAAGGTGAAGCAGCAAACCAGCCTATTTCCGCCCCCTACCGGAGCCGTGCCATGCAGACCGCCATTTGCCCGCCGCGCCCGTCACTCGCCCGCCACGCGCTCATCGCTACCCTGGTCGTCCTTCCCCTCCTGCCCCTCGCCGGCTGCAGCGAATCCAGCGCGAGCGAGACGAACAACGCCATTGCCTATGCCGCTCCCATGCGCTTGGGCGATGGGACCGCCCGCACCTACGTCGTCCGCGACGCCATGGGCATCCCGAAGTCGCTTGGCGTCGAGCTCTCCGAGTCCGCGCTTCGCAACCTGCCAGCCACTCCGGTGTTTCTGAACCTCCCATTCCCCAAGGAAGCGGGGTCGCAGTACACGTTCAACATGTTGCACTGGAATCCCGCCGGGCACATGCCCGACCACGTGTACACGGTTCCGCATTTCGACTTCCACTTCTACATGGCGAACGAGGACGACGTCATGGCAATCTCGGGTGGATGGGACCCGGTTGTCGCGGACTCCCGGTTCGTCCCGAACGACTACATCGCACCAGGGAACGAGGCGATCCCGTCGATGGGTGTGCACTGGGTCGACCGGAAATCGGGCGAGTTCAATGGGAAGGCGTTCGACCAGACGTTCATCTGGGGCTTCCATCGCGGCAAGCTTCAGTTCATCGAGCCGATGATCACGAAAGCGTTCCTCGAGTCGACGACGTCGTTCACGGAGGAGCTCAAGCAGCCGGAGTCGGTGCAGCGCCCCGGCCTGTATCCGAAGCGCTACTCGATCCGCCACGACACCGCCCTGAAAGTTTACCGGATCACGCTGGACGAGCTGACGCCGAGAGGGTGAGCGGATCAAAGGCGGCGGAGGTCTATGTCACCCCGAGCCTACAGGCGAGGGATCCTCAGGGGCCCGATAGAGGGCTCTCGCTCGGGACGATGAGGATCCCTCGCTCCGCTCGGGATGACAAAGATCTGTTAGCCCTTCGGTCTTTACGGTACCGGCGTGTTCGAAAGGTTCGTTACCGCCTGCGACAACTTCTGCACCTTCGGTCCGTCGCACGAGCTCTTCGCGTCAGCCTCGAGCTGCGATGCGAGCTTCGTGAGCGTATCGTGGCGCGCCGGACCCGACGAACGCTCAGCGCTCGCGATATCCTGACGAACCGCCGCGACGCGGCTGGCCGAGAGACATTTGCCGCGCTCGAGCTGATCGACGTACGCCTTGACCAGCGCGAAGCTGGGCGGCCACACGAACTTCGGCTGGCCCTGCGCGTTCAGGTACTCCAGGCGAACGGTTTTCGCGGCGTCGATCTCGTTCTGCGTGACGTACTGACTCGGCGTGAGCTCGGCGACGTCGAGTCCTCGTGCGATCTCGGAGCTCACGATCGTCCCGTTGTACCAATACGCCGACCACGATCCACCGCTCGCCATCCGGAGAGAATCCACCGGACCACGGTCGAAGAACGCGATCTCCTTCGGATGCGCGGCGTCGGTCCAGTCGAAGACCGAGATGCCGCCCTGATACCACGCCTGCACCATCACG
>Ga0207674_10006715_pt1 | contig 13507 bp, 12 predicted proteins | sample KBSCornC72_FD_184303 | JGI IMG/M metagenome (GOLD analysis project Ga0207674, IMG submission 184303) | Corn rhizosphere microbial communities from Kellogg Biological Station, Michigan, USA - KBS Corn C7-2 (SPAdes) (version 2) | ecosystem: Host-associated > Plants > Roots > Rhizosphere > Soil ... | reverse complement strand
GGCGACGCTCAAAGGCGCCGAGTACATGGTGGCGAACAAGGCGGAGTCGGTGCAGATCGTCGTGCAGTACGGCGGCACCACGGCGACGCGGGCGCAGCATGAGTTCCAGTACGACGTCACCGCTCGCGATCTTGTCGCGGGCCTCGCGGCGACGAAGGGCATCGGGTACGTCACGCCCGCGCAGTGGCAGGCGCAGCTCGACCTGCTCTCCGACCTGAAGCTCATCACCGCGAAGCCAAAGGTGGAGGACGTATTGGACACGTCGTTCATCGACAAGGTCCTGAAGGACGGGAAGGTGATCTGGCCGGGGTGACCTGTTGAAGTTCACCTTCAGCAACCTCCCCGCCACCGGCTGGGCGCTGCCGGCGGGACGGATCGCGGATCTCGCACGCCTCGCGGAGGAGGTCGGCTTCGATCGTTTCGCGATCGCCGACCTGCCCTATCACTACGACTGCGTGACCGTGATGACGGCGTGCCTCCTCGCGACGGGGCGGCTCGAGGTCGAGAGCCTCGTGACGAATCCCTACACCCGCGATCCGGGACTGGTCGCGGCGGCCTGGGCGACGATGTCGAGCCTCTCGGAGGGGCGCGCCATCCTCGGCATCGGCGGGGGCGTCGAGAGCGCGACGCGCGTCTACGTGTCCCCGTGGTCCCACGAACGTCCACATCCCGCGAGCGCGGTGCGTGAGGCGGTCCAGGTCTATCGCGCGATGTGGAGAGGGGAGAAGGTCACGCTCGACGGCGAGGTCGTGCACGTGCACGGCGCGACGCTGGACTGTCCGCCCCCGCCGCCGATCAAGATCCTCGTGGCGTCGCGCGGACCCGCGATGCTGAAGCTCGCGGGCGAGGTCGCCGACATCGCCCACCTCGCGTCGCTGTTCCTCGACGCCGAGCACCAGCGCGACAACATCCGCAGGGTGGTGGCCGGCGCCCGCGATGCGGGGCGCGACGCCCACGCGCTCGAGATCGATCTCTCCGTGACGGTGAGCGTGTCGGCGGACCGGGCGTACGCCCGCCGCGAGGCAAAGCGCAACGCCGCGCAGACGATCCTCTGGATGGCGGGGACCGACAAGCACAATGCGCGGCGCACCGACTGGCAGCGGCCCGTGGGCTTCGATGTCGACGAGACGTTGATCCGCGCGATCACCACCGGTTGGGACATGTGGCACGTGCCCGAGCTGCCGGCGGAGCTCGAGGCGATGATCGACGACGCGACGCTCGACCGCTTCACGGTTGCGGGCACGCCCGACGAGTGCGCCGACCTCCTGCGCGCGATGGCGCGCGCCCTTCCCGAAGCGACGGGCTTCCGCGTGAAGCTCCCGCGGCCGGTGCGGGCGGCGTCGTACGCCGACTACGAAAAGGCGATCCGCGGCATGGGCGAGGTGATCGCCGCGCTACGCGAGGCGCCGGCCATCGCGTAATTCGCGTTCGATCCGCAGGGCGACCGCGATCAGGGTCGCCTCGTCATTCGCAACGATCTGGATCCCGATCGGCAGCCGCGTCCCGGGGATCGGGATGGAGAACACGGCGCTGTCCGAGACGTTGAACGGAAGTGTCCACGCGCTCAGCTTCCGCCGCTGCGCGAGTGGATACCGCGCGCGGAGTGGCGGCGTGAAGGGCACGGTCGGCAGCAGGATCGCGTCGACCGTTGCGAGCGCGTGCCGCGTCGCGCGCCGCAGGCTTAGCAGCTCGCCGCGTGCCGCGTCGTGCGAGGCGCCCGTCGCGCGCGCGCTCTGCGCGAGGAGTTCGCGGACCTCACTGCCGTAGCGTTCCGGCGCGCTTCGGACCCAGCGGGAGTGCAGCGCGTACGACTCGTATTGCAGGACACCGAACGCGGCCGGCGCATACGCCTCGAGCGCCGGCAGCGTGATGTCGTCGAGGTCGCGCGCGATACGGAGAAAGGCGCGGCGCACCTCAGGGGACGCGCCGTCGAGCCAGTCCCAGGGCACAGCGAGGCGCGGCGCGCGAACGCGTGCGCGTCCGATCGGAGAAATACGCATCAGGTCCACGATGCGCACCGCGGTGCTCACGTCCGGGGTGAGCACGCCGACCGTGTCGAGCGAGCGCGTGTTGGGGAAGACGCCGCTGCGCGAGATCGCGGCCCGCGGTGGTTTGTAGCCGACGACGCCGCAGAACGCCGCCGGGATGCGCACCGACCCGAGGGTGTCCGTGCCCAGCGCGGCGTCGCAGAGGCCGGCAGCGACCGCGGCGGCGCTTCCGCTCGACGATCCGCCGGCATCGCGCTTCACGCTGCGCGGATTGCGCACGTCGCCGAAATGCTCGTTCCGCGACGTCCCGCCCATCGCGTACTCATAGAGGCTCGTCTTTCCGATCAGCAGGCAGCCCGCCTCGCGGAGCCGCCGGACGCACTCCGCGTCCAGCGGGCGTGGCGCGCTCGGGAGGTGCCGACCGCCGGCCTGCGTCGGCATCCCGCGTACATCGATGTTGTCCTTCACGGCGACGATGGGGCCGCGACCGCGCGCATCAGCGTCGACGAATACGAACGCGCGAAGGTCGGCATGTGCATCGATGCGGCGCGCCGCACGCGTGGCGCGCGACACCATCTTCAGGCGGGCGCGCGCATTGCGGCGGCCGTCGGGGTCGTACCGGCTCGCATGCCGGCCGCGATCTTCTCGGCGACCATCATGGTCGTCGCGTTGATGTTCACGCGCGGGCAGTCGGGCATGATCGACGCGTCAACGACACGGAGCCCTTCGACGCCGTGCACGCGACCCGCCGCGTCGACGACTGCGTCCCGGTCCGAGGCTGAGCCCATGCGCGCGGTACCGCAGGGGTGATGCGAAGTGAGGACGTTCCTCTGCAGCCACTCGTCCATCGCGCCGGGTGAGGCGAGGGCCGCGTCCTCCGGCATCGCACGTGAGGCCCGCAGCGGCGCAAGCTCCGGTCGCGAACCGAGCTCCATCGCGAGAGCGATCATCGCGCGCATGCGCCGGAGGTCGTCCGGCTCGCGGAAGAATCCGAGATCGATCGCGGGCTGCACCTCGCACTCGGCGCTCGCCAGGCGCAGCTCTCCCGCGCTGACGGCGTGCATGAGCAGCGCCGACACGCCGATGCGCGGTTCGTGATCGGGCGTCCGATTTGTAAGGACCGCGGCGCCGAGGCAGGCATCGTTCGTGTACGACGAGCCTGGGGCCGTGCAGCGCAACTGGATCTGCCACGGGATGGGAAGCTCCGTCGCGTCCGCGTAACGCTCCGACGCGCGCCACGAGACCGCGGCGAGCGGATGGTTGCGGAGGTTGCGTCCAACGCCTCGCAGGTCCGCCACGGGCGCGATGCCGAATGGCTGGATCTCGGTCGCGGGCCCGACGCCGGAGAGGAGGAGAAGCTGTGGCGAGCCGATGGCGCCCGCGGAGAGGATCACCTCATCGGCTTCGATGACGAACCGCTCGCCGTCGCGCACGGCCTCGATGCCGCGGGCGCGCGCACCGGACATCACGATGCGACGCACCAGCGCGCGAGGCTCGATGCGCAGATTCGGTCGCGACCGCGCGGGGGTCAGGAACGCGACGGCGGCACTGATGCGGTGGCCATCGCGCGTGTTGAACGGCACCGGCCCGATGCCGTTCGCATCCGGTGCGTTGTGGTCGGGCGCGGCGGGGTAGCCGGCGGCGAGGCAGGCCTGCTCGTAGGCAAGTGCCGCGGGCGACCACGACGAGCGCGGCGGACGGCGCACCGGGATCGGTCCATCCGTGCCGTGTGGCGGTCTAGGGAAGTCGAGATCGCTCTCGATACGCTGGAAGAACGGAACGCACGCCTCGTAGAGCCACTCGGGTCCCGCGAGCTCGGCCCAGCCATCGAGATCCTCCCGCAGCGCCCAGAGGTACACGGTGGTGTTGATCGCCGAAGATCCACCGATGACCCGTCCGCTCGGGATCGCGAGCGACGGGCGCAACACTGTTGCGCGCGCGGTGTGATGCCAGAGCCAGCTCTCGTGCCTCTCGTCGACCATCGACGACAGGCGCAACGGGTCGGGAAGCGCATCGAGATCCGGGTTCTCGCCGGCCTCGACGAGGCAGACGGTCCGTGCCGGATCTTCGGACAGCCGTGCCGCGAGCACGGACCCGGCACTTCCAGCGCCGACGATCACAGTGTCGTACTTAGCGATCCCCACGCATTCTCCTGAATCTGTGATCCGAGCGCCGGATACTATCGCGAGACGGCGTATCGCAACGTGAGAGGGAGGCCGCGGTGAGATTCACCTTCAGCAATCTGCCCGCCGTCGGTTGGAAGCTCCCACTGCGCGACATCGTCACGATGGCGCGCCGGTGCGAGGACGCGGGATTCGATCGCTTCGCCGTGGCGGACCTTCAGTTCCACTACGACGTCGTTGCCGTGATGACCGCGTGCGCGATGGGAACGCGCCGCCTCGGGATCGAGAGCCTGGTCACGAATCCCTACACGCGCGACGCAGCGCTGCTCGCCTGCGCCTGGGCGTCCATCGCGGACGTCTCCGACGGACGCGCGATCTTCGGGATCGGCGGCGGCGTCGAGGTCCCGAAGCGTGTGTGGGTCGCGCCGTTCGGGCACGAGCGGCCGCACGCGACGGATGCGGTGCGCGAGTGCGTCGACGTGGTGCGCGCGTTGTGGCGCGGCGAGCGCGTGACGTTCGACGGCAAGGTCGTCCACGTCCACGACGTCGTCCTCGACTGCCCGCTGCCGCCCGCGATCCCGGTGCTCATCGCGGCACGCGGACCTCGCATGCTCGCGCTCGCGGGCGAGATCGCAGACATCGTGCATCTCGCGTCGCTCTTTCTCGGAAGCGACAGCCGGTCGGACGACCTCGCGCGTGTGGCGGCGGGCGCCCGCAGCGCACAGCGCGCGCCGGGCTCGTACGAGATCGACATCTCGGTGACCGTGAGCGCTTCTCACGACCGCGCGGCGGCGCGTCGCGCGGCGCTGCGCAACGCCGCGCAGAGCATCCTCTGGTACGCCGGCGCCGACCGCTACGCGAAGCAGCGTGAGTGGAACGTCCCGCGCGGCTTCGCCGTTCCGCGGTCGACCGTCGACGCGCTCGCCGCGGGTTGGGACATGTGGCGCGACCCCGAGCTTCCACCGGAGCTCGGCGCACTCATCACCGACGATCTCCTCGACGACTTCACCGTCTGGGGCGAGCCCGCCGAATGCGCGCGCCGCCTCGCCGCGCTCGCCGCCGATGCTCCCGGCGCGACAGGCTTCCGTCTCAAGCTGCCGCTCCCGGTGCGGACGAAGACGCTCGCGGAGTACGTCGCCGATGTCGACGCCCTCGCCGAGGTCATCGGCGCGTACCGCAGCGTCGGACAGCGCGAGCTCGTCGGCTGATGCGACCCAATCGCACCAAGCAGCTCCTGCGCTCCGGCCAACCGGCCTTCGGCACGTTCATGGCCCTCGGCAGCACGCTGGGTGCTGAGCAGCTCGCGCATGCCGGCTTCGACTGGCTGGTCATCGACCAGGAGCACGGCGCGATCGACGCGCCGCTCATGCAGGGCCTGCTTCAGGCCATCAGCACGACGGAGACGGTGCCGCTCGTCCGCGTGCCCTCGGTCGAGGCCGATTGGATCGGTCGAGCGCTCGACGCCGGCGCGTACGGCGTCATCGTGCCCGCGGTGAATACGCGGGCCGAGGCCGAGGCCGCGGTCCGTGCGACGCGCTACCCGCCGCAGGGCGAGCGCGGCATCGGCGGCTCGCGCACGCGGCTCTACGGTGGGGGCGACTACGTGCAGCATGCGAATGAGGAGATCCTCCTCATCGCCGAGATCGAGCATCGCGACGGCGTCGCGAATGCCGAAGCGATCCTGTCGACCCCGGGCATCGACGCGTACTTCATCGGCCCCGGTGATCTGTGCGCGAGCCTGGGGCTGCCGCACACCTGGGACCCGGACTTCCCCGAGTACTGGAGCGCGCTCGAACGCGTGCGCAGCGCGGGGAAAGCGACGGGGGTGCCGGGTGGCATCCACACCTCCGCCACCGGTGTGTCGAAGATGCTCGGCCTTGGGTACCAGTTCATCGCGCTCGGGTTCGACATCTCCTTCCTGGCGCAGGGCGCGGCCGGCGTGCTCGACGCGGCGCGCGCCAAGCGTTGACGGCCACACGCGCGCAGTCCGGGAACGATTGACAGGTGCCGTGGCCGGGCGCAGTCTCGCATTCAGACACAGCGACTCGCAGGGCGAGACGTGGGGGAGGGCGATGAAGTTCACGTTCGGGAACCTGCCCTCCATCGGCTGGGTGGATCCGGTCGGAAAGCTCGTGGAGCTGGCGAAGCTTTGCGAGGAAGAGGGCCTGGACCGCTTCGGTGTCAGCGACTGGCGCTTCTATCACGACTGCTTCGTCGTGATGACGGCGTGCCTGCAGGCGACGAAGAGGCTCGAGGTCGAAAGCCTCGTGACCGATCCCTATGTCCGGCATCCCTCGCTCACCGCGCTCGCGCACGCGACGATGGACGACCTCTCGCGCGGACGGGCGATCCTCGGCATCGGCGCAGGCGTCGAGCAGCCGACGTTCTGGGAGTACGAGCGCAAGCTGCCCCTCACCGCTGTGCGCGAGTCCGTCGAGATCTGCAAGCGCATGTTCGCCGGCGAGACCGTCACCGCGCACGGCAAGGAGATCAGCGTCGACGGGGCGAAGCTGAACTTCACACCGTTCCGCCGCGACCTTCCCATCCTCATCGCGGCACGCGGCGCGAATATGCTCGAGCTCGCGGGTGAGCTCGCCGACATCGTTCATCTCGCGTCGTTCTTCGTGAACGCCGGGCACCACCGCGAGAACCTCGATCACGTGAAGCGTGGCGCCGAACGCGCGGGCAGGCGGATGGGTACCTTTGAGATCGACATCTCGATGCCCTGTTCGGTGTCGGAGGACCGCGACGCCGCCCGCCGCGCGGCGAGGCGGCCGGCCGCGCAGGGCATCCTCTGGACCGCTGCGGCGGAGCGCTACTCGAAGGGGCGCAAAGACTGGGTGCGGCCCAAGCAGTTCAACGTCCCCGAGGACGTGATCGAGGCACTCGCCTCGTGGGACTTCTGGACCGAAGCGCATTTCCCGGACCGGCTGGCCGACCTCATCACCGACGACGTGCTGGACCAGTTCGCGCTCGCGGGGACGCCAGAGGAATGCGCGCAGCGCCTGCGCACGCTCCAGCGCGAGCTGCCGGAGGTCACGGGGGTCCGCATCTACGCCGTCCCGCCCGCCGGCAAGCCGCTCTTCGATGGCTACGTCGACATGGTCAAGGGCTTCGGTCAGGTCGCGCGCCTCGTGAACGCGAGCGAGCGATCGGCCGGCGTGTCCGCACGAGCGGCGGTCGCGCAGGGGATGGGGAGGTAGATGAAAGGGAACGACGACGACGGACGAAGCGACATTAAGAAGGAGGGGACCATGACATTCGGACGACTTCGACACTTCGCACGCGCGCTGGCCCTGCCACTCGTGGTCTCGTTGGTGGCGGCCTGCACGCAGGCCCCGAGCGCCTCGAACGCGCCGGCGACGGCGACCGTCGCCGCGACACCCGCCGGCCCGGCCGGCACGCTCACCATCGCGATGCGGGGCGACATCCAGAGCCCGCACCCGTATCTCAGCTACGACATCGTCGGCATCTCATACCGCTACAACATCTTCGACAGCCTCGTCGAGTGGGATGCCAACGGCAAGATCGTTCCCGGCATCGCCGAGTCGTGGAAGGTCGATGGCCTGAACATCACGTGGACGATCCGCAAGGGCGTGAAGTTCCACAACGGTGATCCGGTGACCGCGGACGACGTGAAGTTCTCGCTCGACACGATCAAGAGCAAGGACCTCAACTCGGGCTCCGCGGGGAACTTCGGCGCAGTCGACTCCGCGACCGTCGTCGACGCGAACACGGTCACCTGGAAGCTGAGCCGGATCGACGCACGCATCTTCGACACCACCGCGAACAACCTGTCGATCCTGCCGATGAAGTACTACACGAGCGTCGGCCAGGCCGGCTTCATCTCGAAGCCGATCGGCAGCGGTCCGTTCAAGTTCGTGTCGTGGGCCAAGGACGACAAGGTCACGATGGAAGCGAACACCGACTACTGGACAGGCGGCTCGAAGGGCAAGGCGCTGGTGAAGACGCTCATCTTCCGCGCCATTCCGACGGCTGCGACGCGCGTCTCGGAGCTCAAGGCTGGCTCCGTTGATCTCGTCCAGGACCTGCCGCCCGACCAGTTCGATCCGCTGAAGGCGGCGGGATTCAACGTCGTCGAGAACAAGAGCCCGGTCTACAACTACGCGTTCTTCAACACCGGGAGCACCGCGGACGCCGCGAAGCCGCTCAAGGACGCAAAGGTGCGCCAGGCGATGAACATGGCGGTCGACACCGCGACGATCATCAAGACCGTGCTCGGCGGGCACTCGCGTCAGCTCGCCGCTGGTATCACCGATCTGACCGATGGGTACAGCGCTGACCTCAAGCCGTTTGCGTTCGACCAGGCGAAGGCGAAGTCTCTGCTCGCCGAAGCCGGCTATCCGAATGGCTTCACGATCGACGCGGACGTTTCCAACACCGCGAAGCAAGACGTGCCCCAGGCGATCATCGCGCAGCTCGCGCAGGTCGGGATCAAGGTCAACCTGCAGGCGCTACCGACCGACGTCTTCAACGACCGATGGGTCAAGAGGACGATGGACCCGTTGTACTTCGTGACGTGGAACACGTTCACGCATCCGGCACTCCTGGACCTGCTCGCGGGTTGCAAGGGCTTCATCTCGAGCTTCTGCAACAACGACGCCCAGAAGTTCCTCGACCAGGGCGGCACGACGCTCGATCAGGCGGCGCAGACCACCGCATATACGGCCGCCGCGAAGGTCTTCGCGACGGATCCCTTCGGCATCTACATCAGCGCGGACAACGCCCTCTACGGTCTCAGCAGCAAGGTCTCGGGCTGGAAGGCCCACGGCATCACCGTGGTCCTCGGCACGAACACGACGGTGAACAAATAGCGCCGTTCGGACGGCCCGCGCCGGCGACCCTGCCGGCGCGGGCCACTCCGGCTCTCGGGTCAGCATGAAGTTCACGTTCGATCTCCCGACATCGCTCTGGCGAGAGTCGTCGCAGCGCTTCGTCGACCTGGCACCTCATTACGAAGACGCGGGCATCGACCGCTTCGGCGTCGCCGACTGGCGGTACTACCCCGACCTCTACGTTCACATGACCGCATGCCTGATGGCGACCGAGCGCCTCCAGCTCGAGAGCCTGGTGACCGACCCGTTCGTCCGCCATCCCGCGCTCACGGCGCTCGCGCACGCGACGATGGACGACCTGTCGCGCGGGCGCGTCGTCCTCGGCCTGGGTGGCGGTCTCGAACAGCCCGCGTTGTGGCCGGCCGAGCGCGCGCATCCGCTCGACGCGGTGCGCGACGCGGTCGAGATCTGCCGGGGTATGTTCCGGGGAGAAGAGGTCACCTATCGCGGCCGCGTCATCAGTGTGGAGCGCGCAAAGCTCAACTTCCGGCCGTTCCGTGCCGACCTGCCGATACTGATCGCCGCACGCGGCAAGCGGATGATCGAGCTGGCCGGCGAGATCGCAGACATCGTGCATCTCGCCGCGTTCTTCGTGAACGTCACGCATCGCCGCGAAGAGCTCGAGCACGTCGCGGCGGGCGCGGCGCGCGCCGGCCGCGCGATGCGCTCCTTCGAGATCGACATCTCGATCCCATGCTCGGTCTCCGACGATCGCGCGGCGGCCCGACACGCGGCGAAGCGTCCGGCCGCGCAGGGCATCCTCTGGATGGCGGGGGCGGAGAAGTACTCGCGCCAGCGCGCGGACTGGCGCCGGCCCACGGAGTTCAACGTGCCCGAGCACGTCATAACCGCGCTCGCGAACTGGGACTTCTGGACCCAGCCCTACCTGGCGCGGGAGCTCGCCGACCTCATCAGTGACGACGTCCTCGACCAATTCGCGATCGCCGGAACGCCTGAGGAATGCGCTCAGCGAATACGCGAGCTCCACGCGGCGCTGCCTGACGTTACCGGCGTGCGCCTCTACGCGCTCCCGCCGCCCTCGGAGTCATGGTCCGACGGGTACGTGGAGATGTCCCGCGCGATGAAGCGAATGATCGGGCTGGTGAACGCCGCCTAGCGTCGCCGCTGTCGCGGGTCCAGCGCATCGCGCAGCCAATCGCCCACGAGGTTCGTTGCGAGCACGGTCAGCATCACCGCGAACCCGGGGAAGAGGGCGATCCACCATGCCGTCGAGACGTACTCGATGCCGTCGAACACCATTCGGCCCCATGTGGGCGTCGTTACCGGCACGCCAACGCCGAGGAACGAGAGGCTCGCCTCGAACAGGATGAGGTTCCCCACCATGAGCGTGGCGATGACGATGATCGACGCCGCCGCGTTGGGGAGGATGTGCCTCGCGATGATGCGACCGTCGTTCGCGCCGACCACGCGCGCCGCCTCGACGAAGAGCATCTCTCGCAGCGCGAGGACCTCCGCGCGCACCACCCGCGTGAACGTGAACCAGGTGGTGACGGCAAGGATCGCGATGAGGTTCACGGTGCTCGGCTTCAGGACCGCGGCCACCGCCACGGCGAGGACGAGCGCCGGTATCGCCTGCTGGACGTCGGCGGTGCGCATGATGACGCGGTCCCACCGGTGCCCGAGATAACCGGCGACGAGGCCGAGGGTGATTCCGATGCCACCCGATAGGGCGACGCCGAGGAGTCCCACGGCGAGCGACACGCGCGCGCCGTGGATCATCCGCGCGAGGATGTCGCGGCCGAGGCTGTCCGTCCCGAGGACGTAGCCATGCTGGCCGCCGGCCCACGACGGCGCCTCGAGGCGCTGCAACAGCTCCTGCGCGTTCGGCGTCGGCGCGAGCAGGTCGGCAAAGATCGCCGCGAGGATGAGGATGGTCAGGATGCCGATGCCGATGACGCCCGGCACGGTCCGGGCGCGCGAGCCGAGGCGACGTCTCAACTAAGCCTGATGCGCGGATCGAGTCGCGTGTACACGAGATCGACGAGCAGGTTCGCGACGATCACGATCACCGCGGCAACGGTGACGAACGATTGGATGACCGGCACGTCCTTCCTCGAGATCGCCTGCACCGCGAGCCGGCCCACACCGGGGTACGCGAAGATCGTCTCGGCGACCACGGCGCCGCTCAGCAGGAAGCCGATCTGCAGCCCCAGCATCGTGACGAAGGGCAGCGCCGCGTTCTTCAGCGCGTGCCGCACCACGATCGTCCGGCCGCGAAGCCCCTTCGCGTAGGCCGTCCGGATGTACTCCTGCGAAAGCACCTCGAGCAGGCTGGACCTCAGCAAGCGCACGAGCACCGCGGTAGAGAACGCGCCAACAGAGATCGCGGGCAGGATCAGGCTCTTCCACGAATCCGCGCCGGAAGAAGGGAGCCATCGCAGACCGACCGCGAAGACGAGCATCAGGAGGATCGCAAGCAGGAATACCGGGATCGATTGGCCGAGGAAGGCGAAGAAGCGGGCGGCGACGTCGATCCAGCCGTCGTGGTTCATCGCAGCGACCAGCCCGAGCGGGATCGACACGATGAGCGAGAACAGCACGGCCACGGCGGTGAGGCGCAGCGTCGCGGGCAGGCGCTCGAGCACGACCTGCATCGCCGGCTCCTTGCTGCTGTACGACGTGCCGAAGTCGCCCTGGACCGCGTGGAAGAGGAAGTCGACGTACTGGATCGGCACCGGCCGGTCCAGACCCATGTTATGCCGGAACTGCTCGAGCTCCGCCGGTGTCGTGTCGAGTGGCGCGAGCGTCGACGCGGGGTCACCCGCGATGAAGGTCAGCGCGAAGACGATCGTCGTCACGCCAAGGAGAACGAGGAACCCCTGCACGATCCGCTGCGCCAGGTAGAACACACGCGGATGCTCTCACAGCGCGCCGGAGGCCCAGCGGCCTGCGGCGCACGCTCCCGGCGTCCCGTATCGTGAGACGGCACCTCGGACCGCGTAAGGAGTGGCCAAAAACCAGAGTGAGCGCGCTTCGCGTCGTCCACTACGTGAACCAGTTCTTCGGACGCATCGGCGCCGAAGAGGCTGGCGATCACCCCTTCACCGTCAAGGAGGGGCCGGTCGGGCCGGGCATCGGCCTGCAGAAGGAGCTGGGCGAGGCAGGAACCGTCGTCGCGACGTTCATCTGCGGCGACAACCGCGCCGCGACCGATCTCGAAGCGTTCGGCGCCGAGCTCGAGAGGGCGCTTCGCGAGCAGAAGGCGGACGTCCTCGTCGCGGGCCCCGGCTTCAATGCCGGTCGCTACGGCCTGGCCTGTGGCGAGGCGTGCGCCCGCGCCGCCGCGATGGGGGTCCCGGCGGTCACCGCGCTCAACGCGGAGAACCCGGGCGTCGAGCTCTACCGGAAGAAGACCTACATCCTGCCGACGACGCCGACCGCGGTCGGCATGAACGAGACCCTCGGGCGGCTCGCGCGATTCGCGGTGCGGATCGGCCGTCACGAGGACATCGGGTCACCGGCGGTCGAGGGCTTCTACGGCAAGGGCGTGCACCACACGCGCATCCTCGAACGGCCGGCGGCGGACCGCGCACTCGACATGCTCCTTGCGCGCATGACCGGAGCGACCTTCCAAACGGAGCTCACGCTTCCTCCGGTCGACCACGTCGCGCCCGCTCCGCCGATCGCCGACATCACGAAGGCGCGTCTCGCGATCGTGACCACCGGCGGCATCGTTCCGAAAGGCAACCCCGATCGCCTGAAGCAGTCGAACTCCACCGAGTGGAAGGCGTATTCCATCGAAGGCGTCGACGGTCTCGAGGCGGGGAAGTACGAATCGATCCACTCCGGCTACGACGGGAGCGCGGCGAACGCGAACCCGAACTACGTCGTGCCGCTCGACGCGCTGCGCGAGCTCGAGAAGGCGCATGAATTCGGCACGCTGTATCAGCGCTACATCGTCACGACCGGCGTCGGCACCGCGGTGGTCGAGGCGCGGAAGATGGGCCGCGAGATCGCGGCGGACCTGAAGACGCAGGGCGTCGACGGGGTCATCCTCACCGCCACCTGAGGGACCTGCAATCGCTGCGGCGCAGCGATAAGCGCGGAGCTGGAGCGAGCCGGGCTGCCCACCGCGATGATCACCGCGCTCGGTCCGGTCGCATCGGAGCTCGGAGCGAATCGCGTCGTCCGCGGCGTGAAGATCCCGCATCCCTGTGGCGATCCATCGCTCGATCCGAGCGGCGACCACAAGCTCCGTGTCGGTCTCGCGCGCGCGGCGCTGGGTGCCCTCGCGACGAAGCTCGAGGCCGCCGCGATGTTCGATCGGCTCATGTCATGAGCGCGAGGACGCTCGAGCTGCGCACATTCGATGTCGAGCGCGTGGCGTTCGGAGATCGCACCGCGCTCGACGGACGCACTCTCACGATCGACCGTGAGGAGATCGCGACACTCGCGGCCTCGGATCCCGCATTCACGGGCGTCGACGTGATCCTGGTCAAGCCTCACGAGTCCGTGCGCATCCCGCAGATCACCGACGTCATCGAGCCCCGTACGAAGTCGGGTGGGACCGGCGGCGTCT
>Ga0207674_10006714_pt1 | contig 13508 bp, 13 predicted proteins | sample KBSCornC72_FD_184303 | JGI IMG/M metagenome (GOLD analysis project Ga0207674, IMG submission 184303) | Corn rhizosphere microbial communities from Kellogg Biological Station, Michigan, USA - KBS Corn C7-2 (SPAdes) (version 2) | ecosystem: Host-associated > Plants > Roots > Rhizosphere > Soil ... | reverse complement strand
GGCGGCGCTGATGGCTTCGACATCCTCGTACTTGCCGGTGAAGGTCTGGCCCATGGTGGCGACGACGACGATGGTGTTCTCGTCGCAGGCCGCGATGGCATCCTCGGGCGTCATGACGTGGCCGGGGCCCATCTTGACCTCGCGGATCTCGACGTCGAAGTAGCGGCAGAACTTCTCCCAGCAGACCTGCACCGGCCCGCAGACCAGGTTCGGACGCGCCGTGTCGAGCCCCGCGGCCTGCCGCTTGGCGCGCCAGCGCCACTTGGCCGCCAGCCCGCCGAGCATGGCCGCCTCGCTCGATCCCGTCGTGGATGTGCCGAGCGTGGTCTTCGGGTCCGGCGCGTGCAGTAGGTCGGCAAACATCCGCACGCAGCGCGCCTCGAGCTCGGCCGTCTGGGGGTATTCATCTTTGTCGACGATGTTCTTGTCGAGGGTTTCGGCCATCAGTTGCTGCACCTCGGGCTCGACCCAGGTGGTGCAGAAGGTGGCGAGGTTCATGCGCGCCACGCCGTCGAGCAGCAGCTCGTCGTGGATCAACTGGTAGATCTCGCGCGGCGGCTGCGCGTGGGTCGGGAAGTGGGTTTTGGGAGCCCGGCGCAGCGCCTGCGGCCCGGCGAAGACGTCGCTGTCGGAGGGGGTGGAGTGGGGCGCAGACGGGCTCATGGCGCTCAGGCTATCCCTCCGCCACGACGAGGTCACGATCGGCGGCGCGTGCTCTTTCCCACCAGGGCCTGCTCGTGCGCGGCCGCGACCGCGGCCTTGAGGCTGTCGATGTCGTAGCGACCGTAGTGGCGCTGTCCGTTGATGAAGAAGGTGGGGGTTCCTGCGACCCCGCTGGCGTCGGCGGTGCGCACGTCTTCGTCCACCCGCGCCGCGAAGCGACGCGAGTGCAGGGCCTCGACCAGCGCGTCGCCGTCGAGTCCGAGCGAGGTCGCCAGCGCGACCAGATCCGGCTCCTCGAGCTGATCCTGGTGGGCCAGCATCGCGTCGTGCACCTCCCAGAACGCGCCCTGAGCGGCCGCCGCCTCCGCGGCCTCCGCGGCGAGCTGGGCCTGCGGATGCACCTCGGTCAGCGGCAGGTGCCGCCACACGAACCGCACCTCGACGTCGGCCAGCAGCTTGCGAACGGAGGGCTCCGCCCGACCGCAGTACGGGCACTGGAAGTCGCCGTATTCGACGACGGTGACCACGGCATCCTCGGGGCCCCGGATGTGATCACGCGCGGGGTCGACCGGCATCGTGAGGTCGACCAGCTGTGCGACATCGCCGAGCAGCGCACGGGCGCGCACCTTCGCGGGCAGAGCGCCGGTGATCCGGAACAGGATCCAGGTGATCAGCGACGACACCACCGCAGCGGTCAGGATGCCGAGCTTGGCCTGGGCGAGCGCCTCGCCCCGGAACGCGAGGGTCGCGATCAGCACCGCCACCGTGAATCCGACGCCCGCGATCGTGCCGGCTCCCGCGACCGCCGCCCACCCGACCGGAGGGGTGAACCTCCCCCGGCTCAGCTTCGCGATCAGCCAGGAGGTCCCCGTCACGGCGACCGGCTTGCCGACGGCATAGGCCACGATGACACCGAGCGTGATCGGAGAGACAGAGGCGGCGGCCAGAAAACGTCCGTCGATCTTGATGCCGGCGTTGGCCAGGGCGAACAGGGGCACGATCAGGTAGCTGGTCCAGGGGTGATACAGGGTCTGCAGCCGCTCGTTCGGCGAGAGGGCCCCGATCAGCCCCGCGCCCGCCGAGCGCGCCAACTGCGGGGTCGGCTGCTCGCGGAACCGGCGGAAGCGCACCGCCGCCGCCTCGAGGTTGTCGCGCCCCGGCGTGTAGGCGGGCGCCACGAGGCCGATCGCCAGCCCGGCCACCACCGCATCCACGCCGCTGAACAGCAGCGAGCCCCAGGCCACCAGTCCCGCGGCCACGTAGAACGGCGCGGGCAGCCGCGTGAAGCGGATCGCGATCGGGAAGACGGCGACGGCCAGGATCGCGACGACCAGCGGGATCCACTGGATGTTGCTGCTGTAGACCACCGCGATGACGATGAGGGCGACCAGGTCGTCCACGATGAAGACGGTCACGATGAAGCCGCGCAGCCGCTCGGGCAGCCGCCGACCGAGCAGGGTCAGCAAGCCCAGCGCCAGCGCGGTGTCGGTGGACATCGCGACGCCCCACCCGCGCAGCCCCGGCCCACCGGCGTTGACAGCCAAGAAGATCAGCACCGGGATCGCCATGCCCAGCAGGCCCGCGGCGAACGGGATGACGAGCCGGCGTCGGTCGCGCAGCTCACCCAGATCGAGCTCGCGGCGCGCCTCGAGCCCGACCACCAGGAAGAACAAGGTCATCAGCCCGGATCCGACCCAGGCGCGCAGGTCCATCCCCAGGTGCAATGAGCCGACATTGATCGAGAGATCGGTCTTCCACACCGCGTCGTAGCTGACCAGGTTCACGTTCGCCCACACCAGCGCCGCAACGATCGCGAAAAGCAGCACGCCCGAACTGCCGGACTCGGTGCGCAGGAACGTCGTCAGCTGGGCGGACAGGCTGCGCGCCCACATGGTGCGCGCGGCGTCGGGGTGCGGATCAGGCGTGCTCATCGCGCGCCACGCTACCGTGGAGACAGGTACCGTGCAGACAGCTACCGTGGAGGCGTGGCCTTCACACGCGAGCACGTCCGTCATCCTCTGGTTCTCCGCCGCGCCGAGGTGAGTGCGGTCCATCGCGTCGTGCCGAACATCGTGCGCGTGACCCTGACCGGGCCCGAACTCGACGGTTTCGTCAGCAGCGGGCCGAGCGACCACGTCAAGGTGTTCTTCCCCGACCCGGCCAACGGCATCCTGACCCTGCCCGAGATCGGACCGGAGGGGATGCAGCGCGGCGCAGAGGGCGTCGTGATCTCGCGCGACTACACGCCGCGTGCCGTGCGCACCCGGCCGAACGGCGCCACCGAGCTGGACCTCGATCTCGTCACCCACGGGCTGGACGGTCCGGCGTCGGCCTGGGCCGAGATGGCGACGATGGGCGACGGACTCGGCATCGCCGGCCCGCGCGGGTCGCGCCTCATCCCGGAGGGCGTCGAACGGCTGCTCGTCGTGGCCGACGAGACGGCCCTGCCTGCCACCGGGCGCTGGCTCGAACTGCTGCCCGCCGATGTTCCGGTGACCGCGCTCTTCTACGTTCTCGACGAGAGCGTCGAGAGCTACTTCGACGCGTCGGTCTCGTCGCGCATCGACGCCGAGTGGATCACGCACGCCGACGGCCGCCGCCAGCTCGAGGAGTCGCTGCGCTCACTGGGCAGCGTCGGCCCGGGGACGTTCGTGTTCCTGGCCGGCGAGGCCGACATCCTGGTCCCGCTGCGGCGGTACCTGCGGCACGAGCTGCAACTGCCGGCCGAGCAGGTCTCGGCGAGCGGCTACTGGCGCCGCGGGATCGTCAACCTCGACCACCACGCACCACTGGATCCGAGCGACCCGGACTGACTGCAGCAGGGTCGGCCCCCGTCGGACCCACCGCCGCCGGACCGGCCGCCGACCCGACGACGTAACCTTGGCGCGTGGCCGGGGAATCAGCGCCGGGCGGGATCCGACTCGCCGAACTGCTGGGCGCCCTGTCTCTGGGAACCGACCTGGGGATGGGTCAGCCGATGGAGCACGTGCTGCGGCAGTGCCTCATCGCGCTCCACCTCGCCGAACGGGTCGGACTCGACGAATCGGAGCAGTTCGTCGTCTACTACACGTCGATGCTGGCGTGGGTCGGGTGCCACGTCGACGCCTACGAGCAGGCGAAGTGGTTCGGCGACGACCTGGCGCTGAAGGCGGACTTCCGCCGCGTCGACTTCTCATCGCCGGGCGTGCAGCGGTTGTTCATCCTGAAACACCTGGGCTCGGGCGCCTCGGTGCCGAGGCGGGTGAGCGTCGGCGTCGACTTCGCTCGAAGCGGCGGCATGCATGATGCGTCCGACATGCTGGTCAATCACTGGACCGCAGCCGACCACCTCGCCGAGCGGCTCGGTCTCGGCTCCGCAGTGCGTGCCAGCGTCGAGCAGACGTTCGAGCGGTGGGACGGGCAGGGGGTTCCGAAGGGCATCGCGGGCTCCGAGATCCTGATGACGTCCCAGCTGGTCAACCTGGCCGATGTCGTCGAGGTGTTCCACCGGATCGGCGGGATCGAGTCGGCCATCGAGGTCGCCCGCGAGCGCCGAGGCACTCAGTTCGCGCCCGAACTCGTCGATCTGTTCTGCGAGGAAGCCCGCACCATCTTCGAACGCCTGGGCAGATCGCCGAACTGGGACACCGTCATCGCGGCGGAGCCATTCTCGGGCGTGCACCTCTCGGAGACGGGCTTCGACGCGGCTCTGGAAGCGATCGCCGACTTCGTCGATCTCAAGTCGCCGTACACGATCGGCCACTCGCGGGCGGTGGCAGAGCTCGCGCAGTCGGCGGCGAGCATCCACGGGTACTCCCCCGCGGAGGTGCTGAAGGTCCGCCGCGCAGGCTTGGTGCACGATCTCGGGCGCCTCGGGGTGCCCAACACCATCTGGGACAAGCACGGCGAACTCACCGAGGCGGAGGCCGAGCGGGTGCGGATGCATCCCTACCTCACCGAGCGGATGTTGGCCTTCTCGTCGGCACTCGCTCCGCTGGGATCGATCGCGGTCCAGCACCACGAGCGGCTGGACGGGTCGGGGTACCCGCGCGGGTTGAGCGGATTCGCCCTGAGCCCCGCCGGGCGGATCCTGGCGGCCGCCGACTGCTATCGGGCCTGGCTCGAACCGCGGCCCTACCGTCCGGCGGGAACCGCCGAGGAGGTCGCGGCCCGCATGCGGGGCGAGGTCCGCGCCGGACGGCTCGATCCGGACGCGGTGGATGCCGTGCTACAGGCCACCGGACAACGGACTTCCGCGCGACGTGACTGGCCGTTCCGGCTGACCGGCCGCGAGGTGCAGGTGCTGCAACTCCTGGCGGCGGGACTCTCCAACCGCGAGATCGCAGCCCGTCTGGTGATCTCGCAGAAGACCGTCGGCAATCACATCGAGCATGTCTACTCCAAGATCGGGGCGAGCAACCGGGCGATGGCGAGCCTGTTCGCCACGCGGCACGGGTTGCTCGGGGTGGAGGCCGCCGAGCCCTGAGCGGTGACCGAAGATGGGGTCAATGCCTCATGTCCGGCGTCCGCGCCGCGCCTAACGTGACGAGCATGTCAGCCAGAAACCAGCCCCAGTCCCTCGCTCGCGACGAAGAAACAGCCGATGCCGTTCCGCCCGGAGCGGGCGAGCGGTTCAGCGGCTATGGCGTGATGGGCCTCCCGTTCGCGAGCGGTCACTACCTCGCCATGCGCCGCATGACCGCGAGCTCGGTCGGGCCCAGCTACCGCGCGGTGTGGCATCGCAACCCCGCCGGGCAGTGGACCGTCTACGCCGACGTGTCGCCGGAGGTCAGTTGCGCGCGGTACGTCGGCTCCGCGCTGACCGCGACGGTCACCTCGCCCATCGAGTTGACCTGGTCGGAACCGTCGTCGCTTCACGTCGCGGTGCCGGGGGTGCTCACCTGGCACCTCGAGATCTCCTCCAGCTTCGCGACCCGTGCGATGACCGCCATCGGAGCCCGGCTCCCCGCCACGGCCTGCCACGCGAGTTGGTTCCTCCGCCCGATGGGCGCGATCGCGGGGCCGTTCCTGTCGGTCGGCAGGGTGAAGCTGCGGGGGTTGACACCGAACGACCAGACCTTCGGAGCCATCCCCCGCAGGGTGTGGCGCGTCGAGCGATCGACGGCCGAGGTGAACGGAGCCGATCTGGGTGTCCCCGGGCCGCTGCCCCAGCAGGCTCATCTCGCCGATCTGATGATGCCCCAGCGCGGCATCTTCTACGCCGAGAACGCCATGGCGTACACCACCCCCGCACGCGAACGCGTCCCGGCCTGACCGCCATGTTCATCGACACCGTCCCAGAGGACGCGGCCACGGGAGCCGTCGCGGACTACTACCGGCACCAGCGCGAGTCGTGGGGCTTTCTGCCGAACTACGCGCTCCTGTTCTCAGGTCGCCCGGACGTCGCAGAGGCGTGGAACCGGCTCAACCTCGCCGTCCGCGGGGGCATGGACCGGAGGCTGTTCGAGATCGCCACCATCGCCGCGGCTCGCGCACTGCACTCCACCTACTGCACCGCCGCGCACTCCAAGTTCCTCCGCGATGTCTGCGGCGACGAGGCAACGGTGCAGCGGATCGCCGACGACCCGAGCGGCGAGAGCCTCAGCCCTCAGGATCGCGCGGTCTTCGAGTTCGCGACACGGGTCGCGACCGACGCGGCCGCCATCGAGCAGGCGGACGTCGACGCTCTGCACGGGCACGGTCTCACGGACGCCGACGTCGCGAACATCGTGTTCGCCGTCGCGGCTCGATCGTTCTTCACCCGAGTGCTCGACGGGCTCGGGGCCCGACTCGACGTCGAGACCGCCGAAGAGTTCGCGCCGTCGCTGCTCGCCTCGATGGTGGTCGGGCGTCCGGTGGCGACGGTGTAGTCGGCGCCGGTGTGGTCGGCGCCGGATCGGCCTACCCTGGAGGCATGTCTCGCGATGGCGCGCCGAACGACGGCACCGTCACGCCTTCGGCCCCGCCGTCCGTCGATGCCGAAGAGCAGTGGGAGCAGGGCGGGGATGCCGCCTGCTGGCTCGGCCGGGTCTGCGACAACTGCGGCGCGCTCATCGAGGGCTCGCGCGGGGTCCCCTGCTGGCGCTGCAACACCCCCTGGAGGCCGGTCTGATGCGCAAGGTCGTGATGTACGAGCTGCTGTCGCTCGACGGGGTGGCCGACGATCCGAACAGCTTCATCGCCGACTGGGATGACGAGATGGATGCGCGCCTGGGCGAGGTCATCGCCACGCAGGATGCCGTCATCCTGGGTCGCACCAGCTACGACGACTGGTCGGGATACTGGCCGGGCAAAGACATCCAACCGTTCTCGGATTTCATCAACCCGGTCGCCAAGTACGTGGCGACCTCGACCCCGCTCGGCCGCGAGTGGACCAACACGACGGTCATCGACGGCGACCCGGTGGAGTTCGTGCGAAACCTGAAGGCGCAGGAGGGCGGCGACATCGGCATCCACGCCAGCATCTCGCTCGCTCAGACCCTGCTCGGTGCCGGAGTCGTCGACGAGCTGAAACTGGTCATCGCGCCGAAGATCGCGGGCAGCGGTCGACGGCTGCTCGAGGGTCTGCCGGCGATCGCGCTCGAGCCGATCAGGAGCTCGCTGTCGGGTTCTGGGCATCTGAACGTCGACTACCGGGTCGTGGGATAGGGCTCCGCGTTCCAGTCGAGCACCCGCCAGCTCGTGACTACGCCCTCGGTGACGAAGGGGTCGCCCGCGATGAATCGCTCGGCCGCCTCCCGGCTACGGAACACCGCCATCGACCCGTCGACGACCGGGTCGGTGAAGGTACCGATCATCAGCACCTCGCCGTCCGCGTTGAACTGCTCAAGATAGGCGACGTGCCGCGGGTACACCTGCTGCGCGTGCGCCATGCCGCCGGGGCCCATCTCGTCGTAGAAGCTGACCGCCAGGGTCATGAGTCCGTCCCTTCTGCGCCGGTGACGAATGCATGCAACCAGCTAGCGTGGCACCATGACAAGTCGCGCGGCTCGAACGGTTCTCATCGTGATCGGCGTGATCGCCCTGCTCGTCGGCATCGTCTGGGGCGGTCAGGGTCTTGGCGTGATCCCCGGCAGCTTCATGACCGGCGACCGCACCTGGTTCTACATCGGGCTGGGCGTCGCGTTCGTCGGACTCGTGCTGCTGCTGATCGGGCTGCGGCGGCGCAAGGTCTGAATCCCGGGACCGCTTGGCGGCCCGTGACATCCTTGTTCCGTGTCGATCGTCAAAACCGTTCCCGAAGCAGACGCGACCGGACTCGTCGCTGAGCTGTACGCCGAAGACATCGAGGATCTCGGCTACGTCCCCAGCCACAGCCGCGTGATGGCGCTCAACCCCGAGGCGGTGCGCGGTTTCGAGCAGCTCATGCGCGCGATCGCGATCCCGATGGGCAAGCGCCGCTACGAGCTCGTGACCCTCGCCGCCGCCGAGGCGATCGGGTCGCAGGCCTGCCTGCTCGCGCACAGCCGCAAGAGCCTGTCGATTCTGGATGCCGAGCAGATCACCCGCATTCTGCGCGACTACCGCGACGCCGGCCTCACCGACGCCGAGGTCGCGATGATGGACTACGCGGCCCGCCTCAGCTCCGACTCCTCGTCGATGACCGACGCCGACAGCCAGCGGCTGCGAGATGCCGGCTTCAGCGATCGTGAGATCGTCGACATCACGATGGCGGCTGCGGCGCGCAACTTCTACAGCCGCTCCCTCCATGCCCTCGCGGTCGAGGTCGACGTGCCGCCGGGGTTGGACGACGCGATCGTGTCGGCGATCACGAAGTCGCCTGAGGCTTAGGCCGGAACCTGCTTCACGAGCTCAGCCACCACGAGCTCGAACGGATCGAGGGATCGCTCGGCGCGCGCCATCACGACGGCACCCTCACTGGATGCGATGAGCAGCGCCGCAAAGCGCGCGGCCTCCCCCGCCTCGACTCCGCCGCGCTCGAACAGCCCGGCGAGGCTCTGACGCCACCCCCGGAAGACTCCGGCCGTGTGATCGAGCAGCTCGGTCGACTCGGTGGCGATGGTCACGGCGAGCACCGAGCATCCCGCGCGGAAGTCCGAGCGCACCAGCACCTCGCGCCACAGACCGAGGAAGCGCTCCGTGACCTCGCGGGGCGACAGCCCCTCCCACGCCGCGATCGCGGCCTGGGCGTTGGCGCCGGCCACCTCGACGGCCGAGGCGACCAGCTGGTCCTTCCCCTCGGGGAAGTGGTGGTAGATCGACCCGCGCGGCGCGCCGGTCAGGGCGAGCACCTCGGCGAACGAGGTCTCGGTCAGCCCCTTTTGCGCGAGCAGCCGGACCGTGCCGTCGATCATCTTGCGGCGCGTGTTGTTGACCATGACGTCCATCATAGTTTCGTGTGTAGTATGACGGTCAGCATATTTCTAAGGAGACCCTCCATGCCCATGATCGACGTCTACGCCACCGCCGGAACCTTCGCCGACCCGCACCAGCTCGCCATCACCCTCGCGAGCACGCTGAAGCAGATCGAGGCGGTGCCCGACATCCCGCTGTTCCGCAAGAACACCGCCGCCTTCGTGCACGAACTGCCCGAGGGCAGCCTGTCGAACGTCGACGGCGACACGAACGTGCGCGTCCAGGTGCTCACCAACGCCGGCGCGCTCGACCGCGACAAGCAGTTGGCCGTCGTCTCGCAGTTCACCCAACTGATCGCGGATGCCGCCGGCGACCCCGGCCTCACCTCACGCACCTGGGTGCTGCTGACCGAGGCCATCTCCGGGGGCTGGGGCATCGGTGGGCACGCGTACACCAACGACGAGATCGTGGCGGGGGCACGGGCGCAGATCGTGGAGCTTAGCGGCAAGAGCTGACGCGGAATACGAAAAGGCCCCGCCTCCCGACGATCGGGAACGGGGTCTTTCTCTTGTGGTCGGGCTTACAAGATTTGAACTTGCGACCCCTGACCCCCAGGCGGCGGGGCCGCGTCCGTTCTTCGCCTGGGCGCGACCCTGTGTCACCCGTACCGGCCCGCTATATAGCCCGGCAATCATTGACGAGTCGACAGCGGCGTCGGGGTACGCCGGCGCGCGTCGGGCTGCCTCGGCGGCGGCGCGGGTGGAGGGGTTCTGGAGGGCCTCCACCCGCATCGAGCTATGCCGCGAGTTCCTGCTCGATCAACGGCGGCAGGGACTTCTTGAGCAGACCGAAGCGCAAGAACTCCTTGCATGCCGGGTTGTCGTGCAGCAGCCCCACCACGATCTGGACGTACACCTGTTCCTGGATGGCCCGGCTGACCAAGCCGCTGAACCGCTTGGCGATGTAGAACCGGTTGTGCGTCGTGGCCAAGATCATCAGTCGGCGCATCAGGATCTTCCTCAGTTCGATGCTCTCGTTGGCCCAGAATGCGTCGACGAGAGCATCCGCCACGCTGTCGACATCTTCGAAATCGAAGTGACGGTCCGTGTTGCGATCGAGTGCCACCACGATCTGTTCGAACGCAGGGAGCGAGACGCCGGCCAGCGCCTCCATGAGTTCCGCACTCGACCTCAGCATGAGATTGTCGTACAACTCCACGTCGTCCCCGTGTTCCACGAGCAACCGTGACAACGCCTTGGCATCCGCAGCGCTGCCACCGTCCTCTGCCGAAAGAGCGTCGAAAAGGCCGCTCGCCCGGGCGAGCGGCGTGCGGAGGCTCTCGTATCCGTTGACGACAACCTTGAGGTCATGGATCATCGCGACAACCGTCTGGTAACGGGCGTCGGGGTCATCCATGGTGGCGGTGAAGATGACGTGGCGGAACTTCGCGGGCACGGCCTGGATGTCCATCCTGGGGAACGGAACGCGACCCGTCAGCACCTCGTAGAACACGCGTCCCAGCGAGTAGACGTCCGAACGCTCGTCGCCGTCATGTCCGTTCAGGAGCTGCTCGGGCGCCGAGTACTGCAGAGTCCCGAGTCCGACATTCGCGATGGTGATCGTGGTGCTGCCGCTCTGCAGACGGCGCCCCAACCCGAAGTCGGCGAGAGCGGGTTGGTTCGAGAACATCAGGATGTTTTCGGGCTTGATGTCCCTGTGCACAACCCCCTCGCGATGCGCGTACTCCATGGCGTCGAGAACGCTCATCATGAGAGTGACCGCGTCATCCTCCGGCATCCCGTCACGGTGCAAACTCAGCAGCTCCCGCAGAGATCCAGACGCCAGCGGCATCACGAAGTGCGGCTTGTCGGCGTTCAGGTCGCTCGCGATGATCTTGACGATGTTCGGATGGTCCAGCTGGCTCTGGCAATGGATCTCGCGCTCGAACCGCTTGAGTTCCGTGCCGACTTCCTCGATCGCGACGGGCAGCTTCACGTACTTGATCGCGACCTCGGCACCCGTCGAATCCTCTCCGCGCCACACCTCGCCCTGCCCACTGTCGCGGCTGATAACCGCGATCCGGTTGTACTTCATTTGAACTCCAAACTCTCGATTGAAGGTCTAGTCCCCTGAAGGGGGGACAGGACCGATGGAGCACCACTATATATGGGCACACTGACCGCAGTGCAACCACAACATGTAGTGGGCGTGTCGTCCACAGAATGTGAATAGGTCCACCGACTTCTGCACAGATTCGGCTATCCAAAACGAACGACATCAGGCGGGCGGGTGTCGGCGCACGAGTCGATACTTCATTCATGCATCACGAACAGCTCGAATACGCCCAAGGCCGGACCCCGGAGGGGCGACCGACTGTCGTGTGGCGATGCACCTGTGGCCGCAAAGGGAAAGGCAGCTTGACAGTTGCCGAGGCTCAAGCGGGTTGGATCAAGCACGCGCGTGGGCGAGCTATCCGTGCGGCGCGGACTCAGCGCGGTTGGTAAGAGCCCGAGGTCTCCATGGCCGGGACTGCTGACGCCGATGACGTCTCGGTCAAAGAGAAAGCCCCGGACGGCTCAGGTTCGTGAGCGCTCCATGGACTGATGCAAACCTGAGGCGAGCGGCACCGATCGCATACGCAAGGAAGATGAGCGCGCGATCGAGTGTCTTCGGCTTATCGGTCACGGGTAGAAGTTATCGCGGCCCTGGCGCTACGCAGGAGTCTCAGCGTCCGCAACGCTCGTCTCATCCGCCAGCGCTTCAACGTCTGCTGTCACCTCTCGAACGGACTGATACCGAGCACGGCGATCGTTGTCAGTGCATTTGGCGACGATTTGTTGAACGCGCCCGGTGCAGACGCCGAGTCCGTCTTGACCAGAGAAGATGAAGGACAACATGACGCCCACCGAATAGACCTCCGCGAGCTGGTCATAGTCGCCGAAAGCGCCCAGTGTTGGATCTCGAATTGATCCCTTCATCGACGTCTCGGCATTCGTCACAGGTTCACGCGAGTCCTTGACCAACCCAAAGTCCGCCAGCTTGACGATCACCGCGCCGTACTCGTAGCGCCGCACTAGCACGTTCGCGCGACTCAGATCCCGATGCAGCAGACCTTTCCGATGGATGTAGTTCAGGCCGTAGAGAAGTTGAAGAGCGATGCGCTTTCGGGTGCCCCACGCCATCCTGTGATTGTTCTGGGCGAAGTGACTTCCTAGCGTCGAATCGCAGTACTCCATGGTGTAGCTGTTGTCCGCCTCGTTGTATGCGTACACCTGTACGAGATACGGGAAGCTCAGACCCCGAAGAAGGTCGTACTCTCTCTTGAAGCGCGCCAAGTCGGTCGCCGAGATGTTGGGCTTGGCCTTCTTCCGTGCGATCTGCAGCCCGTAGTCGGTGTCGACGTACTTGTGGACGAACGCGTACGATCCCTCTCCGACAAGCACGAGTGGGAAGGTCGCCTTCTTGTCCGACTTCACTATCTGCGAATCCGATAGCGCGAGAACCGGGGCCCACTCTTCTACTTCGATCGGGCAAAGCCCGTCCGGTATTGGACTGCCCACTGAGTAGACAAGGAATCCCTTGCATCGCTCGATGATCTTCTTGTACGGCTCAAGCCAGTCGAATGAGAATCCCGCGCGGCGAAACGCCTTCTGGGCTTGCTCGACCTCCGTCATGAGTCCCAACAGGTCTCTGCTGTCCGCTGCGTTGAAATGACCGCCTAGGTTTGCCTTCTGATTCATGAACTCAAGGTGGCCGTTCAGTCGCTGGTGAAACGACGCAAACATGTTGACCACGGCGCCTACGTCACCTTGATAGAGCCTTATGAAGCTCTCACTGATTGGCGCGCTCTCATAGCGACCGAAGTAGTCCTTGAGGATCATCTCTGCGGCACGCACGAACCAAGTATGTCCGCGACCCTCGACATGCGTCGGAGGGTTTCGGAGGGCCCGACCGTTCCAGCCAAGGAAGAAAGCCCCGACGGAACTAGGTCTCATCGGGGCTTTTCTGGTCGGGCTGACAAGATTTGAACTTGCGACCCCCTGACCCCCAGTCAGGTGCGCTACCAAGCTGCGCCACAGCCCGTGGCTGCGCCGGCGAACCGGCACGAGTAGCCATGTTACCGGGTCACGCGCCCTCCCAGTTCACGCGCCTTCCGACTTCACCACGCCGCCCGACTTCGCCGGGCGCGGGAACGCCTCCCGCATCGCATCCCCGGTCAGGATGTCGCCCACCCCGATCAACAGCAGGCTGAAGACGATCTGCTCGATCGTCATCCACAGCGGGTACAGACCTGGGATCGCCGCGATCACCAGGGTGACGACGGGGAAGATCCGACTGAACAGCCGCAACCGCGAATACGCCCAGTACCAGCCGAGCGACGCGCGCCAGGCGAAGTACAGCAGGGTCGCCGTGATCGCGAGCACCGCGATGCCGCGGAACCAGACCGCCCACGGTTGCGGCATCCGGTTCGCGGTGAGCACGATCGCGATGATGATCGCCGCAAGTCCGACCAGGATCTCGGCGGCGAGGATCCACAGGATGCCGTCGAA
>Ga0207674_10006712_pt1 | contig 13511 bp, 9 predicted proteins | sample KBSCornC72_FD_184303 | JGI IMG/M metagenome (GOLD analysis project Ga0207674, IMG submission 184303) | Corn rhizosphere microbial communities from Kellogg Biological Station, Michigan, USA - KBS Corn C7-2 (SPAdes) (version 2) | ecosystem: Host-associated > Plants > Roots > Rhizosphere > Soil ... | reverse complement strand
GGGCTGTCGCTGGCGGTGCGCTATCGCGAGGGCAAGCTGGCGCAAGCGGTGACGCGCGGCGATGGCGCGATTGGCGAGGACGTCACCGAAAATGCGCGCACCATCCGCTCGATTCCCTTTCGCGCGCCGGTGGAAGAAGTGCGCGGCGAAGTGGTCTTCAACCGCAAGGCTTTCGACAAACTGAATGAAGAGCGCGCGGCTGCCGGTCTGCCGGTGTTCGCCAATCCGCGCAACGCTGCGGCCGGATCGCTGCGCGTGCTGGACCCGACGATCACAGCTTCGCGCCGCCTGGATTATTTTTCCTATTTCGTGGTTCCGGCGCCGCCCACGCAGAGCAAGACTCTGGAGCAACTCGCGAAGACGGGCTTTAAGGTGAATCCGAACTGGCGCAAGTGCAGCGGCATCGAAGAGTTGCTGTCGTTCTGCAAAGAATGGGAAGAGAAGCGGGGTACGCTGCCGTACGAAATCGACGGCGTTGTCGCCAAAGTGGATTCAGTCGACCAGCAGCGCCGCCTGGGCTGGAGGGCAAGAGCCCCGCGCTGGGCGATCGCCTTCAAGTTCCCGGCCCGCCAGGCGGAAACCGTCGTGGAAGAGATCGGAGTCAGCGTCGGGCGCACGGGCACGCTCACGCCGGGGGCCTTGTTTCGCCCGGTGAATGTGGGCGGCGTCATGGTTTCCAAGGCGACTCTGCACAACGAAGATGAAGTGAGACGTTTGGGCGTGCAGGCCGGCGACACGGTTCTAGTGGAACGCGCGGGGGATGTAATCCCGCATGTGGTGCGGGTCGTGAAGGAGGGCGAGCACCGGCGACCCTTTCGAATGCCTCGCGCGTGTCCCATCTGCGGCGGAGAAATTGTCCGGGTGGAGGGCGAGGCCGCCAGCCGCTGCATCAATATCAATTGCCCAGCGCGTTTGCGGGAAACCATCCTGCACTGGGCCGGGCGCGGCGTTATGAATATCGACGGCATGGGCGAGGCGCTGGTGGATCAACTGGTGAGCAACGGCCTGGTGAAGAACGTCGCCGATCTGTATTCGCTGACGCTGGACGATCTAATGGCGCTCGAACGCATGGGCAAGAAGTCCGCGGAGAAAGTGCTGGCCAATATCGACGCTTCGCGGCGCGCGCCGCTGCCGCGCATTTTGAACGGCCTAGGCATCCCCTTCGTCGGCGAACGCACCGCGCAGTTCCTGGCCGACGCGTTTGGCGATCTGGATAAGATCGCCGCGGCGGATGAAGACAAATTGCAGGAAGCCGAAGAAGTGGGGCCGAAGGTATCGCGCAGCATCCACCAGTTTTTCCACGAGAAGCATAATCAGGAACTGGTCGAACGGTTGAGCAAAGCTGGTTTTTCCTTCACTCATGCGGTCAAGAAGCGCGCCGGCGGGCCGCTGGCCGGCAAGACTCTGGTGCTGACGGGAACGCTCCCGAACCTAACGCGCGAGGAAGCCAAGCAGCGCATCGAGGCCGCGGGCGGCAAGGTGGCGGGGTCGGTCAGCAAGAAGACCAGCTACGTGGTGGCGGGCGAAGAAGCCGGATCGAAGCTGGACAAGGCGCGCGAATTGGGCGTCGTGGTTATCGACGAAGCCGGTTTACTCGCTATGATTGGTGACGCGGCCGGAAGACAGGCTGGGTGAGCGGCCGGCCGGCGATGGCTCGCGTGGGGCAACCGGCGGCGCGACCGGTATGTAGCGCGGCCGAATAACGGATGCACCATTTTCTCGACATTCTAAAAGAGCTGGGACCGGTGGGGGTCCTAGTACTCGCAATGGTGGAGTCGGCCGGCATTCCGAATCCCGGCGGAACCGACGTCCTGCTGCTGTTCATCACGGCCGCGCGCCCCCAGGATGCGGTGCTGACCGCCGCGCTGGCAGTGGTGGGATCGCTGGCGGGCAGCATGTTCTTTTTCGAGGTGCTGCGCCGCAGCGGCGAAAAATTTTTGGCCAAGCACACGGCATCCGGACGCGGCCAGCGCTTCCGCGCGTGGTTCCTGCGCTACGGCATGATCACGGTATTCATCCCGGCCTTTCTGCCCATTCCCATCCTGCCGTTCAAAGCTTTTTGCGCCTGCGCAGGAGCAATGGGGGTGACGCGAAAGCGATTCCTTCTGGTGCTGGCCGCAGCGCGCATTCCGCGCTACGGCGCGCTGGCGTATCTGGGCGCGACCTTGGGCGAACATTCCGGCACATGGCTGCGCGATCACGGCTGGTATCTGCTGGCCCTAGGCGTCATCCTGGCCGTGGCGCTGGGTCTGGTAGTGCGGCGCGCGGGCCGCGAAGAGCTACAATTAGATTGAATCCTGGCAGGCCCGCTATTGTGACTCCCCTTATCGACACTTACGGCCGCGTCCACGACAATCTGCGCATCAGCGTCACGGACCGCTGCAACATCCGCTGCTTCTATTGCATGCCGGAAGAGGGCGTGAAGTTCCAGCCGCGCGAGGAGATCCTGACGTTCGAGGAGATCGAGCGCTTCGTGCGGGTCGCGGTATCGCTGGGTGTGCGCAAATTGCGCATCACCGGCGGCGAGCCTTTGTTGCGCAAGGATCTGGCGAAGCTTATCCATCGGCTGGGCGCGATCGAAGGCATTCAGGACATGGCGCTGACCACCAACGGCGTGCTGCTGGCCAACCAGGCGCAGGAACTCTATGACGCCGGGCTGCGGCGGCTCAACGTCCACCTGGATACGCTTGACCGCGAGCGCTTCAAGCAAATCACGCGGCGCGACGATTTCGGCAAAGTGATGAACGGCATAGAGACCGCGCTGCGCATCGGCTACCCGGTAATCAAAATCAACGCGGTGGCGGTCAAGAATCTGGTGGAAGGCGATATCGTTCCGCTGGCGCGTTTCGGGCGCGAGCACGGCATCGAGATCCGCTACATCGAGTTCATGCCGCTGGACGCGCAGGGCATCTGGGATCACGACAGAGTGCTATTGACCGACGATATGATCGCAATGCTGACACGCGAGATCGGTCCGCTGCGCGAGATCCCGGACCGCGACCCGCGCGCCCCGGCCACCGAATACGAGTTCGCCGACGGGCAGGGCCGCATCGGCTTCATTGCGTCCGTGAGCAAACCTTTCTGCCTGAATTGCAACCGCATCCGGCTCACCGCCGACGGCAAGTTTCGCTACTGCCTGTTCGCGATCGAGGAAACCGACATGCGCGGGCTGCTGCGCAACGGCGTGCAGTCGCCGGAGACCGATCAAGCCATTGCCGACGCGATCCGTGGGTCCGTGAAGGACAAGTGGATCGGCCATCAGATCAATACCGCGAAGTTCATACCGCCGCCGCGACCGATGTATTCAATCGGAGGGTGATTCCGCGGCTTCGCCGCACCGATTTCCGCCATTCGCCCGTCCCTGCGCTAGAATGAAACACCGGAGCCGCCGCACCCTCTCGACCGCATGCTTAAGCCATTAATGGTCGAATCAACCACGGTCAAGACCAGCCGAGTAAGACTCACCATGAGGTCTCTTTTCTGGCTTTCGCTGGCGATTGTCGCGTTCTATTGGCAGATCGTTTTCACAAGCCAGTTTTCGATGCTGACGGTGGGAGAGACCGTCAACCAGGCGTACTCGTGGTTCCATTTCTGGGCGGAAAGCGTGCGGCACGGCAGCGTGCCGCTGTGGGATCCCTACGCCTTCGGCGGACACAGTTTCATTGGCGAGATGCAGACAGCGGCGTTCTATCCGCTGCATTTGGTGTTCGCGCTGTTTCCGGCCAACAGTAACGGCCTTTTGTCGACGCGGCTCTTTCATTTCTATTTCGTGTTCACGCACCTGCTGGCTGCGTATTTCATGTTCGCGCTGATACGCGAAATGGGGCTCAATCGCTTCCCCGCGCTGATCGCGGGCTTGAGCTATTCGCTGGGTGGATTCGTGGGAGCGGCTCCGTGGCCACACCTGCTGGATAGCGCGGTGTGGCTTCCCTTGCAATTCCTGCTGACGCTGCGGGCGTTGCATGCCGACACGATGCGCCGGTCGCTCACTTATGCGGCACTGGGGGGGTTGACGCTCGGCTTGTCGATCTTGGCGGGCGGATTACACATTGTAATGATGCAGACGATCGTATTGGTCTGCGCAACCGCGTATTACGCTGTGCGTAGGCGCACCGGGTGGTGGCGTCCGACGGCGGTGGCTGCGGTGTTGACAGTCACGGGTTTGGCCGCAGGCGCGGTTCAGCTACTTCCCTCGGCGGAATACAGCGCCAGGGCCATTCGATTCATCTCCGGCACGTCGCTGCCGGCCACGCAGAAAATACCAATCGCGTATCTGGTCGATTCATTCTGGCCCAGCAGCGTGCTGAGTTATTTATTCGCCTGGAATTTCCAGGACAAAATGGGGCCGGGTGAAGCGCTGAGTCCTTATCTCGGCGTCTTCCCGTTGCTGCTGGCAATCATCGGCTTCTGGAAGTACCGCGAGTTTCCGTGGGTGCGGTATTCGGCGGGAATTGCGGTCGCAGCATTTTTATTTTCGCTGGGCGCGCCTTCGCTACTGTATGGATTAGTCTACGCCGTAGTCCCGTTGCTATGGATGGCGCGCGAGGCCAGCCGGTTCCTCTACATCGGCCACTTTGGACTAGTAATTCTGGCGGCCTACGGTGCGCAGGCGCTATTTTGCGGAGCGGAAGGGGCGACGACCTGGACGCGGTTCAATCGTGTCCTCATGTGGCTGGCGATTGCCTGTGGAGTTGTCTGGGCGATTCCGTATGTATTCGGCCAGCCAGTGCTGAAGCCCTGGACCGAGTGGTCGCTGCTGTTCATCATCCTCGCTTATCCGCTCTTCCGCTACGTCTCCGGGGGCGGCATCGGCGACATCGGACGCTTCCTGGTGGTGGCCTTCATCCTATTCGATTTGCATTTGTTTGGCACCATCGCCTTCAACAAAATTGAGGAGGGGCGCAAGGGCGCGGACCAGCTCGAACGGCTGATTAGCATGCGCGGCGCGGCGGATTTTCTGAAAGCGCAGCCGGGGCCGTTTCGAGTTCAGGTAATAGCGCCGCCGGAACTGAATATCGGCGACTCGTGGGGGATCGAGACTCTCAACGGCGGCGCGGTCACGCTTGCGGCCAACTATATGGACCTGACGGGCAGAGGCGGTCCCGGAGCCGACCTGCTCAACGTCCGCTATTTTCTGAGGCCGGCTTCGGCGGCGGAACCCAATCCGGTGTATGGCGATGCGAACTGGAAAATTTACGAGAATCCCAGCGCCTATCCGCGCGCCTGGATTGAACCCGGTATGACGCCGGCCATCGTTAAGGAGCATGCAGCCCGCCACATCGCCGTCACAGTAACCGCGGCCAGTAGCGGAACGCTGGTGTTGAGTGAACTGTATTATCCGGGCTGGGAGGCTCGCGTGAACGGAAGCCCGCAGCGGATCGATGAAATTCATGGCGGGCTGCGCGGTATTGCAATTCCGCAGGGAAAAAGCAGTGTCACCCTCGATTACGCTCCTGGATCTGTCACACTCGGGGCCATTCTCAGTGTCCTGACGTTTGCGTTGACCCTGTTGGCCGCGGCCCTCTGGGGACGCCCAGTTGCAAGTGACTTGCAATAGCCCCTTGAAAACACTCCCAGCAACAGCCATAATGAATACGGGATGCAAATAGGTTTCAATAAGAAGGGCCGCGGCGCTCCGTCGGGGCCGCGCAATTTAACCGCCCTCAAAAAGGGCGAGACGGGTATTCTCGAGCGCATTGAGATGTCCGACATTGATGCCCAACGTCTGATGGAACTCGGTTTTCTGCCGGGCCATACGGTTACCCGGGCGCATGCGGCGCCGGGCGGCGACCCGCGGGTGTTTCGCGTGGACGGCTCGGAAGTCGCGCTGCGCCGTGAAACCGCCGTGCATTTAATTTTGCGATAAGGAACGCCTGATGGACGATTGCCACGGCCCCGCTGCCGCCACTCTGCCGCCGCCGGAAACTTCCGGTAAGCAGCACATCGTGGCCATTGTCGGGCCACCCAACTCGGGCAAGTCCACGCTCTTTAATCGGCTGACCGGGTTGCGGCAGAAGGTCGCGAATTTCCCCGGCGTAACGGTAGAGCATCGCATGGGGCGCGCGAAGTTAGGCCATCTGCGCGAAATTTTCGTGGTGGATCTCCCCGGTGTTTACAGCCTGCAGCCGCGCACCGAAGACGAGCGCGTCACGCACGACGTTCTGGCGGGAAGCATGAAGGGCTTGCCCAAGCCCGACGCGGTGATGCTGATCCTGGATTCCACGAACCTTAGCCGCCACCTGTCACTGGCCGCGCCCATTTTAAGTTTGGGATTGCCGACGCTGGTGATCCTCAACATGGCCGACGACCTGCATGGCCGCGGCGGCGAAGTGGATGCGAAGGAATTATCCAAGCAGCTCAACGCGCCCGTGGTCCTGATCAGCGCATCGAAAGGCACCGGCGTCGAAAAAGTATTCGAGTTCCTGAATGCTGCGCCGCTGCACCTGCCTCCCAAGCCGCCGCTGTTGCAACTACCGGTACTGCAGGACGTGCCCAAGGTGCGCGACTGGGCAGCCAACATGAGCCGCCGGACGAACTTTCGCGCGCCTGCTCCGCCGCTGTGGACACGGCGGCTCGACGGCATCTTCCTGCATCCGGTGATCGGACCGCTGGTCTTCCTGATGGTGGTGGTGGGCGTCTTCCAGACCATCTTCGCCGGGGCGCGTCCGATGATGGATGCGGTGGCCGCGGCTATTCAGACGTCCGGAAAATGGATTGAAGCTACCATGCCGGATACAGCGCTGCGCTCGCTCATCGTGGACGGCGTGTGGAGCGGCGTGGGATCGGTGATCGTATTCCTGCCGCAGATCCTGCTGCTGTTCCTATTCATCGGCGTGCTGGAGGACTCCGGCTATCTGGCGCGCGCGGCGCTGATCGCGGACCGCACTATGGCACGCATCGGGCTGCAGGGAAAAAGTTTCATACCGCTGCTCTCGGCTTATGCATGCGCGGTGCCAGCTATCATGGCCACGCGTACGATCGAGAACAAGCGTGACCGCATCGCCACCATTCTGATCGCTCCGTTCATGACGTGCTCGGCGCGGCTGCCGGTTTATACGCTGGTAATTGCGGCCTTCGTCCCGGAAAAGCCGCTGCTCGGACCGTTCTTCGGAACCCGTGCCGCGGCGCTGCTAGGTTTGTACGTGCTGGGATTTCTGGCGGCCATCGTGACGGCGCGCCTACTTAAATCGACGGTGCTCAAGAGCACGCGCGCGCCCTTTATTCTGGAAATGCCGCCTTACCGCTGGCCCACGGTCACGTCTCTGATCCTGCGGCTCATCGACCGAGCGCGGGTGTTCCTGCGGCGCGCCGGCACGGTGATTCTGGCAGTGGCGATTATTCTTTGGGTGCTGGCGAATCTACCGCTGCACGATGGCAAGGCGCCGGCGATTGGTGACAGCATCGCGGGCATGATCGGACATGCCGTGGAACCGGCCATCCGCCCGCTGGGCTTCAACTGGAAGATCGGCATTGGACTGATTACGTCGCTGGCGGCGCGCGAAGTGATCGTGGGCACGCTGGGAACGATTTATGGTATCGAAGGCACGACGCAATCGATGGGCCTGCAGGCTGCCTTGCGCCATGACCTTACGCCGGGCGGCGCCGCAGCATTGCTGGTGTTTTTCGCGTTCGCGATGCAGTGCATGTCGACGGTGGCGGTGGTGCGACGCGAAACCGGCGGCTGGCGGTGGCCCATGATTCAATTTGGCTACATGACGGTCTTCGCTTACGTCTTTGCGTTTCTGGCGAACCGCATCGTTTCACTTTGGTTTTGATCCAGATCGGCGCGGTTTTGAATCGAAACCACGCTCCCAGTCATCTATAGGGACCGGTTGGTAACATAAAACGTGCATAACGTCATCATTCTTGGTTCGGGCTGCGCCGGGAGCACGGCCGCCATCTACACCGGCCGCGCCGGATTGAACCCCTTGGTCGTCATCGGACATGAGCCCGGCGGCCAGCTTTCGCTCACTACGGAAGTCGAGAATTTTCCGGGATTTCCGGACGGTATCAACGGCCCCGACCTAGTCGCCAACATGCAGAAACAGGCCGAGCGGTTCGGCGCTGTCTATATGCACGGCACGGTGATCGAGGCCGATCTCTCCAAGCGCCCCTTCCGCCTGAACATCGACGGCGACTGGCAGGAGACCAGCACGGTGATTATTGCCTCGGGCGCGTCGGCGCGCTGGCTGGGTCTGCCCAACGAGCAGAAGTTGATCGGCCGGGGCGTGAGTTCGTGCGCCACCTGCGACGGCGCGTTCTACAAAGGCGGCAAGATCGTGGTGATCGGCGGCGGCGATTCCGCCATGGAAGAGGCCAACTTCCTGACGCGTTTCGGAGACACCATCACGCTGGTGCATCGCAGCGAAAACTTCCGCGCATCGAAGATCATGCTGGACCGCGCCCGCGCCAATAGCAAGATCAAGTTCCTGACGAACACCGTGGTAGAGGATATTTACGACGTCTCGAAGAACATCGTCACAGGCGTGAAGCTGCACGATCTTAAGACCAACCGCGTGTGGGATGAGGCGGCGGATGGATACTTTGTCGCCATCGGCCACATTCCTAATACCAAGCCGTTCGTCGGGCAAATCGATCTCGACCCCGACGGCTACATCATCTCCCACGGGGGCGCGCGAACCAATATTACGGGTGTGTTCCACGCGGGCGACGTACAGGACCGCACCTATCGCCAAGCCGTCACGGCGGCAGGGGCGGGGTGCATGGCGGCTATTGAGGTGGAGCGGTTCTTGGGCGAGGGGCACTGAGGAAAGCGGACGGCATTCCTGCCGCCCGCATAGGTAACCTACTCTCTGAAAGAAGTAGTTGCGTCGTTCACCATCAAGGCTACCCGCTCTCATACAACAGTTTTTGAAAGCGGCGGCCGGATCCACAGGGACACGGATCCTTGCGGCCCAGTTTTTCCAGTAATTCTTTTTCTGCGTGGATGATCCGAAGGCCCTTCTTGACGCGGGTCTCGGATGGGAAGCCCTTACGACGCTTGCTACTGCGCGTAAAAGGACTGGTTGGTGTAAATGTTGTTGGTCATGGTGCACCTCCAGTGCCCTACCAGTGTAACCCGGCGCGAGCGCCCCCCGATTGCCGCCGTCGCTCCGGTGTGATATCTCTTTTACCCGGAGAGAATTCGTGTCGGCTGGTTCTTCTGCCGCTGCGCCTGCTCAAGCGCAGAATTTCGAGATTGTTCCACGCCACAAAGGCGGCCAGCGGTGGCTGGCCCGGGCCGACGCTTATTCCGTAGCTCTGGCGTTCGTCAACGGCGAGATCGATGTCTACGGTGACTTCGTCGCCGCCGTTCGCTATCAACTGTCGCAATCCGCGACTACGTTCCGCCGCCAGTTCTTTGACGCAGTTTGCCGCTGGAATCCTTGGCGGCTCACTCAACGCTGGGCCACCCGCGGCGTCACCACGCGCAACATTCGTTTCCACTACGACCGCTCCAACGAGTTCTACAAACTTTTCCTGGATTCGCAAATGGTGTACTCCTGCGCCTACTTCGATCAACCCGGCGTAACGCTCGATCAGGCGCAAGCGGCGAAACTCGACCACATCTGCCGCAAGCTGGTTGTGCACCCTGGCGACCGCTTTCTCGACATTGGCTGTGGATGGGGCGCACTGGTCCGGCACGCGGCGCGCTGCTATGGGGCTCACGCCGATGGTTGCACTCTGAGCGACAGGCAATTCGAATACGCCACGGAGCGGGTTCGGAAGGAAGGGCTGGCCGAACAAGTCCTCATCCGCGAAATGGACTACCGCGATCTCACGGGGACCTTCGACAAAATTTCTTCCGTCGGCATGTTCGAGCACGTCGGCCGCGCTCATCTCGAAGTCTATTTCCGCACCGTCGCTAAATTGCTGGCTCCCGACGGTCTGTTCCTGAACCATGGGATTACGCGTCCCGCGCCGGTGCAGAGCGATGCCCAAAGCCTGTTCATCGCCCGCGCGGTTTTCCCCGGGGGCCAGATTGTAACCCTGCACGATGTGATTCGGGCCGCTGAAAACGCCGGCTTCGAAGTCCTGGACGTGGAGAACCTGCGGCGGCATTACGCGCTCACCTGCCGCGCCTGGGTGGATCGTCTCACGACCCAGCGCGACGCTTGCCTACAAGTTGTGGATGACGCCACCTGGCGCACCTGGCGGTTATATCTGGCGGGTTCCTCAATCGCTTTCGATGAGGGTGGTCTGGGGCTACACCAAGTCTTGCTTGCGAAGCGCGGCGCCAACGGGGCTGCGCCTATGACGCGAACTTACGTTTATCAACCTTAGAGGCGGCCGCTGGGACGCTATTTGGCGGGCTGTTCTTTGGTTGTGTCTTCGGGCAGCGCATCCGGGATATCGCCGAACTGAATGTTGGTCTCCGCGCCGAAGCGATTGTACATCCGGAATTCCACGTCGTTCTTCGACAAAAACCTGCCCTCGCGAGAACGGATCTCGGACTTCAGCGGCAGCAGATATTCCTGCCCGGAGATTTTCGTGAAGTCGTAATTCATGTCCAAATCGACGCTCTGAATCGGGAAATCGACCGGCAAACCTTCCACTTCGAGCTTGATGCGCATCACCATCTTGGTGTCCCGGTCGGCATAAACCAATCCGTGATACGCCGCGATCACGGTCCGCTTCACGGCCTCCGAATAGATGCTGTATTGCGAGCGCAACTGGCTCACGTGAAAATTGAACACGTACATGCGCTTGCCGCGCAGCGTGGCCCACCGCTCCCACTCAAATTGCGTCTGGGTCTCCGGCGCGAAAATCTCTTTGAGGATCGATCCAAATTCACCCGAAGAACTGGCGCCATTCTTCTGTTCGTGTTTGGCATTGGCCGTCGCAGGTATGCCATTAATCGAAACCACTTTGTAGTCTTCCTTCTGATCGTTGTAGCTCAGGCGCTCAGCGATGGTGTCGATCAGGCGGTAGTTTTCGAGGCCGCTGACGTCCCCGTAACGGCGCGTCACCTGGAGGCAGATAAAGTTCGGCAAGCCCGCGATGTAGTTCCGCGCATGGTCGGTGATCTCCGCGAGAATCCGTTTTTGCTCGATGGAATCGGGTGGCGGCGGTCCCGCCACCACCAGTTTGGGAGCCGGCGGCGGTGGAGGTTCCAGGCTGGCCGATTCGGTGATCAGCATCTTCAGTGCGGCCACGGTTTGCGGTCCCGCTCCCGCGCCCTGAAGCTCTTCTACGGTGCGCGCGTCCAGACGGTTGGAAAGCTTCACGTTCTTTTTGATGAAAGTTGCGATCTGGCGGTCGTCATGATGCAACTGGACCGAGGATCTGACAAAACTGATCAACTGCTCGACTGTCAGCTTGTTCTGCGCCGGGGCCTTCCCCGCAAAGAGACTGAGCACCACCAACCAGGCCAGCCGTGCAGTCCAGTGCTTCATTTCTATTCCAATAATAGTACGCTGAGGCGCTCACGCCGCGGCCGGTAGCCGGCCAACGCGGGGGTGTTTGGCGCTTTATCTGGCCGACCAACACCTCGCCCGTCTGCTGGCCTGCGCCGGGCGTAATTGACGCCTCACTTGCCGGGCGGATCCGGGGTTTTCGGCTCAGGCGCCGACGCGTCGGGGGTGTCGAAGATGATGCTGGTATCGGCGCCGAACTTGTTGTAGAGCCGGAAGGCGGCCTCGTTCTTCATGGCGCTTCTGCCATCGCGCATCTGCATTTCGACTTTGAGCGGAAGGATGAACTTTTCGCCGGAGATCGCAATGGAATCGTAATCCAAAGTCTCCGATGCGCTGCGGATCGGGAAATCGGCCGGGATATCATCCGCTTCCATGGTGATGCGCATGACCGAGCGGCTGTCGCGGTCGGCATAAATCAGGCCGTGATAGCCCACGGTGACCGTGCGTTTCACATCTTCCGCGGTAATGCGATATTGCGAATTTTCCAGGCGCACGCGGAAGCTGAAGACATGCATGATGCGACCGCGCAGTTTACCCCACCGCTCCCATTGAAACTCGGTCCGGCTCGCGGGGTCGAAGATTTCGCGCAGCATGGTGCCAAACTCGCCGCTGGAGGTGGCGCCGCCCAACTGCTCGTGCTTGCGATTGGTGACGGGCACGTCATTTACCGAGATCACCTTGTAGTCTTCCTTGTGCTCGAAGTAGCTCAGGCGTTCAGCGATCTTGTCAGTGGCAACGAAGTGATCGCCGCCGGCGCGGTCGACGTAGCGCTGGGTGACCTGCAGACAAATGAAGTTCGGCAGGCTGTCGGTATAGTTGAGCGCGTTCCCGGTAACCGCCGCCAGGATCTCTTTCTGTTGAGCTGAGTCCGGCGCGGCCATGGGCGCGGCGGGGATCTGGGGTCCGGGCGCGGTCACAGGGGCCGCCGGCAGGCTGGAAGAATCGGCCATCAGCACCTTAAGCGCAGCTACTGTCAGGCGCCCCGCGCCAAGACTTTGCAACGTCTCCACAGTGTGCGCATCGAGTTGATTTGTCAGCCGCACTTTCTTGAGCATGTCGGCCAGCTTGCGGTCGTCCTCGCGCAATGTGATCGATGACCTGATGAAGTCAACCAGTTGTGCCACCGTCATGCTGCTCTGCGCGAGCGCGACTGCGGCGAGGGCCAGGAGCAGGCAGAACCGGTAAAAGCTGGATTTCATGCTACTTCAGAATAGACGCGAGTCCGCGCTTCTTAGGTTTCTCCGAAGTTACGACCGGCGCCAGCGTCCTGGAGATAGCCGCCGATGCCAGCGGCGCCATGACTCGGAATCCTTTGGCGTTAGGATGCAGGCCGTCGTCGGAGAGATCCGCCGGCAATTGACCTGCGGTGTCCACCATTGCGCTGTAGTAGTCCAGGTAAGTGTAGCCGTGCTGGGCACAGTACTTCTGCAGCCAGTCATTCAAGGCTTTGATGAAAGCAAGCGGCCGCTGCAGCCTGCGCTCGTAGGTCGGGTCCTCATCTTTGTGGTAATCGCTCACCGGCAAAACCGAAGCGAAAATCACTTTGATCTTGTTGGCCGACGCCATGTCCGCAAGCATCTGGTAATCGCTCTCAATGGTCGATACCGGTGTCTCGCGCGCCAGGTCGTTGGTGCCGATCAGAATCAGCACCGCCGCGGGATGCAGATTGACCACGTCGTCTTGCATGCGCTGCACCAGTTGACCGGCGGTCTGTCCCGATATTCCCCGGTTCAGATAAGCGCTGTCCGGAAAGTATTCGTTCAAGCGCCAGATATCGGTGATGGAATCCCCGAAAAACACTACTCGCGGCTTGCCCGGCGGGGGCGCGGCCAGTTTGCGGTTAGCCTCCGCATAGCGCGCCAGATTCGCCGGATCAGGGCTGGTCAGTTGGCGGTCGCGGGTCTCAATCAGCGCCCGGAAATGCGCGTCCAGCCGGTTGGCGTCATTGCGCAGTTCGGTTAATTGGGTTTGCGCCGCTTCGGAAAACGGGAACGGCTTAGGAACTGAATCGGCCAGCGCCAGATACGCGCGGAGATTGGTTAGCAGCGAGTAAGTAATCTGGGCGCGGCCGGGGCGCAAGCGCAACTGGATGCA
>Ga0207674_10006711_pt1 | contig 13513 bp, 7 predicted proteins | sample KBSCornC72_FD_184303 | JGI IMG/M metagenome (GOLD analysis project Ga0207674, IMG submission 184303) | Corn rhizosphere microbial communities from Kellogg Biological Station, Michigan, USA - KBS Corn C7-2 (SPAdes) (version 2) | ecosystem: Host-associated > Plants > Roots > Rhizosphere > Soil ... | reverse complement strand
ACCGGGAGCGCACCGGCTCCCAGGATCGCGATCTTGAGCAGTGGATCGGGCATACCGAAGGATTATCGGCATGAGCGGCGTGTAAGCGTTTGTTTGGGCGTTGTTGTTGGACGGGAAGACCCTCACCCCGGCCCTCTCCCGCACGCGGGATCGTTTGTGGCGAATGACGGGTGTGGTTGCGTGCGGGAGAGGGGGAAAGGGCTCTGGCGCGCCGATAGAAACAGGCGTGGCGGTCGGTGACGCCAGCGCTACTTGCAGCCGAGCTTGGCCATCTCGGCTTCGGCTTCGGCGAGTTGGTCTTTGGTTTGTTGGACGAGGTGCGGGGGGGCCTTTTTGGTGTAGGCTTCGTTGGCGAGGCGGCCGCGGAGGTTTTCGGCGGTTTTCTTGAGCTCGGCGCAGCGCTTTTCTGCGAGGCCGGTGTCACCGGCGGCGGGGCCGCCGAGGTCGAGGAAGATCTCGACTCCGGCGGCCAAGGCGCGGGCTGCGCCGGCGGGCTGGGTGACGTGGGGGCCGACGTCTTTCAGGGTGACGGTGGAGAGGGATTCGATCAACTCGCGGTTTTCGGTAAGTTGGCGCGTGGGCTCGGCGGGGGCGAGGATGGTGATGTCCACCTTCTGCTTGGGTTGGACCTTCAGTTCGTTGCGCAGGTTGCGGATGGCGCCGATGATCTCCTGAAGTTTGGGGAAGATGTGTTCGGCGGCTTCGGCGAAGGAGCCGACGGTGGGCCAGGGGGCGTGGATGAGCAAAGGGTTCAGGGTTCGGGGTTCAGGGTTCAGGGTTGGACATTCAAGGCGTCCTGGTAATCCGCGAAACGGGCGGACTTCGTTGAGGCGTTGGAAGAGGATCTCGGTGATGAAGGGGGTGATGGGGTGGAGGAGGCGCAGGGTGCCGTCGAGGAGGGCGGCGAGGACGTTGGCGGTTTGGCCGGCGCGGGCGGGGTCGCGCATGGCGGGCTTGACGGCTTCGACGTACCAGTCGCAGAAGTCGCGCCAGAAGAAGTCGTAGCAGGCCTTGGCGATCTGGTCGAAGCGGTAGTTGCCGATGGCTTCGTTCACCTCGGCGACGGTGCGGTTGAAGCGGGAGACGATCCAGCGGTCGGCGAGGGACCACTTGGTTTCGTCAACGGGGGGGTTCAGGGTTTGGGGTTCAGGGTTCAGGGAAGAAATGGAAGCTCCCGTCCCTTTCGATTCTCCGGCATTTCCTGAACCCTGAACCTTGCCCGCTGAACCCTCTAACTGCGACAGGACGAATCTTGCGGCGTTCCAGAGCTTGTTGCAGAAGTTCCGGCCGAGGTCGAACTTGCCGCTGGTGTTTTTGGCCAGGGGCATGTCGGCGGTCGGCTTGGATTTGCCACTGGCGACGCCGTAGGAGGAGACCATCTTCTTTTTGGGGTCCTTGGGCGATTCCTGGATGGGGGCGGCGATGGTGTGGCCGGCGGCGTCGGTGACGAACTTGGGGGTAAAGGTTTCGCCGGTGTAGGGATCGACCATGTCCACGGGCATGCGGACGTCCTGGGTGTTGGTCGCCATTTGCGCCAGGGCGAAGCGCAGGGCGTCGGCGCCGTGGGTGGCGATGACGTCCATGGGGTCCAGGCCGTTGCCCAGGGTCTTGGACATCTTCTGGCCGTGACCGTCCTGGATCATGGCGTGGATGAAGACGTCGCGGAACGGCAGGCGGTTGAGGAAGTAGAGGTTGAACATCACCATGCGGCTGACCCAGAGGGTGATGATCTCGCGGGCGGTGCAGAGGACGCTGGTGGGGTTCCAGGTGTTGAGCGGGGACTTCTTCAGGCCGACGGCGAGGCGGTCGGGCCATTCGAGGGTGGACATGGGCCAGAGGCCGGAGGAGAACCAGGTGTCGAGGACGTCGGGGTCCTGGACGAAGCCGAGCTTGGCGAGGAGTTCGACGGCCTCCTGGTCGCCTTCTTCGCGGACGCAGACGAAGCTGTGCTGGAGGTCGATGTTCGCGGAGTTGCCGGCGCGCGGCGGGTGCTGGAGGGCGACGCGCTGGGTGTCGCGGAGGACGATCAGGCGCTTGATCAGGGCCGCGAGTTGGTCGTCGGATTTGGAGTCGATGGTGGCGTCGTCGCGGAAGTACCAGACGGGGATGCGGTGGCCCCACCAGAGCTGCCGGCTGATGCACCAGTCACGGATGTTTTCGTGCCAGGTTTGGAAGGTTTTGGCGTAGCGCGCGGGGTAGAAGCGGAGGCCGCCTTGCCATCCGGTTCCCTCTCCCGCACGCGCGGGGTCGCGTGTTTCGCCGGTGGGCGTTGTCGCGTGTGGGAGAGGGTTAGGGTGAGGGTCGGCGGGCGAAGCCGGAAGCGGTTGAGAAAGACCCTCACCCCCACCCTCTCCCACTAGCGGCGAAGGCGGTTGCGCGGACGACGATTGTTGTCGCTCGCGGGAGAGGGAGGACGCGTCTTGTTGATCGGGGGCCATGGCGCGGAGGGCGGCGCCGGCCAATCTTGGGTCGGTGACTTTGCAGTACCATTGGTCGGAGAGGTAGGGCTCGATGGGGACGTGGCTGCGGTAGCTGTGGCCGACGCTGTGGCGGTAGGGTTTGACGTCTTCGAGGAGGCCGTTTTTCTTGAACCAATCGACGATCAGGGCGCGGGCTTCTTCGCGGGTTTTGCCGAGGACAAAGGTGGCGTCGCCGATGTCGGACCAGCCGTGCTGGTCGCTGATGCTGGCGTCGGGGGCCATGACGTTGATGGCGGCGAGCTTGTGGCGCTGGCCAATCTCCCAGTCGTTGGGATCGTGGGCGGGGGTGACCTTGAGGAAGCCGGTGGCCATGGTGGCCTTGGTGTCGGCGGGGTCGCCGCCGAACTGGACGGGCATGACGACGTAGTCGTCTTCGACGATGGGGATCTCGCGGTTGACGATGGGGAGGCGGACGTGCTTGCCGCGGAGGGACGCGGCGCGCGGGTCTTTCGGGTTGATGGCGACGGCGGTGTCGCCGAGCATCGTTTCGGGGCGGGTGGTGGCGACGGTGACGTGGCCGGTGCCGTCGGTCAGCGGATAGCGCAGGTAGTAGAAGTGGCCGTCGACTTCCTCATTTTCGACTTCGTCGTCGGCGAGGGCGGTTTGGGTGACGGGGTCCCAGTTGACCAGGCGTTTACCGCGATAGATCAGGCCGTCCTGGAAGAGGCGGAAGAAGGCCTCGCGGACGGCCTTGGCGCGTGGGGCGTCCATCGTAAACGACTGACGGTTGAAGTCGCAGGAGCAGCCCATGGCCTTGAGCTGGGCGGTGATGCGGGCTTCGTACTCGTCCTTCCAGGCTTGGATTTTTCCGACGAACTCATCCCGCTTGAAGTCGGTGCGGCGTTTGCCTTCCTCGGCGAGGACGCGCTTTTCGACGACGGTCTGGGTGGCGATGCCGGCGTGATCGGTGCCGGGCATCCACATCGTGTTGTCGCCGCGCATGCGGTGGTAGCGGGTGAGGATGTCCTGGAGGGTGTTGTTGAGCGCGTGGCCGAGGTGCAGGGCGGCGGTGACGTTGGGCGGGGGGATGACGATCGAATAGGGCTCGCCGGGGTCGGTGGGCTCGGCGTGAAAGGCGTTGTGCTGGTTCCAGATCGCCAGCGCCTGTTCCTGGGTGGTGGCGGGCTCGAAACTCTTGGCCAGTTCGGTGGACATGGAAAGCCTCTGTCTTGGTCGGGAACTTTTGGAATATCGGGGGAAACGGGTGCGATCGTACAGGAGGGGGCCCGCCGGGCAACAGGCAGCTCGCGGCGGGCTAGCGTACGACGAGCGTGATGCGGGAGGGGTAGTTCATTCTGCGATTAAGTTTAGCAGGGTGCCGGGGGGCAATCCAGTAAGACCCAGTCACTGAAGTGACTGGGCCTCATGGGGGCTACTTGTCTTCGAGCATGCGCTGGCGGAGGGCGTCGCGGGCGGCGGCGGCGGAGGCGAACTTGCCTTGCTCGATTTCGGAGGCGAGCGTGGTGGCGGTTTCGGCCATCGTTTTCAGGGTCTTCATGGTCGTGGGGTTGTCGAGGCCTTCGGTGGGGATGCTCATCATGTCGACCTTCCATTGGCCGCCGACGCGCTTCATTTTGAGCGTGTCGCGCTTGGCGTCCTTGGCGTCGGCGGGGCGGATGGTGGCGGTGTCGCCGGCGATTTCTTCGGTGGAGGTTTCCAGGCGCTTGGCGAAGTCGTAGCGGCCGGGGCCTTCGTCGGAGAAGAGGGTTTTGCGGCCCTCGTCGCCCCATTTGGCCTTGGCCGCCAGTTCGAGCTTTTTGAACCCGCCGGCGACGGGGACGAGGACGTCGAGCACGGCGAGTTGTTTGGCGGCGCCGGTGGCCAGGCTCCTGGCGGCGGCGACGTCGCCGCGGTCCATCGCCTGCGAGAAGAGCAGGGCGGCGGCCTTGGGGGTGGAGGCGTCGGGCTTGTCGTCGGCGATGGCGCCACGAACGGCGCTGACGAGCAGGGCGACACAAAGGGAACTGATTATCGAGAATCGACCACGCATTACCGCTCCATGACGTCGGGACAATCTCGTCGGTTCGGACGACATCCTTATTATTTGCCCGCATCCGCCTTGGGAATCAACCGCTGACCGCGCGAGGCGTGGATTTTCAGGGATCGCAGGTAGCGGCGGCGGAGGATGGCGCGGATGCGTTCGATCTCGCCGGGGGTGGCGGTTTGCAGGGGGATGACGCCGCCCGCCTTGGTGCGGTGACCACCGCCCTCGCCGAGTTTTTTGACCAGGCGGCGCATCATTTCGGCGGCGGAGAGCTTGGCGCTGCTGGTTCGCAGGGAGAGGATCAGCTTGTTGCCGTTCACGGCGGTGACCAGCGCCCACTGCACCTGGTCGAAGCGGAGGAGGAAGTCGGCCAATACCGCGGCCTTCTCCAGCGAGTCGATCGAATCGATGTGGGAGAAGATGGCGGTGTCGTAATACATCGCGTTGGTGAGGCCGGCGGCGGTGGCGACGTAATAGCTTTGCGGCAGGTCGACGTACCGCATCTGGTAGAGCTTGTGGTTGTCGGCGACGAGCGTGAGGTTGGAGAGGGCGATGTTGTCGAGCTCGCCGGGCGTACCGGCGGCGCCGGCGAGATCGGTTTCGATCGCGTAGAGCATGGCGGCGGCGAGGTCCGCCGGGATCGCCACCTGCAGTTCGAGGAAGTAGGAGAAGATGATCGACGTGGTCGCGCCGACGTCGACGCGGATGTCGCAGAATCCGCACTTGGGGTTGCGGCCGCGCGTGCGGTGGTGGTCGATCACCGCCAGCGGCATGACGCCCTGCGGCAGGGGGCTGTAGGAGAAGAGGGGCTGGGTGTCGAGGAGGATGACCGCGTCATACTTGCCGCCGACGATGGCCGCCTCGTTCCACGGCGTCAGCTTGAGTTGCATGTGCTTGGTGAAGGCGTCGTTGAGTCCGCCGCCGATCTTGCCGCGGATGGACATGCTGACGTCGGCGTCTTTGAGCTTGACGGAGAGGAGGTAGGCCAGGGCGTGACTGGAGGCGAGGGCGTCGGGGTCGGGGTGCTGGTGGGTGGTGACGAGGATGTTTTTCTTGCCCGCCAGGACTTTGAGGAGTCGGGCGGCGCGGGGACGGTGGCGGGTGCGTCGCTCGACGGCGACGGCGGACCCGGCAACGGTGTTGACGCAACTCTCGACGAACGTGTTCATCGCGGACTTGGCGCGCAAGGGGATGACACTGGCACCGACATCCGCCGCCCGCACCTTGGTTGGATCGGTCTGTGAGGGGGTAGACATAAGTGCCGTGATCGATGTCTGATAATTATAGGAAGCCCGCGCGCGGAATGGAGCAAGGAAATGCCGAGCCGGAGAGCCATTGTGGGGCGGGTTTTTAGGCTGCCGCCTATCGCGCGATTCGCTTGGTGGCGAAGGTCGTTGCCGGCGGAGCGGGTTTGGAGGGCTTGCGGGCGGGCGCCGGCGTCTGCTTCGTTACGGGCGAACGCTTTGGTGTCGGGGCGGCGACGGCGCTGGCCGTGGCCGGCGCCGCCACGGCAAATGTGGCGGGGGCGGCGGCGGGAAGGGAGGTGTTGTAGTTCTGCGCCAGGAACACGAGGTCGTTGAAATCGACGGCGCCGTCCCCGGTGAAATCCCCGTCCGCCCAGGTCAGTTCGCCGGACCCCGTGTTGTAGTGCTGCGCGAGGACCACCAGGTCATTAAAGTCCACGGTGCGGTCGCGGTTGGCGTCGCCGGCGAGTTGGAAGAAGTCGAACGCGTAATCGTCGCCGCCGGCGCCGTCACCGTTTCCGTCGAGCTGGTTGTTGGCGCGGTCCCGGATCGCGGCTCCCGACAGCGCCAGGCGGTAATTGCCGTCGGGCAGTCGGCCGCTGGGAAACCCGGGGAAGGTGACCGTGGCGATGTGCGCGTCGTCGTCGTAGACGAGGTCGAAGTCCGCCGGCGCGATCGCGGCGTGGGTGCCGAGGTTCGTGAGGGTGACGGCGGACTTGGTCAGGCTTTGGCCGACGTCTTCGTTGAAGGCGACGACGAGCCGATTAGCCGGACGCTGGTAATCGAAGGTGACCGACGCGGCCTTGGGCGCGACGGTATCGACGACCCAGGTGCGCGACGCGGTGACGTCGGCCTCGGTCTGCCAAACGCCCGCGTCGTTCTTCCCCAGCGCGTAGACGGTGTACCTCCCGTCCGCGAGGCCCGCGAGCGTGACCGGCGTCGCGATCGGCGTTTCGGCGCCGTACGCCCCGTCGTTGAGGCGATACTTGTAACTGACGTAGCCGGCGGCGTTGGCGCCGGCGCCGGCGACGAAGCCGGGTGTGAGTGTTGCGGACCGGACGTTCGTGAACGCGGCGGGCTCCCCGGACAGCGACACGCCCGACGGGATCGCGGCGCCCGTGTCCACGCCGTTGGGTCCGGTTCCGAGCGCGGGCGAGCCGGGGAGGGGTACGAAGTCCGCGGTCGGATCCAGGACGTCGGCGGTCTTCGACAGCAGGGGGTTGGCGCTGGAATTGCCCGGGCCGAAGGTGATGCTGATGCCGGCCGAGGGATAGGTCGTGCCGGCGGGGACGATCGTTCGATTGATCGTGACCGGGACGGCCGCGGGGTGACCCGAGGGGAAGGGCTGCGGGAGTTCGAACATCTGCGAGACGTTCTGGATGACGTTGCCGTCCATGTAGACGCGCGTCGCCTGGTACTGGCCCGAGCGCACCTCGTACAGATTGAAGGCGGCGGTCGTGGCGTCGGTGCCGTTGTTCAGCTTGTGGACGTCGACGATCGTGTTGTTGAGGAAGCTGGCGGACGCGCCGTCCTTGATGACGGCGGCGTGATCGTTGTCGTAGAAGTAGTTTCGGATGACGGTGAGTTCCGTGGTGCCGCCGCCCTCGTTGCCGGTGGAGACCGCGTGGCTTTTGCTCTCGCGGCTGCCATCCTGGTGGAAGTGTTCGAAGACGTTTCCCTCGATCCAGGCGTCGGTGCTGTCGAGGTCCAGGCCGTCGTCCGAGCCCCCGATGAACCAGCTATCGTACACCTGAAGGATCGGCCCGGGGCGCTGGCCGCCGGTGAAGTCGATGATGTCGTTGTAGCCCGTGGTCGCCCCGTGGACGTTGCCGCGGAAGATCGCGTAGGACCCCGCGGCGCCGAGCATCGAGGCGGCGTGGAAGGGCTCGGCGTTGGTGATGGTCGGGAAGACGCACTTGGTCACCAGCACGCTGGTGCTGGTGAGGTTCACGTACTGCTTACCGATGTTGGCGAACGCGACGTGGTCGAGGTTCAGCCTGGCCCCCGTCGCGCCCAGCGCGCGCGAACCGCTCGAGGCGTACTCGACGTCGGCGAAGGAGAGCTTGTTGTCCGTGTCGCTGTTGACCGTCAGCCCTGCCCAGTTGGCGGCGGCGGCGGGGTTGCGGGTGAAGCGGACGTGGCGGAAGTCCGTGCCCTGCGCGTCCAGGCGTCCACCCGAGCTGACGCTCAGCGACGTCGCCGACGCGAAGTAGACCGACGTCCCCGCCTCGATCGTCAGCGTCGCGCCGCTCGGAATCGTGACGTTGCCGGTGACCAGGTAGGGCCCGCCCGCGGCGGTCCAGGTGTTGTTGCCGGCGAGGGTTCCACTCACGTTCTGGACGCTGCCGTCGTCGTACCAGAGATCCACGGTCTTCCGCGTGAGCTCGGCGCCCGCCGAGTCGTAGGAGCGCACCTGCACGCGGTTGATGCCGGCCGCCAGACCCGCGACGTTGCCGGTATTGGGCAGCGACCACGCGCCGGTGGCGGGTGTGAACGTGGCGGGAACGTCGTTGACCTTCACGGCGGCGGTCGCCGCGGGGTCGGCGGCGCCGCTGAACGATACCCCCGCAGGGTCGGTCGTCTTCACGTACCCGCCGCTCGTCGGCAGATTCGTTACGACCGACAGCGCCGGCGACGGCGTCGTCGTGCCCCCGGCGAACTGGATCATCCAGCGCGCCTCACTGTCCACGGCCATGAGCAACCGGGATTCCAGCGTGTCGAATTGGGAATCAGACCGCGGCCGGCCCCTGCGTGTTTGTCCTCGCATTGTTCCGTAGCTCCATGGTGATCGTCAAAAGGTGAATCGCGTCGGGGAGGGGAAACAAAGGTGAAGGGACACCCACGAAAGCGTGATTCCGTAGGAGTTATCCGCTCGACCTTCGATCAAAAGTCGGCGGTTCTGGACGAACTCCATCGCCCTTGAATTGTTCGTAGAAACGTTAAATCGGGTACTCCCCTAACGCAAGGGAAATGTGTGCGGGGTTCCACTGAAATGCGAGGAGATTTGTGTGGGCGGATGGCCGGTTATTGCAAATCATTCCCGATCGTCGATACGCGATAAGCGATGTGGTGACGGTGCGATGAGAACAACCGTGGCAATTGCTTGCGAAACAATGGAATGGCAGACTGAAACCATATGATTGGGAACCTACTTCAAGCCGACCTGCAGGAGATCATCCGCGCCAAGAACTGGGACGAGCTGCGCGAGGCGTTCTCCGAACTGGATCCCCCGGACATTGCGGAACTGCTGATCGACCTGCCGGCGGAGGAGGAGGGGGTGATCTTCCGGGTGCTGCCGCGCGACAAGGCGGCGGTGGTGTTCAGCTACCTTCCACTGGAACGCCAGGAAGAGTTGTTGCACGCGTTCTCGAACGATCAGGTGCGGTCGATCCTGGACCAGATGACGCCGGACGACCGCACGCGGCTTTTGGAGGAGCTGCCGTCGGAGGTGACGCGTCGGCTGCTCGAAACGCTGCCACCCGACGAGCTGACGCTGGCGCGGGCGCTGCTGGGGTATCCCGAAGACAGCGCGGGTCGCGTGATGACGCCGAAGTACGCGTCGGTGCCGCCGGACATGACGGCGCAGGACGCGCTGGAATACATCCGCCGCACGGGGCGGGGCAAGGAGACGCTCAACGTCATCTACGTCGTCGACGCCCAGGGAATGCTGGTCGAAGACCTGAAGCTGGGCGCGCTGGTGCTGGCGGACCCGAACATGAAGGTCGCGGACATCGAGGATCGTGCCTTGGTGTCGATCCCGGCGACGGCCTCGCGGGCCGAGGTGCTGGAGACGTTCAAGAAGTACGACCGCGTGGCGCTTCCAGTGGTGGACGCGACCGGGCACATGGTCGGCATCATTACGCTTGACGACGTGGTGGACGTCGCCGAACAGCGCGCGACCGAGGAAATCCAGAAGCTCGGCGGTATGGAAGCGCTGGACGCGCCCTACCTGGAAGTGGGGTTCTGGTCGATGGTGAAGAAGCGCGGCGGGTGGCTGGCGGCGCTCTTTCTTGGTGAGACGCTCACCGCGACGGCGATGGGGAAGTTCGAGCACGAGATCGAGAAGGCGGCGGTGGTGGCGCTGTTCGTCCCGCTGATCATCAGCTCGGGTGGGAATTCCGGTTCGCAGGCGACGTCGTTGATCATCCGGTCTCTGGCGTTGAAAGAGGTACGGCTGCGCGACTGGTTCCGGGTGCTGCACAAGGAGATTTTTTCGGGGATCGCGCTGGGCGTCTTCCTCGGGCTAATTGGTTTCGTGCGCATCGCCGTCTGGCATTCGCTGGGGTGGGCCGATTACAAGGGGCACCCGTACCTGATGGGATTGACGGTCTGGATCGCGCTAATCGGCGTGGTGGGATTTGGGTCGATCGTTGGGGCGATGCTGCCGTTTCTACTGAGAAAGCTGGGGTTCGATCCGGCGACGAGCTCGGCGCCATTTGTGGCGACGCTGGTGGACGTGACGGGGCTGTGTATTTATTTCCTGGTGGCGATGCTGGTGTTGAAGAACACGTTGTTGAAGGGGGAGGAGGCGCCGAAAGCGGCGATGCCGCCGCCGGCGAATCACGTCGTGCTCGCGACCCCGTAGGGGCCAGCGGCCCTTCGGGCCCGCCGCTATGCGCGCAAAAAAAAACGCCGGGGGGGCTGACCCGGCGTGAGGAGGGAAGGGAGAGTGATCCGTAACCCCATCGGGTCAGACGACCACGACAGGGGTTTTGTTTCAGTTGCCTTCGCGTCTTATTCAGTTGTGACGGACGCCGGTACTAGTGCAACGCTGGTGCCAGAACGGATAATTCTCGATTGGCCTTATTGAATTCGCCCTGCGGCTGTCCGTAAGTGTTTTTGAGGCTGCCCTTTAGAACGTGAGGCGGTAGAATGTTCTTTAGTGGCAATGCCGGCCGTGTGGCGTGCGTTTCCATGGTTGGCACACTGTGCCCGAGCGACAGGATGGCACGCGCGGGACATGAACGAAAAGCCGGCTGAACCGCGCCCGGCGTTGGGAATGCAACTTCGGCGTCTGGCGAAATGATTGGACGTGCCAAATCGTACTCTTTCACGTCAGAATCGCGGACAGGTGAGCCCATGACAGTCGTACCCTGGTTTGACGTTCCGACGGATCTGAACGCTTCCCACCGCGTTCGGGCGCCGGGTGGCTACGAACGGTGGTCGTTCGACATGGCGGATGCGGCCAGCGACGTCCGCGTCGTCGCCGTGCTCGAAGTGGGGTCCGCCACCGATTCGGAGTATCTCAAGGCCTACGAGCGGTTTGCGAAGAAGCCGACGAAGTGGCCCCCACCCACGCCAGCGGATCTGGCGATCGCCCACTGCGCCATCTACCGCGACGGCCGGCACTTCGGCCGGTTCCGCACGCGTGCCGCCAAGGGCAGCTTCTCCGTCTCCACTGAGCAACTGGACGTCTCGATTGGCGGCAACCGCCTTACGAGGACCGCGGACGGGATCCGCCTGACCATTTCCGGCGATTCCGAGGAAGGCGGTCGATTGGACGCGGACCTCCTGCTGCGCCCGACGCCAAATGCCGAGCCGCGCGAGATTCCGATCTTTACGAACGCCATGTCCGAATGGGAGCACCGGTGGGTGCTGGCGGAGTTTGGCGGGGAGGCGGCGGGGAGCGCCAGCGTCGCCGGCGAACGCCTCAACCTCCGCGGCGGCGGTTTTCACGACCACGACTTCGGGGAGGGGCCGGTGGGCCGGAACGTGCGGCGGTGGGTCAAGGGGCACGCGTCGTTCGCGAGTCGCACGATGGCGTTTCACGTCGCCTATCCGTGGGACGAGGCGGCGGCGGTGGAGGTAAGATTCTTCGAGGCTGATGGCGGTGGCGTGCGCGAACACCCGGTGACGTTCAAGAGCGGCTACCCTTCCCCCTGTCCGCGGCAGATGGATTTCGGCACGCACCTGCACCTGAGCAACCCGCGCGAACTGGACGGACGATGCGGGTTGGTCGTCTGCGATGCCTCGGCGGGCGGGGAGACGGGGACGGCGTTGTGCGAGGTGGTGCGTCCGGACTAGCGCTGAGGCATCGTCGGCTGGGTCGCAGGACCCGGGGCGGGGACGATCATGATCGGGCCGCGGATGCGGATGGTCTGGCGGATGTTGGAGCCTTCGTTGAGGTAGGAGCGGGCGTACTCGTTCTGGATGACTTCGACGTGGGGATCGACGTAGACGGGCTCGGCGCGGCCGCCGTTGCCGCTCTGATCGTTTTCGATCTGGAGGTAGGCGACGCCGGTGCGCTGGGCGCAGCCGGTGGCGGCGAGTGCCAGGAACAGCAGAGGGGCTAGCGTTTTCACAAGGGGTCGCTCCAGTGTCGTTCAGGGCTTGGTCGTCGCGGGCGGTTGTTCGACGCCGGTGAGGCGGTAGATCTTGCCCGTGCCGCTGGTCACGTCGGGGTGGCCGTTCTTCATGACCATTTGGCCGAAATCCAGGACGTACATGGCGCCGTCGGGGCCGAACTTGACGTCGATGGGGCGCTCGAGTGCGTTGGCGAGCTTCGCGGGATCGACGCCCTTGGTGGGCAAGCGGCTGGCGGGTAGTTCCTGCGTGTTGCGGATGAAATCTTCGACCTTGTGGGAATCGATGTTGAGGCGGACGACCTTGTATCCGGTGGGGCCGACGGTGGGCCGGCCGCTGGTGGCAAAGGGGGCGCGGTCGCCGAAGAGGGCGACGATGGCGTCGCTGCGGTATTTGCGGAAGGCGGGGGAGGCGGGGACGAAGTCGAACTTGCTGGCGCCCGCGAGCGGGCGGAAGTTGCCGAAGAGGAGCGGGCCGGGGGACGGGGGGATGAGGTGACTGGCGGCGTGGTCGATCAGCGAGCGGACGTTGGGATAGCCGTAGCGGATGGCCAAATCGCGGGGGGGTTGGAATTGTTCGTCGGTGATTGAGCGGAGGTCGGCGGAGAAGTCGGGCCAGCCGTACCACGCCTCGCCGCCGACCATTTTCAGGAAGGTGTCGGGGTCGTCCATGATGGGTCGGGTGCCGCGGAGTTCCATCCCCTGGTTGGTCATGTAGAGGGTGTCGTACTCGGTGAAGGTGAGGCCGGCGGGGTTGCGGATGCCGTGGGCTTCGACCTTGAGATCGCCACCGCCCTGGTCGCAGGAGTAGATGGCGGCGGTGGGCTTGCCGTTGGGGCGGGGGATGCCGGACTGGTCGGACGCGCCGAACTTCTGAAACGGCCCGGTGACGGCCTTGTCACTGCCGCCGAAGATGCTGGCGAAGGGGTTGGGGGTGTCGAAGCGGAAGCCGGTGAGCTTGAGGTCGACGTAGGGGACGTCGCAGAAGTTGGGGTGGCGCTTGACCCAGCCTTCCTGGAGGTTGTCGAGGCCGACGACACCGGAGTTGGTGGCGGCGCCGACGCCGAAATAGAGGCGGCCGTTGAGGCGGCTGACGGCGATGTCGGTGATGCCGTAGTCGCCCTGTGCGGGGAGGTCGGCGACGATGGTCTTGGGGGGCGTGCTGCCGTCGTAGGAGAAGGCGGTGATGCGTCCGCGGCCGTTCTCGTCGCGGTGGGTGACGAAGATTTTTCCGCCGACGGTGGCGATGCCGCCGATGGGGGCGTAGAGGCGGAAGGACTTGGAGAAGAAGGGGAGGCGTTTGCCGCGCGGGTAGACCTCGAAGAACGCGCCGTCCTTCTTGAAGCCGAAGATGCGGGGTTCGTTGTCGTCGATGCCGGACTCGGCGACGATGAGGGAGCCGTCGGCGTCGATGGCGATGGCGGTGGGGGCGGTGAGGCCTTTGATGTAGGGGCGGAGCTCGAAGCCGGGGCGGGGCTCGAAGCCGGCGCCCGAGCGCGGTGG
>Ga0207674_10006708_pt1 | contig 13516 bp, 14 predicted proteins | sample KBSCornC72_FD_184303 | JGI IMG/M metagenome (GOLD analysis project Ga0207674, IMG submission 184303) | Corn rhizosphere microbial communities from Kellogg Biological Station, Michigan, USA - KBS Corn C7-2 (SPAdes) (version 2) | ecosystem: Host-associated > Plants > Roots > Rhizosphere > Soil ... | reverse complement strand
GCCAGGGGCTCGAGCTTGCCTGGGCCAAGGACCCGGTCGACCTGTTCTTCCTCGAAATCCAGGGCTCGGGCCGAATTCATTTCGATGACGGCACCGAAATGCGGGTCGGCTACGCCGGGCAGAACGGCCGCGACTATGTGGCGATCGGCCGGTTGCTTCGTGAGCGTGGGATCCTTCCGCCTGGCGGCGCGAACATGGAGTCGATCAAGGCCTGGATCCGCGCCAACCCTGACCAGGGCCGTGCGCTGATGCGCGAAAATCTCTCCTACGTCTTCTTCAAGGAACTGACCGGCCCGGGCCCGCTCGGCGCGCTCAACGTCCCGGTCACGCCGCAAACGACCGTCGCCGCGGACCCCAATTACACGCCGCTCGGTGCGCCCATTTATCTTTCCAAAGCGGACCGCCGCGAAATCGACGGGCTCTGGGTCGCGCAGGATACCGGCGGCGCGATCAAGGGACCGAACCGCTTCGACACTTTTTGGGGCGTTGGCCCCCAAGCGGTCGCAATTGCCGGCGGGATGTCGGCGACGGGCGAGGCGCTGATCCTGATCCCCAAAGGCACAGCGGCGCGTGCGCTCGCTCAGCCCTGAAGAGGCCGAGCTGTGGGACAGGGTGGCTGCGACCATCCGCCCCCTTTGGCGCACACGAGCTTCGACCTCCGCCCTGAAGGAGCCGAAGCAACTGCCCGCTCCTCGAGCGCTACCGCACAAGCCTCCGGCACCGCCGTCGAGTAGGGTGCTAAGGGTCCCGATCGCCGACCAGACCCTCGATGGAAGCTGGGACAAGAAGCTGCGCAGCGGCGACGTCGACCCGGATCGCACGATCGACCTTCATGGGATGAACCTCGACACCGCGTGGACCGCGATCGATCGTGGACTTGAGCAGGCACTCGCGCGCGGCGATCGGATCCTTTTGCTGATCACCGGTCACCACCGCCCGGGCGACCCGCCGGTCCAGCGCGGACGGATCCGCGCCGCGGTTAACGACTGGCTTGCCGCCTCGCGCCACGCTCGAGACATCGCCGCCGTGCGCGGCGCGCACCGCCGCCACGGGGGCGGCGGCAGCCTCTATCTGATCCTCCGGCGAAAATCGCTCCGGCGCTGACAATTCCTTAACCTCGATTCATTACCGCGGGTGCGTAGGCGGAGAGTTTCCGCCAAGCGAGATCCACCAGGCCAGATGACCGCAGCGACCGCCCAGAAGATCAGCAACGCGGTCCTGTCGTGCGCCGCGGGGGCGGCCTCCTTCCTGTTCTCGCTGACGGCGCTTCTCTACCTGACCGAGTTCGACCAGAAGATCCTCGCTGCGCTCATTGCCGGCGCCTTTTGCCTTCTGATCAGCTACGTCGCCGCCGAGCGGCCCAACAGCGAGAGCGCCCGTGCCCTCTCGGCGCTCAGCGAGCGCTTGTTGGCGGTCGAGGATGGTGACCTGGTCTCGCCCGCGCCCGTCCTTGTCCATCGCAACATGCCCAAGCTCGCAACGGCGGTCGACAGCCTGTTTGCCGAGGTCCGTGCCTCGATCGAAAACGCGCACGCTTTGGGCATGTACGACCCCGTAACCTCGCTTCCCAATCGACTCCATTTCCGCTCGGAAGCCGACAAGCTGATGAGCGAAGCACCCGGCGAGACGCAATGCGCGATGCTGTTCGTCGACCTCGATCGCTTCAAGATGGTCAACGACAGCCTCGGCCATGCCCGCGGCGACCAGCTGCTGATCATGGTCGCCAACCGGCTGCGCGTGGTGGTCAACGCCGAGTTCACGGGAAGCGCCAAAGCCAGGCCGCTACTGGCGCGGCTCGCCGGCGACGAGTTCACCATCTTTTTCCCCGAAGTCGACACAGTTGCCGAGATCGAACGCATTGCGCGGCGCATTGCGCTTGCGATCTCCGAGCCGTTCGAGCTCTGCTCGCACAGCGTCGACATCGGCGCTTCGATCGGCATTGCCGTGTCGCCCGACCACGGCTCCAGCATCGAAGCTTTGATGCGCGCAGCGGACATCGCGATGTACCATGCCAAGTCGAAGGGCGGCGGTCAGCACTGCCTGTTCGACGCCGAACTGGCCGCCGAGCATCAGCAAAAGATCGAGACTGAGAAGGCGCTGACCGACGCCACGCAGCGCGACGAGTTCGTGCTTGTCTTCCAGCCGCAGATGAGCCTCGTCACGGGCGAGGTCGCCGGGGCCGAAGCGCTTCTGCGCTGGAACCATCCGCGCGACGGGCTTCGGCTGCCTGGCACCTTCATTCCGATTGCCGAGCGTACCGGCCTCATCGCCGAGATTGGCGAATGGGTGGTCGCCGAAGTCGCAGAAACGCTCGGCAACTGGAACCGCGACGGTTTCGACGGTCGTCTGTCGTTCAATATCAGCCCGCGCCAGGTCGAACGGCCGGACTTTTTCGTCAAGCTGCGCCAGAATTTCGCCGACGCCGGCGTCCCGCTGTCCATGATCGAGCTCGAATTCACCGAAAGCGCGGCAATGGAACTCAGCACGACCGTGCTCGATGAGATCGGGGCCCTGCGTGCCGACGGCGCACACATTGCGATTGACGATTTCGGCACCGGCTATTCGAACCTGGCCCGGTTGCGCTCGATGCCGCTCGACCGCGTCAAGCTCGACCCGTCGCTGATCGCCGACATCGAGACCAGCGAGAAGGCGCGCGTCATCGTCCAGGCGGTGGTCCAGCTGATCAAGGGGGTCGAGTGCGAGATTGTCGCCGAGGCGGTCGAGACCGTCGCTCAGGCCGACATCTTGCGGGCGATGGGCTGCGACACGGTCCAGGGCTTCATTTTCTCGGCCGCCATGTTCGAGCACGACTTCCTCGCCTGGACCAACAACGCCCGCGGCGCCGCCAAGTCGGTCGCTTAAAAACTCTCGAATCCCAGGCTCGTAAAATGCTCCACCTTGCGGGGCGCGATGATCAAGCCATCCACTCCGGGCGTGTCGAGGACGAAGCGCAGGGCGGCCTCGCCCATCGTCTGCTGCCGCATGGCGGCCGAGCGCCTCAGTTGCTCGATCGCAGCGAAGCCCTTGTCGCTCGCGTATCCGGCGCAGGCCTCGGGCGCCTGGGCTAGACGGCTGCCCGGCGGCGGCTTTTTGCCCAACCGGTATTTGCCGGTCAGGAACCCACCGGCGAGCGGACTGAAGGCAGTGTAGCGCAAGCCCTGTTCGGCACAGTAAGGGATCAATGCTTCCGCATCGGTTGTGGCGAGCAGGTTGAACTCGTTCTGCACATATTCGAAGCTTGAGGCGAGGGGGGCGTCGGCCTGGCGCCTGACCGCTTCCACGTCCGCAAGCGAAGCGTTGGAAACGCCGAAGCTGGCGATTTTTCCCGCTTCCAGAGCCCGCGTCATTGCGCCTAACGATTCCTCTAGCGGCGTGACGCGGTCGAATTCGTGAATGTAATAGAGATCGATCTGCTCGATCCCCAGGCGGCGTAGCGACTGTTCCAGATGAAATGCAATCTGAGCCCGGCTGAGCGGCGCCTCGCCGGGCGGGCAGCCATGCGGGTTGCCGACCTTGGTCGCAACCTGGGCGGTTTGACGAAAAGAGACGTCCTGCGCGCGAAGCCACTTGCCGAGCACCGTTTCGCTCGCGCCGCCGCCATAGCTATTGGCGGTGTCGAACCGCCGAAGACCCACACGCCTGGCATGATCGAGCAGCCGCAGGGCCTGCTCCTCGCTGTCTCCGGCGCTTCGCAAGCCCGGCGCCGAGCCGATCCCGCCGAAATTGCCGCAGCCAAACACAATCCGGTCGAGATCGGGCTGCTTCAGCACCTTAGCCGAGCACTTTCCGGACAATCCGTTCGTAGATTCGGGAGAGGGCCCTGATGTCCTCCACCGCGGCGCACTCGCCGACCTTGTGCATGGTGGCGTTGGGCAGGCCGAAGTCGACCACAGGGCAGAGCTGGATCAGGAACCGGCCATCCGACGTGCCGCCGCTGGTCGAGAGCTCCGGCTTGGCGCCGGTTTCCTCTTCGATCGCCTCGACGACCACGTCGAACAGCCTGCCGGGCGGCGTCAGGAACGCCTCGCCGGAGATCCTCGCCGTGACCTTCGCGCCCGGCGCCTCGCGGTCGGCAATCTCTTCGACCATTTTCACTAGGTCGGCGCCGCGCTGGAGGTTGTTGAAGCGGATGTTGAGCTGGGCGGTCGCCGAGCCTGGAATGACATTGCTCGCTGCGGTCGGCGTCGAGACGGCCGTGAACTCCAGGTTCGAGGGCGGAAATTGGTCGGTGCCGTCATCGAGGTGCAGCGCGTCGAGCGCGGCGATGACTCGCGCAAGCGGCGGGACCGGGTTGGTCGCGCGATGGGGGTAGGCGACATGCCCCTGGACGCCCGGCACCTCGATCCACATGTTGACCGAGCCGCGGCGGCCGATCTTCACGGTATCACCAAGCCGGTCGACCGAGGTCGGTTCTCCGATCAGGATCATGTCCGGCCGGATGTTGCGCTCGTTCAACCAGTCGATGATCCGCGGCGTGCCGTAGGTCGCATAGCCTTCTTCATCGCCGGTGATCAGCAACGACAGCGTGCCATTGCTCTCGCCGAGCCGCGACAGCGCCGCGACGTAAGCGGCGATCGCGCTTTTCATGTCGTTGGCGCCGCGCCCGACCAGCATCCCGTCGCTCACGGCGGCGGCGAAGGGGTCACCGTTCCAGCCGTCGCCCGGCGGCACGACGTCGAGATGGCCGGCAAAGCCGAAGTGCGGCCCACCCTCGCCGCGGATCGCGACCATGTTCTCGGTCGGCCCGTCCGGTGCCTCGCCCATGACCCAGCGGTGCACCGTGAAGCCGAGCTCGGTCAGCGCCTTGTCCATCAAATCGAACACGGGGCCGCTGGCCGGGGTGACGCTGGGGCAGCGGATCAGCTCCGCGGCAAAAGACACGGGATCGATTGAGGTGCTCATCGCCATGACCTAGCAAGCCGGCGACCGCTGGCAAGCGGCAGGCGAAAGGGTTGAGACGTGAGCCTTAGTGTATTATGACAGTGCATCGCACGATAGACACGCTTCGTCGATTTAAAGCTTGCATGGGCGCTACAAATGTAGCACGCTACAAATGTAGCACATTGATGTGCGCGTAACTGGGGAGTGGCTGGTGGCCGCGAATTCGATCCGACTGTCATTGCTCGCCGGCGCTGCCCTGATTGTCGCAAATCCGGCGTTTGCCAAGAGCCAGGCGCCCGCTGCGCCTTTGCCGGCACCTGCGAAGCGTACCTACACGCCAGCCGACTTCGCCCGCTTCGCGCCCAAGACCGCCTACGACATGCTGACGCAGGTCCCGAGCTTCACGATCCACGGCGTCGACACTTCGGAGCGGGGCCTTGGCCAGGCATCGGAGAACGTGCTCATCAACGGCCAGCGGATCGCCAACAAGTCCGGCGGGGCGATCGACCAGCTTCAGCGGACGGCGGCGTCGAGCGTCGACCGGATCGAGATCGTCGATGCCGCCAGCCTCGGCATCGCCGGCCTTGCCGGGCAGGTCGCCAACGTCATCCTCAAGGCAACCGCCGCAGGTTCGGGCGCGTTCGAATGGGATCCAGGGTTCCGCGCGCATTTCACGGAGCCGGAAGTCATGAAAGGCTCGCTCAGTTACTCCGACCGGGCCGGCCCCGTGGACTACACCTTGTCGATCAATCCGGGCACGGGCAGGGGCGGGCTCGGCGGGCCGGTCGTCATCTCCGATGCGAACCACAACGTCACCGAGCGCCGCCACGAAATCTATCACAGCGAATATCAGGAGGTCGCGTTCAAGGGGAAATTCGGGCTCGATGGTCCGGGCTCTTCGGTGGGCAATCTCAACCTCGGGTACACGCCTTACTGGAGCCCGGTATTCCAGGCTGACACTCGATTGCTGACGACGGGTGAGCGCCGGAGCAGGGTCAATCGCCAGAACAAGGACGGCTATACCGCGGACGTCAGCGGCGATTATGAGTTCGCTTTGGGGCCCGGCCGGCTGAAAGCGATCGGCGTTTGGCATCATGAGCATGCGCCGCTGGTCGTAACCGACGTCCTGACCTTCGACAGCACCGCCGCCGATCCTTCGGGCAAGCGCTTCAGTCGCGATGCGCAATATGCCGAGGCGATCGCGCGCGGCGAATATCACTGGAAAACCGGGAAGAACGACTGGCAGGTGTCGTTCGAGCGTGCGTTCAACTCACTCGACCAAGTCGGGGGCCTGTTCCAGCTCAACCCGCAGCGACAGTTCGTCGCCATCCCGTTCCCGGAAGGCACGGGCAAGGTCACTGAAGTGCGTTATGAGGGCATCGCCACGTTGAGCCGGCCGCTGACTTCGAATCTCGATCTGCAGGTGGCGGCAGGCGCAGAGACGTCGGCGCTCGATCGGGTCGATGACGACGAGCCGGCGCGGAAATTCTTCCGGCCGAAAGGCAGTGTGACCCTCGCATGGCGTCCCTCGAAAAGCTGGGATTTCAGCCTCAAGCTGCGCCGCAGAGTCGGTCAAATCGACTTCCTCGACTTTCTCTCGCAGCCCGTGCTCAGTCAGGATCGTGAGAATGCCGGCAATCCTGAGCTCGTGCCGCCACAGAGCTGGGAGGCCGAAACGGAGATTTCCCATGATCTCGGCCGCTGGGGCAAGACGCGGCTCAACCTTCATTATTATTCGGTCCAGGACATTATCGACGTGATCCCGATCGGAATCGACGGTCAGGGGATCGGCAATCTGCCCCACGCGATCAAATATGGAGCGGAAAGCACGAGCACCCTTTTGCTCGATCCTCTTGGTTGGCACGGCGCCAAGCTCGATCTCAACGCCGGCTTCGAAGCGTCATCGGTCAAGGACCCGCTCACCGGACAGAAGCGTCCGATCAGCGGCAATTTCGATCGTTGGGGCAGCGCCCAGCTGCGCCACGACATCCCCGGCACGTCCTTGGCCTGGGGCGCCGGGGTCCAATACCAGCATTATGCCAAGAACTATTATCTTACCGAGGTCATCAGGACTCTCGACATTCCCGTCGCCTACAGCCTGTTCGTCGAAGACAAGAATTTCATGGGACTGACCGTCAGGGCCAGCGTGTTCAACATTTTCGATGGTCGCCACACCGTCGACCGAGTGGTCTATTCAGGTTTCCGCGACCGCTCCCCCGTGCTGTTTTTCGAGAAGCATGACGACCTCGTCGGCCCGCTGTTCGATCTCTCGATCAAGGGCACTTTCTAGCAGGGCTGGTCCTTTGCTAACGCGCGTGCCGACAAAGGGGTGCAGCAATGCCGAAGATCGACGTCCAAGCCATCGAGCAGGTCAATCGCACCGGCTACCCGCCGCCGTTCAACGAAGAGGTTCGTGGCCGCTGGTATCGCCGGCTCGCTCCTGCAACGGGCCTTACCGACTTCGGCGTCAGCCATGTCGTGCTGAAGCCCGGCGCATGGTCATCGCAGCGTCACTGGCACGACGGCGAGGACGAATTCCTCGTCATGCTGGAAGGCGAGGCCGTGCTGGTGGAGGACGACGGCCACACCGTCCTTCGTCCGGGGGACTGTGCCGCCTGGCCCAAGGGCAGCACCAACGGCCATCACCTCCGCAACGATAGCGATCGCGATTGCGCGTTCATCGTCGTCGGCGGCGGGACCAACACCGGCGGCGGCTATTCCGATGTGGACATGATCTTCACGCCTGAGGGCACCTACGCCCACAAGGACGGCACGCCGTACGCCGAAACTGCGCGGCCGGCCTAAGTCGTCTTGTCCGCCTCATATTGCTCGATGACCCAGGGCTCGTCCTGCGCCTTGTCGATCCATTCGGCGACGTGCGGATGCGACAGCACGTTCTTCATATAGACGCCGGCGAAGTTCGGCACCGAGACGCCGTAGGTGATCAGGCGCGTCACCACCGGCGCGTACATGATGTCCGCGGCGCACCAGTTGCCGAACAAAAAGTCGCCCATCCCGCCGAACCGTGCGCGCGCCTGCGCCCATAGCTGCAGGATGCGGTCGATTTCGTCGCGCACCGGTTCGCTGAGCTGCTTCGGAGGAAAGCTCTTGCGGACGTTCATCGGCAGCTCGCGGCGCAGGTTTGAAAACCCTGAATGCATCTCGGCCGCCATCGAGCGCGCCATCCCGCGCCCGCCTTCGTCCTCCGGCCAATAGAGAGCCGGCCCGTACCTGTCGGCAAGGAATTCAATGATCGCCAGGCTGTCCCAGACGACGATCTCGCCATCCCACAGGATCGGCACCTTCCCAAGTGAGGGCGCGAATTCGTCGCCTTCGCGGCGCTTGTCCCAGTCGGCGTCGAACATCGGCACGACCAGTTCCTCGAACTCCTCGCCGGTCTGCTTGCAGGCAAGCCAACCGCGCATCGACCAACTCGAATAAGCGCGATTGCCGATGATCAGCTTGAACACGTGGGCTCCCTTTAGGACGTGGCGGCTTCGAGGATCGCAGTGCGCAATTCGGCGATGCCGCTACCGGTTTCGCTCGATGTCGTGAAGATGTGCGGGTGTGCGGCGGGGTGCTTGCGCGCTTCGGCCTGGGTCCGCTCGAGTGTCGCCGCGAGCTCCGTCGGCTTCACCTTGTCGCCCTTGGTCAGCACCAGCTGATAATTGACCGCGGCGTTGTCGAGCATCTCCATCATGTCGCGGTCGGGCGGCTTGAGGCCGTGCCGCGAATCGACCAGCACCAGCGACCGCTTCAACACTGATCGCCCGCGCAGATAATCGTTCACCAGGTGCTTCCAGCGCTTGACCAAATCCTTGGGCGCTTCGGCAAAGCCGTATCCCGGCATGTCGACCAGCCGGATCTGGAGCGGCTGCCCGACATCGAAGAAATTGAGTTCCTGCGTCCGCCCCGGCGTGTTCGACGTCCGCGCCAGCCCTTTGCGGTTGGTGAGCGCGTTCAGCAGCGAGCTCTTGCCGACGTTCGACCGCCCGGCGAACGCGATTTCCGGCACTTGCGGATCGGGCAGGAACTGCAACCCCGGCGCCGACTTCAGGAACTCGATCGGCCCGGAGAAGAGCTTGCGGGCACGCTCGGCAATGTCCTCGTCGCCAGCCCCGCTCATGTGTGTACCGGATGCGTGTCCGACAGGTGCAGGCCGAATTTGCGGTACAGCCACCATTGCTGCGCCATCGTCAGCAGGTTGTTGGTGATCCAGTAGAGCTGCAGGCCGGCTGCGAACGGCGCCATTACGAATACCAGGAACCAGGGCATGATCGCGAATATCTGCGCTTGTGCCGGGTCCATCGGCTGCGGGTTCAATTTCATCGACATCCACTGCGTCGCTCCGACCAGGATCGGCAGCACGCCGATCGCCAGCATGGCCGGCGGGGTGAAGTGCAGCAGACCGAACAGGTTGATCGGCGTCAGCGGGTCGGCGGCGGACAAATCCTTGATCCACAAGGCAAACGGCTGGTGGCGCATTTCGACGCTGACCAGCAGCACCTTGTACAGCGCGTAGAACACGGGGATCTGGAGCACGATGGGCAGGCAACCTGCAGCAGGGTTGATCTTCTCCGCCTGGTAGAGCTTCAATATTTCCTGCTGCTGGCGCTGCTTGTCGTCCTTGAAGCGTTCCTGGATCGCCTTCAGCTTCGGCTGCACCTTGCGCATCGCGGCCATCGAGGCGAACTGCTTCTGCGCTATCGGGAACATCACCGCGCGCACGATCAGGGTGAGGCAGATGATCGCCACGCCGAAATTCCCGACCGTATGGAACAGGAACATCAGCAGGTCGAAGATCGGCCTCATGAAGAATTCGAACCAGCCCCAGTCGATCGACTTCGAGAGCTTGGGGATGCCGGCGTCCTCATAACGGTCGAGCCACGCCTTCTCCTTGGCTCCAGCGAAGAGGCGCGTCTGCGAGCTTACCGTCTGCCCCGGCGGGACAATCGTCGGCGCGAGAGCGTAGTCGGCCTGATAGCCGCCGCTCGGGCTGCGCCGGAACTCGCCGCTCATCGCACCCTGCGGCACCAGCGCGGTCAGCCAATATTTGTCGGTGAAGCCAAGCCAGCCGCTGGTGTTGCCGAACGTCTCGGTCTTGCCCTGGTCGAGGTCCTTCCAGTTGACGTCGTAATTGGCCGTGCCGTCGAACACTCCGATCGGACCGACATGGTTTTGCCAGGTTGAATGGTCGGCGGATTGGGCGCTGCGGCTGACGAGGCCGATCGGACGCACGGACAGCGGCTGTCCCGACGCATTGGTCACGCTCTGCCGGACCGTGAAAAGATAGCCGTCGTCGACTGCGATCTTGATCTGGTAGCGGGTCCCGTCCGCGGTCTGCGTTGTGAGGGCCACCGGGTGGCCGGGCGTCAGTTGCTGGCTGTCTGCCGTCCACAAAGTGTCGAGGGAAGGGGCCTGGCCATTCTGGGCGGTCCAGCCGAAGGTCGCGATATAGGCGCCCGGCGCGCCAAGCGGCGACAGCAGCCGGACCGGCGGCGAATTCTTGGCGATCGTCTGCTTCTGGTTGAGCAGCAGCAAATCGTCGATCTGCGCGCCTTTAAGGTTGATCGACCCGAGCAACGAGGGCGTTCGGATGCTGACCCGCGGGCTCGAACCGAGCGCCGCCGACACAGTCAGAGTTGCCTTGGTCGTAGCCGGGGCGGATGGCTGCGCATTGGCCTGCGGCACCGGCTGCTGCTTGCCGTTCACGACCTTCGTGCTTGGCGGATTGGCGGCCGGGAAATATTTGTTGGCGGCCCACGTCCAGCCGAGCAGCACCAGCGCGCTCAGCGCTACCGCGAGGATCAAATTCTTGCTGTCGTTCAAAGCCTAAATCCTCACGGTACCGGGTCGTAGCCTTGCCCGCCCCAGGGGTGGCAGCGGCAGATTCGCTTGAGGGCCATCCAGCCCCCGCGGGCGGCGCCATAGCGCTCGATGGCCGTGATCGCATAGGCCGAGCAGCTTGGTTGATAACGGCAACTCGGCGGCAGCACCTGTGAAGGGCCTTTCTGCCACGCCTTGGCAACCAGGATCATGGCCTTGCCGATCATGATCGCCGGAGCTTGTCGAGGGCGCCGGATAGCTCCGCGCGGAGCAGCCCGAAGTCGCGCTCGACCCCCTTGGCCCGCCCAATCAGCACATGGTCGGCGCCGGCAAAACCCTGTTCGGGTACGAGCTCGCGCGCCAGCGCGCGAAAGCGCCGCTTCATGCGGTTGCGGACGACGGCGCCGCCGATCTTCTTGGTAACTGTGAAGCCGACGCGCATCGCTGGGTTCGAATCCTTGCGGTCGCGGACGAGCAGGACGAAACCGGGCATCGACGCGCGCAGGCCGCTGTTCGCGGCGATGAAGTCCGCGCGCTTCTTGATGGAAACTAGGCGCTGAGCTTCTTGCGGCCGCGGGCGCGGCGCGCGTTCAGCACCTTGCGGCCGCCGACCGTCGCCATCCGGTGACGGAAGCCGTGCCGCCGGGCGCGGACGAGATTGCTCGGCTGGAAGGTGCGCTTCATCGCTCATGCCTTTAGGTTCGAAATCAAAGAAAAAGGGCTGCCCATGAGGCAGCCGCTGTCGTGCGCGCCGATAAGGGACGAGGTCCAGGAAGTCAATTCCGGTTCGGCGTGTCGGCCGCCTTGCGGATTGCCTCGCGGCGCTGTGCGCTCGGCCGCCGCAGCGCCCAGTCCATCCACCGCCCCGCCTTGGGCTGCCAGCGCTTGACCCGCACATAGTGCCGCTTGGCCCACATGCTGGTCTTGAGGATCAGCGCAACGCCGGGCGCGATCAGGAAAATGCCGCCAGGTCCCGGCACGGGGGAGATCGCCAGCCCGGCAATGATCAACAGGATGCCGGCGACGAACATCGACCATTCGACCACCGGAGTGTCGAGGAACTTCGTCCATTTTTCCCGCCATCCCATGGCTCGGTCATTTGGGAAGGCCCGGCGGTTCGCGCAAGCCGCTTGCGGGAAAGGTCCACAGCGGTCTAGCTTTGCTCCGCCGAGCCAGGGGGAAGTCTGCGACACGTTGCATTTTTGTTCGTCATCCCCGCGAACGCGGGGACCCAGCACAAAGAACAAGAACTAGGTTCCCGCTTTCGCGGGAATGACGAGGGAAGGCGCTAGTGGCAGCGACCGTCGCCACCGTCGCCTACCTCGGTCTCGAAGCCCGCGCCGTGGAGGTGCAGGTGCAGCTTTCCTCGGGCGTTCCGAAGTTCACCATCGTTGGCCTCGCCGACAAGGCAGTGGCAGAAAGCCGCGAACGCGTCCGTGCCGCTCTCGCTTCCATCGGACTCGCGCTGCCGCCCAAGGTCATCACGGTGAATCTGTCTCCCGCTGACCTGCCGAAGGAGGGCTCGCACTACGACCTGCCCATCGCGCTTGGCCTTCTGGCCGCAATCGGCGCGACCGACGCCGAAGCGCTGTCGCATTATGTTGCCGTCGGTGAGTTGAGCCTCGATGGCCGCATCGCCCCGTCGCCCGGCGTTCTGCTCGCCGCGATCCACGCGTCGTCGTGCGACAAGGGACTGATCTGCCCCGCGGCGCAGGGCAGCGAAGCGAGCTGGGCCGGCCAGCTCGACGTCATTGCGGCGCCGGACCTCCTCGCCTTGCTGGCGCACCTCAAGGGCACCTCGCTGGTTCCCGCGCCCGAGATCGCCGAAGCCGAGCCGCCGCAGGGCGGTCCCGACCTCATCCAGGTGAGGGGCCAGGAGGTCGCCAAGCGAGCGCTCGAGATCGCCGCGGCGGGTGGCCATAATCTCTTGATGAGCGGTCCACCCGGCTCCGGCAAATCGCTTCTCGCTGCCTGTCTGCCGGGGATCCTCCCGCCGCTCCAGCCGAGCGAGGCACTCGAAGTGTCGATGGTTGCCTCGGTCGCCGGCGAGCTTGGCGGCGGCAAAATCCGGCGCCGTCGTCCGTTCCGCGCGCCGCACCACAGCGCCTCGATGCCGGCATTGGTCGGCGGCGGCCTGCGCGTCCGCCCGGGCGAGATCAGCCTCGCTCATTTGGGCGTCCTGTTCCTCGACGAGCTTCCCGAATTTCAACGGCCGGTGCTCGATTCGCTCCGCCAACCGCTCGAGACCGGCAGCGTCAGCGTCGCACGCGCCAATACGCACGTGACCTTCCCGGCCCGGGTCCAGCTGGTTGCGGCGATGAATCCATGCCGCTGCGGGCATCTCGGCGATCCGGCGCTCGCCTGCAGCCGCGCACCGCGCTGCGCCGCCGATTACCAGGCGCGCGTCTCCGGCCCATTGCTCGACCGTATCGACCTGCATGTCGAGGTGCCCGGCGTCTCTGCTGCCGATCTCAGCTTGCCGCCGCCAGCCGAAGCCAGTGCCGATGTCGCTCGCCGGGTCGCGGCAGCGCGGCAAGTCCAGGCTGACCGCTACAATGGCCATGGCCCACGGACCAACGCGGAAGCCGATGGCGAACTTCTCGACAAGGTCGCAACGCCCGATGAGCCTGGCCGCAAGCTTCTCGCCGATGCGGCCGCCGCGATGCGCCTTTCGGCGCGCGGCTTCCATCGCGTGATCCGCGTCGCCCGCACCATCGCCGATCTCGCCGGCGCCGAGCAGGTCGGCCGCATCCATATCGCCGAGGCGCTGAGCTACCGCCGCCAGGCGCCGCGCAATTAGTTGCACTCG
>Ga0207674_10006705_pt1 | contig 13522 bp, 9 predicted proteins | sample KBSCornC72_FD_184303 | JGI IMG/M metagenome (GOLD analysis project Ga0207674, IMG submission 184303) | Corn rhizosphere microbial communities from Kellogg Biological Station, Michigan, USA - KBS Corn C7-2 (SPAdes) (version 2) | ecosystem: Host-associated > Plants > Roots > Rhizosphere > Soil ... | reverse complement strand
TGAGCACCCCACTCCCTAAGAGTTCTACTTCTTTGTTTGTGCAAAGAAAGTAGCAAAGAAAGCACAGCCGATTTCGATGCAGTGGCTGTCCTTTAGTCGAATATTTCCTCCGCCGAAATCGGCGTTGTGTAATGAACTCACCCGAACACTTTCGGTGGTATATAATGCAAGGCGGAATAATTTGTTTCAAGCGAATACCCGATGCCGATCGTGGCAACCAAGATGAATTAGGGGCGAGGCTTAGTTGGAAGGTCAAGTACGTGCCAACAGCGTTCTCCAGCGCCTCATTTTTCGCCGACTTTACGAATCGTACGTCGCATAAAACTGAAGGCGAAAAATGCAGCGCCTGCAGTATCTTCAAGTTGTAACCGCAACTAATGCCAAACCATTGCCTAAACATTGGTGAAGAAGCAATTGAGGCGAAGGCAGCTAACTCCAGGACTCTTGTGTCCATTTCGTAAGCAAACTTGTGCGCAAGCAATGGAAAAAAGTGCGGAGCATTACTTTTTTCCTTGAATTTTCTTTTGGTTCTTTTCTTTGTTTTAAGACAAAGAAAAGAACATGCATACGAAATCACGCATCGATATATTGATTGTGCATTAGTCTACCTCTATCTTACCGAGGTGATACCATCCTTGTGCATCTTTTCCTTCAATAGCGAGTTGTACTTTTGGTTTATGGGTCAAAGGATCAACAATTCCTATTTGCACTTCGTAAGATCCTTCAGCAAAATTGCCGGGAATAAAAACTGAGTTGTCATAAATATTATCGCCCGGAAGCCACTCGCGGATATCGGCATCGGTTAAAAAAGTTATGCTGTCTTTATCGTTCTTAAGTCGAATAGCAAGCGAAAATAGTTTGTAGCACGGCGCCACACCTTTGTTTTCCCACCATGTTTCAAATTGCAATTTGCTGTTTCTTTTCGCAACCTGCGGGCAGGAAAATTTTCGGAGTACAAAACGATATCCCATTTTTTTTAACCAGTCGTTGACAAGAGGTTCCCATTCCGGTGGAACAGGTGATGACTTCGCGTTGAAAGAAGAGATATGCCATTTGAGCGTTTGGTCAAAAATATATTTTACCTCGTCTTTTTTATATCCCTGGTTATTTTTCCACTCATAAAAAGTGCCGCAGATCTCGAGGCTTACCGGGGCTTTTCTCCAGTTGTCTTTTACGCCAAACCGGATGATGGATTCGGGATAATAATCATACATATGTGTCCAGCCATTTTGGTCTTTTGCCCAAAAGCCCAAGTCACCAATACAATCAACCCTCCAACCAATATTACCTTGTGTATTTGCATATTTATTAGTTTTCTCATCCGTTAATAGCGCTATCAAAGGAGTTTTTTTGAAATTATCTGTGTATGCCTTTACCAGTGCTTCTCTTGATTTTTCTGTAAGCAATGCTGAACCACCTCCTTCACCCCATGCACCGACGATGGAAAGATCAACAGCTTCAAGTACGTGATGCCCGTCATATCGCTTTCCCATTTCTTTTATGAATTCTCCAAAATACTCGGCATACCGCGGATCCTCGGCATCTACAACCCACCTGTTTACAGGATTATTATATTTCCATTCCTTATTTTTTCCAACCATTGCCCTATACCACACCGGGACATCATTATAATCGGGTCCATCATTCTTATTGGCCCTTGCTTTACTGGTATCATTCGGTACACTCCCGTAAGGAGCGACCCTCAACATCAGGGTTTGTCCTCTCTGCTCGGCTGTAGCCAGCGCCTGGTCAATAAGATCCCAGCGATATTTTCCTTTTTCCGGTTCGAGATATTTCCAATAGACCCGCCAGTATGCAATAGAAGCCTGAGGATATCCCTCATTAGCAAGATCGCCTTTGAACGTTTGGTATACAATCGGGCGACCCTCTGTCCAACCTGATTTATTCTTTAATGTAGTTAGCGTATCTCCATTGAACCGCTGGAAAGTGGTAAAGCCGATTCCAGGGTTGACCAATACATCGTCAATTTCTGTGGGTCGAATTACTAAAGTGGCCGGGCTGATCTGGGAAAAAACAGGTCTTAAAAATGATACAAGGATAGTTGCAACAGTACAAAATCGCTTAACCATAATTTTAAACTTGGTAACTACGGGAAAAGAAAATTTGAGTTTATTTTCCATTTGCTTTTTATTCATCAAAAATGAATTTCAAAATTGTGAAAAATTCATCGTTTTTTTATCAAATCAAAACCCGGGCTCGTCTATACAATTATGCGATAAACAACGACGACTATGAGATCTAATATCAAATTGCAAAAAAGATACTGTTGGTTTTTATGGAGTATACCGATCTTATTGCTGTATGCCTGCAATACGCGTTCAAATGATAATAATAAATATTATTCTGATGAAGATTTTTATAAAATAAAAAAAATAGATGTGCATGCACATGCGCTTGTACCACGTCCAGATTTTGTAGAGCAGGCAAAACATGACAATTTTATCCTCATCAGCGTGAACGTTGAAGTTCCTGACTATCCGCCTGTCGATAGTCAGCGACATTACGTTTTGCAATTGCACCGGGATTTTCCAGACAACATTTACCTCGTGACCACCTTTGAGACAGCGAAGATCAATGAATCGGGATGGAGTGAGGAGCAACTTTCTCAGTTGAAAAAAACTTTTGACAGCGGCGCTCTTGGTATCAAGGTCTGGAAAAATATCGGGATGAGTATTAAGAATAGAGATGGCAAATTTATTATGATAGATGATCCTGTATTTGACCCAATATTTAATTACCTGGAAAAAAATGGGATACCTGTCATGGGTCATTTGGGAGAACCGAAAAATTGCTGGTTGCCGCTCGATTCAATGATCACCAACAATGACCGAAATTACTTTAAGTCACATCCGGAATATTACATGTTCCTTCACCCAGATTATCCTTCTTACGAAGCTCAAATAGATGCACGCGATCATTTGCTCGAAAAACATCCTGATCTCAAATTTTTAGGAGCTCATCTCGCCAGCCTGGAATGGAGTGTGGATGAAATCGCAAAACGACTGGATAAATTCCCAAACATGTCAATAGAACCAGCGGCGCGAATGGGGCAAGTGCAATACCAGTCCATTGAAAACTGGCAAAAAGTGCACGATTTTTTTATTAAATACCAGGACAGAATAATGTACGGAACTGACTTGTCGCAAGAAGTCCCTGACAATGCGGATAGCGTCAAAAAGAATGCACATGAGCTTTGGCTAAAAGACTGGCAATATTTTACTACCGGTGATAGTTTGCAATCACCTTACGTTAATCAGAAGTTCAAAGGCTTGCATCTGCCGCGAACCGTGGTAGACAAAATTTATTATACGAATGCTGAAAAATGGTATTTTAAGAAAAGAAAGTAAGGGTACGTTCATGATCCCTCAGAAACGAATATTCTCAAATGGCGCTTTCCATAATGTAAAAAGCTCTGCTCCCCTTCCATCCCCATCCTAATTTTTTTATACTCCCGTTTCTGTTTTAGCAAAAATGGCGACTAATTGCTTCACGAGTCTTTGTTGAACTTTTAACCTTGAAAAAATACAACTTATGAGCAAAGGATTTTTTTACAAATGGTCGGATAAACAAACCGTTAGTAAAGCCGACCAGGTAATTGGGCGGCTGGCGCTTCCTTCCGGTAATTACATTATCATTGGTGAGGCATCTGTAGCTGCAACGAAGTTAAACTGTACCATGGACTTTAATCAATCCTTAGAGTGCAGATTGCAAGCGGGGACAGTTGAGGACAAGGTCATGTTGAATCTATGGAGCGACGGGTTCCGGGGAAATTGGGGTGTCATCGCTTTAAACATTGGAGTAAAATTCGACGGGGGAATAGCAGAACTGAAGTGCACTCCAGGAAATCCCGGCTGTATTTTGGTATTTGATGTTGCCTTGAGCGCCATCCAGGTTGACGAACTTCAGATAAGTGACGAAGACCCATCAACCCATCACAAACCTCATTGGTACACCAAAATCCAGGAGAGTTCCATTATGCGTTTTAAGGCCGTAGCGAGTGGCCTTTTTAGTTCTCAAAGGAGTCTTCTGCCAGGGCACTAATTATGGGAACTTCTAAAATGCATGTCGATATTTCACCTCCTTTTTGCCGGAATCTTTTGTAGGCATACGCGACTCATGAGAAGCGGTCCATTGTTCGTTTACCTGTTTTAACTTAAAAGCCCCTGCAATTCCTTACTTATGATTTTACGATAACCCGCATATTTTCAAAAGCCCCCTTCAACGAATACGCGCCCCTTCCCCTGCACGATAAGGTCCCTTTGTAGTAATTCGGCCTTTTTGTTCAGGGGTATCAATCAATATATACAACTATTTCTAAAAAGTTACCATGGTTCGCCAGCGCTGCTTTACTTGTTGCCCGCTATTTCCATTGATATCTATCAATGGTTTTTCTTGTCATTTATCATCGTTTTATACCTTCCATTGTTGCACCTTCATGGTTGCAACCGGTGATCCTGTGGAACATCGCTACAAATATGTGGCGAGTTCATGATCACGCTAAGTAAATTCAACTCGAAATAATTTCGTGGTGACTTTACTATTGCAATAAATAAAGGCAAAGAACATACTTTATACATAATATGGAAATTGGCATAGATAGTTTCGCAGCCATGTTTAGCGACAATAGCAGTAAGGTGATAACCGACGCAGATGCAATGTCACAATTGCTTGGCAGGATAATATATGCCGACAAGATGGGTCTTGATGTATTTGGGATTGGCGAGCACCACCGCAAGGGTTTTCTTGATTCTGCTCCAGCCCTGATTTTGGCTGCGGCCGCTGCCCGTACAAAACGTATCCGGCTTACAAGTGCCGTTATGGTGCTGAGTGCAGCCGATCCGGTAAGAGTGTTTCAAAGTTTTGCAACACTTGATCTGATCTCGCGTGGACGAGCTGAAATGGTGGTTGGCCGTGGCTCTTCTATCGAAGCTTTCCCGCTGTTTGGTTATAACCTGCAGGATTATGATGATCTGTTTGCCGAAAAGCTTGACCTCTTGCTTAAAATTCGTGAGAACGAGTTTATAACCTGGTCTGGCAAATTTCGCCCTGCCATTAAGAACTTGCCTATATATCCACGACCGTTACAGGATCCGATACCGATCTGGTTGGGCGTCGGTGGCACACCAGAATCGTTTATTCGTGCCGGTGCACTCGGACTACCACTCATGGTTGCTATCATCGGCGGTGAAACACATCGCTTTCGGCCTTTGGTAGATCTTTACCGCGAGGCTGGAAAAAGAGCAGGGCATCGTCCTGAACAATTGAAAGTGGGTATGCACTCGTTGGGCTATGTGGCAAACACTACTCAGCAAGCATTAGATGAATTTTATCCTGGTTATGCCGAGGCTATGACAAAGGTTGGCAAAGAACGTGGCTGGCCACCCATGACAAGAAGCAGGTTCGAGGCACAGATAGGACCAGAAGGCGCGTTGCTTGTGGGCAGCGCTGAAGAAGTAGCGGCAAAAATTTTGCACCATTCAGATGCACTCGGGGGTATTAGCAGGCTTACTTTCCAAATGGATACTGCCGAGGTGCCGCATGAAAAATTAATGCAGGCTATTGAGTTGATTGGTACGCAAATCAAGCCGTTGGTGCAGGACAAGCAATAATAAAAATTAAAAAAATATGATCTCACGAGAGTGAATAAAAGGTGGCTGGTCAAACCCAGTCATCTAATATTTGCTTTGTACTAACCCATGCCTTCACAAATTTTCTACTTCTTTGTTATGTTGCTCGTATTTCCGGTGATCCGGGCTTTCCCGTTCACCCCTGATACAAGCGTACAATGCAATTTGGCGGCATATTCTGGCATTGCTTACCTTTAAATTACAAGTTAAAATTGATGAAATACGACGGACAAAAGCTAAAAGTGAATAATGAATTGCATCGCCTCGAACTAGAAGTCGAGGGAACCATTGCGTTTATAGAATACGAGCTCGATCGTGATACTTTGATTCTTATTCATACTGAAGTGCCCGCTGCCCTCGAAGGAAAAGGTGCTGGCAGCGCTATCGTGCAAAAGGCATTGCAATATGCTAAAGACAATAACTACAAAATAGTTCCTATCTGCCCCTTTGTGCAATCTTACCTGAAGAGACACAAAGAATGGCGCGATATCATTGTGCCAACTGCTCAAAAACTTTTTAATGGAGATTAGATAGCCATATGCTTGACATTGTAATTGAAGCCCGCGATGCCGCCATCAGCAAGACAGTAAAAGTGAAACGGATCCTTCCGTTTCGCTCGCGCAGAATGGTGGGTCCTTTTATTTTTATGGATCACGCAGGTCCTATTGCGGAGATTCCGTCGAATCCTTCAACGCTTGATGTATTACCACATCCGCACATCGGGCTTTCCACTGTGAGTTACGTTTTTGCCGGACGGGTCACACACCGTGATAGTTTGGGCGTTGAGCAGGTTATTCGTCCGGGTGAAGTAAACTGGATGACCGCAGGCAGTGGCATTGCGCATTCTGAAAGATTTGAAGATCCTTCAGCTTTAGCGGGTGGACTTGAAATGATACAAACATGGGTAGCACTTCCCGAAAAAGATGAAGAAGCGGCTCCGGCATTTAATAATTACAAACCGGAAGAACTTCCGGTATTTACAGAGAAAGGAGTGTGGATGCGATTGATCGCAGGCGACGCGTACGGCCTGCGCAATGATGTGAAAGTGAGGTCACCTCTGTTTTACCTGCATGTTAGTTTACAACAAGGAGCAACATTCGGACTTCCGAAAGAACATTCGGAGCGGGGCTTTTATATTGTAAAGGGAAGTGTTGAAGTATCGGGCAATGTTTATCACGCAGGTCAAATGCTTGTTTTTACAACAGGCGCAGACCCATTGATCCTCGCTAAAGATAACACCACACTCATGCTTTTGGGAGGTGAACCTTTGGGCGAACGTTTTATCTGGTGGAATTTTGTTTCGAGTCGCCAGGAGCGTATTGAACAGGCGAAAGAAGATTGGAAACAAGGCAGAATCGTACTACCTCCGAATGACAATAAAGAATTTATTCCGCTGCCTGATGATAAATCGAAACCTGCAGGCAGTGCGCCAAAACCGGAACCGCTTTCGTGAGATACAATTATCTCATGAGAGGCGATAATCGTATGTGCCATTTCTGTAGAGTCCAAATTCTATTTGTTGTAAGGTCCATGACCCTGACAATGGCGCACCAGCTTTATAGTCGGACTATATGAAAAGTAGAAGGTTTGCGAGATGCCATAACATAGTTTTGATCATAAGATTAATTAAGAAAATCCCGTGGAATTGCATGAAGCGATTTTATTTTTATCTCTTTATAAAATACTTCAGCACCTTCTGATTGAATCTGCAATTTTCCTTTTCTAAGCGGCAACTCTTTCCCATTATCTTCTTGTCGCGAATGATACAATACCATCATAACCCTTCCATTGATAACATGCACACTTGTATCGCCGTGACAATACAGATCCAATGTATTCCATTGTCCCGAAGGATTTTCACCATCACCACGTTTTATACAATGTCTTCCTGTTTTGCTTGACGCACTGAATGTGTGCATCTGCTGAGAGGGGTCGTATACATATTCACTGTCCGATTTTTTTACGGCGGGCACATCTTCCATGCCGCCTGCAACTCCCCAGTAGTCTCCGCAGTTACCTTCTTCAATTTGAAATTCCTGTGAACGCATCCATGCCCCGTAATCAGCACCGTGCGGGCCAACGGCAAAATAAAGCAGGCCGCTGTCTCTTTTCTTACCCTTCTTTTGCCCCCACGTTAATGCACCCCATTTGAACATGAGTTGCAAATGAAAATCCGAATATTCTTTTTTTGTAGAAATACCACCCCAGTTTTCTCCCGAAATACGGATCACTTTTTTTTCGTTGTCATCAACTATTGTAAAAACATGTTTGGGATCATTGTTTAAACCCACAGGTACATCGCTTAATTTTCTTCCTGCGTCATCCAATGGCGGTCCAATGTAAGTATCCCAGCCATCCAGGTCCTTGCCATTAAACAAAGCCTGCCAGTCATCTTTATGAGATTGTTTTGTAAAGCTGGTCGCGAAGAGAGCAGTTATTGCCACCACCGCGGCATATTTACCGGAGTTCATATTTGTACTTTTATAAGTTAATTTATACAATTTCGACTTAGGGGGGCTGGTCCTTTAACTCTTGAAATATTTAATCAGCGATTCATACATTGTTGAAAAGGCTTCAACAAATATAAATTTTTTTGTTGCCGCTGGTCCAAATAAGATGAAGGTGAAGGAAACATAGGACGGACAACATCATTGTATTTCAACGAACATCTCGTGATGTAATCAGTTGCCAGTGTGTTAAATTTTATGCCTAACCTGAGGCCGCTCATTGGCTTGCTGGTACGGGTTGCCCATCAAATAAACCGTCAAAGGATCAGAGATCCCTTTCACAAAAATCGATTGAGATGTGAGCGCGGGGGGATCAATCAGTAAGTTATAAATGTCGGAGGACACAATAAATTCGTTATTCAGTTCTTTCGTTGCGTTTTGTAATCTCGAAGCGACGTTTACCGGGTAACCCATCACCACCGAGTGATCTTGCGTTCCCACTCTTACAGTACCACTAACAACTTTTCCCGTATGAATGCCTATTCCAGCTTTTATCCTTTCTTCAAAATGAGGAATGAAATATGTTTCGTTTAATATTTGTAGATCTTCTAACATTGAGTAAGCAGCCTGGACCGCTGCTTGTGCACTTTCCTGCTTTCCGGTTTCATACCCGAAGACTGCATACAACCCGTCACCGGTGGTTTCAACGATTTTTCCTTTATTGCTTTCAATCCTTGATTGAAAAGAGGAGAAAAGTTTTCTGATAATGTGTATCACGTCAAATGCAGGATGACTCTCTACGATGTGCGTAAAGTTCCTGATGTCCAAAAACATTAAAGCCAAATCTCTCTCTTCACCAAGTTGCTGAGTCGAATCACCCGCAGCACTTCCAACATATAATCCAATATCTGTCTCGTCCTGGATAATTCTCCTGAGCTTAACAGGGCCTGCTGTTACCCGAGTTTGACAAGCTAATCTTACATTGCGCGGAAAATGCATTAGACTCTTGAGAAAACTTTCCTTTTGGTTAGCCGGTGTCAGGCGGTCAATACCCTCGACAACCAAAACCCTGCATGTTGAACATTTAGCATTTCCACCACACGCATGATAGTGCGGAATACCCGCCAATAGACTCGCATCAAGGATTGACTGTTCTTTGGTAATCGCAATCACCCTCTCCCCGATAAATTCAATCAAATTTTCCCCGTTCTCCTTCATGCTTGTTGTGAGAATTATGCCACAGCTAACGCAGCTTGTTTCACCAATTGTATTTCGCTATTGATCTTCACCTCTCCGGTAAGCATCAAATTACCTGTTTCCAACACCGCATTGAAATTGATGCCCCAGTCAGTGCGATTGATCTTACCCGAAATTACAAAACCTGCTCTTTCGCCACCCAGGGTCTCTTGTTACGCCGATCAGCCTCTAAATAAATGTTATGAAAGCATTTATCGGCACACCAGATGTATTGCAATAAATTGAAGTAAACGAGCATGTGTTGAAACAGATAGTAATGAAGGATGAAAGTCATCGGGCTTAATCATGCTGATAGGATGCGGAGGAGCGGCCTTTACGGTTGTTTTTGACACTTATCAAATGAATTCAGTGTGTGAAACAATTACATTTACAACAATTAAGATTCCAAGAGGACCGACCTCGATGCAAGCGTCAGATAATCCTGGCGCTTTCTTTCTGCTCATTATTTACGAAACCTTGCAACAGATTTGTCAGGGCCGGTGTAAACCTGGATGGTGACCTTTCAAAAATTAAAATTGAAACTCCTGATCGGCTTTCGTTTCTTCTAAAGAGTTAAAAAATTGTATAAAAAACATCGCCGAATTAAAATATTTTATTTCCTGAATCGTGTCCTTACAAAGAAGATAAACTTCAAATATCATTTATGGTCATTTTCCTCTGCACCGTTGTTCTTTTGGTCTTGAGCATTGGAATTTTTGTGAGGCTACCGCAATTTGGCAAATTGTCTTCCGGCGAAAGGCTGGAGCGCATAAAGAAATCTCCTCATTATAAAGAAGGGCAATTTCAGAATATGCATTTTACGCCGAATCTTGTGGAAGGAGTCAGCATAGCCACGGTAATGAAACAGTTCCTTTTCGGGAAAAACAAAAACAGGACGCCACCCGGCGTTGTGCCCGCAAGGAAAACTGACCTGTTAAACCTAGTTCCTTCTAAGAATTGCCTGGTTTGGTTTGGACATTCATCTTATTTCATCCAGATTGACGGAAAGAAGATATTAGTTGACCCAGTTTTTAGTGGTAATGCTTCTCCTCTTCCATCGACGACAAAAAGTTTCCCTGGAAGCGATGTCTATACAGCAGATGATGTTCCTGAGATAGATTATTTGTTTATAACACACGACCATTGGGATCATTTGGATTATAAAACCGTGGTCAAGCTTAGACCAAAGGTCAAGCAAGTAATCACAAGTCTTGGCACAGGGGCACATTTAGAACGTTGGAATTATGACAAAAAAAAGATCGTTGAGAAAGATTGGAACCAGGAGGTAATGCTAGATAATCGCTTCTTGATAAACACTACTTCAGCCAGACATTTTTCGGGACGAACATTTAAAAGAAACCGAAATCTTTGGCTGTCGTTTATTCTGCAAACTCCATCTTTCAAACTGTTTTTGGGAGGAGATAGTGGTTACGACACACATTTCGCCGAAATAGGCAATAAATACGGCCCCTTTGATCTTGCGATTTTAGAATGTGGCCAATATAGCCCTTATTGGAAGTATATACATATGATGCCGGAAGAGACAGTGCAGGCAGGTATCGATTTAAAAGCAAACAAAATATTACCTGTTCATTGGGCAAAATTTTCTTTATCATTGAATGACTGGGATGATTCCATCAAAAGGGTTACTGCTGAAGCATCGAAAAAGAATATGCCCTTAGTTCACCCAATGATTGGAGAAGAGGTGGATTTAAATGGCCCAATGAAATTTTCAAGATGGTGGGAGAACATCAATTGAGACAAAGTCGTAATCGTTCGGCAGGAATTTCAAAATCAATCAACGATCGATGACATTTCTCTTTTTATCGAAAGTAATGACCCAGCGAGACTACGGGCACAGTTGCCTCTCATCAAATAAATCTCTTTAATACGAAAAAAGATCATTACTCTTACGAGCAGATAAACAGCCATGAGGAATCTTTTACTATTCTCCCTATTAATAACATTTTTATTTGCCTTCCCGCCTTATTTATTTTCCCAAACAAAAAAGAAAATATCAGGAACGGTTTCAGACAGCAGCAAACCCCTGCCGCTTGTAACAGTTCGCTTGCTTAAGACTAGTAGCACGATGCCGTTGCAAACTACCCTGTCGAAAGATAATGGAAGTTTTGAATTAAATAAACCAGATACCGGGCAGTATATCCTTTCATTTACACATACCGGTTTTGAGGAAAAAAAAATTAGTATTTCAGTCGATTCTCAGCCTGGTAACATGCAGGTCAAATCAGTTCAACTATCGAGACTGACTGGGGTTTTGAAAGAAGTTGTGGTAACGTCGCAACGACCGATGATCGAGCAGTCGGATGATAAAATTGTTTTTAATGTGAGTGATGATCCAACAGCCAAATCAGAAACAGCTATCGAGATTTTGCGAAGGACACCATTTGTCACCGTAGACGGAGACGATAATATCAAGGTAAATGGAAAATCAAATTTCAAAGTTTTACTAAATGGCAGGGAGACTTCCATGTTCGCCAGAAATATTAAAGAGGCTTTACGTGGTTTTCCTGGTGCATTGATCTCAAAAATAGAAGTGATAACCAGTCCGTCGGCCAAATATGATGCTGAAGGAGTCGGAGGTATTATAAACATCATCACAAAGAAACGCGTGGCAGGGTACAATGGCACACTCTCTTCGTTTAACCGTACAAGTGATAAGCTTAGCAATTATGCTATCAACGGGAATGCGAAATTGGGCAAATTCGGGCTTAGTGTTTTCCTGAATGCGGGCTATTCAGACCCGGTGGCCCAATACAACGTTAACACTACGATACCGACAGTACCTACTGCTTATTCGCAAAGAACACTGGAAGGAAATCAATACACGAGTTCGAACTGGAGTTTTGGAAATGCAGAATTGAGCTGGGAGCTGGATACTCTTAATACCATCAGTTTGTATACTAATATTGACAGCTGGTCAAATAAAACGGTATCCGATCAAACGATCACTACCGATTTTGTTTCGGATCCATCAACAATTAGTCTTTATCATTTGGACAATAAGAGCAATAACCCAGGCATAAATGTGGGAAGTGATTACATAAAACACTTCAAAAAAAATAAGGAACGAGAATTCAGCCTGCGATTCCTCGGCGAATTTGGTAAGAACGATTCGAAGCTGAACAGCTACCAGGACAACCCGGGCACAGACAGGTATTTAATAAATGATAGTTATGCGAAGAACGATCAATACACGATCCAGGCAGACAACAGTATCCCCTTAAAAAAGAAAGGCAAGATCGAAGGGGGAGTAAAGGCTATTTTGCGCCGTGCAAATTCCAACTTTCAAAGTCTCGAGAAATATGATGAAGGTTCCGATTATAAAGTCGACCCGACCAACACTGACTATTTCAAATACATGCAGAATGTGCTAAGTTTCTACAGCATGTATAGCCTCAGGTTAAAGAAATCAAGTTTCAGGATCGGTGTCCGTGTAGAATATACTGATGTAAATGGAGATTTTACTTCAGCTAACACAAAAGTCAAGCAGGACTATGCCAATTTCCTTCCAAACATTCAATTCACCAACCGCATCAGCCCGATAACAACGCTTGTATTTGGATATACAAAAAGATTGCAGCGGCCTTATATCTGGGACCTAAATCCGTTTGTCAATAATAATGACTCCCTGAATATCTCGTACGGTAACCCGAATCTTGGTCCGCAAACCATACATGCTCTTTCGGGCCAGGTACGATTTGCAAAAGGAAATACTTTTGCAGGAATCAATCTTGAAGGAAGTTATAGTAACAACAAAATACTTCAATATTCCTTCTTTGATCCGCAAACAGGGGTCACCAGCACCACGAGCCTCAATATTGGCGAAGAATTTCAATCCAGCCTAAACCTTGATTTTAATACAAAGATCACACAGAAATGGTACCTGTATGTGAATGGCTCACTCCGGTATAGCACGGTCACAAATAATACAAACAGGTCTCAGTCTAACAGTGGTTTCGGATGCAATTTCAATCTGTTTACCAGCTATAAGTTCATTGAAAAATTTACTATCAGCAGTTATCTTGGTTTGTGGCAGGATCCTCAAACTATTCAAACTACATACCCTTTTAATACATGGCACAATGTGGCTGCTAATTACAAGATCTTCAAGAATAAAGTCAACATTTCTTTAAGAGCCGTGAACTATTTTGAGAAAACGCACGATTTCAA
>Ga0207674_10006703_pt1 | contig 13524 bp, 13 predicted proteins | sample KBSCornC72_FD_184303 | JGI IMG/M metagenome (GOLD analysis project Ga0207674, IMG submission 184303) | Corn rhizosphere microbial communities from Kellogg Biological Station, Michigan, USA - KBS Corn C7-2 (SPAdes) (version 2) | ecosystem: Host-associated > Plants > Roots > Rhizosphere > Soil ... | reverse complement strand
GCCGCGGCGGTTCGGCCAAGTGGCCACCGCTGGTTCGGCCAAGTGGCCACCGCTCGTTCGGTCAAATGACCGCGGCCTGCTGAGCCAACCAGTCGGTGGATGGGGCAAGTGACCGACGATCGTTTGGCCAAGTGGCCGTCGGTGATCTACCCAATGCCGCGGCGGTTCGGCCAAGTGGCCACCGCTGGTTCGGCCAAGTGGCCACCGCTCGTTCGGTCAAATGACCGCGGCCTGCTGAGCCAACCGGGCCGGTGAAGGGGGGCAAATGACCGACGATCGATTGGCCAAGTGGCCGCGGCCGTTTTGCCGCCGCCACCGTCTCCGTAAGCGCATCCCGTAACGCCGCTCGGTGTTTCGCAGTTGGTGCGAAGGCGTGTCCCACGTGCGACATGGGCACCGGCATGCTGTCGCCGTGGCTGCGACGCTCTACAAAGCAAACGGGGTGCCGACGAAGCAGCAGGTGTGCGCCATCTGCGTCGACCGGACGCGGGGCAAGACGGGCCGGCTGGATCTGGGGCGTGGTGTCACCGTCTGGCTGTGTGCCGACCACGGCAGCTACGAGTTTAGGACCAGGCGGAGCGGCCGCGACTTCGTTCTCACGCTTGGGCGGCTGTGGTCAGCGCACGGCTGCCTGACAAAGCAGCGATCGCGTGCTCTCGACGATCACCTGGCGGCAAACCGCAGTGCTCCGCCGCCACCCCGACGCCGGCCGGGCTCCTATGCCTGGCCGGCTCTTCGCCGCGAGGCCGAAGAGCTCTTCCGTCAGGGAGCGAATCCTGCCGCTGTGATCAACCAGCTGAGACGTCGGCACGCGGATGACTACGCGACCGTCCCCAGCGTGCGCACGATGCGTCGGTGGTACTTCGAGCGGCGCTGGATGCCGCCCTCTGACCGGCTTCCAGGCGGTGGAGGGGCCGGGAGCAAGCTCGTTCCGATCATCTCAGGGCCGAAGCGGCCATTTGACCAGGCGAGCGGCGGCCATTTGGCCGGCCACCCTCAGCCACCCGCCCCGCCCACGGCCCCGCCCGCCCAGACCGCGAACGCGTCGGCCCAGCGAGCGGACGCGGGCGTTCAGCGGGCGAGGCCGCCTCCGGAGCGGCTGCAAGGCCGGGGCGACCCGCTGCAGGCTGGAGCGACCCGCTGCGGGGCGGGGGCGACGTGCTGCAGGGCCGCTTGGTGAGCCGGATCGGGGAGAAACGTCTCCGGTCTCTAACTATTTGCGAAGCGGCTCGTCGGAGGGTACAAGTACGCGTCCCTGCGGGCCGCACGGCCGCCCATGGAGTGGGCGGAGACGGCGGGCCGCGAAGGAAACGGAGGGTGAGAGTTGAGAAAACGACCGTCTTTGTGGTTGTCGCTTGCGGCGCTGCTGGTCGGCTTGGGGCTGCTGGTTTCGGCTTGCGGTTCCTCGTCGAGCAACAGCAGCTCGTCTGGCGGTTCCACCACAGGGAGCGCTGGCGCAGGCCAGAAGGGCGGCACGGTCAAGGTGCTGCTCGCGGACGACACGGACTATGTCGATCCCGCGCTGGCCTACTACCAGATCTCGTGGCAGTTCGAGTACTCGACCTGCCTCAAGCTCCTGAACTACCCGGATTCTGCCGGGGATGCCGGTAGCCAGCTGATTCCCGAGGCAGCCGAGGCGCTGCCCGAGGTGTCGGCCGACGGCAAGACTTACACCTTCACGGTGAAGTCCGGCCTCAAGTTCTCCCCGCCCTCCACTGAAGAGGTCACGGCGGAGACCTTCAAGTTCGTGATCGAGCGCGACCTGAACCCGAAGATGCAGTCGCCTGCCGCGTCCTTCATCAGCGACATCGTGGGTGCCGACGATTACATCGCCGGGAAGGCGAAGGACGTCAAGGGCGTCGTCGCCTCGGGGAACAAGCTCACGATCACGCTGAACGACGTCGCCCCCGACTTCCTGTCGCGGATCGCGATGCCGTTCTTCTGCGCCATCCCGACCGACACGCCGATCGAGCCCAAGGGCGTCAAGAGCGTCGCCTCGGCCGGCCCGTACTACGTCGCGTCGTGGACGCCGAACCGCTCGATGATCATCAAGCGGAACCCGAACTACACCGGTGACCGCCCCGCCTTCCCCGACGAGATCCAGTACCAGATGGGTGTCGAGCCGGATCAGGCGGTGCTCGAGGTGAAGCAGGGCAACGCCGACTACATCGGCGACGGCACACCGCCGGCGCAGAACGCCGAGCTGGGATCCACCCTCGGACCGGACAGCCCGGTCAACGGCACGGACAAGCAGCAGTTCTTCGTGAACCCGATCCTGTCCGTCTCGTATCTGGCAATGAACACGACCCGGCCCAACTTCGACAACGAAGCTGTCCGCCAGGCCGTGAACTTCGCCATCGACCGGCAGACGATCCTCGACCAGTCCGGCAAGTACGCCGGCACGCCGTCGGATCAGATGCTGCCGCCCGGCATTCCTGGTTTCCAGGACGAGGACATCTACCCGCTCGACGGTCCTGATGTCGCAACGGCCAAGCAGAAGCTGTCCGATGCCGGCGTCACGACTCCGATCAATGCCGTGCTGTACACCTGCGACACCTCGCCGTGCCCCGAGCGCGCACAGGTGATCCAGGACAACCTCAAGGCGATCGGGATCAACGTCACGATCAAGCGCTTCGACCGCAACATCCAGTTCCAGAAGGAAGGCGTGAAGGGCGAGCCCTTCGACATCGCCGACGAGGGCTGGTTCGCGGACTACGCCGACCCGTACGACTTCATCAACATCCTGCTCGACGGGTCGAACATCCAGAAGACGGGCAACGTGAACTTCGCCTACTTCACGGATCCGGAGTGGCAGACGAAGATGGCTGACGCTGCCAAGCTCTCCGGGGACGAGCGCTTCTCGACCTACGGACAGCTCGATGTCGACATCTCGAAGGGCCCGGCGCCTTGGGCCTCTCGGTCGAACTCCAACCAGATCGACCTGTTCTCGTCTCGAGTGGGTGGGATCACCTTCCATCCGGTGTACTCGATGATCCTGAACGCGCTGTACGTCAAGCAGTAATACCGCTGTACAATGCACGCACTCGCGGGGGCGCCGGCCAGTCCGGCGCCCCCGCACCAAAGACTTTTTCCTAAGCCTCCGTGATCCGCTACCTCATCCGCCGACTGCTCTGGGCCGTGGTGCTCTTCATCGCAGTCACCGCGGTCACCTACGCCCTCTTCTTCATCGTGCCGGCCGATCCGGCCCGGATCATGGCCGGCAAGTCCGCCAGCCCGGCCGAGGTCGAGCGTGTGCGGAAGGCGCTTGGGCTGGACGACCCGATCTACATCCAGTATGCGCACTTCCTGAAGAAGCTGGTCATCGAAGGCTCGCTCGGCACCTCCTACGCGAACCGCCAGGAGGTCAACGACATCGTCAAGTCGGCCGCCCCGGTGACCGCGTCGCTGGTGTTCGGCGGCATGATCGTGTGGCTCTTGATCGCCTTCCCGGTCGGCGTCTACTCGGCATTACGCCCGAGATCCAAGACCGACAGGGCGGCCATGGTCGGGGTCCTGATCGGCATCTCGGCCCACCCGGTGTGGATCGGCCTCTTGCTGTCCTACTTCTTCGGCTACCGATGGCAGGTGACGCCCATTCAGGGCTACTGCGAAGTGTTCTCGCCACCGCCCGGGCAGTCGCAGTGCGCCGGCTTCCCGATCTGGCAATGGGCCTATCACCTGATTCTGCCCTGGATCACGATCGCCGTCCTCTACGCCGCCTTCTACGTGCGGATGATCCGGTCGAACACCATGGAGACGCTGAACGAGGACTACGTGCGCACCGCGCGTGCGAAGGGCGTCAAGGAGAGCACCGTGCTGCGCTCGCACGTGCTGCGAAACGCGATCCTGCCCGTGGTCACCATGCTGGGCATGGATCTCGCGCTGGCGTTGGGCGGCGCCATCTTCACCGAATACGTGTTCGGCCTGCCCGGCCTCGGGAAGGAGGCGGTGGACTCGATCCGCCGGTTCGACTATCCCACCACCGTGGGTATCACGGTGTTCGCCACCGTCGTGGTGATCACGTTCAACCTGCTCGTCGACATCCTCTACGCCTACATCGACCCCCGGATCCGGCTCAGCTAAGTGGCTCTTCTCGAAGTCCGCGACCTGAAGACCCACTTCACGACCGATGACGGCGTCGTCAAGGCCGTGGACGGCGTCTCCTTCTCGGTCGAGAAGGGCAAGACGCTGGCCATCGTCGGCGAGTCGGGCTCGGGCAAGAGCGTGACCTGCCTCACCGTGATGGGGCTGAACCCCAGGCGGGGGGTCGAGATCTCCGGCGAGGCGCTGTTCAACGGCCGCGACCTGATCAAGCTGCGGGGCGAGGAGCTGCGCAAGATCCGCGGCGACGAGATGTCGATGATCTTCCAGGACCCGATGACCTCGCTGAACCCTGTGCACACGATCGGCGGTCAGCTGCGGGAGGCCGTGCTGGTGCACGAGAAGGTGCCCAAGCAGCAGGCGAATGCGCGTGCGCTGGAGATGCTGAAGGCCGTCGGCATCCCGCGTGCCGAGACGCGGATGGACGACTATCCGCACCAGTTCTCGGGTGGCATGCGGCAGCGGGTGATGATCGCCATGGCGCTGATCAACAACCCCGACCTGCTGATCGCCGACGAGCCGACCACCGCGCTCGACGTCACCACCCAGGCGCAGATCATCTCGCTGATGACCCGGCTGCAGCGCGACTTCGGCAGCGCGATCATCCTGATCACCCACGACCTGGGAGTGGTCGCCGAGACCGCCGACGAGGTGATGGTGATGTACGCCGGCCGCGCGGTCGAGCGGGCAGACTACAAGGGCCTGTTCTACGAGCCGCACCACCCCTACACGTGGGGGCTGATGGACTCGATGCCGACGCTGTCGGGCGAGGACACCGAGCTGACGCCGATCCCGGGCACGCCGCCGTCCCTGCTGCGGCCGCCGGAAGGCTGCAAGTTCAATCCCCGCTGCCGGTTCGTGATGGACATCTGCCGCACCGAGGAGCCGGAGCTCAAGGAGGTCCCGGGCAGCCCCGCGCACCTCGAGCGCTGCCACCTCGACGAGGCGGTCAAGCAGGCCGAGATCGAACGGATCGCCACCGAGCGGCTGGGAGCCGTCAGCTGATGGCCACCAACGGCGAGCCGCTGCTGGTTGTCGAGGACCTGGTCAAGCACTTCCCGATCACCCGCGGGATCGTGTTCCAGAAGGAGATCGGCCGTGTCCGCGCGGTCGACGGGGTCTCGTTCACACTCGAAAAGGGGCAGACGCTGGGCGTCGTCGGCGAGTCGGGCTGCGGCAAGTCGACCATGGCCCGCTGCGTGATGAAGCTGCTGGAGGCCACCTCCGGCAAGATCACCTTCGACGGCCGCGACATCACCAATCTCTCCGCGCGTGACCTGATGCCGGTGCGGCGCGAGCTGATGATGGTGTTCCAGGATCCCTACGCGTCGCTCAACCCGCGCAAGCGGGTCGGCTTCATCGTCGCCGAGGCGCTCGAGGTGCATAAGATCGGCACGCAGGCCGAGCAGAAGCGGCGCGTCCAGGAGCTGCTCGAGATCGTGGGCCTGAACCCGGAGCACTACAACCGGTTCCCCCACGAGTTCTCGGGCGGCCAGCGCCAGCGGATCGGCGTCGCCCGCGCCCTGGCCGTGCGGCCCAAGCTGATCGTCTGCGACGAGCCGGTATCCGCGCTCGACGTGTCGGTGCAGGCGCAGATCCTGAACCTGCTGAAGAGCCTGCAGCGCGACTTCGATCTCACCTACATCTTCATCTCCCACGACCTGAACGTCGTCCGCTACATCTCCGACAAGGTCGCGGTCATGTACCTCGGCAAGGTGGTCGAGACGGCCGACCGCGAGCGGCTGTACCAGGCGCCGAAGCACCCCTACACCGGGGCGCTGTTGTCCGCGGTGCCGATGGTGAATCCGGAGATGGCGCGGGCCCGCAAGACGATCGTGCTCGAGGGCGACGTGCCCAACCCCGTGAACCCGCCTGCCGCCTGCCGCTTCCATCCCCGCTGCCCGCGGTTCGTGGACGGCACCTGCAACGTCGAGGAGCCGCAGCTGGAGGCCAAGGCGCCCGGCCATCTGGCCGCCTGCCACTTCCCGCTCGAGAGCTGGCCGCTCGCGGATCTCCGCCTTCCGGCAGGGCAGACCGCCTCGTCGTGATCACCGACGACCGGCGGCGATACGTCGTCGCCGGGCTGAGGCGGTTCGCCAAGCTCTCGGTGGGCGCGGTGATCATGGTGGTCGCCGTCTCGCTGGTGATGGGCCTGCTGTTCGGCCATCCCGTGGTGCGGTCGATCACGCTGGGCTTCTACCTGACCGGCTCGGCGGTCGTCATCCTCGGCTTCTTCCACGCCCACAGAGGGCCGTTGCGGCCGCAGCAGGAGGATCCGACGAGGGCCCCGTTCGATCGCGGGCCGGTGCGCCAGGCAACCCTGGAGGAGCGCGAGGAGGCGCTGAACGCGTCCGGCCTGTTCGTCAGCCTGGGCATCGTGCTGTTCCTGATCGCGATCGTGATCGACAGCATCTCCCACTAGCCGCCCGGGAACCCGGCGCACATCCGCCGACAGGCGGTGCCATGTACGCTGATCCCATGCACAACCTGAACTACGTCGCATCGCACGTCTGACGGCTGGATCACGACGCCCGTGTGGCGTCGGCGGTGGCCCGCTCATCGCATCTCGTGCGAGAGGCGCAGCTTGCCGATGAAGAGGCGATGGCGGGCGCAGGATCGGGCCGACTGCGGCGCGGCATCCGGCGGGCCGCAAACTTCCGGGCAGGGCTCTCGTCTAGAGGATTGACGGATGGAACGTGAACGACATGGAGGGACGAGCGGGGCACCCCGCCCGATCGACGCCTGCGCGGCCGCACGGCTGACGCTCTCGGCCGGCATCGATGGGGAGTCCGCCGAGCTCGAACGCGAGGCCGCAGTGCGCCACACCGCCGGCTGCCCGGCCTGCCAGGCCTTCGCCGCCGAGTCGGAGCAGCTGTCGGCGACGCTCCGCGCCGCCGCCGTGCTCTCGCCCTCGCGGCCGCTTGCCCCGGACATCCAGCGACGGCGGATTCCGCGGTCGGTCGCAGCCGGCGGGTCGGTGGTCGCGGTGCTGGTGGCCGCCGTGCTCGGCGCGGTGGTCTCGGCCCGGGTGCAGCAGGCGCCCAGCAGGCCGCCTGCGGCCGAGCTGCGGATCGCCAACCTCGACTCCCGCCAGGCCCAGCTCAGGTTTCAGCAGCGGCAGGTGCAGGCACTGCTTCATCTGCCCGACTTCGATCCCACGATCGACCGCGCGCTGCAGCGTCAGCGGCTCGGCTGAGCCTCGTCTCAAGCTGTCACGAACTTCTGCGCGGACGGCGTCCGGCGCCTGATAGAATCGGCTAGCTTACGCGGAAAAGCCGGGCTCGCTCGCCAACACAAGGGAGTTACATGTCTGACGGTAACGGCCACAACGTCGGGAAGATCGTCGAGATCAAGGGCGTCGTCATCGACGCCGTGTTCGAGGACGAGCTGCCCGCCATCTACAGCGCCCTCCACATCACGGTGCCGGGGCGGGATGGCGGATCGACGCTGGTCGCCGAGGTGCAGCAGCACCTGGGTGACAACCGGGTGCGCGCCATCGCGATGGACGCCACCGACGGCCTGGCCCGTCATCTGGACGTGATCGACACCGGGGCGCCGATCAGCGTCCCGGTCGGCGAGGAGACGCTGGGCCGGATCTTCAACGTGCTGGGCGAGCCGGTCGATCAGGGCGACCCGGTCGAGGCCAAGCAGCGCTGGCAGATCCACCGCGACCCGCCGCTGTTCGAGAACCTGTCGCCGACCGCCGAGATCCTGGAGACCGGGATCAAGGTGGTCGACCTGCTGGCCCCCTACGTGAAGGGCGGCAAGATCGGCCTGTTCGGCGGCGCCGGCGTGGGCAAGACCGTGCTGATCCTTGAGCTGATCAACAACATCGCCACCCAGCACGGCGGCCTGTCCGTGTTCGCCGGTGTGGGCGAGCGCACCCGCGAGGGCAACGACCTGTGGCTGGAAATGACCGAGTCCAAGGTGATCGAGAAGACCGCGCTGGTCTACGGCCAGATGAACGAGCCGCCGGGCGCCCGGCTGCGGGTCGGCCTGAGCGGCCTGACCATGGCCGAGTACTTCCGCGACGAGGGCGGCCAGGACGTGCTGCTCTTCATCGACAACATCTTCCGCTTCGTCCAGGCAGGCTCCGAGGTGTCGGCGCTGCTCGGCCGCATGCCCAGCGCGGTCGGCTACCAGCCGACGCTGGCCACCGAGATGGGCGAACTGCAGGAACGGATCACGTCCACCAACAAGGGCTCGATCACCTCGGTGCAGGCGATCTACGTGCCCGCCGACGACCTCACCGACCCGGCCCCGGCGGCCTCGTTCGCTCACCTCGACGCCACCACGGTGCTGTCCCGCGACATCGCGTCGCGCGGCATCTACCCGGCCGTCGACCCGCTGGACTCCACCTCCCGGATCCTCCAGCCGGGTTCGGTGTCCGACGAGCACTTCCGCACCGCCACCCGGGTGCAGGAGGTGCTGCAGCGCTACAAGGACCTGCAGGACATCATCGCCATCCTGGGCATGGACGAGCTCTCGGACGAGGACAAGGTCGTCGTGCAGCGGGCGCGCAAGATCGAGCGCTTCCTGTCGCAGCCGTTCTTCGTCGCTCAGGCGTTCACGGGCTCGGAGGGCAAGTACGTGCAGCTCGACGACACCATCCGGAGCTTCCAGGAGGTGCTGGACGGCAAGCACGACGACCTGCCGGAGCAGGCCTTCTACCTGGTCGGCGGGATCGACGAGGTGGTCGCCCGGGCCGAGGAGATGCGGAGCGCCGCCGCCTGATGGCGGAGTACACGCCCTACCCCGTGCAGGTGATCACTCCGGAGGGGCCCGCATTCGCCGGCGACGCCCAGATCGTGGTCGTCCCCGGCGACGCCGGCCAGCTGGGCATCCTTGCCAACCATGCGCCGCTGATCTCGAGCCTGAAGCCGGGTGAGACCCACCTGACCGATGCCGAGGGCCGTGAGCACCGATTCGCCACCGGCAACGGCTACATCCAGGTGCGGAAGAACGAGGCGCTGGTGCTGGTCGGGGAAGCTGTGCCCCGTGAGGAGATCGACGCCGGGGCCGCGCGCGCCCGACTCGACCAGGCGCGGGCCGCGCTGGAGCAGGCAAATGCCGGCGAGGGCGACGTGTTCCGGGCCGAGCGTGAGGTGGCGTTCTCCGAGGCGCTGGTGCGCGTCTCGGAAGGCGGGTAAGCCCCACCCGGGCGAACGCTGTCCGCGCCGACGGATACGCTCGACATATGGCATATCCGGTGCACTTTTCGGTCGACTACCAGGAGCGGGCCTCCCGGCTGACCACCTTCTTCCGGTTGCTGCTGGTGATCCCGCACGTGATCGTGCTGGCCTTGTGGGCGATCCTGGCCTGGGTGCTGTCAATCGTGGCGTGGTTTGCGATCGTGATCACCGGCCGCTATCCCCGCGGTATCTTCGACCTGCAGGCCAGGTTCCTCGCCTATTACGGGCGCGTGCTGTGCTACCAGTGGCTGCTGGTCGACAGGTTCCCGCCGATCGGCGGCGGCTCGCCCGACGACGGCTATCCGGTCAGGGTGACCGTCGACTATCCGGAGCGCCAGTCGCGGCTGACGGTGTTCTTCCGCCTGGTGATGGCCATCCCGGCGTGGATGGTCGCCTACGCGCTCAATCTGCTGCTCGAGATCCTGGGCTTCTTCGCCTGGGTGGTGATCCTGTTCCTGGGTCGGCTGCCCCGGGGCATCTTCGAGGTGATGGAGCTGCCGGCCCGGTTCCAGGTGCGGCTGGCGGCCTACGCCTTCCTGCTGCTCACCGACGCCTACCCCTGGTTCCAGCCGGAGAGCGAGGCAATGGTGCCGGAGCGGAGCTGGGACGACCCGCTGCCGCCGGTCGCCTAGCTCTCACGCTGGCCGGCCACCCGCTCGTCGGCCCGCCAGGTGGGCAGTGGACGGGCCGGGTCGTACGCGCCCGCCTGCGGATGGCTGCCGGTGGCGATCAGGTCGGCGACGATCCTGCCGCCGAGGAAGCCCTGCACGTTGCCCACGCCGCTGTAGCCGCCTGAGACGTAAAGCCCGTCGCTGCCCGGCACCGCGCCCACCAGCGGCAGCATGTCGGACGAGAAGCCCATGATCCCGGCCCAGCGGTGCTCCATCCGGACGCCTTCCAGGCCCAGCGTGCGGGCGGCGAACCGGTCGATGGCGCGCTGAATGGGGGCTGTTGTGGTCTCGACGTCGGTGAACTCGGCCTCCAGGTCGTGCATCCGGCCGCCGCCGACAGCGATCCGGCCGTCCGCGGTGGGCCGGTAGTAGTAGAAGCCGCCGTGCGAGTGGGTGGGCACGTCGAGCACCCGCAGCTGGGACGGCAGCACCGCGGTCACCGCGACCTGGCCGCGCACCGGATAGATCGCCCGAGCGAGGTCGGGCGCCAGCCGGGGGATCAGCCCGTCGCAGGCGATCAGCACGGCCTGGGCCGTCACCCCGCCGTCGCCGGTGGCGACCCGCCAGCCCCCGCCGTCTGCGGTCACGGACACCACCGGCGAGCGGTCGAACACCCGAGCTCCCCTGCCCGTGGCGGCTTCCACCAGCGCACGCACCCAGAGCGCAGGCGACAGCTCGCCGTCCTGCGGCAGGTAGGCCGCCTCGACGAACGAGTCCCGCAGCGGCGGGGGGATGCGCTCGGGCGCCAGCAGCGCGCGGATGCCCGCCCCTGCCGCCGCCTCGACCATCGCCGGGATCTCGCCCGCCTCGTCCGCGGTGGCCAGCCACAGGCTGCCGGTGCGGCGGATCGCATGCGGCACGCGCAGCTCGCCGGCCAGCTCCTGCATCTGGTCGAGCGCCGCCTCCGTGGCCAGTTGGAGCGCCGCAGCCTGATCCGCGCCCAGGCGGTCGACCAGCTCGGTGTACGTGAGGGCGGTGCCGGTGGACGCGAAGCCGCCATTCCGCCCGCTGGCGCCTGCAGCCGCCTCGCGGCCCTCCACGACCGCCACAGAGACGCCGTGCTCGAGCAGGCGCCAGGCGCAGGACGCGGCGGTCACGCCGGCTCCGATGATGCAGACATCGGCGCTCGCCGGGCCGGTCAGCGCCCCATACAGGCGCGCCGGCGCCTCCAGCTGCCAGAAGGAAGGGCCGGTGACGGTATCGGCCTTGGGCTGACGCATGTCTGACACCTCGCGCCACACTAGCCCGCGGATGCTCCTCCCAGCATGCCGAAGCGCACCTACAATCGCCCGCGTGCAAACGCCCGACGAGCTGGCCCTGCTGGAGCGGTTGATCGCCTACGACACGTCGTCGGAGGACGGCATCCGCGACGCCTTCGCCTTCCTGCGGGGGTGGCTGGAGGGGCGCTCGATCGCCCACCGCGAGTACGAGTCGAACGGCCTGCCATCACTGGTCGCAGCGGTCGGCGAGGGGCCGCGCACGATCGTCTGGAACGCCCATGTCGACGTCGTCCCCGGCCGCCGCGACCAGTTCTCGCCGTGGCGCCAGGACGGCCGCCTGTACGGCCGAGGCGCGTACGACATGAAGGGGGCGCTGGCGGGCATGCTGACCGCGCTCTCCGACCTGGCCGACGCCCGGGACTCGATCCCCGGTCTCAAGGTCAAGCTGCTGATCGTGCCCGACGAGGAGGCCGAGGAGGAGCCGGCCAACGCGAAGGCGTCGGCGTTCCTGGCCGAGGAGGGCCACATCGGCGAGTTCGTGATCTGCGGCGAGCCCACGAACCTCGAGATCGGCGTCCAGTCCAAGGGCGTGCTGGTGGTGCGGATCGACGTCGAGGGCAGGGCCGCGCACGGCTCGACGCCGTGGCTGGGCCAGAACGCGATCCTCCGTGCGATCGCCCTCTACGACCAGATCACCCGCCTGCCGTTCACGGCCGCCCGCTCGCAGCTGTTCGACGGGCCCTCGGTCAACATCGGCCGGATCTCCGGTGGGGACGTGGTGAACAAGGTGCCCGACCACTGCCGGATCGACGTCGACATCCGCTACCTGCCCGACCAGGACGCGGCGGAGGTGCTGCAGCAGGTGCGCTCGCTGGGCGCGTCGGTGACCCCGATCTACGAGCTGCCGCCGGCCGATCTCGACCCGTCCGAGCCGCACGTCCGCGAGCTTCGCGAAGCGATCCGCTCGGTCGGCGGCGGGGACGCCCCCAGCGTGGGCCGCGACGGCGCGTCGGACGCCGTGTTCTTCCTTCGCAAGGGCATCCCCAGCATCGAGTTCGGCCCCTCCGGTGGCGGCCATCACGGCCCCGAGGAGTTTGTCGAGATCGACTCCCTGAGCCGCTACCGGAACGCCCTGGTGGCGTTCGCGCGGCGCCTCTCCGGGACGGCGGCGGCGTGAGGAGTCCCGGCGGGCACGGCGAACGACCCATCTATACTCAGGCGAACTGCCCGCGTTCATCGCGGGCATCCGTATGTCAGGAGCTCGTGTGACGATGTCCGAGCCGCCATCCCGAGACCAGCCGCGGATGACGGTCTACCAGGCACGGAAGAAGCGGCACCGCCCGCGCTGGCGGCGGATCGCCGCCTGGACGGCCGCGACCGTGTTCCTGGTGGCCGTCGCCGGCGCCGCGGCCGTCGCCTACTGGGCCAATGGGCTGGTCGACAAGATCGGCAACCTCGACAGCAACGTCAAGGCCGCCCAGACCGACCTGTCGCAGAACATCCCCACGCCCAGCCAGCCGGCGGTGGCGCTCGTGATCGGATCGGATCACCGGGCCAGCTACGGCAAGGGCGAGCCGTCGCGCTCCGACACGCTGATGCTGGTGCGGATCGACCCTGTGACCAAGTCGATCTCGATGCTGTCGCTGCCCCGCGACCTCTACGTGCCGATCAACGGCGTCTGCTGCAACAAGATCAACGCCGCCTACTCGGACGGCGGCGTGAAGCTGGCCCTGAAGACCGTTCAGGACTACACCGGCATCAAGGTCAACTACCTGATCGTGGTCGACTTCAGCGGCTTCACGCAGCTGGTCAACTCGTTCGGCGGCGTCTACGTGAACGTCGACCAGTACTACTACCACGTGAATACGCCGGGAACCGACCAGTATGCCCAGATCGACATCAAGCCGGGCTACCAGCTGCTGCGCGGCACGCAGGCGCTGTCCTTTGCCCGCTACCGGCACACCGACTCGGACTTCTACCGCACCGCCCGCCAGCAGCTCGTCCTCGATGCGCTGCAGACCAAGGCGTCGGGCAAGCTGCACGGGATCGGCATCGATCAGATCAGCACCATCAAGGACGTTGCAGAGACGGTCGCGAACAACGTGCAGGTGACCGGTCCGAAGGGCGCGCCCAGCGTGCGGACGATGATCTCCTACGCCAGCCTGGCCTACGAGACCAAGGGCAACGCCCTCAGCGTCAAGCTGCAGGCGGAGGTGCGTCGGCTTGACGCGACCATGCACGCCGCGCCGCCGCTCAAAGTCGGGATCGGCAATCCGGTCGAGCGGCAGCTGGGGTTGCTGAAGGCGGCCTTCGAGCAGGACAGCCGCTGAGGTCTCGCTC
>Ga0207674_10006702_pt1 | contig 13524 bp, 12 predicted proteins | sample KBSCornC72_FD_184303 | JGI IMG/M metagenome (GOLD analysis project Ga0207674, IMG submission 184303) | Corn rhizosphere microbial communities from Kellogg Biological Station, Michigan, USA - KBS Corn C7-2 (SPAdes) (version 2) | ecosystem: Host-associated > Plants > Roots > Rhizosphere > Soil ... | reverse complement strand
AAGACCGGGCTCTCCTTGAGCTTGAGCCGGATCCAGAGGGACACGGCAAGCAGCAGCAGCGAAAAGAGGAAGGGAATGCGCCAGCCCCAGCTTTCCCAGGCTTCCTTTTCGACATAAAGATTCGAAATCAGGACCACGGCCACGCTCAGCAGGAAGCCGCCAATCACCCCGGCCTGGATGAAGCTGGTGTAGAAACCACGCTTATGCTGCGGCGCATGTTCGGCGACATAGATCGCCGCACCGCCATATTCCCCGCCGAGCGCAAGCCCCTGCAGCAAGCGGCAGATCACAAGCAGGATCGGGGCGGCGATGCCCATCTGGGCATGGGTCGGCAGCAGGCCGACCGCCGCGGTGGCCACGCCCATCATCGTGATGGTAACGAGGAAGGTATATTTGCGCCCGAGCTTGTCACCGAGATAGCCGAACAGGACCGCACCGATCGGGCGCACGCCGAAGCCGGCCCCGAAGGTCGCAAGGGTCAGCAGTAGACTGGCAACGGCATTGTCGCTCGGGAAGAACAGCTTGGCGATGACGGCCGCCAGCGTCCCGAACACAAAGAAATCATACCATTCGAAAACGGTGCCCAGCGTGGACGCCAATATCACCAGCCGATCCCGTTTCGGATCGATCTCAGTCGTCCCCGCCGCAGCACTCGTCGCCACAGAATCCTCCCCGTTTCCGGATGTCTAAGAGGAAAAGGGCGGGTTGGGCAAGCGGTGGTCAGCCGGAAGCTGCGGCCGCACCTTCGATGATCGGCACGAACTGTGCCGCCGTAAGACTCGCGCCGCCGACCAAAGCACCGTCAACGTCCGGTACGGCCATCAATTCGCGGGCATTGTCGGGCTTTACCGAGCCGCCATAGAGGATGCGGACCTTGCCGCCTTCCCCGCCCAGCAGCGCTTTGAGCTTCGCCCGGATCGCGGCATGCATCTCGGCGACATCCGCGGTGGATGGTGTCCGCCCCGTGCCGATCGCCCAGACCGGCTCATAGGCCACGACCAGCGTCGTGCCAGTGCCTGCCGGCGGCACCGAGCCATCAAGCTGGCATTCGACCACCGCGACGGCCTGACCCGCATCGCGCTGCGCCTCGGTTTCGCCGACGCAGACGATCGCGGTGAGGCCCGCGACGATCGCCGCTTCCGCCTTGGACCGGACCAGCGCGTCAGTCTCACCCTGATCTGTACGTCGCTCGCTATGGCCGACAATAACGGCCTTCGCACCAGCTTCCTTGAGCATCGCCGCCGAGACGCAGCCGGTATGCGCACCCTTTTCGGACTGATGGCAATCCTGAGCGCCGATCGTGAGCCGCGACTGGCGCTGCGCAGCGGGCGCGATCAGGGTGAAGGGCGGGCATATCGCGACGTCCACTGACACATTGGCGTCAGCCGCCGCCAGGATCGCATCCAGTTCGGCAAGGCTGCCGAGCGATCCGTTCATCTTCCAGTTGCCGGCCACGAGTTTGCGTAATGTCACGATGCACGCCCTTTCCTTTGCGGGCGCTCCTAACCGCGCGATGCTTGAAGGCGCAAGCCTGCGCCTCTATGGCGTTGCCTCCGACCTGGATCATGAAGGCACAGAACACAGGATGATCAGCTTCTTTCGCCGCGCGCTTTCCTCCTGGATCGTGCTTGGCCTGCTCGGCCTTATCATGATCGCCTTCATCGTGACCGGCGTCGGCACACCCAGCGGCCTGGGCAATATCGGCGGCGGCGGTGGCGGCGGGGACACCGTCGCGACGATCGGGAAGGAGAGGCTGAGCATCAACGAGGCGACGCAGCGCGCCCGGATTGCGCTTCAGAACATCCAGCAGCAACAGCCCGAAGTCACCATGGCCGCCTTCGTCCAGCAAGGCGGAGTGGAAGGCCTGGTGCAGCAGCTCGCCGAAACCAAGGCGATCGAACAATGGGCGGGCAAGCAGGGCATCGTCGCAAGCAAGCGCCTGGTGGATGGCGAGATTGCCAGCCTCGGCGCCTTCCACGGCCTGACGGGAAAATTCGACGAAGCCACATTCCGCAGCGTGCTGGCACAGCGCCAGATCACTGAAGCGCAATTTCGCAGGGATCTCACCGCCGACGTCCTCCGCCGGCAGATACTGGTGCCGGTATCCGGCGGCACGCGCGCGCCGGAATCGCTTGTGACCCCTTATGCCTCACTGATGCTCGAGAGCCGGCGCGGGCTCATCGGCATCGTGCCGACCGAATTGATGCCCCCGGGCACCCCGCCAAGTGAAGCTGACATCGGCAGCTGGTACAAGGGCAACATCGCCCGCTATACGATCCCCGAACGCCGCGTGGTCCGCTACGCGTTGATCGGCAAGGAACAGCTCAAGGCCCCGCCGCAGGTGACCGACGCCGAGATCGCGGCCTTCTACAATGCTAATGCCGCCGAATATGGCGGTAAGCAGATCCGCTCCTTCTCGCAGGTCGTCCTGCCCGACGAGGCCGCAGCCAAAACCTTCTCCGCCAAGGTGAAGGCTGGCAAGAGCTTCGCCGACGCAGCGAAGGACGCCGGCTTCTCGCCCGCCGACACCGCGCTTGGCGAGCGCACGCAGGCAGCCCTCACCGAATTGGCCTCCGCTGACGTCGCGAAGGCCGCCTTCGCGGCAGCGGACGGCAGCATCACCGCGCCGATCAAGAGCGAACTCGGTTGGCACATCCTGCATGTCGACGGCATCAAGACGGTCGCCGCAAAGCCGCTGTCAGCGGAGCGCGAGACGATTGCCGCCTCGCTTGCCAAGCAGAAGACCGACGAGGCGATCGCCAACCTGATCGCCGATGTCGAGGATCAGGTCGCGGACGGTTCGACCTTCGATGATGTCGTCAAGGCCCGCGGGCTGACGGTGGTCACTACCCCGCCCCTGCTGCCTACTGGCGCCGCGCCGGAAAATCCGGAATGGCAGGCGCCGCCGGAGCTTCAGGTGCTGCTCAAGGCCGCGTTCGCCGGTTCCTCCGATGACGATCCGACCGTCGAGACGATCGGCAACGGTCAGCTTCATGCCCTGCTCAAGATCGACCGGGTCGTCCCCTCCGCCCCAATCCCGCTGGCGAAGATCAGGGATCGCGTCATCGCCGATCTGATGATCGACCGCACGTCGGCCCGCGCCAAGGCCGTGGCCAATGCGATCATTGCCAAGGTCAAGGGCGGCGTCGCGCTACCTGCGGCGATCGCCCAGTCCGACGTCAAGCTTCCGCCGCCGCAGCCGGCCGGCGGCCGCCAGCTCGACATGATGCAGGGCGGCCGGCAGGTGCCCCCGCCGCTCGCCCTGATGTTCAGCATGAAGGCGGGCGAGACCAAGCTTCTGGAGGCGCCCGACAAGAAGGGCTGGTTCATCGTCAAGCTCGACAGCATCGAGAAGGGTGATGCCGCATCGATGCCGGGCCTTGTTCAATCCACCCAGGGCGAATTCAGCCGGATGATGGCCGACGAGATCCAGCAGCAATTTTCGGCCGCCATCGCGAAGGACGTCGGGGTCAGCCAGCATACGGCCGCCATCACCAAGCTCAAGCGCGAGTTGAGCGGCGCGGGCAACCAGTGAGCAATCCGGAAGCGCATGACGAGGCCGCCCGCGATGCACTGAAGGCAGGCCGTCCGGCATTGGTGTGGCGCCAGCAGATCGCTGACGTCGACACGCCGGTCGCAGCCGCGCTCAAGCTGATCGAGCCGGGACGCGGCGATTTCCTGCTGGAATCGGTCGAAGGCGGCGCGACGCGCGGCCGCTTTACGTTGCTCGGCCTCGCTCCCGATCTCGTCTTTCGCGCCAATGGCCAGTCCGCCGAGATCAACCCGCGCTGGATGCAGGATCGGGACGCCTTCGCAGCCGTAGAGGGCGATCCGCTTGCCGCGCTGCGCACGCTCGTCGAAAGCTGCCGGATGGACATGCCCGAGGGCCTTCCCTCCGCGCTCGCCTGTCTGGTCGGCTACTTCGCCTATGAAACGGTCGGGCTGGTCGAGGCCCTGCCGCGTCCGGCGCCCAATCCGCTGGCGCTGCCCGACATGCTGTTCGTGCGGCCGACGCTGATCCTGATCTTCGATCGACTCGGCGACAGCCTGTTCCTCGTCGCCCCCGTATGGCCGGAGGCGGGCGACGCCCACGCCCAGATCACTAGCGCGATCGACCGGATCGAGACCGCCGCCGCCCAGCTGGCGGCCCCGCTTCCCGCCGCTTCCCGCCAAGCCGATGCGCTGGAGCCGATCACCCCCCAACCGATGCTGCCCGCCGGCCGCTATCGCGAGATGGTGCTGCGCGCGAAGGACTATATCTCCGCCGGCGATATCTTTCAGGTGGTGCTGGCCCAGCGCTTCACGGCGCCCTTCGCGCTGCCGCCCTTCGATCTTTACCGGGCGCTGCGGCGGATCAATCCCTCGCCGTTCCTCTACTATCTCGACCTGCCCGGCTTCGCGCTGATCGGTTCCTCGCCCGAGATCCTCGTCCGCGCCCGCGACGGCGAGGTGACGATCCGCCCGATCGCCGGAACCCGCCCGCGCGGCAAGACAGAAGCCGAGGATACCGCCAACCGCGACAGCCTGCTCGCCGACCAGAAGGAACTGGCCGAACACCTCATGCTGCTCGATCTGGGCCGCAACGATGTCGGCCGCGTCGCCGCGCCTGGCACGGTGCGTGTCACCGACAGCTTCTTTGTCGAGAAATACAGCCATGTCATGCACATCGTCTCGAACGTGGTCGGCGAACTCCGCCACGACCGCGACGCGATCGACGCCCTGTTCGCAGGCTTCCCGGCGAGCACCGTCTCGGGCGCCCCGAAGGTCCGCGCCTGCGAGATCATCGCCGAGCTGGAGCCCGAAACGCGCGGCGCCTACGCCGGCGGGGTCGGCTATTTCTCGCCGGACGGATCGATGGACAGCTGCATCGTGCTGCGCACCGCCGTCGTGAAGGATGGCGTCATGCATGTGCAGGCGGGTGCCGGCATCGTCGCCGACAGCGATCCGGAATATGAGCAGCGTGAGTGCGAGGCCAAGGCCCGCGCGCTGATCGCCGCCGCCAATGAAGCGATCGCACGGGCGGGAGAAGCGCGCTTCGGGCAATAAAATGGGGAGGCAGGGATGGCGTGGCTGGATGGATTGATCGAACGCGCGCCGCTCTGGTTGATCGGCATCCTCCTCTTCGGCTTGCTCATGCTGTCGGTCCGGGTCGGCGTCTGGCTTCGTTCGCGCGGCAAACATGCCGACAATCGCACTGATGACGAAGGCTACCTCCTTTCCGCCGCACTTGCCCTCCTCGGCCTGCTGATCGCCTTCACCTTCTCGCTCGCGCTCAACCGCTACGACAGCCGCCGCGACTTCGTCGTGCAGGAAGCCAATGCGATCGGTACCGCCTGGCTGCGTGCCGGCCTGGTCGAAGGCAAGGCCGGGCAGTCGCTCCAGCAAGGCATCGCGCGCTATGCCGATGTCCGCCTGAAACTCCCCACCTCCAGGAGGGAAACCGAAACAGCCCGGATCGACGCTTTGTCCGGCCGCCTGCAAACGCAGCTGTGGCAGGAGATGAAGACCGACATCGCCACCCTGCCCGCGCCGATCGCGACCACACTGATCACCGCAATGAACGAGATGTTCGACATCGCCTCGGCGCGCAAGGCGGAGCGGCAGGCCCGTATCCCCGTCGACGTCCTGACCGTGCTGATCCTCTGCACGGCGATGTCGGCGGCGATCATCGGCTATGTGCTCGGCAGCACCGGCAAATCCCACCGCACGGTCACGATCATCCTGTTCGCCCTGCTGACGCTGGCCCTGCTGATGATCCTCGATCTCGACCGCCCCTGGCACGGCGCGATCACGGTATCGCAGCAGCCGATGGTCGACATGCGCGCAGGCCTGCGCTGAGCGATCATTGCCAAGCGCCCCGCCCGGCGCTTAAGAGGCGGCCATGATCCTCGTCATCGACAATTATGACAGCTTCACCTGGAACCTCGTCCATTATCTCCAGATGATGGGTGCGGAGGTCGAGGTGGTGCGCAACGACGCCATGTCGGCGGGTCAGGCGCTGTCATCCGGTGCACAGGGCTTCCTGATTTCCCCCGGCCCCTGCACCCCCAATGAAGCCGGCATCTCGCTCGATCTGGTCGCGGCCTGTGCCGACGCAGGGAAGCCGCTGCTCGGCGTCTGCCTCGGCCATCAGGCGATCGGCCAGCATTTCGGCGGCAAGGTCGTGCGCGCCAGCCGTCTGATGCACGGCAAGACGTCACCCGTAACCCACGACAATAGTGGGCTTTTCGAGGGGCTGCCCTCGCCCTTCACCGCCACTCGCTACCATTCGCTGGTGGTCGAGGACATTCCCGACAGCCTGCTTGTCAATGCCACGGCGGACGACGCCATAGTGATGGGCTTCCGCCACGCCACGCTCCCGATCCACGGCGTGCAGTTCCACCCGGAAAGCATCGCGACCGAGCATGGCCACGCCCTGCTCGCCAATTTCATGAGGCTCGCCGGGATCGACGCGAAGCTGCCGGCGGCGGCATGACGACCGTCACCATCCTGCCCGACGCGCGCGCGCCGCTCGATCCCGAAACGGCGCTCGAAGCGTTCAACGCGATCCTCAACGGCAAGCCGTCCGACGACGAAACGCAGCGCTTCCTCGCGGACATGGCCGAGCGCGACGAGACCAGCACCGAGATCGCCGCAGCCGCCCGCGCCATGCGCGAGCGCATGATCCGGGTGAAGGCGCCCGAAGGCACGATCGACGTTTGCGGCACCGGCGGTGACGGCGCGCACAGCCTCAACGTATCCACCGCCGTGGCGATCGTCGTCGCGGCCGCCGGCATTCCGGTCGCCAAGCACGGCAATCGCGCGGCCTCCTCGCTGGCAGGCGGAGCGGACACGCTGGAGGCGCTGGGCCTCGATCTCGACCGCGCCTCGGCCCGCGCCGAGGACAGCCTCGCCGATCTCGGCATCGCTTTCCTCTTCGCGCAGAAGCATCATCCGGCGCTGGCCAAGCTAGGCCCCATTCGCAAGCGGATCGGTTGGCGGACGGTGTTCAACCTCACCGGTCCGATCTGCAATCCCGCCGGGGTAACGCGCCAGCTGATCGGCGTCGCCCGCCCCGATTTCCTGCCGGTCTACGCCGAAGCCATCGCCGAACTGGGCACTGAGTCCACCATGCTCGTGGCAGGCGACGAGCCACTGGACGAGCTTTCGATCGCCGGCCCGAGCACGATCGTCCGGATCGGTGCCTGCGGAAGCGGATCGAGCCGGGTGACCGCCGCCGACGCGGGCCTGCCGACCCACCCGCTGAGCGCGCTCAAGGGCGGCGACGCGGCCTACAACGCCGCCGCGCTCCGCGATTTGCTGGCGGGCGAACCCGGCGCCTATCGCGATGCCGTCCTGCTCAACACCGCTGCCGCGCTGATCGTCGCGGGCGAGGTGGAAAATCTTGCCGATGGGGTCGAGGAAGCAGCCGAGACGATCGACAAGGGCCTTGCCAAGGCGCTGCTGAATTGCTGGATCGCCTTCTGATGTCCAACAAGCTGATTGAAATCTGCGAAACCAAGCGCGGCCATGTCGCCGATCGCAAAGCCGCCATCTCGCTCGCCGAACTGGAAGCGCAGGCGCGTGCCCAAAGCGCCCCGCGCGGCTTTCGCGCCGCGCTCGATCGCAAGGCCGCGACGGGCTACGGCCTGATCGCTGAAATCAAGAAAGCATCACCCTCCAAGGGATTGATAAGAAACGATTTCGATCCGACTGCTCATGCCCGCGCTTATGAGGCGGGCGGTGCGGCCTGCCTCTCGGTGCTGACGGACGTGCCTTATTTCCAGGGGCATGATGAGTATCTCGTCGCTGCCCGCAATGGCTGCAGCCTGCCCTGCCTGCGCAAGGATTTCATGGTCGATCCGTGGCAGGTCACCGAGGCGCGCGCGCTGGGTGCCGATGCGATCCTGATCATCGTGGCCGCACTCTCGGACACGCAGATGTCCGAGATCGAAACCGCCGCGATCGATCATGGCATGGACGCGCTCGTCGAGGTCCACGACGAGACGGAGCTTGAGCGCGCCCTCGCCCTCCAATCCCGATTGATCGGCGTAAACAACCGCGATCTCAGAAACTTCACAGTCGATTTTACAATAACCTATGAGCTTGTCGGGCGGGCGCCCGTTGGTTGCACCTTCGTCGCCGAAAGCGGCTTGGGTTCCCACGCCGATCTTGAGGCGATGGCCGGGCACGGCGTGCGCTGCTTCCTGGTCGGCGAGGCGCTGATGCGCCAACCCGATGTCGAGGCGGCGACCCGCATCTTGCTGGCGGGCCGCTGACATGGGGGACAAGCTCACCCATATCGACGAAGCGGGCGCGGCACGCATGGTCGATATCTCCGCAAAGGCGATGACCTATCGCGAAGCCACCGCCGCCGGCCGGATCGACATGGCGGAGCCGACACTGGCCGCGATCCGCGAGGGCACGGTCAAGAAGGGCGATGTGCTCAGCGTAGCCCGGATCGCCGGGATCATGGCGGCCAAGAAAACGGCCGAGCTCATCCCCCTGTGCCATCCGTTGCCGATCACTGGTGTCACCGTCGATCTCGCGCTGGATGAAAGCGGCGTGATCGTTACCGCGACGGTTTCCACCACCCATGGCACTGGAGTGGAAATGGAAGCAATGACAGCGGTTTCGACTGCGTTGCTCACGCTCTATGACATGACCAAGGCGATGGATCGTGGCATGATCATCGGCGCGATTCGGCTGCTCGCCAAGTCCGGCGGCAAATCGGGCGAATGGCGCGCGGAGTGACCACGCTCCTCCCCGTTGCCGAGGCGCAAGCCCGCCTGATCGCACTGGCCCGGCCGCTGCCGACCGAAACCGTTCCCCTGGTCGAGGCCAATGGTCGCTGGATCGCCGAGACCGTCGTTGCAGGTCGCACCCAACCGTTCGCCGATCTGTCCGCCATGGACGGCTATGCGATCCGCTTCGCCGAGGCGCCGGGCCCCTGGACGGTCGTGACCGAAAGCAAGGCGGGCTCCACCCTCCCCGTACCGATCGCGCCGGGCGAGGCGTGCCGCATCTTCACCGGTGCGCCGATGCCGCCCGGCGCGGATGTCGTGCTGATCCAGGAGGATGCCGCTCGCGACGGCGACCAGCTCGTCATGATCGGCGATGGCCCCGGCCGGGCTGGCAAGCATATCCGCGAACGCGGCATGGACTTTCTGGAAGGCGATCTGCTGATCGCTGCCGGGGAGCATATGACCCCAGCCCATGTCGCGCTCGCGGCGGCGGGCGGGCATGGTTCGATCACCGTGCGCCGTCCAGCCAGGGTGGCGTTGATTTCGACGGGCGACGAACTGATCACGCCCGGGATCACCGGTCGGCCGCATCAGCTCCCCTCCTCGAACGCGCCGATGCTGGCGACGCTGCTTGGCAGGCCAGGCGCAATCGTGACGGAACTGGGCATTGCACCCGATCGCCTCGATGCCATCAGGGAAATGATCGAGCGAGCGCGTGACGCTGATCTCATCATCACGACCGGCGGCGCTTCGGTCGGCGATCATGATCTCGTCAAGCCGGCGCTGGAGGCATGCGGCGCCACGCTCGATTTCTGGAAGGTCGCGATGCGGCCGGGCAAGCCGCTCATGGCCGGCACACTCGGCAACAGCATCGTGCTCGGCCTGCCCGGCAATCCCTTGTCCGCGTTCGTGACGGCAAGCCTGTTCGCCCGCCCGCTGATTGCCGCGCTGGGCGGCGCCACCAGGCCCTTCGCGCCGATCCGCCGTGCGCAGCTCGCCGAGGGTCTCGCCGCCAATGGCGACCGCGAACATTATGTCCGCGGCATGTGGCGCGAAGACGGCATCGTTGCCCTCGACGGGCAGGACAGCGCAATGCTCACCAATCTCACCCGCGCGGACCTTTTCATCGTCCGCCGCGCCAAGGCGCCACCTGCGCGTGCCGGCGATATCGTGGAAATCATCGACATCGCTTGACTTGATCGCGTTCGTTTCCTACACGTTCTCTGTTCGTTCCTGCGGAGGAGGCGGCGATGCTGACGCGCAAGCAATTTGAATTGCTCTGTTTCATTGATCAGAAGCTCAAGGAAACCGGGGTTTCGCCTTCGTTCGAGGAAATGAAGGAGGCGCTAGACCTCAAGTCGAAATCCGGCGTCCATCGCCTGATCAGCGCGCTTGAGGAACGCGAGTTCCTGCGCCGCCTGCCCAATCGCGCGCGGGCGCTCGAGATCGTCAAGATGCCGGAGGTCGGTGGCGCCAAGGCTGCGCCCGCCAGTGATGTGACGCCATTGCGTCCGTCCGCGCAACCACCTGCGTCCATCCCTGCAGCAGCCAATGATGTGCTGGAAATCCCGCTCCATGGCCGAATCGCGGCTGGCCTGCCGATCGAGGCGATGGAGGGCCAGAGCAGCCTCTCCGTCCCCGCCGCTCTGCTCGGGCCGGGCGAGCATTATGCGCTTGAAGTCTCCGGGGATTCGATGGTCGAAGCCGGCATCCTCGACGGCGACTATGCCCTGATCCGCAAGGCAGATGTGGCGCGTGACGGTGAGATCGTCGTCGCGCTCGTGGACGACAGCGAAGCAACCCTCAAATATTTCCGCCGCGAAGGACAGATGGTCCGGCTCGACCCGGCCAACCGCAACTACGATCCCCAGCGCTACGATCCCCGGCAGGTGCGAATCCAGGGCAAGCTGGCAGGGCTTCTGCGGCGTTACTGAACCCCCGCCGTCTTGCCGGGCATCCACCGTCTCACAAGGGTAGCGTTTGTGGCTTGGTGGATGCCGGAACAAGTCCGGCATGACGCGCAATGGGATGCTAAACCAGCCGCGACTGGTGCAAGGCTGCCCCGATGAAGCTCGCGAACAGCGGGTGCGGGTCGAATGGCTTTGACTTCAGCTCCGGATGGAACTGGACACCGACGAACCAGGGATGATCCGGCCGCTCGACGATCTCGGGCAATTGCCCGTCCGGCGACATGCCCGAGAAGACCAGCCCGCCCTTTTCCAGCACGTCGCGGTAATTGATGTTGACCTCGTAGCGATGGCGGTGGCGCTCCGAGATTTCGGCATCGCCGTAGATCGACGCGGCATGGCTGTTGCCCGCCAGCTTCGCCGGATAGGCGCCGAGCCGCATGGTGCCGCCGAGATCGCCGCCAGCCTCGCGTTTCTGCAGCCCCTCGGTCGACATCCATTCAGTGATGAGGCCGATCACCGGCTCCTCGGTGGGGCCGAATTCAGTGGTCGAAGCCTTGGCGATCCCGCCCAGGTTCCGCGCGCCTTCGATACACGCCATCTGCATGCCGAGGCAAATGCCGAAATAGGGCACCTTGCGCTCCCGCGCGAAGCGGACGCTGGCGATCTTGCCCTCGCTGCCGCGCTCGCCGAAGCCGCCGGGGACGAGGATGCCGTGCATCGGCTCGAGCCGCGCTGCGACCTCGCTCTCGTCCTGTTCGAACAGTTCGGCGTCGAGCCAGCGGATATTGACCTTCACCCGGTTGGCAATGCCGCCATGGACCAGCGCTTCCTGCAGCGACTTGTAAGCGTCCGGCAGGCCGACATATTTGCCGACCACGCCGATCGTGACTTCGCCCTCCGGGTTTTCCAGCCGGTCCATGATGTCTTCCCACCGCATGAGGCGCGGTGGCGTGGAATGATCAATGCCGAATGCGTCGAGGACTGCCTGATCAAGCCCCTCTGCATGATATTGCAGCGGCACGCCATAGATGGATTTGGCGTCGAGCGCGGGGATCACCGCCTTGGGCGACACGTTGCAGAACAGCGCGATCTTGGCACGCTCGCTATCCGGCAGCGGACGTTCGCAGCGGCAGACCAGCACGTCGGGCTGGATGCCCAATGAGGTCAGTTCGCGCACACTATGCTGGGTCGGCTTGGTCTTCAGCTCGCCCGCCGCCGCGATGAACGGCACCAGCGTGACGTGGATGTAAACGACATTGTTGCGGCCGAGATCGGTGCGCAGCTGGCGGATCGCCTCGATGAAGGGCAGCGATTCGATATCGCCGACCGTGCCGCCGATCTCGCACAGCACGAAATCGACGTCGTCGACCTCGGCGCGGGCGAAGGCCTTGATCGCATCGGTAACGTGCGGGATCACCTGAACGGTCGCGCCGAGATAATCCCCGCGCCGCTCGCGCGCGATGATCTGCTGATAGATGCGGCCCGAGGTGACATTGTCCGACTGGCGGCTGGGAACGCCGGTAAAGCGTTCATAATGGCCGAGATCGAGATCGGTCTCGGCGCCGTCGTCAGTCACATAGACTTCGCCATGCTGATAGGGCGACATCGTGCCTGGATCGACGTTCAGATAGGGATCGAACTTGCGGATCCTCACCTTGTAGCCGCGTGCCTGCAGCAGCGCCGCGAGGCTTGCGGCCATCAGGCCCTTGCCAAGGGAGGAGACCACGCCGCCGGTGATGAATATGAACCGCGCCATGGGAGTGAAGGCTTAGCTCCGGGAATCGGACAAGGGCAAGGCGGCGCGAACGTCGCCCCGAAATTAATTGTGGATGACGCGGGTTACTGCGCCAGCGGAACGGCGCTGTTGCCAGCCGGCGCCGGAGCCGCCGGCGCGACAGGCTGCGCAGCGGCGGGTGCGGCCTTGCGCGCGAGCGACGTATCGATCGTCTGCGGCGCGCGCTGCACGCTGGCGAGGCCGGCGAGCAGGATCGACATCAGCACGAAGATCGTCGCCAGGATCGCGGTGGCGCGTGTCAGGAAATCCGCCGCGCCGCGCGCCGACATCAGGCCGCTGGGGCTACCGCCCATGCCGAGTCCGCCGCCCTCGGACCGCTGCACCAGAATCACCCCGACGAGCGCGGCGGCGATGATGGCGTGGACGACGAGCAGGAACGTAAACATGGAAACGACGCTTTCGATTGTGAAGGCAGCGCTCTAGTCGATCGCCGCCCCAGGTTCAACCGGGCCTCGTTCAACCGGGGCTAGCCCAATCGCTCGGCATGCCCGCGAAGGTGATCCTCCATGAAGGTGGAGATGAAATAATAGCTGTGGTCGTAACCCGGCTGAAGCCGCAGCATCAGCGGGATGCCGGTCATTTTGCAGGCCGCGTCGAGCAGTCCGGGACGAAGCTGTTCGGGCAGGAACTAATCCTCCTCGCCCTGATCCACCAGCAATTCCGGCAGATGCGCCCCGTCTTCGATCAACGCGACCGAGTCATGTTGGCGCCAGCCTGTCGCATCTTCGCCGAGATAGCGCGGAAGCACCTTCTTGCACCAGGAAACATGCGTCGGTGCGACGATGGGCGCGAAGGCGGAGACGCTGCGAAAGCGATCGGGGTTGCGCAAGGCGATCGTAAGCGCGCCATGTCCACCCATCGAGTGTCCCATGATCCCCTGCCGAATCATGTCTGCGGGAAAATGTTCAGCGATCAGCGCCGGAAGCTCAGCTTCGATGTAGCTGCGCATGCGATAATTGTCGGCAAACGGGGCCTGGGTGGCGTCGACATAGAAGCCGGCGCCCAGCCCGAAATCATAGGCGCCGTCCGGACCGTCCGGCACACCTTCGCCCCGCGGCGACGTATCGGGCGCGACGAAGATAAGGCCAAGCTCCGC
>Ga0207674_10006700_pt1 | contig 13527 bp, 14 predicted proteins | sample KBSCornC72_FD_184303 | JGI IMG/M metagenome (GOLD analysis project Ga0207674, IMG submission 184303) | Corn rhizosphere microbial communities from Kellogg Biological Station, Michigan, USA - KBS Corn C7-2 (SPAdes) (version 2) | ecosystem: Host-associated > Plants > Roots > Rhizosphere > Soil ... | reverse complement strand
GGCGGCAACCTGGGTGAAAACGGCGCCGTGTCGTGGAATTTCGAGACCCGGGGCGTAATAGCAGTGGACCGCAAAGGCCTCGACGAGGACACTATCATGTCGGCGGCGCTGGAAGCGGGCGCCGCGGACGTGAGCGACGAGGGCGAAGTGTGGGTCGTCTACACCGAGCCCACCGACCTCTCGACGGTCAGCGATGCGCTCAAGAATGGCGGCATCGCGACCCAGTCGGCGGAAGTCCAGCGGGTGCCGAAGACGTACGTCAAACTCGACGGCGAGGATGCGCGCAAGGTCATCAAGCTGGTCGAAATGCTCGAAGAGCTGGACGACGTCCAGCGCGTGAGCGCCAACTTCGACATCCCCGACGAAATCCTGCAATCAGGTTAGCGACGGCGGCGGTGGCCGCCTTCGCGGGTGACACCATCGCCAACGCATACTGCATACTCGGCGTCGATCCCGGCAGCAACGTGACCGGTTTTGGTCTGGTGCGGGGCACCGGAGACGACGTTCAGTACGTGTTCTCGGGCACGGTGGCGGCCGGGCGCGCGGCATCCCGCCATGAACGCCTGCGCGAGATCTTCACCGGCATCGCGCGTATCATCGCCCAGTACCAGCCCACCCATTTCGCCATCGAAGACGTTTTCTACAGCAAGAACCCGCGCAGTGCGCTGGTGCTCGGTGAGGCGCGCGGGGCGGCCATTCTGGCCGCCGCGATGGCGGGGCTTCCGGTTTTTGAATATTCTGCGCGTGAGGTGAAGCAGTCGGTCACCGGCAACGGCGCCGCCGATAAATCACAGGTGAGCTACATGCTTGGAAAAATGCTCAATCTTCGCGAGCTTCCCGAGAAGACGGACGAGAGCGACGCCATTGCGATCGCCATGTGCCACGCCTTCAAGCGCCGCGAATGGAGTGTGGCAACGAAATGATTGCGCGCGTGCGGGGAAGAGTGGTGAGCGTGGAGCCGCGCTGCATCGTCGATGTGAACGGCGTGGGTCTCGAGCTCGCCATTCCCGACAAGGACCGCGAGGCGCTGGGGCCCGTCGAAGGCGAAACCACGTTTCACACCCATCTCGTCGTGCGCGAAGACAGCCTGAGCCTGTTTGGATTCCTGCACCGCGAGGATCGCGATCTGTTCCTCAAGCTGATCAGTGTCTCGGGCGTGGGGCCCAAGATCGGCCTGACAGCTCTTTCGAGCTATCCGGCCGCGCGCGTCGCGAGTGCCATTCGCGGCGGGGATTCCGCGTTTCTCTCCAAGATCCAGGGCATCGGCAAGAAGACGGCGGAGCGCATCGTGATCGATCTCGCCGGCAAGATGGACGATTTCCTGACCGGTGCACCGGAGCCTTTGCAGACATCTTCGGGTGTGCGCGACGAAGTGCTGCTGGCGCTCACCTCGCTCGGCATGTCTCACAACTCGGCCGAAGGCATTCTCGACCGCATGGAATGGAACGACACCGACAGCGCGGAAGACGTGGTGCGTCGCGCGCTCAAGTACGCGGGCGGAGCATAGGAACATGGCCACGAACGAACGCATCAGCAATCCTGTCATCGCAGCCGACGAAGCCAAGAGCGACGCGCTCCTGCGCCCACGCCGGCTGGAAGAGTTCGTCGGCCAGACCGAGCTCAAGGAGAACCTGCGCGTCTTCATCGAGGCTGCGAAGAAGCGCGGCGACGCGCTCGATCACGTGCTGCTCTACGGACCGCCGGGGCTGGGGAAGACGACACTCGCGCACATCATCGCCAGCGAGCTCGAGGTTCCCATCAAGGTGACGTCGGGGCCGGCGTTCCAGAACGCTGCCGAGCTGCTCGGCGTGCTGAGCCACGTCGAGAAGAACCAGGTCATCTTCATCGACGAGATTCACCGCCTGCCGCGCGTTCTGGAAGAGCACATGTACCAGGCCATGGACTCGCTCAAGTGCGAGCTCATCGTCGACAAGGGACCCAACGCGCGTCACTACACGCTCAACATCGAGCCCTTCACGCTGGTGGGGGCGACGACGCGCGCGGGCATGATCACGGCACCGCTGCGCGACCGCTTCGGGGTGGTCATGCGGCTCGATTTCTACACGCCCGAAGAGTTGTGCACGATCATTCATCGCTCGGCGCATATTCTGGAGATCGAAGTGTCCGAGGACGGCGCGCAGGAAATTGCGCGGCGCTCGCGCGGCACACCGCGCATCGCCAACCGGCTTTTGAAGCGCACGCGCGACTTCGCACAGGTGCAGGGCAAGACGTCGATCGACCGCGAGGCGGCGGACTATGCGCTGGATCGTCTTCGCGTCGACAAGCGCGGTCTGGACGAGATGGACCGGCGCATTCTCTTGTCTATTGTCGAGAAATTCAGCGGCGGACCGGTGGGAATCCAGTCGCTCGCGGTTGCGGTGAGCGAAGAGCAGGAGACCATCGAGGACGTCTACGAGCCGTTCTTGATTCAGCAGGGATTTCTGCAACGCACGCCACGGGGGCGCATCGCCACGCCCATGGCGTTGACACACCTTGGAATTGCGGGTGCCCCGCAAGCGGAAGGCGATCCAGGTCGGTTGTTCTAGCGTGCACGTATCAGACTTTTCTTTTCATCTTCCTGACGAACTGATCGCTCAAGAGCCGGCTCCGGAGAGAACCGCGAGCCGGTTGATGGTCGCTTCTCGGGACGGCAGCGCGTCCGCCCTCCATACAACCTTCGCGCATCTCCCCGAATTCCTTCGAAGCGGGGATGTGCTGGTTGTAAATCGGACGCGAGTCGTTCCGGCACGCATGTTTGCCACGCGCGCGGACGGCGTTCAGTTCGAAGTGCTCTTTCTGTCCAAGAACGACGAGCGCCATTTCATGGCGTGGGCGAAGCCGGGCAAGCGTCTCCGTCCCGGCAACATCCTCGAGGTGGCGGGCGGGGGACGCATTTCGTTCATCGGCCGCGAACGCGGCGAGCGTCTGGGACTTTTCGACGTGGATGCGGACAACACCGTCGACACGCTTCTCGAGCGCAGCGGTCACATCCCGCTTCCTCCTTATATACATCGCGCCGACGCCGGCGCCGATCGCGAGCGCTATCAGACGATATTCGCGCGCGAAGCGGGATCTGTGGCAGCACCGACGGCAGGATTGCATTTTGACGAGGGAATGCTGGCGAGCCTGCGCGCGAACGGCGTGACCATCGTCGACGTGACATTGCACATCGGCCCGGGGACATTCCAGCCACTCTTTGATGAAGTCGTGGAAAAGAACCGGCTGCATGCGGAGAAGTTTTCGATCGACGTGACGACGCTTCGCGAAGTCGCGTCGGCGAAGCGCGAGGGCCGTCGCGTAATCGCAGTCGGAACGACGGTGACGCGCACACTGGAGCACGCCGCCCGTCAAGGCTGGCTCGAGGAGCCGTTTCAGGATCGAAGCGGCGAGACAGCGCTTTTTCTCTATCCCGGTGCGGACTTTCTCGCCGTGGACGCACTCATCACCAACTTCCACCTGCCGCGCTCGTCGCTCCTGATGCTGGTGTGCGCGTTCATGGGTACCGAGCGCGCCCTGGCTTGCTACCAGGACGCGGTCGCGCGCGGCTACCGGTTCTTCAGCTACGGCGACGCAATGTTGATTGCGTAGCGCCGGTAAGCGCACATCCCAACCCCGATTCCGGAACCGCCCCGCGCAGTGCTATACTGAGCGCGTCCGCTTCTCCGCCCCCGTCGCAAACGTGCGCCCGCGCAAGCGTCTTGGTTTCATTGCGCGTGCGTCTCCCGTTCGAGCTGTTATCTGTGACGATCACTTCTAACCAGGGAGAGGATTTGTGAAAAAGACAAACTGCATGAGATCCGCGTTGCTCTTCGTCATCCTTTTGGCGGCCGTTGTGAACGTGGCCGCCTCCCAGCCCACGAATCAACCGTTGAAGAACGTGGTCCTTGTGCACGGCGCGTTTGCGGACGGTTCGGGTTGGCAAAAGGTCTACACCATGCTGAAGCAGAAGGGCTACAACGTGGCCATCGTGCAGAATCCGCTCACGTCATTGGCCGACGATGTGGCCGCAACGAAGCGCGTCATCGCCTCGATGGACGGGCCGGTTGTGCTCGTGGCGCACTCGTGGGGAGGCGTCGTGATCACGGAAGCTGGCAATGATCCGAAAGTCGAGCGTCTCGTGTATGTTGCGGCGTTTGCGCCCGATGCGGGCGAACCCGTGGGCGCGATTCTCAAGAATGCACCGGCGGATGCTCCGCAACTGCCGGCGGTTCCCTCCGCGGACGGCTTTGTGTTTTTCGACAAAGCCAGGTTTCCGGCCGGGTTCTGCGCCGATGTGGACGCCAAGACCGCGCAGTTCATGGCCGACTCGCAGATTCCGATCGTCGGTGCGGCGTTCGAGGCCACCGTCACCGCCGCGGCATGGAAGACCAAACCCAGCTGGTATGTGATTCCCGACAAGGACCTCGTCATTTCGCCCGTGCTGGAGCGCTCCATGGCGAAGCGCGCCGGCTCGACTGTCGTCGAAGTGAAGGGCAGCCACGCCATTTATGTTTCCCAGCCCAAGGTCGTTGCGGAATTGATCGAGAGTGCAGCGCGCGGCAAGTAGCGCTCGCATTCGATCGGAGGCACTCATGAGCAAGCAAGCGGAAGGCGCAAATGCGATCCTGCGCGCCGGCACAATGGCGCCCGATTTCACGCTGGCCACTACGTCGGGCGAGTTGGTTTCGCTCCAGAGCCTGCGCGGGCGTCCGGTCATCCTGGCTTTCTATCCCGCGGACTGGAGTCCGGTCTGCGGCGACCAGATGGCGCTCTACAACGAGGTATTGCCCGAGTTCCAACGCTTCGACGCCAAACTGATCGGTGTGTCCGTGGACGGTATGTGGTGTCATCGTGCCTTCGCCGAGAACCGGCATTTGCGCTTTCCGCTGCTTGCCGATTTCGAGCCCAAGGGAGCGGTTGCGCGCATGTTTGGCGCCTACCGCGCGAACGATGGAACCAGCGAGCGCGCTCTGTTCGTCATCGACGCACAGGGAATGATTCGATGGAGCTACTGCTCACCCATCGAAATCAATCCCGGCGCGGATGGGATTCTCGAAGCGCTCGAAACACTGGCCGGGTAGGACAGCATGGCGACATTGAAAACGCCGGTCGGTGCCGGCGACCACGTGCTGGGATCGGAGAACGCGAAAATCACTCTGGTCGAATACGGAGACTTCGAGTGTCCGTTTTGCGGCCGCGCATATCCAATCGTGAAGCAGGTGCAGAAACACTTCGGTGATCGCTTGCGTTTCGTCTTTCGAAACTTTCCGTTGAAAGAACTGCACCCGCACGCAACGGAGGCGGCCGAGACGGCCGAGTTTGCGGGCGCGAACGGCAAGTTCTGGCCCATGCACGATCTCCTGTTCGAGAATCAGAAGCGCTTCAGCACGAAAGTGTTTCTCGCGCTGGCCGGCGAGCTCGGGCTCGCGCCCGAGGGGTTGGAAAAAGCACTCAGCGACCGGACGTTCGACGAGCGCGTGCGTCAGGACTTCAGAAGCGGCGTGCGCAGCGGCGTGAACGGAACCCCGACCTTCTATATCAACGGCGCGCGGCACGACGACGCCTACGATTTCGAAGTCCTGGTCGCTGCGCTCGAGAAGGCGGCCGGCGCGTAGGGCCTCGCAATTCTCTTCGCCCGCGCGAAAATGGCGCCGCGGCGCCCTGAAACCTCAGTGGGATACCGAGGTTGCCAGTCCCGGCAACCTCGGCTATTTTTCAGGGACCCAGGGAGATACCTATAATGAAGAAGAAAATCCTTATAATCGCCGGTTCGGTGCTCGTGGTCGTCGTGGTGGCGGTTGCCATCCTGGCCATGAACCTGAACAAGATCATCAACAGCCGGAAGGGCGCACTGCTCGCGCAGGCGAAGCAGCAGACCGGCCGTGACATCGCGATCGGCGATGTCGGCGTCACCCTGTGGCCCGGCCTCGGCGCCAAGGTGAGCGACGTCGTGATCAGCGACGATCCCGCGTATTCCACTGAGCCGTTCGTGCGCGCGAAACAGCTCATCGTCAACGTGAAGCTGATGCCGCTGCTCCACAAACAGGTGGAGATCAAACGCCTCGTACTCGACGAGCCCAACATCGTCATCATCAAGGCGGATTCGAAGCACTTCAACTTCACCAGTCTGGTGGCGGCCGCAAGCCCGCCTCCCGCGGGTGGTGCGCCAGGAAGAAAGCCGAAGAACGCGAACATGGCCGCCGTGCTCGCCTTCGCCGACATAAAAGACGGCACGCTGCGCTACGTCGACCAGACGACAAAGATGGACCGCACCATTCGGGACATCGATTTCACGGCGAGCAACGTGGGCATTGGCAAGAAGCTGGATGCGAAGCTCGACGCGGCGGTGTTCGGCGAGAAGCAGGATGTGAAGATCGAGGCCAGCACGGGACCGCTCGCCAATCCGGCCGACAAGGCGGCGTTCGGCGCCACAGCGCTCAACGTGAAATTCGAGCTGGCGCCGGTGGCGATTGCGGAGCTCATGGCGGCCGCTCCGAAAAAGCCGGGCGCCGCTCCCGCGGAACCGATTCCCGGCGACGTGAGCGGTAGCGCGGAGCTCAAGGGTACGTTTGGCCAGGCGACGCTGGAGAATCTGAATGTGGCAGCAACGCTTCTCGGCGCCAAAGATCCCAATGTGAAGCTCACGGCCTCGGGTGGTCCGTTCGATTTCACCGCGGATTCCACGATGGTGTTTGCGCACGCCGTGCTCAAGGGCAAGCTCGACAGCGAGCCCATCGAACTTACCAACTTCAAAATGAAGAGCAAGGATCCGAAGAAGCCGGCGCCCGTGCTGGGCGGCGACATGCGCGCCAACGCCAGCTTTGACGGCAACCTCATGGCGCTCAGCTTCAACGGCAACATCGATGCGACCAACGCGTCGATGGAGCAGAAGGACGCGACGGGGAAGACGTCGTTCCTCAAGAAAGCCGGCATACCGGCCAAGGCAACGGTGAGCGGAACGTTTCGTCCGCAGCACACGCCGGGAGAAGGACTCGATCTTTCCAAGATCGACATCGTGTTTCATTCGCTCACGGGGACCGGATCGGGACGTGTGGTGCCGTTCCCGCCCAACAAGAGCATGAACCTCACGCTCAACGCGAAAACGGCGCTCAAGCCCATGAACGACCTGTTGCCGGCGATGGCGCCGTTCGCCATCACCGGGGACGCCAATGCCAACGTTCACGTGGTGAGCACGATGGCGCCGGGCGCTGCGCCCGATGTGACAGGCACCGCGCAGTTCATGAATGTCAGCGCCAGAATTGCGACCATGCCGAAACCCGTCAATGACGGCCAGGGCAAGGCATCATTCACCATGAAGACCGCGCACATCGCGGGCGCGACGTTTCGCATCGGCGACAGTCGATTCAGCATGGATTGCGACGTGTCGTCGTTCGCACCCATGTCGGCGACGTACAAGGTGACGTCGGTGGAAGTGAAACGTCTCGACGTGCAGGCGCCTGCACCGGGTGCCAAACCCATGCCGCGCCCGGAAGTGTTCCGCGCGGTGGCGGCGAGCGGCAGCATGCGACAGGCTTCGCCCACGGTGGTGGAAAACAACGTCACCGTGAGCTCGAAGAACGGCGTGTTTTCGAATATCGACTACTCGGATCTGGCCGCCGATCTCAAGGTGACGCCGACGGTCACCACCATCCACAGCTACAGCGCCAAAGCGCTGGGCGGGACCGTCTCGGGCACCGGCACCATGGAGCCGAAGATTTCGAAGTTCAATGTGACGTCGAAGATCGAGAACGTGAATATCGCCGAGTACTTCAAGTACAAGGCGCCGGCGCTGGCCGACATGATGGTGGGACGCCTCAACATGAATATCGAATTGGGCGGGCAGGGGAAGGACTGGACGCAGATTGCGAAAACCTTGAGCGGCAAAGGCGGCGCGGACGTCCTGGAAGGCGCGCTTACCAATGTCAATATCGCGAACGAAATCATGTCCTCGATCCAGGGCCTGCCGATGGTACCCGCCGACATCGCATCGCGCATGCAGGTTCGCAATCCCAAGCTCTTCGGCGGAACCAAGACGTTCTTTCAGAATCTCTCCAGCAAATTCCAGATCGCGAACGGTCGCATCATCACGCCGAACCTCAGTCTGGCGACGGCTGACTTCGCGCTCTCCGGCGATGGCTGGTTCTCGCTCGCCAAGGACATGAATCTCAACTCGACGCTCACGCTGTCGCAGAGGATGACGAACGATCTCATCGCGGAAGTGCCCGCGGCCAAATACCTGGCGGGTTCCGACGGAAAACTGCAGGTGCCGCTCACGCTGGCGGGCTCGGTGTTGAAGCCGGCGGTCAAGGTGGATACCGCGGCCATGCAGGCGCAACTGCAGAAGGGTTTCGTGCAGCAGGGACAACAACAGCTGCAGAAAGAGGTCAAGCAGGGCGTCAAGGGTCTGTTCGACAATCTCGGCAAGAAGAAGGAACCGGCCAAGCCGGCACCGGCGCCCGTGGACACGACGAAGAAGCAGCCGGTACCGCCCGCAACCACGAAGCCGGACACGATCAAGGGATGACGCGCTTGTCCGCCATTTCCGTGTTATTGTAGCCGCATGCCGTTTTCGTTTCATCTCGACGCCACCAGCGGGGTGGCGCGCGCGGGGCACATTGTCACCGACCATGGCGAATTTCCCACGCCCGTGTTCATGCCGGTGGGTACGCAGGCGACAGTCAAAGGCGTCACCATCGAAGGCATCATCGATACCGGCGCGCGCATTCTGCTCGGCAACACCTATCACCTGTGCATGCGTCCCGGCCCCGAGCTCATCGAGCGCGCGGGCGGGCTGCACAAGTTCATGGGCTGGGACGGGGCCATCCTGACCGACAGCGGCGGTTACCAGGTCTTCAGTCTCGCAAGTTTGCGGCGTCTCGGCGATGATGGCGTGCGCTTTCGTTCCCACGTGGACGGATCGCTGCACATGTTCACGCCCGAATCGGTGATGAACGCACAGGCGCGCATCGGCGCCGACATCATCATGAGCTTCGATTACTTCGGCGGCATTCCGTGTCCGCGCCCGGACGCCGAACATTCGGTGGCGCTGACCAGCGCCTGGGCCAGGCGCGGCCGCGACGTGAGTGGCGCGCGCTTCAATCGCAACGGCTGGGAACAGGTGGTGTTCGGCATCGTGCAGGGCGCGGAATACGAGGATCTGCGCCGTCGCTCCGTCGAGGAGATCGTGGCGCTCGATTTTCCGGGCTACGCCATCGGCGGTCTCGCGGTGGGCGAGGACAAACAACTCACGCGCGACATCACCGAGTACACCGCGGCCATGCTGCCGCGCGAAAAACCGCGCTATCTGATGGGCATGGGGACGCCGCTCGATCTGGTCGAGGGTGTCGCGCGCGGCATCGACATGTTCGACTGCGTGCTGCCCACGCGCAACGGCCGTACCGGCACCGTGTTTACGCGCGACGGACGCATCGTGCTGAAGAACGCGGCGCACACCGAAGACTACACGCCGCTGGATGCCGCATGCGGCTGCACGGCGTGCACGCGCCACACGCGCGCGTATCTGCGCCACCTGTTCATGACCGGCGAGATGCTCGGGCCCATGCTGGCGTCGCAACACAACCTGTATTTTTTCCAGGATGTGATGCGCGAAGCCCGTCGCGCCATCATGGAAGATGGATTTGCCGCGTGGCGCGCGGCGTTTGTTGATCGTTATGAGCGCGGAGAGACCGCGCGAATCCGTGACCACGAAGACAGACAAAGGAGAATCTCTTGAATTCCATTCAGCCCCTGTTCGCCATGCTTCCCGGCGCCGCCGCCAGCGGTGCCGAGGGCCCGAGCCCGTTCTCGATGCTGCTTCCCATTCTCGGCATGCTTCTCATCTTCTACTTCCTGATGATCCGGCCGCAGCAGAAGCGCCAGAAGGAAGTCCAGAAGATGCTGTCCGCCGTGAAGAAGGGCGACCGCGTTCTCACCGCGAGCGGCCTGTACGGCACCGTCGCCGGCGTCAAGGACGACGTGCTCGTGTTGCAGATCGCAGACAACGTGAAAGTCGAAATGGTGAAGAGCGCCGTCACCGGCGTGGTGGCGCAGGGCAGCGAATAGCGGTTGGAGCGCTCTGTGCTGAAGCTCCGCTACTACGGTGATCCCATCCTGCGCCGGCGCGCGATGGATGTGCAGGCCTTCGATGCAGCGCTGCGCGATCTGGCGTCACAGATGCTCGAGGCCATGGAGCGCGAAGAAGGCGTGGGTCTCGCCGCGCCGCAGGTCGGCCTCGACCTGCGCCTCTTGGTGGCACTCGCCATGCGCGAGCCGGGCGATGAAAGCGCCGAGCCGGTGGTGATGGTGAATCCCGAGATCCTCGAGCGCTCGCCCGAGACGTGGGTGTACGAAGAAGGGTGCTTGAGCATCCCCGGTGTGCGCGGCGACGTGACGCGCCCCGAACGTGTGCGCGTGCACTACCAGGATCTCGACGGCACCGGACACACCATCGATGCGGACGGCATGTTCGGGCGCATCCTGCAGCACGAGATCGACCATTTGAACGGCAAGCTCTTCATCGACTATCTCTCCACCGCCGACAAATTGCTCCTCAAGGCCAGGCTTCGCTCCATCGCGAAGCTCAACGACGAATAACCAACCGGGCGAACCTCTGCTTAAATGAAACGAATCGTCTTCATGGGAAGCCCGGACTTCGCCGTGCCGTCGCTTGACGCGCTCGTGGAGAGCGGCCGTTACCGGCCGCTGCTTGTGGTGAGCCAGCCCGACCGCCCGCGCGGCCGCGGCCAGGCGGTGGATCCGACACCGGTACGCGCACGCGCGCTGAATCTCGGCATCCCCACCCTCACCATGACGAAGGAGACTTACGCCGAAGGCGTGGAAGCGGTGCGCGCGGCCCGGCCCGATGCGATCATCGTGGTCGCGTTCGGACTCATCCTGCGCCGCGATCTGCTCGACATGCCGGAATTCGGCTGCATCAATGTGCACGCGTCGCTGCTCCCGCGGCATCGCGGCGTGTCGCCGATTCAGGCCGCCATTCTCGCCGGCGACGAGGTGACCGGGTGCACCACCATGCGCATCGACGAAGGCGTCGATACCGGCAACATTCTGCTGCGCGCGGAAACTCCGATCGCTCCCGATGACACGGCGGGCACCTTGACCGCGCGTCTTGCCGGCCTGGGCGCGGGGCTCCTTCTCCGCACGCTCGACGGTGTGTTCGACGGCAGCGTGCACGAAGTGGTTCAGGACAATGCGCTCGCCACCGTGACCAAAAAAATTCGCAAACATCACGGCCTCATCGACTGGACCCGGAGTGCCGTCGAGCTCGAGCGCCGCGTGCGCGCCATGACACCGTGGCCGAGCGCGTACAGCTTTCTCAACGGACGACGCTTGCTCATCGATGCGGTTGCGGTGGCGCCGCAAACCGCGAGCGCGGCGCCCGGCACCGTCGTGTCGCTCGAGCCTCTGGTCGTCGCCTGCGGTGAAGGAGCGCTGGATATCCGCTTATTGCGGCCCGAAGGGCGCCGTTCGATGCCACCACGCGCATTCCGGACCGGAAATCCGCTCGAAATGGGCGAAGTGTTCTCGACGAGCATTGATTGACGCCGCGAGCGGGGGCGGTCTAAAGTCGCCTTCGTGGGTGCACGTCGTGTTCTGAAACGCCTCGCCGTCCTCGCCGGCCTGTTCTTCGCCGGCATTCTCCTGTTCAACAAGGTTCTCATGCCCGCGCTTGTGAAGCAGGGCAGCGTCGTGATCGTCCCCGACCTGCGCAACACCAGCGAAGCGGAAGCGAAGAGCACGTTGTCGCGGCTCGGGCTCCAGCTGCGCGTCGATCGCAGCGATTACGACTCGCAGGCGCCGGTCGGATTCATTCTGTCGCAGCAACCCGAAGCCAACGAGAGCCTGAAGCCCGGACGTTCGGTGGCGGTGGTGGTGAGCCTGGGCACGCGCGTGCGCATGGTTCCCGATTTGCGCGGCATGTCGGCGCGACAGGCGCGCAATCTGCTGCAGAGCGAAGGGCTGGATGTGGGGCGCGTGGCGCGCGTGCAGCACACCGGCGATACCCGCGAGCGCGTGGTGGCCACGAGCCCGCCGGTGGGCGATGAAGTCCACGAAGGCGAGCTCGTCGACATCGTGGTTTCGGCGCCGGGCGGAGCCAACGTGTTTCTCATGCCCGACCTCACCTCGCAGGATCTGTTCTTCGTGCGAGAAAAACTGGAGAAACTTGGATTCCGCATCTCCTCGGTGCGCTACGAGGATCGCGAAGGCGTTTACCCCAACACAATCATCGATCAAATTCCGGCCCCGGGCGAACAGATTCGCGAAGGAGAATCGATTGAGCTGGTCGCATCTAGTTCGAGGTGAAAGACACGCGCGCGAAGCGCGCGCTCAGCGCACCGCCGTGGCACCCAGTCTTCTTGCCTGCGACTTTACGCATCTTGCCGATGAGATTGCGCGCGTGGAGAAGGAAAACGTGGAATTCCTTCATCTCGACGTCATGGACGGACATTTCGTCAAGAACATCACCTTTGGACCACCGCTGGTGAAGAGCATCGCAAGTGTCGCGAAGACCACGCTCGACACGCATTTGATGATCGAACACCCCGATCGTTATATTGAAGCCTTCATCAACGCGGGAACTCATGTTCTTACCATCCACGTTGAAGCCAGCACGGATGTTCGTCGCGACCTCAAGAACATACGCGCGCGCAATGCGCGCGCGGGTCTGGCCTTCAATCCCGACTGTCCGTTCGAAAAGGTGGAGCCGTATCTCGGCGACATCGATCTGTTGCTCGTGATGAGCGTGTTCGCCGGGTTCGGGGGACAGAGCTTCATCGAAGGCTCGCTCAAACACGTCGAACGCGCGACCATGCTGCGCGAAAACCACGGCCACACCTTTGCCATCGAGATCGACGGCGGCATCACACCGGAATCAGCCAGACGCGCGCGCGACGCGGGCGCCGACATTCTCGTCGCCGGCACCGCGATTTTCCGCTCGCCCGATTACGGTGCGTCGATCAAAGCCATCCGCGGTTAATCAGGTCGAGCAATCGTCGTTGGGTGAAAATTACCTTCGCAGCGGAGGTAAAAATCACCCAGGGTGCAGCACACCGCGAGTGCATCGTCGTTGAAGAATCTCCGCGAGATAACCCGGGAGGGAGTCATGTCTGTTTACATCATTCCGCAAAATCGCGTCCCGGAATTGCTCCCGATGAACGAGTGCGTCGATGTGATGACGAATGTGCTGCGCACGCTCTCACGCGGAGATCATTTGCTGCCGCTGCGCTCGCTCATCCGCACACCCGACGGGTCGGGTCTGCTCGGTGTCATGCCCGCGATTCTCGGTGAGCCCGCCTGCATGGGAATCAAGGTCATCACGTATTTTCCCGGCAACGCGGCCGCCGGTTTCGATTCGCACCAGGGAGCGGTACTCCTCTTTGAGCCCGAACACGGCAGCTTGGTCGCAATCATCGACGCCAGCTCCATCACCGGCATCCGCACTGCGGCGGTGAGCGGTGCGGCCACGCGCGCGCTCGCGCGCGATGATGCCGGCGACCTCGCCATCATCGGCACCGGTGTCCAGGCCATCAC
>Ga0207674_10006697_pt1 | contig 13531 bp, 16 predicted proteins | sample KBSCornC72_FD_184303 | JGI IMG/M metagenome (GOLD analysis project Ga0207674, IMG submission 184303) | Corn rhizosphere microbial communities from Kellogg Biological Station, Michigan, USA - KBS Corn C7-2 (SPAdes) (version 2) | ecosystem: Host-associated > Plants > Roots > Rhizosphere > Soil ... | reverse complement strand
CCGCAACCTCTCGACGGCGAGCGTCGCCGGCATTCTCTGGGCGGGCGCGATGTTCGCGTGGTTCTTCCTCTCCGCGCTCTACATGCAGCTCGTGCTCGGCTACTCGCCGCTCAAGGTCGGCCTCGGCTTCCTGCCCGGCAACCTGGTGATGGGGTTCCTGTCGATCGCCGTGTCGGCGAGGCTCGTCATGCGCTACGGCGTCCGCATCCCGCTCGCGGTCGGGCTCGCCGCTGCAGGCCTCGGCCTCCTGTTGTTCGCACGGGCGCCGGTCGACGGCAGCTACATCGTCGACGTGCTGCCGGGGATGATCCTGCTCGGCTTGGGCGCCGGCATCGCGTTCAACCCGGTGCTGTTCGCCGCGATGAGCGAGGTAAAGCCCGAGGAGTCGGGTCTCGCCTCGGGCATCGTGAACACGTCGTTCATGATGGGCGGCGCACTCGGTCTCGCGGTGCTCGCGAGTGTGGCCGCGTCGCGTTCGGCGCATCTGAAGTCGACGGGACACACGGCCGCGTCGGCGCTGACCGGCGGCTATCACGTCGCATTCGTGATCGGCGCGCTGTTCGCAGTCGCGGCGGCGGCCATCGGCGCCACGTTGCTGCGCACCCAGGTGGCTCCGGCGCACGAGCCGGAGCCGTCGCCGGCCTAGAGCGCTGCGCGTGTCGTGACGAGCAACGTGAGCGCCGCCGCGCCGGCGAGCGCGACGAGACCGGTCTGGGGCGCAACGACTCCCGCAACCGCGGCGAGCAGGAACGGCAGCGCGAAACCGGTGTAGGAGAGCGCCTGGTAGGCGGCGGTCATCGCGGCCAGTTGACCGGGCGGCGCGAGGCGCTGCACCTCCAGCAGACCGCAGACCTGACAGCACCCGTAGCCCGCTCCGAGGACGAGCGCTGCGAGGACGATCAACGGAAGGCTCGTCGCTGCGGCAGCCGCGGCCGCGACGAGCAGCCCCACGGTGACCGTGCCGAGTGCCCCGGCGAGCAGGGTCGGACGATCGCCGCGGTCGAGACGCCGGGCGAGCGATTGAACGGCGATCCCGGCCAGCGCGGTGAGCGTGGCCACGACCGCGGCGAAGATGAGCGCGCGGCCGCCGAGGCGGTGCAGCACGAGAGCAGGGAGGTAGGCGAGCGGGATCGCCGCCGACCCGAACACCCACGGAGCGAGCGGTGCGACGACTCGCCGAAACCGCGGGTCATGCAGGACCGCCGTTCGCTCTCCGCTCGGAGCGGTCCGGACGGCTGTGTCGGACTGCCGTGCGATCAACGGGATGGCGGCCGTCGCGAGGACCAGGTGCGGGACGTAGGGAACGAGCGTGCGCGCCGGCATCCATTGTGCGAGCACGCCGGCTGCAAGCGGGCTGGCCGCGAAGCCTGCGGTCATCGCAACCGTCGCCCGGCGCGCGCCGGCAGCAGGGGGCGAAAGCTCCTTGATCCACGCCGAGCCTGCGCTGAATGCCGCGCCGCTCGCGACGCCGGCGACGAGGCGCCCGGCAAACAGCCAGCCGACGCCGTGGCCGCCGACCATCAGCAATGCGCTCGCGCTCACCGAGGCGACAAGTGCCGCCGTGACCACGGCGCGTCGGCCGTGGCGGTCCGAGAAGGGGCCGCCGACGAGGAGTCCCGGTGCCAGTCCCGCCGCGTAGAGCCCGAACGTCGCCTGCGCCGTCGCCGCCGAGATCCCAAGGTCGTCGCGGTACACGAGCAGCAACGGCACGAACTGGTTCGCGCCCCACGCCACCGCGCCGACGGCAAGTGCGACCCGCAGCCAGTGCGGCTGCTTCATCGCCCATCGTCCTCCACGACGATCAGCTGGGCCGCCCACCTTCGAGAACCAGCTTGAGCGTCGTGAGGTTGTGCTCCACCCCGCGCCGGACGAGCTGCGGCATGAGCCCGGCGACGGCCGGCAGGTCGACCTGACCGTCGAACTCGATCACGGTCGCGTCGTCCTTCCCGGCGAAGCGATAGCGGTAATGGAACGGCGTCGGCCCGGCCGTCGTCCGAACGGCGAATTCCCGCGGGCTCTCGCGCGCGACGATCTCGAGCTGATTGACGGCGCGACCTGTCGGCAGCTCGCGCTCCATCCGGTAGGTCGACCCGACGCGCAGAGGGTCTCGCGAAGTCGGCTTGACTTCCTGGACCGCCGAGTTCCACACCGGGAAGTTGCCGGGGTCGGCGACGTAGGCGAAAACCTCGGCGATCGGCCGTTCGATCGCGATGCTGGTCCGGAACCCGATCATGCCGTCCACTGTCGCGAGCGGGCACTCGCTCCGCCATACGGCCATCACGTGTCTTGGGTGTGGAAACCCGAACTCGCGACCTACTAGGAGCGCCGTGAGCGAACCGGGAGTTGCGCGCGGACGACCGTGCCTTCGCCGGTCGAGCTCTCGACCGACAGCCGTCCGTCGAGCGCCTCCACGCGGTCGCGCAGCCCGGAGAGCCCGGAGCCGTGATCGGGGTCGGCGCCGCCGACACCGTCGTCCGAGATCTCGACCTCGACACGTCCGTCGGCACATGCGACGCGAACGGTCGCCGACAGGGCCTCCGCGTGCTTCGCGACGTTGGCGAGCGCTTCGGAGACGGTGTAGTACGTCGCCGTCTCGACCGGCTCGGGGAGTCTCTCGGGGAGAGAGACGTCGAGGTCGACGGCGAGCGGCCCGCGGGCGGCCAGCGCTTCGAGCGCGGTCACGAGCCCGCGCTCGGTGAGAACCGCCGGATGGATGCCCTGCGCGAGCTCCCGCAGCTCGGCGATCGCCTGTCCGAGCTCGTGCGAGAACGCGTCCAGGAGCTCCTCGGCACGCTCGGGTTGCGCACGCAGCTTGGTCTTCGCCGAGCGGAGGGCGAGCGCCAGCGTGACGAGCCGCTGCTGGGCGCCGTCGTGCAGGTTCCGCTCGATCCGCCGGCGCTCGGTGTCGCTCGCCTCGACGATGCGCTGCCGCGAGGCGGCGAGCTCGTCACGTGCGCTCGCGCTGGCGACCGCCAGCCCGACGAGCTCCGCGAACCCTTGCAGGCGGTGCTCGGTCTCGACCGGAAGCCGCTCCTCCGGTCGCAGAGCAACGACGAGCGCGCCCCAGGTGAGGCCGGCGACCGTGATCGGCACGCCGACGCTGCCCGAGAACCCGAGTGCCCGCAGCTCGGCGACGGCCGCGCCCGACAGCTCGCCGTAGTCGGAGCGGGCGGGCGCACCCGTCTGCAGCACCGCCAGTGCCGAGCCGACCTCGAGCGGGTTGACTTCGCCGAGCTCGAACCGACCGGTCGCCTCGCCGAACTTGCCGACGATCGTGGACGTCCGTTCGCCCTCGAAGCGGTGAAGCACCGCTGTCCTGAGGTCCAGCAACCGGCACACCTCGGCCGTGACCGTCTGGAAGACCTCCTCGGGAGGCGCATTCTTCGCAACCAACGTCGCCACTCGATGCAGCGCAGCCTGCTCGGCGGCGAGCCGTTGCTGCTCCGCTTCCGTCCGCCTCTGCTCGGTGAAGTCGCGGGTGATCGCAACCACCTCGCCGTCGCCGCTCGGAACGAGCCGTGCCTCTCGCCGGTGCAGCGCGCCTCCGATCTCGAGGTCGTACTCGATCACCTGCGCCTCTCCACTGTCGAGAGCGTCCTCGATGCCCGCGAGGATCGCGCCGGCGAGCTCGTCCGGAAGCATGTCGCGGACGTTTCTCCCGATGAAGTCCTCCCGCGAGTAGTACTCGGACGTCTGCGCGTCCGGCCGCGCGTCGAGGTACGTGCCGTCGCGCGCGTAGCGAAGGATGTTGTCCGGAATCGCGTCCAGCAGGGCGCGATTCCTCTGCTCGGCGAGTGACTCGGCTTCGAGCGGATTCACGAGGCCCCCTTGCTCGCGCACATTACTCGCAGGTCGGCGTCGCACGCGTCAATCGTGCAACCCGGTCGCAAATGGTGCGGGCAACCGCACTTCCCACGGAAGCCCCGCCGCGTTCCGCGCAGGAGGATTCGCGGCGGAGCTCCCGGGTGGTACGCAGCAGGAGTTCCCGCACGTACCGATTCGGCGACCGCCCGTGCGGTCTAGATGACACCTCCAGCTGCGCTCTTCCCGGTACGCGGTCGCCCGCCGAGCGCGAGGCGCGGGTCGAGTACGGCATACAGGGTGTCGACTGCGAAGTTGCCGACCACGACGATGGTGCTGATGACGAAGACGAGCGCCATGATCACCGGCAGGTCGAGGTTGGTGGATCCCGACATCGCGAAGACTGCGCGCGACGCGAGTCCGGGTAGGCCGAACGCGGCTTCGACGTAGATGCAGACGCCGAGCGCGGTTCCGATCTCCATGCCGATCATCGTCAGCACCCGCAGCCCGGCGTTCGGCAGGACGTGTCGTGCCATCACTCGGAGGTTGCTCGCGCCCTTGGCGCGCGCGGTGCGGACGAAGTCCTGCGGCAGCGTCTCGGCGACGCTGACGCGGATCATGCGGACGTAGAGCGCGAGGAAGAGCAGTGCGAACGTGAGCCACGGCAGCGCGAGGTGAGTCGCCCAGTCGGCTGGACCGTCACAGCCGGGCCGGCCGTTCGAGAGCGGGCAGTAGCCGCCGGGCGGTGTCCAGTGGAGGCGCCCGTGGAAGAGGCTGCGGACGAGGATGCTCAGCACCATCGGGTGCGAGCAGACCCCGATCAGTGCGACGAGCGAGACGGTGCGGTCGCTGATCGTCCCGACTCTGCTGCCGGCGAACGCGCCGAGCGGCACGGAGAGCAACAGCACGACGGCCGCACCTCCGAGCAGCAACGAGAGGGTGACGCGGAGCTGCGCGTCGAGTTGTTCCGTGATCGGGAAGCCCTTGCTGCCCGCTGACTCGCCCGGGAGCGCGAACCCACGCGCCCACGAGTCGCCGAAGTCCCAGCGGAAGAGATGGGTGACGTAGTCGAGGTACTGGTCGGTCTTCGGGCGGTCGATCCGGAGGATGTGGTCGCCGTGCTGGATGTGCCACGCGGTCAGCGTCTGGACGCTCGGGTAGACGAACCGGGCGGGCTGCGTCGGCGTCGCCCAGAAGATCACGAACGTCACGGTGACCATCGCGAGCACGGTGAGCAGCCCGGCCACGACACGTCTGACGAGGAAGCGGAGCGTGTCGCTCATCGCCGGGTGAACGGGTCGAGAGCCTGGCGCAGCCCTTCGGACAGTTGGTTGAGCGACACCACCGACACCAACACCGCAACGGTCGGGAAGATCGTCTGCCAGGGGGTGAACTGCTGGCTGTTGTAGGTCTGGGGCTGGAACAGGGTTCCCCACGTCGTCGAGAGCAGCGACCCCCACGTCGCGGTGGAGACCTGGACGCCCGCGCCGATGAAGCTGAGGCCGATCTCGAGCAGGATGTTCGTCGCGACCGCCACCGCAGCCCACACCAGGATCGTCGGCACGAGATGCGGGAGGAGGTGTGACCGCAGCGTCCGCCACCGTGAAGCGCCGACCATCTCCGCCGCCTCGACGAACTCGGCTTCACGCAGCTGGAACAGTTGCGCCCGGATCAGCCTCGTCGGATAGAACGACGTGAACACGCCGATCAGCAACGCCTCGGCGACCACGCCGTCCGGCAGCCACCAGCTGATCCCGATCCCGCGGATATGGGCGTCGAGCTGAACGCTCGCGAAGACGAGGAACAGCATCAGGGGGAACGCCATGATCGTGTCGGTGATCCGCGAGACAATTGCGTCGCTGATCCCGCCGACGTAGCCGCCGACGGCACCGAGCGGCAGGCCGATCAGGAGCGCGATCAGCGCACCGCCGATCGCGATCTCCAGTGATGTCTTGCCGCCGTCGAGGACGCGAATGAACTCGTCGCGTCCCACCGGGCCGTCAGCGCCGAAGACCAGAAGCGTTTTCGGCGTGCCCTTTGGGGGTGGCGCGAGCTCGCCGCTCGCGAGCATCCCGGCCGAGTAGTTCAACGCGGGCACCACGGACAGCGGACCGACCGGCTTCTGGGTGATGTTCGCCGCGTATGGGAGCTGGTCGTAGCCGTTGTGCCCGAGGATGCGGCTCGCGATCGGCCCGCCGGCGAACGAGAGAACGATGACCGTCGCGACGACGATCAGCGATCCCATCGTCCACCGGTCGTTGCGGATGCGGGCGATCGTCAGACGCCAGGGAGCCATTCAGACCTGGGGCTGTTCCCGGCCCGGCGGCATGAGGGTCATCGCATGGTTCCAGCCGCCGGGGTACCACTTCCCTGACGGGAGCGTGTGCGCGACGATGTGCTCGTAGATCGCCGTGACGACGCTGCCGCCGGCCGGGCCGTCGCCGAAGCAGTACCTCAGTCCATCGACGAACGGGCCGAGGTACTCCCCGTTGACGGTGTGGGCACGGGCGCTGTAGCTCCAACACGATCCGTGCTTCGTCGCCGGCGAACCAACCTTCGTCATCACCTGCGCCGCGCTGTCGCCATAGGCCACGCCGCCGTTCTGCTCCCCCACCTCGAGCTGTCGATGCGACGATGCGGCCGCTGACGGAGACGTGTGGCTTGCGTTGCGAGCGTGGTAGATGACCCCGCCGACGACCACGAGTGCGACGACGATCCCGATCACCCGAGTCCGCATCGCGGCTACTCGGGCAGGTAGGCGTTGATGACCGGGATCCAGAACGTCCCGTTCGCCGCCGGCGTTCCCTTCGTCGTGTTCAGGAAGCCGCCGACCAAGATGTCGGTGATCCCGCCTTCCGGGGTTCGAAGTGTCACGCGATAGTGGCCGTGCTTGCCGTAGGCCTTGATCAGCGGACCATCGTTGTATCTGCCGACGAACGAGACGTCGATGACCGAGCCGTCAGGGATTCCCGTGCCCGGCGGCTTGCCGTCTTCGCCGACGGTGAACGTGACGGTGGCCAGGGGCGGCGCGAACTTCGGAGCCGGGTAGTGAATCGTGACGTCGGTGATCCTCGCGACAATCAACGGGGAGGCGTGCGGCGCGCGGTCTAGTCCGACCAACTCGCGTAGTTGTGGACTGACCGCGAGCGCGGGACCCGCAAGGGCCACGACGGCGAACGCAGCGGCAACCAGCGCGAGGATGGGCCGACGAAGGATCCATCGACTTCGAACGCCGCCGGCCGGCGGGCGTTCCGACGCTTCGACACCCGGGCCGACGCCGACCGCAGCGATCGCGTCGGCGATCGCCAGCAGGTCGGACTTGTCGCCGAGCAACTCGACCAGCTCCGGGTCGGCGAACACCGTCTTGTCCCCACTCACGGTTGGATCCCTTCGCGTCGCAGCATCGACCTGACGGACTCGAGGCCGCGAACGCAGCGCATCTTCGCCGCGGCTTCGGTGATCCCGAGCAGCTCGCCGATGTCCGCGAACGAGCGGCCGTCGAAGATCTTCATCACCACCACGTGCCGCTGCGGCTCCGGCAGTTCGCGCAGGGCGTGCGCAATCTCTGCGGCGACACCGGGGCCGTATTCGCTCCGCGGCGTCGGTGCGAGGTCGAGCGGCAACGCGGTCGCGTCGCCGCGTCTCGCCCGACGACGGGTCTCGTCGATCAACCGTCTCTGCGCGACCGTGAAGAGCCAGGCGAGGGTCTGCCGCTCGGTGAGCATGGCTTCCCGCCCGAGGGACGCAGCGGCGTCCGCGAAGACGTCCTGGGTGATGTCCTCTGCGTCGCTTCTGGAGCGTGTCCGCCGCCGGACGTACCGGAAGACCAGGTCGTAGTGACGACGCAAACCCTGCGCGGCCAACTCCTCCACACCCTCCTTAGTCGTCGGGCAACCACGAAAGTAACGCGACCCGCTCACGGAGGAGTACACGGGTGGCAGGAGCTGGTGACGGGCCCGCCGGGACTGAAATCCCTCCAGACCAACTGGCCGTTGAGCTCGATCTGCCTGGACGCGGTCGAGAAGGTGCCGTCGTAGAAGCAGAGTTTCACCAGGCCGTCCGACCGTGCCGCAATCGACCCGGGGTCTCCGAGCGACATCGTCCCGACCGAACGCGTGGGGAGCCCGTTCTCGGTTCCTGCCTTGGGCCGGAAGACCCAACAGCCTCCTTGGCTCCTCGTCGGCCGCCCGGTGATCTGTCGCACCTGGTTCCGCGTCATCCCGAAGGTGGGATAGGTGCCCGCCTTCCCGAGGGAGCTCGGCGCGATCGTCGTCGAACGGGACGAGGACGCCGAGCTCGGAGCGCTCGACGAGCGTGTCACGAGGACCGCTGCCACGATCGCGCCGAGTATCGCGACCGTGATCGCGCCGGCCGCGAGCCGCCGCCGATTGCGCGGCCCGATCGCGACTCGCCGCCGATCCTCCACGCTCTCATAATCGTCTCGGCACCATGAAAGTAACCGTCCCACTCCTTGCGGCGGTGGTGATCGCCTCGGCGAACGCTGCGCCTTCCCGCGGCACGCTCCAGATGCGGCCGACCGTCCTCACACCGCACGGCATCGGGCCCGTTCAGCGCGGAACGCGCAAGGCGCCGGTGGTCAGCGCGCTGACGACGCTGTTCGGGCCGCCGACCGGTGCCGGCATCAACACCGCCTGCGGCAGCCGTTACACCGAGGTGGTGTGGAACGACCTCGCGGTCGAGTTCCGCGCCGGGACCTTCACGGGCTATCGGTACGTGCGCGGCGGTTATCCGCTGACGACGCCCGGATCCCCGCGCAACGTCGCAAGCCCTGCGATACGCCCGAGGCTCGAGACCGCGCGCGGGATCGCTCTCGGCAGCCGGCTCAGCGTTCTCCGTGTCGACTACCCGAGGTTGCGCCCAGTCGGTGTCGCACAGTGGGTCGCCGGCGGCATCACGTTCGTCGTGACGAGCCGGGGCGCCGGTGCGCTCACCTCGGTTGCCGAGATCAAACTCGGGACCTGCGGCGACTTCTAGCGGGCGCAGCGGCTCGCCTCCGGCTGCCCGAGGCGGGCGGATCTTCTGCTGCTTCGGCATCCCGTATGGCTTGGCCGTCGCCCCCGGTGATCTCGAGACTTACCGCCGCACAGAGAGGACATGCGGCCGGACTGGTCTTAGACGGCGCGAGGCATCGATCCGGGCAGGACGCAACTAGATATTGATCGGGATCCACTCCTTGCGACCGCTCGGGAGGATGAAGCGAAATTCCTCGTTCTGGAGCACACCGTAAAAGAACAGAATCCGAAACTGGTCGGCGCGGTGGACGACGATTGCCTGACCGTGCATGAAGGCCACGAGAGTCTTGCCCGCCAACTTCCCGTCCACCACCGGCCAGTACCAGTAGTTCCCTCGGATGGTCTTGGGGCGACCGAGGATGCGCACCACCTGTTTCTTCGTCATACCAATCGACAACCGACGTGCTGTCTGTGCATGTTGCGCCGTACTCTTCTGCGACGCACGGGCACTTGACGAATTCCCGCACGCCACCAGCACGGCTAGCGCGGCGATGAGCACTGCAACAACAACCGCGTTTCTCGCACGAGGGTGAAGCTCGGTCTGGGTAAGAGCGTCATTCATGAGGAAGCTTGCTCCAGTCCGGAATCGTCTTATCCAGCGGCACCGCCGTGACGGTGGTTGGAGGCTCAATCGCCTTGTAGATCCCCGGCGTGTTCCAGATCCCGTCGATCTTCAAGAACCAGCCTTGGTACTGCCCGCCGAAGAAGCACATCCGCACGGCGGTGAACTTCCGGCCATTCCAGGAAACAAGGTTCTGGGGGTACTGCAAGCACTGACCGGCGACGCTCTCCGGCTCCCCGAGGCGCTGGATCATCTGCTGCTTCGTCATCCCGTATGGCAGATCGAACTGGTACGGGAGCAAGTCCGTGTACGACTGCATCAGGACTGGCTTGGATGCGTCGGAGTGGCTCGATGAGTGGACGAACGGCAGTCCGCCGCCGGAGAACCACAGCGTCAGCGCGACGAGCGCCGCGACGACACCGACAGCGATCCCGCCTCCGGTGAGTCGCCGCTTGTTGCGTGGACTCATTCCAGCGGCGACATCCGCGAAGGGTGAAGTGGCGGCACGTGCTGCGCGAAACCACAGTGGCACGGTGTTCGTCGCTCCTTCTTAGTAGAGGGACATGATCGTCGTCGCGGTCAGCGGACCGCGCTGGATCGCGTTGCCGTCGTAGTCGTATGCGGTGAAGGTCGTCGCGTGCGATGCGGGCACCGCGATGACCCAGAAGCGGAAGACCGACCGGTACCTCTGCGGTGGCCGTACGGTGGCTGTTGAGAAGTCGTGGCCGTGTTGATCGGTCAGGTCTACGCGTGCGATGTCGGGACGCGCGACGCCGAACCAGATCTCGCCTCCTCCCGACGCGAAGCTGTTCCCGTACACCGCTTGACCCGACGGGCGGCGCGGCGGATTCGGGAGTTCCGGATCAGGTTCGACACCTGGCGCACGGAGCCATGAGTGTCCGACCGACTCAACGAGTAGTTCAGGGCCTTGGTTGAGGCCGACGTTGAAACTGCGACCGTCTCCGGTGACCTCGGTCTGGACGGTGTAGGTCGCTCCGTGGAACACCACGTTCTTTTTGCCGCTGGCGTAGCCGTGGTCGCTCTTGAAGATCCAGGAGTTGCTTGCGGCGAGTGCGGCTGCCCCGAGAGCGGCGGCAGTCAGGAGCGCAGCCGCGACGCCGACCGAACGGCGCATTGCATTGCGACGCTTCCGGTTCGCATGGCCTTTGAGAAGCGGCGCGAGCAGCGCTTCGAGCTCGGGGGACAGGCTCATGCGGCCTGCCCTCCAAGCCGGAGAGCCAGGGCGCGGAGGCCGCGTGACACCCTTGTGCGTGCAGCCTCGGGGTGGATCTCGAGTGCGGCTGCGACGTCGTCGTAGGGAAGTTCTTCAACGACACGGAGCTCGACCGCTCGCCGCTCGGTCACCGAGAGCGTCGCCATCGCGGCGTCCAACTCAGCGCTGAGCGCAACGTCCGACTCGGCGGCTGCAATCGCGGTACGGACATGCTCTTCGATCTCCAGGGCGCGACGTGCCCTGTTCTCGACGCGGGCGCGACGGTGATAGCCGCGAATCAGGTTCTGCGCGATCCCGTTCAGCCAGGCGATGGCCTCGCTGTCCGAATGGCCCCGGAACCCTCGGGCGGAAACGATTGCCTGCGCGAACGTCTCGGCGACGAGGTCGAGCGCAACGTAGTCAGGTACCTGCCGCAGGACGAGACGGTGCAGCCGTGGCGCGTGAAGCCGGTACAGGGCTTCGAACGCAGCGGCATCGCGTGCGGAAGCTCGGAGAAGAGCGGCGTCCACGTCAACTAAGTGTCGTTCGCACTTCGTTTTGTGACAAGCGGAGGTCATGTCACAAATCGAATCGCCTGAGCCACTTCTCTTGTGTGGTGCGTTGGCGGCTGATGCTCGTCGGGTCGGTCGTGCCCACTGCTGAGGACTCCGCCGTGCATCCTCCTGCGCGGAACGCGGCGCGAGTCCGCAGCGCTATGTACGGTCGAATCACGTGATCGAAGGGACTGGAATGCCCCGCCGACCGGTCGGCCCGTGGCGTAGTGGCTGGCGGCGTCTTCGGCGGGATCGGGGGAGTCTCACGTCGCTTCTCGCCGTCAGCGTCATCGTTCTCGTGGCGCTCTTCGGTGGCGCGACCGCAACGCGAGTCTTCGGCCACAACGGCGACACGCCGTTCCTCTACGCCGCGAACACCGACCAGAAAGCCGTTGGGCCGTGGTCGCACGTCCCGACGCCGAAGAGTCCGCTCTTCGATGCGTACGGGCAGTTGCAGACGCCACCAAAGGGAACGAAGACCACGCTGTTCGTTCTTGGCTCTGACGGGCCTCTGGGCCGTGACGAACTGATCCGGCTGCTCGACGGACTGCGAACATCATTGGAAGTCGGCGTCGGAGCGATGCTCGTCTCGCTCCTCATCGCGCTGCCGCTCGGGTCGCTGGCGGGCTACTTCGGCGGTGCGATCGATGCCGTGGTTTCGCAGCTGACCGAGACGATCATGGCGTTCCCGCTGCTGCTCTTTCTTCTGTTCGCGAACCGCTACCTGATCAGCGACTTCCGATCAGTCGGGTGGAGTTGGGTGGTGCCGGACGGCGCACCCGCCGAGGCGTTGTTGATCGGGGTCTTCACCGCCTTCTATCCGACCCGGCTCATCCGCGCTGAGTTGTTCTCGCTCCGACACGCGGAGTTCGTAGAAGCCGCGCACATGGTCGGCGCGTCCAACTGGCGGATCCTGCGTCGCCATCTCCTGCCGCACCTTGCTCCGACCCTGCTCGTGTGGGGAGCGATAGCGGTCGGCACGAACATCCTCGCGGAGGTCGGGCTGAGCTTCCTCGGTGTCGGCGTGCAAGCGTCAGTCCCGACGCTCGGGTCGTTGCTCTCGACGGTCTGGGGGACGATCTTCAACCCGCAGACCTACAACAGCCAGGTCTACACGCCCTGGCAAACGGTCTTCCCGATGGTCGCCATCGTCGTCACCGTCGTGTCGTTGAACCGGTTCTCTGAGGCACTCAGACGGGCCATGGAGCCTCGGGAGACACGTTGAGGATCGCGTCCTATCTCCTCGGCCGCTCCGTTCGCGGAGTCCTCACGCTACTGACGATGATCGCCATCGGGTTCGCGCTCTACTTCGCCGTTGAGAGGCAGCCGCCGGTCGCTGACTACTTCCCGACCGTTCAGAAGGGCGCACCCGCGACGAAGCAACAGACCGATCTCGTGCGTCATCTCTTCTACCTCGACCGGTCCAAAGTCGGCATGTACTTCACCTACCTCGGCCACCTAGCAGAGGGTGACCTCGGCCATACCAAGGCGATCACCCTCGACGCGGCTCAGAACGGACACATCGTTGACGCCGGACCTGTCGCGCCCTACCAGGCGCTTCGCGTCACCCTCTCGATCCTCATTGGCGGGGCAGTTCTGGTGCTTCTTCTTGCGCTGCCGCTCGGAGCGATCTCGGGGACCCGTATCGGTTCATGGACAGACCGCGCCATCTCATTCGGGGCGCTCGTCCTCGTTTGCACGCATCCGATGATGCTCGGCCTGATCCTCAAGAGCGTCGGCGGGAAAGTGAGTTGGTTGCCGACGAGTGGCTACTGCACCTTCTTGAGCCACAACCCGCCAAGCTCGGTCGCGTTGCCGAACGGGACTGTCCTCAACGTCCCGCCGTCGTACCACCCGTGCGGAGGTCCGAAGGACTGGGCTACTCATCTCATCCTGCCGTGGCTCACGTTCGCGCTGCTGTTCCTCGCGCTCTACACGCGCATGATCCGCGCCAGCGTTGCCGAGACGATCCACGAGGACTTCGTCCGGACGGCGCGAGCGAAGGGCGCGTCACAGATGCGAGTCGTCGGGCGGCACGTTCTTCCGAGCGCCGGTCTGCGCGTCCTCACCATGGTCGGCATGGAGATCGGCACCGCCATCGGAGTCTGCGTCTACATCGAGTCAGCGTTCGGCGACGGCGGGCTCGGCAGCCTCGCCGTGAACACCCTTGGCGGCGGACTCGGTGCGCTCAACCTCCCCCAAGTCCTCGCCGTGATCGTGCTCATCACGCTCATCGTCATCGTCGGCAACCTGATCGTGGACATGCTTTATGTCTTCCTCGATCCACGTGTCGGCCTACAAAGAGGACAACAGCGCACGAAAAGCCTCGTCGGCGGCGTGTTCTAACGCGAGGACCTCGGTCGCGCGG
>Ga0207674_10006696_pt1 | contig 13532 bp, 11 predicted proteins | sample KBSCornC72_FD_184303 | JGI IMG/M metagenome (GOLD analysis project Ga0207674, IMG submission 184303) | Corn rhizosphere microbial communities from Kellogg Biological Station, Michigan, USA - KBS Corn C7-2 (SPAdes) (version 2) | ecosystem: Host-associated > Plants > Roots > Rhizosphere > Soil ... | reverse complement strand
GCTCTGCTGAAATCCTAAGAGCGGGACGGGTTCGGGGGCCAAGAATGGCCCCGCTCAGCCGCGCGCGGACAGACAAGAATGTCTGTCCCACCGGTAGCAGATCCGCCTCCACAGGAGGCGGCGTGGAGGCGGATAAGAATGTCTGCCCTACCGAAGGCAAGAGAGGATTTCAGTTGAGCAAACTCGTCTGTCAGTCGCTGATTGCGTCCATTTCCGGGAATCCAGGGTGTCTTGGTCGCTAGGGTTGTCGGAACGGTTTTCCGATTGGAGGAATGCTCATACCCGAGCCTCATCGTGAGGGCGTCAGTGCGCTGGAAAGGCGGGCGCGTGCCGGGCGACATGGGGGGCGCTATTGCGGGGATGGATGGAGTGCGCGACGGGGCGAGGAGCTGGGCGCACTGTGTGTGGGTTTACTGGCGGGCGGTGGTGGTTGGGGCTTTTAGTTGGAGCAGGGCTTGGGCGGCGCTGAGGCGGACGTCGGCGGAATCCTTGTCTTTCAGGAGGTCGGCGAGGACTCGTTGGGCGTCGCTGCGGCCGATGGCGCCCAGGGCCATGGCGGCGAGGAGGCGTTGGCGGGGGTCGCGGCTTTTGGCGGCGTCGACGGCGACGGTGTAGCCGGCGTCGGAGCCGCAGATGCCCATGGCGCGGGCGGCGACGAGGCAGACTTCCTGGTAGTCGGCGGTGAGGGCCGAGCGCAGGTGGCCGAGGACGCGGTTGTCCTTGGGCCAGGCGAGGCCGAGGAGGGCGACCATCTGATCGTCGGGGTAGCCGCTGATGGTGGCGGAGACGAGGGCTCGCAGGCCCTCCTGGTTTCCCAGGCGCCAGAGGGAGTCGGCGGCCTGGAGGCGGACGGCGGCCTCGCGGTCGTGGAGCATGGGGATGAGGATGCGCACGGCGGTCGGTTCACCGATCAGGCCGAGGACGCGGGCGGTCTCCGCCCGCTGCTGCCATTCCAGCGCCTTGGCGAAGCCTTCGAGGTCCTTGCTGCGGCTTTTGTCGCCGAGGCGGTGCAGGGCGTAGCGGACGGCGATCTGCACCAGTGGGTTTTCGTCGTTCACCAACTGGTCGATCACGGGTTTGGCGACGGCGATCTGCAACATTCCCACTGACATCGCGCTGGCGAACCGGACGCCGGGCGACGGATCTTTCAACCCCGCCAGATAGACGGGCGTCGCCTGTGCGCCCAGGGCGTTCTGGGCGGCTTCGACGGCGTGCATGTGGATGAGGGGATCGGTGGACGCCAGGGCGGTATTCAGTTCGTTGCGCGCCGCGGTCTGGAGGTTGACGTCGATGGGCTCGGCCCGAACGGGGGGCGGGGCGGGCGCTTCTTTGGGGGCGGGGATCTGCTGCTGGACGACCGGTTGTCGGCCGCCGTTCGGGCCGGCGCAACCGGCGGCGGACATCGCCGCGACCACCAAGACCGTCGTCGACCATTGAAATGTCTTCATCATGAATCCTCGTTATCGGGTGGTTATCGACTCGCGTGCTTGCGATTCTTCATTCGGTTGCGGAGGGCGAACGCGAGCACACCGGCCGTCGCCGCCAGGCACGCCCCCGCGAAGACGTCGCCGATGTGGGTATACGGCGCCAGCCGGTGGTCGAGTTCGAGGCGGGCGGTGCGGGCGCCGGTCGTGTGCACCGGAATGGTGTCGTGGATGCGGCCGACGGAGTCGATGAAGCCGCTGACGCCGGTATTGACGCTGCGGGCGGTGGGGACGCGGTTTTCGATGCAGCGGAAGACGGAAAGCTGGAGGTGTTGCTGCATTTGTGGGGTGGCGAACCAGCCGTCGTTGGTGAGGTTGACGATGAAGTCGGCGCGCTTGGTTCCGTTTTCGCCGGCGAACATGCGGGTCATGAGGCGGGCGTCGACGTCTTCGAAGCAGATGGCGCTGACGAAGCGGAAGCCGGCGGGCTCGAGTTTGAAGACGGTCAGTTCGGCGCCGGGCTGGACGGTGTAGTCGGCGCCGCCGTAGGGGTTGAAGAGGGTGAAGAAGCGGTAGAGCGGCGGGAAGGATTCGCGGAAGGGTGTGAACTCGCCGAAGGGGACGAGGTGGATCTTGTCGTAACGGTTGGCGGACTCGTGGCCTTGGCGGTCGAAGAGGAAGGCGGAGTTTCGGCGGTTCCAGGCGGGTTTGCCGTTGACGGGGCGGTCGGGGAGCATGGTGATGCCGCCGACGAGGAGGTTGACGTGGGCGGAGGCGGCGAGCTGGGTGAGCTGGGCGTAGATGGCGTCGAGCATCTCGCCGATGTTGCGGCGGCCTTCGCGGGTGACGAAATCGTGCATGTAGTCGCGGTACGGGGCGTTGAGCTCGGGCATCATGGTTTCGGACCAGGCGACGAGGTCCGGCTTGGCGCCGGCGGCGAGGGCGGCGCGGGTGGCGGTGACGTGGAAGTCCATGATCTCGTCGAGGGTGGCGCCTTTGGAGCCGGTGTTGCTTTGGGGGAAATTGGGCTGGACGACCATGACGGTGGGGCCGGCGTAGGTGGTCTTCTGGTTCATGCGGAACAGGCCGTAACCCAATGTCAGCAAGAGGACTGCGGCGACGACGGCGCCGGAGAGGATGAGGCGGGCGGGGTTGAGGCGGTGGAGGATCAGCATGGCCAGCCAGGCGTTGACGAGGACGATCCAGAAGGTCACGCCGTAAGTTCCGGTAAGGTCGGCGATCTGGCACATCGCCAGGATGGGCGTTTGCGTGTGGGCGAGGAAGAGCCACGGCAGGCCTGTGAGGAAGTTGCCCCAGGCGAATTCCATGGCGACCCAGATGGCGGCGACGAGGAGGATGGTGGTGAGCCCCCTGCTTTGGCGGACGGGGATCTGGTCGTCGGGGATGGCGAAAAGCCGGGTGGCCCAGATGAGCCAGCCGGCGACGGCAAACCAGATGCCCATGTAGATCATGAGGGCGATGGCCCCCGGTATGGTGACGTAGGCGATCCACCAGATGTTGATGGAGAAGTAGGCGATGCCGGTGATCCAGCTCCAGAAGAGCACGGTTCGACGCCGATGGGCGCGGGCGACGACCACCAGCCATGGGGTCAGGCCGAACCAGGCGCAATAGAACTGCTTTAGAGGTGCGAAGGCCAGGGAGAGCAGGGTGATGGAAATGACGCAAAGGATGAGGCGCCCGCGAACGGTTTGGGCGAAGGGTGGGGTCGTCTCGACGGGCTGATCTCCGGCTCGGCGGAAGGCGGCGGGCGTTGGTTTGGCCATCGGTGGCCATGGTCGAGACGGGGTGGAATGGCGTCAAGTGGATAACGCCGCGGGTTTTGCTTGCGAATTGAGGAAACCAAGGCTAGGTTTTTGGACGCGGGTCGGTTGCGGTTTAGTTTTTGGAAAGGGTGTCTCCCGCCGAAGGGCTGACTTACATGAGATTTCTCGTTGTTTTAGTAGCGGCCGTGATTATGCCGGCATTTGCCCTGGCGGAACTGAAGGCGACGACGCTTGAGAAGCCGGCGCTGACGCAGGTGACGCTGGTCGAGAAGTCGGAGCGAATCATCGGGATGCTGCTGCGATACGACAACGAGACGCTGGTGCTCCGGATGGGTAAGGGGGAGCGGACGCTGCGGTGGTCGGACTTGACGGGGACGAGCCAGTACAGTTTGCGGTCGACGCTGATCGACCGGAAGTCGGCGGGGGATTGGCTGGAGCTGGCGGAACTGGGGATGAAGTGGAACTTGAAGGAGCAGGCGCGTGGGGCGGTGGCGAACGCGGTGCGGCTGGATGCGTCGACCAAGTTGAAGGGTGACGCGATCCTTCGGGGGCAGGGGAACGCCAAGCCGGTGAAGGAGGCGACGGCGGACGCGTCGGTGCAACAGCCGGGGTCGCCGTCGTTGTTTTCGACGGAGAAGTACCAGAAGTCGACGCCGGAACAGGACGCCAAGGCGATCGAGACGGCCAAGCAGGTTGCGGCGTACGCGTCGGACAAGATGCACATCCGGTTCGCGGAGATGCAGACGGCGCACTTCATCATTTTTACGGACTGGGATCCGCGGGAGTACAACTTCCTGAAGGACAACTGCGAGGGGGCGTATGCGGCGGTGAGCAAGCAGTTCGACATCCCGGTGAGCGAGAACATTTTCATCGGGAAGCTGCCGGTCTTCATGTTCGCCAGGCACGACGACTTCACGCGGTACGCGACGAGCTACGACAACTTTCCGGTGCCCAAGACGGTGGCGGGTTACTTCACGAGTCACGGGGACGGGACGGGGCACATGGTGATGTGGAAGCCGGCGGCGGCGGGTTCGGCGACGCGGGACGCGGAATTGAACTGGGCGTACACGCTGACGCACGAGTTCACGCACGCGTTCGTGTCGCGGTACCGGAGCAACCGGCGGATCCCGCGGTGGCTGAACGAGGGGCTGGCGGAGGTGATCGCGTACAACCAGTTTCCGCGGATCGGTGCGCACGCGTTCGCGCGGGCGCGGGCGAAGGAGCGGTTCGATTTCGAGAGTCTGTTCGACGACAAGAAGATGCCGGGCGGGGAGATGTACCCGGTGATGCAGACGATGGTGGAGGCGCTGATCGGCGAGAATCGCAAGGCGTTTTTGAAGATGTTCGACGACATCAAGGACGGGATGGAGCCGGAGGAAGCGCTCAAGAAGAACTACAACGCGGGGTACAAGGATTGGGAACCGGCGTGGCGGAAGTACGCGAAGAACCTTCGCGATAATTGACGGCCGATCGGCTGGGTACGATGAGAATCCCGTGGGTGTTTTGTGCTGCCGTGGTTGTAGCGATGATCGGGGGGCCTTCGTCGTCGTCGGCGGCGACGGCGGCGAGCACGAAGCCGGTTGGGGTGCGGCTGACGCTGGCGGGGACGATGGAGACGGTGGCGGGGACGGTGGTTCGGTATGACGGCGCGACGGTGGTGGTGCGGACGGGGGCGGGGGCGGAGCGCGAGGTGAAGTGGGCGGCGCTGACGCGGTTCAACCATTACGCGACCCGCAAGCAACTGATCGACCCGGCGAGCGCGGCGGACTGGCGGGAACTGGCGCGACTGGCGAAGACGCTGGAGCTGGGCGACGAGGCGGCCGAGGCGGCGGTGAAGGCGGCGGCGCTGGAGGCGGCGGCGGCGGCGAAGAAGAAGAAAACGGACGGGGCGGGGACGACGACGACGACGCGGCCATCGGGGTCGGCGGCGGGTGGGGTTGGGACGTCGGGGTCGGCGGCGGGCAACGTGCAGTCGGTCACGGTCACGCTTGCGGGGGCGGGCGGGGCGAAGGTCGCGGGGGAACTCACGCGGCACGACGCCAATTCGGTGACGCTGTCGAACGAGACGGGCGAGCACACGTTCACGTGGTCGCAGCTTTCGGCGATCAGCCAGCACACGCTGCGGTCACAGTTGATGGACCGGTCGAGCGCGGCGGCGTGGCTGGATTTGGCGGCGCTGGCGATGCGGAACGAGATGCGGGAGCAGGCGAAGATCGACGCGGCGTACGCGACGCAGATCGACCCGACGGCGCGGCTGAAGGCGGAGGCGATCCTGCGGTCGAACGCGGCCACGGCGGGGCCGATCAAGTACAAGAAGACGACGCCGGAGGAGGACGCGCACGAGCTGGAGATCTTCCAGTTGGTCGGACGGAGCGTGGCCGAGAAGATGGGCCTGCCGCTGGTCGAGGTGCAATCGACGCACTTCATGATCTACACGGACTGGGGCGAATCGCGGTACGAGTACCTGTGCGGGCAGTGCGAGGACGCGTACGCGGCGGTGAGCAAGCAGTTCGACATTCCGGTGACGGAGAACGTGTTCGTCGGGAAGCTGCTGATCTTCATGTTCAACAAGCGGGAGGACTACAACCGTTTCGGGACGACGATCGACGCGATCCCGGGGGGCACGATCCTGAAGCTGGACGGGTACTTCTATCCGCACGTGGATGGCAGCGGGCATATGGCGATGCCGAACTTCGACCTCGAGCATTACAAGAACGAGGCCGAGCGACAGTGGCGGTACACGCTGACGCACGAGTTCACGCACGCGTTCGTGTCGCGATACCGGAGCAACCGGCCGATCCCGCGGTGGCTGAACGAGGGCCTGGCGGAGTGGATCGCGTTCCAGCGGTTCCCGCGCAAGGGGGTGCACGCGTTCGCGCGGCGGATGGCGGGCTTGCAATTCGATTTTCCGAGCCTGTTCGACGACAAGAAGATGCCGGGCGGGGAGATGTACCCGGTGATGCAGACGATGGTGGAGGCGTTAATCGTCGAGGACCGGCGGGCGTTCATCACGATGTTCGACGAGATCAAGAACGGCACGAATCCGGAGACGGCGATGCGATGGAACTACCACGCGGGTTATGCGGACTGGGAGCCGGCGTGGCGGGCGTACGCGCGGCGGTTGAAGGATTGAGGGTGTGCGGGATGGTCAAATGGTTGTCATGTGGACCGTGGCGAAATATCTGGCGGCGACGTTCGAAGCCAGATCCTTCGCAAGCCCAGGATGACGGTTATCTTTGGACGCGAGATGTCGTGCGGTGGGGTATTGGTTTCGGATTGTTCGGACGGGACGGTATAGTCGGAGGGTATGGGAGTGATCGTGCGGCCGACCCCGGTTTGGGGGCGTTTTTATCGTTTATTGGTGGTGCTCGTCGTGGCGGGGTGGCTGCCGGGGTGCAGTGCGGCGACGACGCGCGACGGCGGTGCGACGGCGACGACGAAGCCGGCGACCAAGCCGAGTACGCGGCCGGTCAATGAGACGGTGACGGTCGAATTGAACATGGAGCAGCGGGTGTTTACGCCGCGGGCGATCGGGCTGCTGCGGCCCAAGCCGGCGACGGCGCTGCCGGCGGAGTTGCTGTCGGCGCTGGGGCCGATGGGGAAGGGGCGGGATGCCGGCGGCGGGCCGCCCGTGTTGGTGACGCTGGGGGAGAGCGTGAAGTTTGACGGGGCGTTTCCGGGGCAGCGGTCGAACTGGACGAAGTGGGACGCGGGGGTGGAGGCGCTGGTGCGGCAGCAGCAGGCGGAGGGGCGGCCGGTGATTTACGAGATCTGGAAGGAGCCGGACAAGCCGCCGTTCAAGGATATTCTGGATTTCTACTCGGCGTGGGTGCACACGGTGCGGCGGATTCGGGCGATCGCGCCGCAGGCGGTGATCATGGGGCCGAGTATTTCGAAGCACGACGGGGGGATGCTGGGTAACTTCCTGAAGGTCGGCAAGGAATACGACGTGCTGCCGGACATCGTGGGATGGCACGAGGACGGGCTGAAGCACGACATTTCGGGGCACGTCGGCGGGACGGGCGAGAGCTTCTGGCAGGACGGGACGGATCGCAAGCGGGTGCTGATCAGCGCGAATGCTTCGATCGACAACCGGGCGGACGCGGGGGACCCGGCGATCTTCCTGGCGCAGATCGAGAAATCGGCGAAGGACAATGACTGGCGGCCGTTCACGCACGACCTCGCGTTCAAGCTGACGCACCTGTTCACCAACGACATGAAGCCGCGATCGGTTTATTACACGTATGCGGCGTACGCGGGGCTCGCCGGGGCGGGGAAGACGGTGAAGGTGAGCAGTTCGCAGACGGTGGATGGGCTGGCGGTGTGGGATAAGTCGGCTCGCACCGGCAAACTGCTGGTGGGGCGGAACCGTTCGCGGGAGAAGGCGGAGTACATTCCGGGGACGGTGTCGCTGAAGTTGAAGGGGGCGGCGGGCGGGCTGGTGCGGGTGACGGCGACGCGGATCGTCAATTCGGGTACGAAGGCGGCGGCGGGCAAGGGGGAAGAAGTGCTGCGCCGGCAGGCGTATCCGATTTTGCACGGGGAGGCGACGGTGCCGCTGCCGGATTTTAAGTCGGGGGATGCGTATGCGATCGAGATTACGGTGGAAGGCGTGGAGGCCGTGACGACCAAACCGGCCACGAGGGCGGCGACGGCGCCGGCCGGCGGGCAAAATGCGCCGGCGGTGAAATAACATCACGGGTCGTGCGAAGTAGCAGTAGGTGTGGGGGATGGGCGATCTCGCGTGTCGATCGATTGTTGAATCCGGGCCGCGTCGCGGGAGGCGGCCGGGAGTTGGCGCGGCGGGTCGCCCTTGAGCGTAAGAAGATTTCTCTATGAAAAGACATCCGATGATGCGTCCGATGTTCGTCTCGTTGTGTTTGGCGATCGTCCTGGCGTCGGCGCCGTTCGCGTGCCGGTCGCACGACCCGATGGCGGAGACGGACGCCGCGGAATTAGCGGCGTCGTCGGCGACGAAGCCGACGAGCAAGGCGACTTCCAAGCCGATCGTCGCCAAGTGGACACAGGGCGAGGCGCCGGCGAACCAGGTGAACCTGATCGCGTTCGGCGACTGGGGGAACGGCAAGCCGAGTCAGAAGGCGAACGCCAAGACGATGGCCAATTACGTGGCCAAGACGGGCATCCAGTTCAACGGCGTGTTGACGGTCGGCGACAACTTTTACGTCAAGATGAAGGACGTGAACGACTGGCAGTTCCAGGCGCTGTTCGAGGACATGTACGACGCGCGGGTGATGAACTTCCCGTTCTTCGCGTCGATGGGGAATCACGATTATGAGAAGGCGGATTCGACCAGCGGGAAGGTGAAGGCGGACCTGGAGCGGGAGTACGCGGCGCTGCACCCGGATTCGCGGTGGAAGTGCCCGGCGCGGTGGTATCGGGTGGACTTCCCGCTGGGGAGCGACAAGCCGCTGGTGACGGCGCTGATGCTGGAGAGCAGCAAGCCGCGGATGACGGCGGAGATGTGGGAGGCTGAAAAGAAGTGGATCGACGAGCAGTTGGCGGCGACGCCGGCGAAGTGGAAGATCGCCTGCGCCCACCACCCGTTTTTCTCGAACGGGGCGCACGGGGATAACGGCGTGCTGCAGGTCGAGTGGGGGCCGATCTTCAAGAAGCGCGGGCTGGACTTTTACATCGCGGGACACGATCACGATTTGCAGCACTTGCAGATCAAAGATTGGCCGATCTCGTTCGTGCAGGCGGGTGGCGGTGGGCAGCCGATCACGGACATGCGGCGGGACGCGCGGGGACCGTTCTCGCGGAAATTGTACGGTTTCGCGCATTTGCAATTCATGGGGGACCAGGCGCAGGTGCGGTACGTCGCATCCGGCGGGGACGGGAAGATCGTGCACCAGTTCGCGCGGGAGAAGGAAACGGGGGCGGTGCAGATCGTTTCGACGACGGGGCACGACCGGGCGACGACCAAGCCGCTGAAGACGCTGCTCGGGATTGGCGAGAAGGACGTGAAGCCCGGCACACCGGAGAAGAAATGAATTCTATTTCGCGATTGTCGCGGCGACGGATGATGGGACTGAGCGCGTCGGCGCTGCTGGCGGCGGACCTGTGGCCGGGGCGGTTGTTCGCGGCGGAGGTAAAGACGGAGCCGTTCGACTGCTTCATCATAAATGATCTCCACGTGGTGGACGGCGACTGCGGGAAGTGGCTGGAACGGGTGGTGGCGTCGATGAAGGCGCAGAAGGCCAAGCCGGAGTTTTGCTTTATCGCCGGCGATTTGGCGGACGACGGGGTGGCGGCGCAGTACGCGATCGTCAACGACGTGTTTAAGACACTCGGGATTCCGATCTACACGATCCCGGGGAACCACGACTATACGAAGGCGCAGAAACGGGACCAGTATGAGGCGGCGCGGCCGGGCAGTTTGAATTACGTGTTCGACCATAAGGGATGGCAGGTGGTGGCGCTGGATTCGACGGACGGGACGAAGGCGAAGTGCGCGATCCTCAAGCCGACTCTTGATTACGTGGATCGGACGCTGCCCAAGCTCGATCGGAGCAAGCCGACGTTGCTCATTACGCACTTTCCGCAGGGGCCGAAGGTGACGAATCGCTCGACGAACGCGGACGCGCTGCTGGACCGGTTCAAGCCGTACAACCTGAGCGCGGTGTTCGGCGGGCACTATCACGCGTCGACGTCCACGCAGGTGCGGAACATTCCGATCAAGACGAACAAGTGTTGTTCGCTGAAGCGGAGCAATCATGACGGGAGCAAGGAGAAGGGGTATTTTCTTTGCTCGGCGACCGAGGGGCGGATTACGCCGACGTTTGTGGAGGTGACGAAGGAATAAGTTTTTTGGCGTTGAAGACCCTCACCCCGGCCCTCTCCCACACGCATTACGGTTGGCGGCGAATTGCGCTATTTGTTGCGTGCGGGAGAGGGAGGAAATGCGGGCGTGCGGGAGAGGGGGTTAGGTGGGCGCGGTTATCGGGCGGTTAGGACGGAGATCAGGCCGTTGTAGTCGCGGTCGCCGGTGTAGCGGATGCCGTTGACGAAGAAGGTGGGGGTGCCGGTGACGCCGCTCTGTTCGCCGGACTCATAGTCGGCCTTGACGCGGGGGGCGAAGCGTTCGCTGGCGAGGTCGGCGTCGAAGCGGTAGATCTCGAGGCCGGCCTTGAGGGCGAGGCGGCCGATCTCGATATCGGCGAGGTTCTTCTGGTTCTGGTAGAGGAGGTCGTGCATTTCCCAGAACTTCCCCTGGGCGGCGGCGGCCTCGGCGGCCTGGGCGGCGACGCTGGCGTGGGGGTGGATGTTGTTGAGGGGGAAATTGCGGAAGGCGAAGCGGAGGTCGGCGCCGAGTTCCTTGATCAGGCGTTTGATGACGGGGAAGGCGTTGCCGCAATCGGGGCACTCGTAGTCGCCGTATTCGAGGAGGGTGACGCGGGCGTCGGGCGGGCCGATGAGGTGGTCGCGCTCGTGTACGGGGAGGGCGAGGCGGGGTTTGGTGGGGTCGAGGGGCATGGAGTTCTTATGGACATTGTAGAGGGAGCGCGCGGTTGCGGGAATGTGTCGGAGTTTCGAGGTAAACCCATGGAACAAGTTCCATGGGCGTTCGAAGCGGACGCTCAGGCGCCGGCGCTCAGGGCGCGTTCGCGGAGCTGGCCGCAGGCGCCTTCGATGTCTTGGCCGCGGGTTCGGCGGAAGTGGGCGACGATGTTGCGGTCGCGGAGGATTTCGAGGAAGCGGTTCATGCGCTCGGGCGACGGGCGGCGGTACTCGCGGCCGCTGACGCCGGCGCCGATCGCGTTGTACGGGATCAGGTTGACGTGCATGCGGGTGTCGCGGTGGGAGGTGGCGGCCGGCGTGCAGGCGGCGAGGCGCTGGGCGAGCAACTCGGCCTGGGCGTCGGAGTCGTTGACGCCGGCGAGGAGCGTGTATTCGATGGTGGCGATGCGGCCACTGGCGGCCTGGTAGCGCTGGACGGCGGCGAGGATGTCGGCGACGCGGTAGCGTTTGCCGGTGGGGATGATGGCGGCGCGGGTGTCGTCGTCGGGGGCGTGGAGCGAGACGGCGAGTTGCACACCGAGACCTTCGGCGGTCAGGCGGTCGATGCCGGGGACGATGCCGACGGTGGAGACGGTCACGTGGCGCCAGCCGATGGCGCCGAGGTCTTCGCCGGCGATGCGTCGGACGGCGGCGACGACGCTGTCGTAGTTCATGAGCGGCTCGCCCATGCCCATGAAGACGATCGTCTGCACGCGGCGGCCGAGTTTCATCGCCTGGGCGCGGAGCCAGAGGAATTGTTCGACGATCTCGCCGCTGGTCAAACTTCGCTCGACGCCGGCCTTGGTGGAGGCGCAGAAGTCACACCCCATGGCGCAGCCGACCTGCGACGACACGCAGCCGGCGGCGCGATCGGGCAGGTGGGACGGCATGAGGACGCATTCGACGGAGGAGGAGTAGGCGGCAGGCAGTAGGCGGTAGGCAGGAGATGTGTCGCTGCCTTCGCCGACGGCGACGAGCAATTTGACCGTGCCGTCGGTCGCTTCACGGCGGGTTAACAGTCTTGTTCCGCGGAGGCCGCCGCTCAAGAGGCGTTGGCGCAGCGCGGCGGCGATTTGGACGCCGTCGATGGTTTCGCCGCCGGAGTCGTAGAAGCGGCGGAGCACCCGCTTGGCGTGGACGCGCGGGAAGCCCCACTCCGCGAAGCGGTCCTGTAGTGACGAGACGTCGAATTCGGCGAGGGTCATGTCAGATCATCGCCAGCAGGCCGCGGACGTAGCCGGCGTCTTCGGCGAGGCCGGGGAGGACGTCCTTCATGTCCTTTTCGTGCTCGAAGCCGACGTGGCCCTGGAAGTTGATCTTGAGGAGGGCGGAGAGGATGGCCTTGAGGTCGAGGACGCCGCGGCCGCATTCGATGGGGATGCTGCGGCGGTCGATGCGCTGGAGGTCTTTGAGGTGGATGTCGTAGACGCGCGGGCCGATCTTTTCGATGGCCTCGGCGGGGTCGGTGTGCGTGCGGGCGCAATGCCCGACGTCGATGCAGCAGCCGATGCGGGGGTCCATGTCCTTGGCGGCGTCGATCACGTCGAAGGGCGAGGGGAAGTGCTTGTCCTCCGGGCCGTGGTTGTGGATGGCCATCTTGATGTTGAATTCCTTGACCATTTTTTCGCAGATGGGCAGGGCGGCCTTGTCGGGGGCGCAGACCATGACGGGGACGCCGACGTCGCGGGTGTATTCGAACATCTGGCGCACCTGGGCCTCGTCGTTCTTGAGGGTGACGTTGCCGACGGAGAGGGGCGTGATGCCGGCGGCCTTGAACTTCTCGACGGTGGCCTTGCGCTCCTCGGTGGTGCTCTTGAAGGGGAGGTGGACGTCCTTGATCGAGCAGTAGTTCAGGCCGACGCGCAGGATTCCCTTGATCGCTTCCTCGGCGGTCTTGAACTGTTGGCTGAAGGTGTAGGTCGCACAACCGACCTTCAGGCCGTGCCAGGGCGTCTCCTGCTTTTTCAGGACGACTTCGGCTTGGGCGAGCCTGCCCGCCCCGGCCATCGCCGCCAGCCCCGCGACACCGCCCAGGATCACATTCCGTCTCGAAACGTTGGTCGAATCCATGCTCGTGTTCTCCGTAAGTCCATGGGAGTCTACTCGATTGCCGGTGATTTGTGGTGCGGCCGCGACCGGCCTCTGGCGTCGAATCTCGCGAATATCGCCCAAACGGATGCCGAAATCCGGTTAGGCGACACAAACCTTCTGCGCCGTGTCACGTCTTATTTATTGAAGGCCCTTCAACGGGCCCGACCGGGAGCATTTTTATGAAAACGATCAAGCAAAAACTATTCGCAGGATTGATGGGGCTTACGCTGGTTGGCGGTGTGGCGGGCTGCTCGAGCAATGCGGGCAACGGCGCACTCATCGGCGGCGCCACGGGCGCCGGCCTGGGCGCGATCATCGGACACAATTCGCACGGCCGCACCGCGGGCGGGGCGGCGATCGGTGGCGCGGTCGGGGCACTGGGCGGCGCGCTGATCGGCAACGAGATGGACAAGGACGATGCCCGCCGCGATCGGTATTACGATGACCGCTACTACGACGACCGTCCGGCCCGTTACGAGCGCGACGATTACTACTACCGCGATTATCCGACGCGCGATCACTACTACTATCGCGAGACCCGGGTTTACCGCGACTGACCTGCGGACAAGTCGATGCAACATCCCACGCGGGGCGGCGATCGATCGCTGCCCCGCTCGCTTGCGCGTCTCGGTCCGCGCATCACGGATTCAGATACCCCTTGGCCACCGCGTCATCGATCAGCCGCGCGACGTACGCCCACAGGGCTGGCGACCCC
>Ga0207674_10006693_pt1 | contig 13535 bp, 10 predicted proteins | sample KBSCornC72_FD_184303 | JGI IMG/M metagenome (GOLD analysis project Ga0207674, IMG submission 184303) | Corn rhizosphere microbial communities from Kellogg Biological Station, Michigan, USA - KBS Corn C7-2 (SPAdes) (version 2) | ecosystem: Host-associated > Plants > Roots > Rhizosphere > Soil ... | reverse complement strand
CGCCCAGACCCGGGCCCGGGTAGAAGGCCATGAAGCCGAAGGGCTTGGTCTTGGCGGCGTCGATCACTTCCCACACGTCGATGCGCAACGCGCTGCACATGAGGGCGATCTCGTTCACCAGGCCGATGTTGACGCTGCGAAAGGTGTTCTCGAGCAGCTTCACCATCTCGGCGACTTGCGGCGACGACACGGGGATCACGGTGTCGACGCTCTGCTCGTAGAGCGCGCAGGCCGCTTCGTTGCAGACTTCCGTCACGCCGCCCACGACCGTCCGCAACACCTTCGACTTGTTGATGCGGTCCGGGGCCACCGACAGCAGATCCGTGTCGAGCACCACGAGGTCCGCGATCTTGCCGGGCTCGATCGTTCCGAGGCGGTCGTCCTGAAAGCCCGCGTACGCGTTCGTCGCCGTGTACGCGGTCAGCGCCTCGTCGACGCGGATCTTTTGCTCGGGTACCCAACCGTTCGGGTTCGCGCCATCGATCGTCTGACGAAGCACCGCCGCCTGCACGCCGAGCAGCGGCTCCATCGGCGCGACGGGCCAGTCGGAGCCGAACGTCACGCGCGCCTTTGCGTCGAGCAGCGACCTGAACGCCCACGAGCCCGCGAGTCGTTTCGGGCCGAGCGGTGCCACTGCCCAGCGGCCATCATCGATCGCGTGATACGGCTGCATCGACGCGATGACGTTCTGCTGGGCGAGGCGTGGAATGTCCGACGCGAGAATGTGCTGCACGTGCTCGATGCGAAAGCGGCGATCGCGCGCGCCGTGCTTGCGGGCAGTGTCGGCGAAAATGTTCAGAATGAGATCGTTCGCCTCGTCGCCGATGGCGTGCACGGCCACCTGCAGTCCCGCACCGTCCGCACCGTCGACGAGTGCGCGCAGCTTGTCAGGTGGCGTGCGGTTGATACCGTGACTCGACGCATCGTTCGCGTACGGCTCCCGGAACAGCGCGGTGCGTGAGCCGAGGGATCCGTCCACGAGCCCTTTGACGCCGCCCCATCGGACCCAGTCGTCGCCGCGACCGTCACGCTTCACGACGTCCGCGAGCTTCTCCCAATCCTCGATCGGGACGAGGGAATAGAAACGGAATCCGGGAATACCGGCCGCGCGCAGCCGCCGGACGGAGTCGTGCGTGACCCAATCCAGCTCCGTGATGTGCGCCTGCGTGACGCCAATCGACAGCGCATGGGCGATGCCGGCTCGCATGCCGCGGTCGATCTCGGCATCGGTTTTCGCGGGAATCACGCGCTGCACCAGCAGCTTCGCGCGATCCTTGACGATCCCGTTAGGTTCTCCGTTCGGGAATCGGCCAATGACGCCGCCTTCGGGGTCTGGCGTGTTCCGGTCGATTCCGGCAAGTTTGAGCGCCACTGCATTCAGCAGCAGCATGTGCTGATCGAGCCGGACGACCGCGACCGGCGTGTCCGGCGTGACGGCATCGATCCAATCATGCGTCGGCAACTCGCCGCCCCAGAGCTCCGCGTCCCAGTTACCGCCTTCCAGCCACTGTCCCTTCCCGAGCGATCGCGCCGCCTTCCCAACGCGCTCGACGAACTCCGCCTTCGTTTTCGCGGTCCGCAGCTCGGGCATCGACAGCATGAACGACGCACGCAGAAAATGCGTGTGATTGTCGATGAAGCCGGGCATGACAAACGCGCCACCGAGGTCGATCAGGCGCGTGCGGCTTCCGCTGAGCGCGCGGATCTGCGCGTCGCTGCCAACGGCGGTGATGCGATCACCGATCGTGCCGATGGCGCTCGCCCGCGCCGCGCCGCGGACTCCGGTCCAGACTCGGCCGTTCAGGTACGCGACATCGAGATCGGCGGACGGGAAGCGTGTGCGTCCGAGCACGAGAGCGGCGACGCCGCTCGCAACGAACTGTCGTCGATCCATCAAGTGCGAGTTCCTCGAATCATGCGTGAGTCGCTGTCGTGATCCCGCTGCTCGAAGGCATCGGGGTCCTCGAGCTCGGGACGGTCGTGCTCGGCCCGTATGCCGGTCAGATCCTCGCGGACCTCGGCGCCGATGTCGTGAAGGTCGAACCGATCGATGGCGACATCGCTCGCGCCGCGCATCCACGCGGGGCAGGGATGGGCGCCCTGTACGCCAACAACAATCGCAACAAGCGAACGATCTCGATCGATCTGAAAAGCGCGGAAGGACGCGAGATCGTGATGCGTCTCGCTGGCGAGCGGGACGTTCTCCTTCACAACATGCGGGCCGACGCGGCGGAGCGTCTCGGACTCGGCTTCGACGCGCTCGCCGAACGAAATCCGCGGCTAATCTACTGCGCGGCGATCGGCTTCGGCCAGCAAGGGCGCTATCGCAACCGGCCCGCGTTCGACGACGTCATCCAGGCAGCGAGCGGGCTCGCCGGTCTCGTCGCGCACGCGGGCGGCGAGCCGCGCTTCGTGCCGACGATTCTCGCCGACAAGGTCGCGGCGCTGCACACGGTGTACGGGATTCTCGCGGCGCTCGTCGCGCGCGCGAATGGTCGAACCGGCGCGATTCGCGTGGACGTTCCGATGTTCGAGGCGATGGCCGCGTTTCTCCTCAACGAGCATCTCGCGGGCGCGACATTCGAGCGCGACGGTCGGACTGGCTACGAGCGCGTGTTATCGTCGAACCGGCGCCCGTATCGCACGCGTGATGGCTGGATCGCGGTGCTGCCGTACACGCACGAGCAATGGCGCCGCTTTCTGTCCGAGGTCGGCCGCAACGACATTCTCGCCGAGCCGTGGTTCGCTGAACCCGCATCGCGTCAGGCGCGCCTCGACTTCCTCTACGGCGTGATCGCGACGGCGCTCACCGAGCGCACAACGGCCGAGTGGATGTCTGCGTTCTCCCGGCTGGATATCCCGGCGTCCGAGATCAACACGCTGGCCTCGCTGCTCGACGATCCTCACCTGGCCGACGTCGGGTTCTTCGACGTCGACCCGAGCTACCCACCCGACATCGTGCGCATGATCCCGCAGCCCGTTCAGTTCCACGGCATCGAGCCACGCGCCGATCGCCCGCCGCCGGCGCACGGCGCCGACACGCGTGCCCTCCTGCGCAGCTGCGGGTACGGCGACGCCGATATCGACCGGCTGATCGCCTCAGGTGTGGCGAGCGATGGCTCGCGTTGACGAGCTGACGCATCGCCAGCGCATCGGCGCGATCGTCGCGGGGTCAGCGGGGAATCTGATCGAGTGGTACGACTTCTACGTCTACGCGTTCACGGCGCTGTACTTCGCGGCGTCGTTCTTTCCCGCCGGCGACCGCACGGCGCAGCTGCTCAACGTCGCCGGCGTGTATGCGGCCGGGTTCCTCATTCGGCCTCTGGGCGGGTGGTTCTTCGGGCGATTCGCGGACCGGCACGGGCGGCAAGCCTCGATGGTGGTGGCGGTGCTGCTCATGGGCGCGGGCTCGTTCATGCTCGCGGTGCTGCCGACGTATGCGTCGATCGGCGCGTGGGCGCCGGGGCTGCTTCTCGTCGCGCGGCTCATTCAGGGATTCTCGACCGGCGGTCAGTTCGGTGCGGCGGCGACGTATCTGAGTGAGGTCGCGAGCGACGCGCGTCGCGGCTTCTACGCGTCGTTCCAGTACGTCACGCTGATCGGCGGACAGCTCGGCGCACTGCTCGTGCTGCTCGTTCTGCAACGGTTTCTGGGCGATGCTGCCCTGCGCGCATGGGGATGGCGGCTCCCGTTCGCGCTCGGCGGTGCCCTGTCGGTCGCGGTACTCGTGTTTCGCCGCCACATGCACGAGACGCTCGACACGAGCACGAAGCGCGCGGGCGTCGGCTCGCTGCGCGAGCTGGCGCGGCACCCGAAGCAGCTCCTCGTCGTGCTGGCGCTCACGGCCGGCGGCGCACTGACGCTCTACACGTTCACGACGTACATGCAGAAGTTTCTCGTCAATACGACGGGCATCCAGGTGCAGCGCGTGAGCGTCGTCATGATGTGGGCCATGATCTGCTTCATGGTGCTCCAGCCCGTCATGGGGGCGCTCTCGGATCGCATTGGACGGCGAAAGTGCCTGTTGCTCTTCTCGGCGCTCATGACAGTCGGGGCGGTTCCGATCCTCAGCTCGCTGGCGCGCGCCACCCAGCCGACGCAGGCGTTCCTGCTGGTCGTGCTCGCGTTAGGTATCCTGAGCTTCTACACGTCGATCAGCGGTCTGTTCAAGGCCGAGCTCTTCCCGACGCACGTCCGGGCGCTGGGCGTGGCGCTCGCGCACAGCGTTGGGGTCGCACTGTTCGGCGGGTCGGCGGAGTACGTCGCACTGTGGTTCAAGAGCGAGGGGCACGAAGCGTACTTCTACTGGTACGTCGCGGCCGTGTGCGGGATCTCGTTCGTGACCGCGCTGCTCATGGTGGAGCCGCGACGCGTCACGATGCGTGACTGACTAGCGGCCGCGGAGCGAATGCTCAAGGGGGAAACACCCGACAGAATGACGGGAGAAGGCTGATAGCCACGCCGATCCCCGATTCGATCTTGACGGGTCGAATCCCTGCGTTGTCGCGACGTCGCGCGCCACCGCCAGTCTCCACCATCGTCGCATGTCAACGTCGGAAGCACTCCCTCAGATCATTCAGGGCGGCATGGGCGTCGCCGTATCGAACTGGCGCCTCGCCAACGCAGTCTCGCGCGCCGGGCAGCTTGGGGTCATCTCGGGAACGGGCATGGACACGGTTCTCGTCCGTCGCCTGCAGGATGGCGATCCCGGTGGACACGTGCGCCGCGCGATGGAGCGCTTTCCGATCCCCGGCGTCGCTCAGGAGGTCTTGCGTCGGTACTTCAACCCGAATGGACGTACCGAGGGTGCCGCGTACAAGCTGCTCCCGATGTACAAACAGGTCGTGAGCGCCGCGAGACAGCGTGTCACGATGCTCGCGAACTTCGTGGAGGTGTCGCTCGCCAGGGAAGGGCACGACGGGCCAGTGGGGATCAATCTGTTGACCAAGGTGCAGATGCCGAACATGGCGTCGCTCTACGGCGCGATGCTGGCCGGCGTGAACGTCGTTCTCATGGGGGCGGGTATCCCTCGCGAGATTCCAGGGGTTCTCGATGCGCTCGCCGAGCACCGGTTGGCGACGTTGCGCTTCGACGTGGAAGGGCTGGGGCGTGAGGAGACCGAGCTGCTCCGATTCGACCCGCGGGAGCACTGGGCACCGTCGGGGGTGCTCGAGCGGCCTCGATTCATTGCCGTCGTCGCGGCTGCCTCGCTGGCGGCGACGCTCGCGCGCAAATCGAACGGGCGAGTGGATGGCTTCGTGGTCGAGGGCCCCACTGCGGGTGGTCACAACGCGCCACCGCGCGGCGAGCTTCGGTTGAGCGACCGCGGCGAGCCCGTGTACGGCGATCGCGACATCGTCGATCTGGCAAAGCTGCGCGAGCTGTCGCTCCCATTCTGGCTGGCGGGTGGGGCCGGCTCCCCCGAGGGACGGCGGGCAGCCCTTGCCGGCGGCGCTGCCGGCATCCAGGTCGGCACGCTGTTCGCGTACTGCGACGAATCCGGGATCGCGCCTAACGTGAAGCAGCGCGTGCTCGAGGCAGTGGCGGCGGGTGAAGCGTCGGTTCGGACGGATCCGCGGGCGTCGCCAACCGGGTACCCATTCAAGATCGTCGAGCTCCCGGGCGAGCCTGATCCCGCGGAGCGACCCAGAATCTGCGACATCGGCTACCTTCGCACGCCGGCGCGCACCGCTGCGGGCAAGCTCGTCTATCGATGCCCTGCGGAGCCGGTCGATGCCTATGTGGCGAAAGGGGGAAGTGCTGCGGATACGGTCGGGCGCCGGTGTCTCTGCAATGGACTCGTGGCGAGCGTCGGGTATGCGCAGACGCGCGCCACAGAAGATGAGCAGCCGCTCGTCACGAGCGGCGACGATCTCCTCCACATCTCACGGTTCCTGGGCGAGCGTCGCGGCTACACGGCGCACGACGTCATCACCTACCTACTCTCGTGAGCGAGCACCGGCCTGGACGCGCTCCGCGGTCGGCTGCTGCGTCGACTTGCTGAGCTGGCGCGCCAGCGGCATGAGAAGACCAAGTCCAACGATCGCGACCACCGTGACCATGACGACCACCGTCGGGTCGTCGAAGTTCTGACCGCCGACCACGAGTGCTGCCGCAATGTTCCGTTGTGCCGTACCGAGGGCGAGCACGCTCTTCACGTCGCGGTTCGACCCTCCCAGCAGCCATCCAACGGCGACGCCCACCAGCAGAAACACGATGCTTGCGAAGATGCCGCGAGTGCCGAACAGACTCACAATGTTTCGGGCGTTCGTTACCACCATGAGCACCATCATCAACACCAGGCTCGCCGACGAGAGGCGATTGAGCCACGGTGCCACTCGACCTGCGACGGTGGCCGCCCGAGCCCGAAGCACGAGACCGACCAGCAGAGGGAGCAGCATGAGCAACACGAGCGATCGAGCGATCTGCATCGGGTCGACCTCGACGCCCTGGAGCAGCAGCGGCAGCACGATGGGCATGTAGCCGACCGTGAGCACCATGAGCAGCACCATCAAGCCAACGGAAAAGGCGAGATTGCCCTCGGCGACGCTTGCGAGCTTCGGAAGGAACGGCGCGCCGGCGGCCGCGCCGAGGATGAGCAGAGCGACGCCTAGTGGCTGCTCGAGGTGAAGCACTCGCGCAATCAGGATCGCGGCGAGCGGCATCAATACGAAGTTCGCCAGCACGGCGAGTGTGAGAAGCTTGCCGTTGCGCAGCGGTGTGACGATCTCGCGCACGGTGAGGCTCAAGCCTACTGCGAGCATGCTCGACACCACGAAGGTGAGCATGGCAATGGGAACGGCTTTGGCCAGGACTTCCAAAAGATTGCTCCAGGAATCGACGCGGTTGCTTTGAACCGCTTGTGGAGACTGTTCTCGCTACATCGCGCTACATCCTCGCCAGGTTTCGCCAGAAGTTCGCGAGGCTGTCCGTGCCGCCGAACAGCGTCGTGAAAATCGTGGAGTCGGCCATCACGATGTGTCCGGCGCGCTCGCCCTTTGGTGGCATCCAGAGGCAGGTGTTGAACTCCGTGTTGCCCGCATCACTGAACGGATGCGGGCGCTCACGGTCCACGGGCTGCCGTGTCAGCACGTGGATCGACGTCTGATCCGCGGACGTCACCGCATAGTGCGGCAGGTGCAGGTGAAAGTTGAACGTGGTGACGCCATCGAGGAGTCCGAGCCTGTCGAGGTCCTTGTTGACCGTGAGCGGCGTGATCTGGTTCGTGCCTTTCACGACGGCTGGTCGAAGACCGAATTGATTCAGCACTGGCACGTCGAGCGCCTTCATCAACGATCGCGTGTACTGGCTGAAGCGTTGCTGGCGTGGCACGAGCTCGTCGCCGTGGTGGCGGTACTCCATCTGACGCTGCTTCAGATCGGAGGTGAAACCCACGTCATGGTGCGGACCGATCAACAGGCACGTGTCCTCTCGCTTCAGCCACTCTCTGATCGCCGCAATCTCCTCGGGCAATGCCTCCTGTTCCGCGAGCAGGTGGTCCAATCCGAACACCAGGAGCGTATCCGTGTCGTCCAGAATCCGATTGTCGATGGGCAGTTTGTAGCCGGCCTGATCGATGCGCTGAAATACGGCGACCGGATGCCCGGTGACGTCGCAGACCACCTTCTGGAAATCGAGCGTGGATCGGTGGAAGAGCTCGAGCGTTCCGGCGATCCCCTGCAGGAAGTTCATCGCGTCCCACTCTGTCGTCTCGTACGCCGGCCACGCGACGCGCCGCACCTCCGTGATCGTCGAGAAGCGGTTGTCCAGCTCCGTCGTGTCGCGATTGGCCTCCCACGGATAGCTCCACGTCCAGTAGATGCTCACGCGACGCTTCCCCGGCGTATACCGGCGAGGCACGTGGTTCTGGTTGTACGTTCGCGGCGGCTGCGTAATGCTCATGGTGCTCTCCTTCTTGTTCGCGCGACTCCGCCCGGCCAACCGTGAGTGATCAAAACGTGAGTGAGCCGGAGATCTGCAGCGCGTAACCCTGAAAGGTCGATTTATTGGCGAACTCGTCGAAGTACTTGAGCCCCAGGCTCGACTTGCGCGACGGCAGGTTGATGTTCGCGGCGAACCCGAGCGAATTGATGGTGTAGCGAGCAGACGACTGCTCCGGCGTGACCGCCGGACCGCTCCTGTCCGAGGTTTGTCGCTGCTCGTAGCCCACCACGCCGATCTGCAGGTCGACTTCCTTCGTCAGTCCGAACGTGTGCGTGACGGAGTAGTCCAGGTTGAACGTGTCTCCCGGCCGAACGTCGGTCCCTTCCTGCGTTCCATGGACCTCATACATCTCGAATGCGGAGATCGCTGTTCGCTTGTCGCTCGTTAGGTAGACGCTCTGTCCCGACGCGACCACGTTGGTCCAGTATCCGGAGCCGACGTTATCGGATGCCCCGGCCGCGAATCGGCCGGTGGGGGCCAGAAAGCCATAGATCGCCTTGAGCCCGACGCGACTCTTCTCCCAGCCGAGAATGAGAGGCTGATAGTACGAGTCGGCGAATCCTCCCCCACCGCTCACCGCACCCGTCGCGTCGGATGAGAGGGAGTTGTTCGCGAACGGGAGTGTCGCCGAGGCGGCGTAGCGAGCGCCTCCGAGGATCGGCTTTCGGCTGGCCCAGGCGAACGTATTCATGTCCATGAGGACGGAGTTGCCGCCTGTGGCGAGCACCTCACCGTCTGCGCCTCGCGATTCATCCCGGGCATAGAGGATGAACAGATTCGTGTACGTCAAACCCGCCGCCGGGGTGGCGCCGGAGTTCGTGGCGCTCATACCGAGCGGGTAGACCCCTCTGTTCTGCGCCGACGCCGAGTCGCACACCGCGAGCACGAGCGTCACGACCCCCAGCGAACGACTCGTTCGTCGAGTCACAGGACCGCTCGAACGAACGCATGCCGCGTCGCTCGCCTCGCGCGGGGCATCGGGCGTTACGACGAAGTCGGGACGTCACGCTGACCGGCCAGGTAGCGCAGCGCCTCGAGTCCGGGCAGGAAGAAGTACGCTCCACCCTTCACGCTCGTGAACGCCGGAATCCCGCTGATCCGCTTTCGTATCGGTCGCTTCGGGATCTTGAACTCGAGTGTGCCGTCCTGCGTGCCGATGATCGGATCGCGCTCGTTGCCGAGCTCGTGGAAGGCCTTGTCATTGATCCACACGTTCTGCGCGAACTCGAACTGGCGAATCAGGCTTGCGCAGATCACGAACGCGGCGATCCCGCGTTCCACTCCGTCGTCCGGCGCCGACTCCGGAAGCGGCGGACCGTACGTGGCGCCGCGGCGAATCATTCGTCGCCGATTCATGTTGGCCGCCGTGTCCCGCGGATTCATCCGCCGGCAGTGCGCGCCAAGTGGCACGGCGTACCCGTGCGGGTCCATTTCCTTGTAGTTGAAATCGTTGTTTCGCTGCATGTCCGCGCCAAGCGCCGCATCGTCCGCGTTAGGCGCGAGCACCAACGGTGCGCCGCTGCGCCAGCGGCCCATGAGCTTCGCCGCCACGAGCTCCTGCTCCTCCGGAGTTTGCCCGTGCTCGCGCAGGAAGTCGCGAAATGCGCCGACGTGCTCCTGCAGCCGTCGATACGCCATGAAGCTGCCGTTGCGTGACAGCATCTCGGGCTGCGGCAGGTTCTGCTGAGGACCATCCTCATCGGGATACCCAAGGATGAACTCGCCCGGCTTGAGCAGCCCCCCCGATCCCGGCGTCGGCTGCTCGCCGCTGCCCTCCATCACGGGCTGCGAAAGCCTGTCGCGGTATCCGAAGTGATCGTGGGCGTACTCGTACGGCGGAGTTGCCTGAAGTTCCAGCGATGACAGGACCTCGACCCCATTGCACTGAGCGACCAGGTTCGCGTGCTCGGCTACGCAGCGCGCGCGTTCCTCATCGTCGCGGGCGAAGAGGATGGCGATCGCATGCAGGTCCGGGCTCGCCAGGCCTCCCACCCAATGCTCGGGATGATTGGAACCGGTATCGCCCAGCATCTCCGCGCGTGCTGCCATGCCCTGCTTGAACTCGTCGGGAAAGCTGCAGAGCGAAGCCTCGTCGAGTCCGAGCGCGCGCAATCCGTTCCAGGTGAAGGCGAGCGTCACCCATCGCTTGCTGGACGCGAGCGATGCCTGCACCTCGGCCGCCGATCGCACCTTGTCGACGAGCCCATTCAGCCATGCGCGACCGGCCGTCGGGTTTCGGAACGAAACGAAGACGTATTCGCCCGTCAGCGCTGGCGTTCGCGTCAGCAGGATGTGCTGGATGTCGTTCAACTCGAGCATGTCGGCCACGACGCTACTGCATCTGGTCGAGCATGGCCGAGAACGAGTCCTTGAGCCGCAGCGCCTTTTTTATTTCGTCCGCGCTCACATACGGGTACTCGGCGTACTCCAGAAAGCTCGGGCGCTGGTGCTCGCGCACGAACTTGATGAACGCGGGCGTGTTCGACTTCCAGTCTTCGGGAAACCCTTCCAGGTTTTCGAAGATCGTATTGATCCCGTACTTCGTGAAGAGTGCGACGGCATCCTCGGTGTACTTGTCGAAGTCGGTGTCGAAGATCCCCTGATACATGAAGTACGTTTCGGGCCCGATATCGAAGAGTACCCAGCGCAGGTAATGCAGCCTGAGCACGGCGAGGCCATCCGGGAGCCCGGCGATCGTGTCCTCGATTTTCTTCCCGTACTCCCGAATGACGGCCTCTCGCCCGGGCTTGATCTTCGCAATGATGGTGAAGCCGTAGTTGGCGGGCGTCTTCGGGAAGGTCGGACCATATCGGCCCTGCTCGAGCTTGAAGAATCCTTCTTTCGGGATCGCCATCGCGGCGGGCTTTTTCCAGTCGGCTTGCGTCGAGTTACCTGACATCGGACGGCCTCTCGAAGTGGGAGTGGCGCACAACGTGGGGCGGGGTGGCGTGGCGGCCGGAAATCATTCGGCCTCGCCGGCCGCTTCTTCGCGGTACCTCGGACCTGCGCCGTTCATGCTCTACCCTTCGAGTTACCGGGGCGTCGGCGGCCAGAACAGTGGACCAAGGTTTCGGGTTGGACGATCAGGTCTGGCCAGCTGTGGCGAGCTCAGTCATCGGCGGAAAGCTTCCCATTTGTCCGATATCGCGTCTTGCCAGTCAGGCCACAGGTTGCCATCCATCGCCTGGAGCGCGGGCGATCCGCGACGACGATCGTTTCAACGCCGACACGCATCCAGCTGGAGCCCCATGGGTAAGCGTCGCATCCGAAACACGCCCCACGCCGTGGGAGACCACGGTCCCAAGACCGAGCGGCACATCATCAAGCAGCTGCACTCCGCGCCGCCGAAGCCGCCGGCGGAGTCCTACATCGAGCGCGCCCGATCGAAGGCCGCGTTCGAGGGGAAGCGCCGGCTGGTGGAGGACCGGCAGCAGCACGACGAGGGCGAGAAGAACAGCGAGCACAAACGCCTCTTCATCGAGACGCGGCGTGGACGCGACAACGGGCCGAGCGACAACTCGGGCAACCTGCACGGAGTCCTCGGCAGCCGCGAGCATCGTGCCGACTTCAAGGAGCGCGGCCCGGACGGTCTGGTCAAACGGCAGCGATGACCTTACGAGGAGCATGAGCTGCGCTCAATGCGAGGGCATTGATCAGCTGTTCGACTCGAAGCGGGCACGTCGCCAGCTCGCGAAATTCCGGCGCAAGGGCGCGGACCGTACGACCCGGATGCTCATCGAGGATGTGCAGGCCGCAATGCCACAGCGCAGCGACGGCAACTTGGCCAGCCTGCTCCTGGATGTTGGGGCAGGCGTCGGCGCCATTCACCACACGTTGCTGGAGCGCGGAGTGGAGCGGGCGGTACACGTGGATGCGTCGTCGGCCTATCTGCGCTCCGCGCGCGAAGAGACTGAACGGCGAGGCCACGCGACGCGGGTGGAGTTCGTTCAGGGAGATCTCGTGGATGTTGCCGACCACGTTCCGACCGCGGACATCGTCACGCTCGACCGCGTCATCTGCTGCTATCACGACATGCAGCGGCTGGTATCGCGATCAGGCGAAAAGGCGCGCCTCATATACGGCGCCGTCTATCCTCGCGAGGGATGGTGGACCCGACTCGTTGTCGATGCGGAAAACATCTTCTTCCGGCTGCGAGGCTCCCCGTTTCGCACGTTTGTCCATTCGCCGAACGAGATCGACTCCGTGCTGATGGGGCAGGGGCTCCGCCGACGAAGTCTACGACGCACGGTGGGTTGGGAGGTAGTCGTTTACACGCGGACCAACGCGGATGATTCGCAGCCGCGTGTGTATCGATAGGACGGCGGATGCGCGGGCAGCGTCAGCGTCCCCGCACGTAGGGCCGGCCCGGCGATTCGATGCGCATCACCGTCGCACGCTTTGCAGTTGCTCGGGGAGCGGCAGCACCGCGAAGCCGATGTCGTCCGCGAACGCATCGTTGTCTCCGCTCGCCGCTGGCTTGAAGCGCCCGGCCGCGCCGGCACGCACCTCGGCCAGCGCGGGAACGTCCGCGTCCGCTCGTTTCCAGATAGCCAGCAGTTGCGCGTACGACTTGATTGCCGCGTCACGGTCACCCATGGCAACACGCGCACGCGCCAAGCCGAGCAGTGAGGCAGACCGGTTGGGCACATGGGCAAGCACGCGCTCGAACTGGACAGCCGCGCTGTCGGCACGCCCGGCTTTCATGTACCAGTCGCCGAGGAGCTCACGGGCGAAAAGGAACGAGGGCGGGCCAACCATCGGAATGCGATCCTCGAAGTCGCCGGCGTGAGAGAAGCGCTCGATCGCCCGCGACCGGTCTCCGCGCGCTTGCGCGAGCAACCCCTCGAGTTGGGACGCCAGGAAGTCGACCCGGCGCGCCGCGCGACCGGCCGAATCAACGCGGGCCCGGAACGCGGCAGCGCCCGCAGCCAGCGCCGACGAATCCCCACGCATTCCCTGAATCACGGCGCGCGCGTAGTCGCCGGTCAGCGTAAAGAACTGCTCACGGTCGTTCTGCGCCGGCCCTCGAGCGGTCGGCGGAAGAACGGCGTCGTTCCAGCGGCCGGTTTCGGCGGCCGCGAGAAACGCCAATCCCGACACGGCATAGCGTCCATCGATGTGGGACGCGGCGGAGACGTCGGTGTTCCCGATCACCCGGCGCGCGGAATCGACGAGTGCACGCGCAGCACGCCAGCGTCCGCTCTGGAGATATGCGTAGGAGAGAAAGAGCAGGCTGTGCGAGTCGAGCTCGGCGCCGCTCAGGTGGTCACGCGCCATCTCGCGACGCGATGCGGCCCACGACCGCTCGTTCGACGCGGCGACTTCGTCCCATAGCCCCAGCCGGAGGAACACGTGGGACGGCATGTGCAGCGCGTGCGACGCGTCCGGCGCTATTCGCGCGTACGCGCGCGCCGCGGGCAGTGCGGGCGTCGTGAACGATGGATCCTGGTCGGACACGTGGATGAGATAGTGCGCCGCGCCCGGGTGGTTCGGATTTGCCGTGAACACGTGCTCGGCACGCTCGACCATCTGCTTCGCCCGAACCTTCATCGTGTCGGGCGGGTACGCGTCCTCGCGGATCGCTATGATGA
>Ga0207674_10006691_pt1 | contig 13539 bp, 12 predicted proteins | sample KBSCornC72_FD_184303 | JGI IMG/M metagenome (GOLD analysis project Ga0207674, IMG submission 184303) | Corn rhizosphere microbial communities from Kellogg Biological Station, Michigan, USA - KBS Corn C7-2 (SPAdes) (version 2) | ecosystem: Host-associated > Plants > Roots > Rhizosphere > Soil ... | reverse complement strand
ATTTCCTGCGCAAGGACGTCGAGCACGGCAACCTCCGCGTCTACGCGAACGGGGAGATCGACTACCGGATCAAGGACGTGCACGCCAAGGTGCGGGTGCTCTGGAATTTCGAGGCGCCGCCCGGTGCGGGCGACACCCACTATTCGGTCATGCGGGGCTCCAAATCGAGCCTCGTGATCCGGCAGGGAGCGCAGGGATTCAACTTTTTTTCAGCTTTACCCCGTTCGGACTGCCGATACTCGTCCTCGGCATCGTCTATATGCTTTTCGCGCGTGGCCTGTTGGCCTCCAAGATCAACCTGCCTACCGCGGCGGACCGCCGCCCCAGCCTTCAGCAATGGATCGAGCAATACGGCCTCGCCCATCGCGAAAGGCGCGGCCGGATAAGCGCCGGCTCGTCGCTCGTCGGAAAGCGCCTCGACGAACTGTCGCTTCGCTCCGCGGGCGTGAACCTTCTCGGCATCGAGCGCGGGACGGGGTTCGCTGCCAAGGTGCTCCGTCCAACGGCGCAGACGGAATTTCAGGCAGGTGATATCCTGCTCGCCGATGTGCACACCTCGAACAAGCGCGTCAACGAGTTGTGGGATTCCCTGAAACTCGATCCGCGACCGCTGAGCGAGATCGGAAACTACTTTGTCGACCGTTCTCAGGAGATCGGCGCAGTGGAGGTCATCCTGCCGGCCGAATCCACACTCGTCGGCCAGACCGTGCTCGAAGCCCGCATTCGCTCCGAATACGGCCTCACCGTCATCGGGTTGCGGCACGGCAACAAAGTAGTCATGCACGACCTGCTGGAGGAAAGGCTGAAGATTGGAGATATTCTCCTAATGATCGGCTTCTGGTCCGACATTCAGGATCTCCAGTCCCACATAGACGACGTGGTCGTACTGAACATGCCGGCAGAACTGGAGGAAGTCCTTCCCGCAGCACGGCGGGCGCCGCACGCGCTGGCAGTACTCGGGCTGGTGGTCGCGCTGATGGTCAGCGGTTTGGTGTCGAACGTCCAGGCCGCGCTGATCGGTTGCTTGCTGATGGGGCTTTTGGGTTGCGTCGATTTCAACAGCGCCTATCGCTCTATCAATTGGAAGACCCTCATCCTGATAGTTGGCATGTTGCCGTTCTCGCTGGCCTTGCAGCGGACGGGAGGGGTTGACCTCGCCGCCGACGCCGTGGTCGGCCTGGTCGGAGGCGCCGCGCCGCGTCTCGTGTTGACGACCTTGTTCGTGATCACGGCGGGGCTGGGCTTGTTCATCTCCAATACGGCCACGGCCGTACTGATGGCGCCCGTGGCGCTGGCAATCGCCAAGGAGCTCGGGGCCTCGCCCTATCCGTTCGCGATGATCGTCGCGCTGGCCGCGTCCACGGCTTTCATGACGCCGATCTCCTCGCCAGTGAACACACTGGTCGTGGGACCCGGGCAATATAGTTTCGGCGATTTCGTGAAGGTAGGCGCACCGTTCACTGTCGTTGTTGCAATCGTGAGCGTGCTGCTCGTTCCAATATTCCTTCCATTCCACTAGAGCCTGGAACCGCTTGACTCATGTCCGCGGCAGAACGCCATAACGTATAACAAAGGCGTGCTGCACATCGACCTGGCCGGAGACTACGATAGCGCATCACAGCACGGCGTAAGCAAATGAGAAATATGCTGGCCAATGAGGATGGCCTTGCGCGGCTCACCACGAAGCGCGCCGCCTCCGTTTCGCTCATACCACTGAAGACGCCCCGCATTCTCCTACCCGGAAGAGCAGCTTCCAACTGGCTAAACAAAAACCTTTCCCTCAAAGTCCGATCAATTTTGTACGAATTGCATACCGGACCAACTCGGCGGTCGATGAAATATTGAGCTTACGCATTGCCGATGCGCGATGGGTCTCGATCGTCTTCACGCTGAGATTCAAAACCGCGCCCACGGACTTGTTGGTATGTCCTTCGGCAATCAATTGGACAACGCTCTGTTCTCGTGCGGATAGCAAGATCTCCGATTTGTCCTTCTTATTTGACTGATACTCATGAAGCAACTTCTCCAGCAAAACACTGGTGAAGTAAGGTCGGTGGTCGAGTAGTGCTTCAATAGCCGTAATAAGGTGGCCCCTCGCATCCGACTTTAGTAAGAATCCTCGCACGCCCGCCAGAAGGGCTTCCGTCAGGATCTCTTCGCGTTCATGCATTGTGAGAATGAGCACTTCTGTGTGCAGATGCTGCAATTTAATTCGACGGCTAACCTCCAATCCATTCATGACGGGCATTGAGTAATCGACGATTGCTACATCCGGCTTCATTTTCAAAGCTAACGCAACGGCTTCCCTGCCATCGACCGCCTCCCCGCTCACGATCCAGTCGGCGCGAGTTTCGATGATCGCGCGAAGACCGGAGCGGACGACTTCATGGTCGTCCGCAATCAGGATCTGCTTCACAGTGACATTCCTGTCGGTTGAAGCCACTGACCAGGCGATCGACGATAGCGATGCGACAGCAGGACTGACTCATCATATTGGTCGCCTTGCTTGGCGATAATCCCACAAAACCCTGAAACTCGGTGGATGAGCATTGGGATTTCCCGCTTGAACGCTCTTCGACATCTTGGAGGCGCCGCGCTCAATCTCTGGTTGGTCAGCTCTTCCGAAACCAGTACAAAACGGTGTAGCGCAATCTCACGAGACGGTCGGAGAAACCACCAGTTAAATCGTCCGAACCAAGCGTTCGAATTTGCGCAGATTTTGGCGCGAACCCGGCTTTTCTCACATCAACGAACCGTTCTCATGCCTCCACCAACTTGCTGCGAACCGCGTATCGAACCAGGCCCGCTGTCGAATTTATGTTTAGCTTGCGCATGGCAGTTGCTCGATGCGTCTCCGTCGTCTTAATGCTGAGATTCAAGATCGCGCTCACGCCCTTATTGCTGTACCCTTCTGCAACCAGTTTAACGATCGTCTTTTCTCGAGGCGAAAGCACCTGGTTCGGATTGCCCTTCCCGGTCGTTATGCGCTTTAGCTCGCTCGTGAAAGAACCCGCGTAGAACGGCTTATGGATTATCAATGACTCGACGGCCGCCAAGAGCATCTTATTCGCGTCAGCCTTCAGCAAAAACGCAAGGGCACCTGCCTGGAACGCCTGCAACGCAAGCATCTCTGAGTCATGCATTGTGAAAATGAGTATTTCCGTTGTTTGCTGATGTTCCCTGATGCGCCGCGTAACTTCTACCCCGCTCATAAAAGGCATCGTGTAGTCAACAATCGCAACGTCAGGTCGTTTCTCTACAGCTCCAGCGACCGCCTCCTTGCCATCGCGTGCTTCAGCAACGACCTCCCAGCCGGCGCGCCCTTCCAACACGGCACGTAGTCCGGATCGCACCGTTTCGTGATCGTCAGCTATAAGAATCCGTTTCATGATCGAAGGACACTCCAATGCCGCATCGCGTGAGCATCGACATTCTGTCGTTCGCCTCCAGCCTTCCTTGGATTCTCTACATCCCGTCAACATTTTGAGCAGCTGGCGCTCTTAATGCTACCCCGCAATCGATCTGTGACGTCCCTGAAGGCCATGACGCCGTACCGGCTGTCGCGCTCTCTTGAGCGGGAGAGCGTGCGGAAGTTCTGCACACAACGTAGTACCTTGGCCCCCTGTCGCTGAAGAATGGATTTCGAGAGTACCGCCCAGCTGCCGTAATCTGGCTCTCATGGCCGGAATTCCGACGCCAAATGAAATCGCCTTAGGGCCCGATCTCGCTTGATTGATTGGCATGCCACGACCATTGTCGGTAACCCGAAGCTTGAAATACGTATCTTTAGTCTCCATTGCGACCTTCACCTGTGTCGCCTGGGCATGACGGAAGACATTCATAAGGGCTTCTTGAAGAACTCTCAGCACAGCGCGCTGCCGTTCGTAGGATAACTGATCAACTTCGGGAGCGATTTCGAGACTGGTCTTCAGGGAAGTGCGCGCCGAAAATCCGTTGACGAATTGCTCGGTCGTACTCTTCAGGCCATCGGTTAGCAGATTCTGGGGATGCAGCAGGTAGGTAAAAGCCCGGATTTCCCTCTGTGCCTGATCGATCGACGCATCGATACCATCTATGAGTTTCTCTGCACTAGCGTTATCCCTCATCGCGCGCCGCAAACGCATCACATTCAGGCTGGCGGCAATCAAATGCTGGCACGTCGAATCATGTAGATCGGATGCAATCCGCTGCTGCACCTCCTCCTGAAGCGATAACAGACGGAGCTCGAGTTCTGCTGCAGCCCGTCTTTTTGCCGTCCTGTCTAGAGCATCGACACTCGTCCGCTCTTCAATCACCCGGTGGCTACCGACCAGCTTGACTATATTCCCGCTTTCGGAATCGCGGACCGGATTGATCGTCGTATCGAACTCGCGTCGGCGTCCGCCGAGGGTAAGGCGATGCCGGTAACGAACCGCCCTTCCCTTGGCCAGACATGCATCGCAGGAAGCGCAAATGGACTTCGCGTCCTCTTCGCTCATGCAGTCCTGGACTGCTCTTTCACTGCCGATTGAAATTCCGAGCGAGCGTTCGAAGGCCGGGTTCATGCTCTCGTAGAAAAACTGGCCGGCATCCGAAATCTGCATTCCGAAGAGATATTCCGGAGCATGTGTCCAGTGGAGCTTGTGGTACGCCGGTCGGGTACGCATCGCGCTCTTGCACCTGATTTCCCGGATCGCGCGGCCTGTCGATCTACTCGACTTCCTTGGGCAACGTTAGGTCTGCGTCGCATTCCGGGTTTTGCTTAAGTAAATACCCTCCGGAAAACACTCGTCAAGTATCTGGCTCGAATAGCGTGAACCCCACTTGGCACAATCTGTACATTTCATTTTTATTCGAATTTTTCAGTCTTGCGCTGTCACAATTGAAGATTGAACCCGATTTCAGTTACTTAGCAACCACGGCGCAGGCGCCGCCCCAAATCCAAAAACTCCCACCCGCTCAAAATCAAGAGTTGCACTCTTGAACTGCTGCGGGCGGCGCTCGGGAAAAACTCTCAACGAGCATTACGCACGCCAGTAGTACATTTCCGATACCGACCAACTATTCGTCCGCCCAAGGTCCTCGGCGGAAACGCGATGAAGACAGACACATTCATCCGACATCTTTCTTTACAAGCGGCCGCCGCAGAAACCTGTTCCGCCGGATTCTTCGGCAGATGCTGCTCTCGATAGCGAAGCGATTTTGCAGCCCTGTTTCAGATGCCAGCAAGAAGACACAGGCCAGACGAACTCAAAACGCTGAAGGAAGACAGCGCTAGCCGGTGCGGCGTAGCCGTCATACGCGCGGTACCCTTACTCGAGGCCGGGGCAATCAGCAGGAGTGCTCAGTATATTTGCTGATGGCTAAGGGTCTTTGCCCGACCCAAATTACTTATCGGGATTGATGTGCAGCTCCCATCAGGGGTCTAGCTATGCCTTCACGCTCCTGCTGGACGAAATTGTACCGATTGCCGATGACGGCGCTTGTTGCGGTAGCGCCGGCATTGTCGCTCGCAGCCTGTCAGAGAGAGACAGACACCGCAGCTCCGGCAGCCCGTCCAGTTCGGACCGTAACAGTCGCAACAAGCAAGGCTGGCGTACCGCTTTCATTTACCGGCCGTGTGGAAGCAGAGGACGAAGTCGCTCTGGCATTTCGTATTTCAGGCCGGCTCCTTGAGAGCAGCGGCAAGCTCGGAGATCGGGTAAAGCCCGGGCAGGTCATGGCGCGGCTTGAATCGCAAAACGAGTTGAACACGTTGCGACAGGCCCAGGCAGGCCTCGCCGCCGCCCAAGGGCAATTGACCCAGGCACGCAATCATTTCGAGCGTCAGGAGACACTCCTTGCGCAAGGGTGGACGACGCGTGCCAATTTCGATGTGGCGACACAGGCGCAACAAACCGCTCAGTCGCAAGTCGATGCGGCCGAAGCCCAGTTGAAGACCGCCCACGACCTCGTGGGCTTCACCGAACTCAAGGCGGACGCGCCAGGCGTGATAACCGCGACCGGTCCAAGCGGAGGTGAGGTCGTTCAGGCCGGGCAGATGATTGTCAGGCTCGCACGCCAGGACGGTCGCGACGCGATCTTCGACGTGCCGGCCCAAGTCATTCGATCTGCGCCGAGCGATTCGCAAATCACCGTAAGCTTGACGGACGATCCCGCAGTAACTGCACAGGGGCGCGTCCGCGAGGTTGCGGCGCAAGCCAACCCCGCGACGCGAACTTTTGAAGTCAAGGTTGGTTTGACCGATCCGCCGCCAGCGATGCGGCTTGGCGCGACCGTTACCGGGCGCCTGGAGACGGATGCCGTACCCATCATCGAAATTCCCGCAACGGCATTGACGAGATCCAATCAACAGCCTGCCGTCTGGATCGTCGATCCGTCGAGCCGTACGGTTTCGATACGAAATATCGATGTGTTGCGCTTCGAACAGGCAAATGTAGTCGTGTCGCAGGGGCTCGATGCGGGCGAAGTCGTGGTTACGGCGGGCGTGCAGGCTCTGCACCCCGGCCAGAAGATCCGCCTGCTTGGGTCAGAGCAATGACCGGGTTCAATCTTTCGGGATGGGCACTCAACCATCGATCGCTCGTCGCTTATCTCATGATCGTCGCCGTCGGCGCGGGAATCCTCTCGTATTTCCGCCTCGGCCGCAGCGAAGACCCTTCGTTCATCATCAAGACCATGGTGGTGCAAGCCGCCTGGCCAGGCGCAACCGTTGAAGAGACCCTGAAGCAGGTCACGGAACGGCTGGAGCGCAAGCTGCAGGAAACGCCTCACCTGGATTTCCTGCGTAGCTTCACGCGGGCCGGTGTCACCACGATCTTCGTGAATTTGGAGGGCAAGGCGAACGAGAAGCAAGTTCTTGACACCTGGTATCAGGTTCGCAAGAACGTCGGCGACATCCGGCATACATTGCCAGCGGGTATCGTCGGGCCTGGCTTCAACGACGATTTTGGCGATACGTTCGGAATCATCTACGGCTTTACCAGCGACGGTTTCACCCATCGCGAACTTCGCGACTATGTAGAAGACGTTCGCTCTAAACTGCTTCTGGTCCCCGACGTCTCAAAGATCGAACTGTTGGGAGCCCAGGACGAGCGGATTTTTGTTGAATTCTCGATCAAGGAACTGGCCGGCCTTGGCATCGACCGAACGGCGCTGATCGCAGCGCTCCAGACACAGAACGTGGTGCGGCCGGCTGGCGCGATTCAAACCAGCAATGAGAACCTCTCGCTTCGCGTGTCGGGAGCGTTCCAATCCGAGCAGGACATCGCCAACATCAATTTCGTGGTCGGCGGACGCGTCCTGCGCCTCGCCGACATCGCAACGGTGCGACGAGGCTATGCCGACCCGCCGCAGCCGCAGTTTCGCATCAATGGCGAGCCGGCCATTGGTCTGGCCATCGCCATGCGCGACGGCGGCGACATTCTCGCGCTAGGCAAGAACCTCCAGCGGGCGATGGCGACGGTCACCGCAGATCTGCCGATCGGTATCGAACCGAAGCTAGTCGCGGACCAGGCTGTCACCGTGCAGAGCGCCATTTCCGAATTCATGACGTCGTTGTTGCAGGCAATCGGGATTATCCTGGCGGTGAGCTTCATCAGTCTTGGCGTGCGGCCCGGCCTGATTATCGCGCTTTCGATTCCGCTGACGCTCGCCATCGTTTTCCCGATCATGCAACTGGCGGGCATCGATATGCAGCGCATCTCGCTCGGTGCGCTTATCATCGCTCTTGCGTTGCTGGTCGACGACGCGATGACCACCACCGACGCCACGCTAAACCGGCTGGCGGAAGGCGACGACAAGGTCGAGGCCGCGACATTTGCCTTCCGAACTTACGCCTTTGCCATGCTCGCGGGAACGCTGGTGACGATTGCCGGCTTTGTACCGGTCGGCTTTGCGGCCAGCTCCGCGGGAGAATACACCTTCTCGCTCTTTGCGGTGGTCGGCATATCTCTGATCGTGTCGTGGTTCGTTGCGGTCATCTTTGCGCCGCTGCTGGGCATCGTCATTTTAAAGCGACCAACGACGACGCAGACCGCAGCGCCCGGCAGGGTGTTTCTATGGTATCGCGGTTTCCTGACCTTCGCCATGCGGGCGAAGTGGCTGACGATCGCCCTTTCGCTGGCACTGTTCGTCGGTTCTTTTCTCGCGCTTCCGCTCATCCCCCGGCAATTTTTTCCGTCATCCGATCGTCCGGAGCTTCTGGTCGACATAAGTCTACGGCAGAACGCCTCCATATATGCCAGCGAAACAGCAGCAGGAAAATTTGACACCTTCCTCAAGGGCGATCCGGACGTCTCGCACTGGAGCACGTATGTGGGCCGCGGCGCCATTCGCTTCTACCTGCCGCTCAACGTCCAATTGGCGAACGATTTTTTCAGCCAGGCGGTGATCGTTGCAAAGGACGTCGCGGCGCGTGAACGCCTCCGGGCAAAGCTCGAAACGTTTCTGGCCAACGAATTTCCAAGCGCCATCTCGCGGGTATCCCCCCTGGAGCTTGGGCCGCCGGTCGGTTGGCCGGTGCAGTACCGCGTCAGCGGTCCCGATGTGGCGCAGGTGCGCGAGATCGCATTCAAGCTCTCCCAGATCATCGCCAGCAATCCGAAAGCCGAAAAGGTCAATTTCGATTGGATTGAGCCGGCGCGCCAGGTGCGTATTCGGGTCGATCAGGATGAAGCGCGTTTGCTGGGACTGAGTTCGGCGGCAGTCGCGACCGTCCTGAATACGGTGATCTCGGGGAACCCGGTAACCCAGGTGCGCGACGATATTTATCTGATCGATGTCGTCACGCGAGCGACCGATGAGCAGCGCGTCTCGTTGGAGAACCTGCGCAGCCTGCAGGTGCCGCTGCCGAACGGTCAGACCGTTCCACTCAGCCAGTTCGCAACCTTCGAGTATGAGCAGGAATTTCCGCTGATCTGGCGGCGCGACCGCATTCCGACCCTGACAGTGCAGGCCGATGTCGTCGCTGGCACGCTGCCGGAGTCGGTGGTCAATTCGTTTGCTCCCGCGGTTGCCGCTTTGGTAAAGACCCTGCCGCGCGCCTACAACATCGTGGTCGGCGGCACGGTGGAAGAAAGCCAGAAGTCGCAAGCCTCCGTCATCGCCGTCGTGCCCGTGATGCTGCTCATCATGTTCACCGTGCTGATGGTCCAGCTGCTAAGCTTCCAGCGGCTGTTCCTCGTCCTCAGTGTGGCGCCGCTCGGCCTGATCGGCGTCGTGGCGGCGCTGCTGCTATCTGGCAGGCCGCTGGGCTTCGTTGCAATTCTCGGAATCCTTGCACTGCTGGGGATGATAACGAAGAATGCCGTGATCCTGATCGGCCAGATAGACGCCGAACGAGAGGGGGGCAAGAGCGTGTGGGATGCCGCGATCAGTGCCAGCAGCTCACGTTTCCGTCCCATCATGTTGACGGCGGTCTCAACGGTGCTCGGCATGATACCGATCGCTCCGACGGTGTTCTGGGGGCCAATGGCCTTCGCAATCATGGGAGGCTTGTTGGTCGCGACTATTCTGACGCTGATCTTTCTGCCCACATTGTACGTTGCCTGGTTCAGAGGAACCGAACAATCCGCGGCCCCTTCGAACCCCGCAGAAGCCGTCTAAATTCAAATCGCGCGTGCAAGGCAGTTGCGACAACGTCACCCAAGCCAGATTCTCAAAGATCGAAACCATGGGCCAGCCGCCTCACAAGGGACCGGCCACTCAATTGCGTTCGGCTGGATCAGTCCATCCAAGCCAATGCAACCACCGCTGTTCCGATAAGGGTGATTCTTCATCTTCATCTAGGTGATCACCCGATATCGAGGTGGCACCCCAACCGTGCATTGTGCCGATATCCTTAAAAAGGAGGCGATGATGCAAAATCCGAAGGCACGATTCGCATTTGCCTTGCTTGTTCCCGCATTTCTCGCATTGTCAATTTCCGAAGCGGCGGCGCAGAAACAGTCGGCCGCTGCGGCGCGGGCGGAATGCTTCAGACAAGCCAATGAGGCGGCGAACGCTGTAAATTTAGCTAACCCTTCTGCGACTGCGGAGAGGAACGCCAGGGGTGTGGCGGCCTATCGCGACTGCGCCAGGCGAATGGGAATCCGTCCCTGAGGCAGTGGCGTGATACGGCTGCAGCTTCATTCGAACTGCAGCCGGTCTGACCTTACTCCGCGCCATAGCCGAATGACAAAGGTTCTTACTGGCTGGCGCCTACGCCAAGACCGAGTTCGGCAACTTTCCTGGCTTTTGTCAGCGCTCGCCTGCAGACCCTTCTTGAGAAGGGAACTGCAGCCTGAGGGCTGCCTCCCGATCCTCACCACGTGAGCTGGTGTCGATATGAACTCATCGGAGCAGCAAGCCGAGTCCGCGGAGCCGCCGGTGAACGGTCCGGGCACCATTGGGAGTGCGATTTCTCGCGCTGCCGGATTTTTTGGCTTCTGGCTGGTGCTGACCGGCGCCGATGTCGGCGATCTTGCGGCCGGGTTGGTTGCTGCCGTTGCGGCAACCTGGGCAAGTCTGCACCTGATGCCGGCGCAGCAATGGAGCCTGCGTCCGATCAAGCTAGCCGGATACGTGCTGCACTTTCTGCGTCAATCGATCGTCGCCGGGATCGACGTCGCATGGCGAGCGCTTGATCCTCGGCTGAGGCTGCGGCCAGGCTTCGTGGTCTATCAAGCACAGCTTCCGCCAGGCACAACGCGGGAGGCGTTCTGCGCCATCATGAGTTTAATGCCAGGCACGCTTCCGTGCGGTCCCGCGGAAAGCAACGGGCTAACGATTCATTGTCTCGATGTGACGCAGCCGGTGGCCGAGCAGCTGGCTGTGGAGGAAGTCTTGTGCATGCAGACACTCGGAGGAACGCCGCGCCATGGCTAGCTTCCTGTTCGCAGCCGCGGGTTTCGTACTGACCATGGTGGCGCTCGGTTTGTTCGTCATTCTTCGGCGTCGGGCCGAGGTTGACCACATGATGGTGGCGCAACTCCTGGGGACCGGCGGCGTCGCTGTCCTTCTTTTGCTGGCCGCGGCGACCAAGACACCGCCGGTCGTGGACGTTGCATTGCTGTTGGCGCTGTTTGCGGCGTTCGCGGCCGTCGCGTTCGTGAGAAGCGCGTCCGGCCAGGAGAGCTAGGTCTCGAAGGCAACGAGCGTCGGATGAACCTCGCGATTGACATCTTCTCCGTTTCCGCCGTCTCGGCGGGTGCGCTGTTCTTTCTGGCGGGGACGGTCGGCTTGCTCCGCTTCCCGGACTCGCTGACGCGTCTGCACGCCCTGACCAAGGTGGACAATCTTGGCCTCGGTCTTGTCGTTCTCGGCCTGTTGCCACAAGTGAACGGACTGTTCGGCGCTTTGAAGCTGGTGAGCATCTGGCTGCTGGTCCAATTGTCCGGCGCGATCGTTACGCAGCTCATTGCAGGCGCGGTTCGACAAGGCGGACCACAGGGATGACCATCTTGTCTGCTTTCGATATCGGTCTCGTCGTCCTGATCCTGGGGATCGGGGCTTCGACGATCGCCGCGCGCGACGCGTTTGCGGCCGTTATCGGCTATGTCGTCTACGGGTTGCTGTTGGCCATCGCCTGGGTCAGGCTCTCTGCGGTCGATGTGGCGCTGACGGAGGCGGCGATCGGCGGCGGGATGACCGGCATGTTGTTGCTTGGCGCTGTCGCACGCCTGCGCTTTGCCGAAGGCAACGACGTCAGGACCAGTCTGCCAACCCGTCTTGCGGCGGGAGTCATGTGCGCACTGATCGCGGCAGGCCTTGCAATCGCCATCCTGTCCCCGCCCGACCCTATTCCTACACTCGCACCGATGGTGATGGAGCACCTGGCGCAGAGTGGGCTCGGCAATCCCGTCGCCGGCGTTCTGTTCGTTTACCGCGCGCTCGACACGCTGCTCGAGAAAGTGGTCCTGATACTCGCTTTGCTCGGCGTCTGGTCGTTGGCGCCGGACAGCGTGTGGGGCGGAATACCGGGACTGCGTGTCTATGCACGGCCAGGCGGCACCCTGACTTTTCTTGCCCAGCTTCTGCCACCCGTGGGAATCGTGGTGGCATTCTATATGTGCTGGGTCGGTGCGAAAGAACCGGGCGGCGCCTTTCAAGGCGGTACGGTTTTGGCCGCGATGTGGCTTCTTGTCATGATCGCAGGCCTGAAGCGTATACCCTCGATCAGCCAGTCCTGGTTACGCCTGTTGCTCGTCGTCGGGCCGGTGATTTTCCTTGCCATCGGGCTCGCCGGTATGGTGCTGGCGAATGCCTTTCTTGATTATCCGGCGGGCTACGCCAAACCACTGATTGTCGCGGTCGAGGTCGCCCTGACGCTTTCGATCGGTGTGGCACTAGGCATGCTGGCCTCGGGCCCGCCAGAACGGGTGCGACAGCCATGAACGCCGCAACGTTGTTCGGGTTATGTGGCGCAGCGCTGGTGGGCTTTGGATTGTACGGGCTCGTCACGAATCCCGAACCGCTACGCAAGATACTGGCATTCAACCTGCTGGGAAGCGGTGTGTTTCTGGTGTTCGGCCTCGTGTCCAGGAGAGCCGCAGCTTCCGGTCTCGGAGGTGACCCAGTCCCTCAGGCGATGGTCATTACCGCGATTGTCGTTGCCTTCGCGGCGACGGCCATGGCTATCGCCCTGGTGTTGCGACTCTTGCAGGAAACCGGCCGATCCACGCTTCACGTCGATAATCCTGGAGGTACAGATACGGACAGAGGCAACTCCTGATGCCGGACGCAAATGTCTTGCCCGATGCGACAACGACAGATGGAGCTCTTCTTGTTCTGGCAATCGTATTGCCGGCCGCGGGCGTTCTGTTGTCGTTCGTCCTCGGCGGACGGTACGCTGAAAGGATTGCCTCCGTTCTGCTGCCTTCCGGTTTCATCCTTGCAACGATCATTTTCGCCGACGTGTGGCAAAGTGGTCACCGGCTGGTCTACATCGTCGGGGATTGGAAGCCCCCGCTCGGGATCGCGTTGCGCGCCGACGGACTTTCGGCAGCGATGATGGTAGCAATGGCGATCGTGATCTGTGCGGTCGCCGTCTTTGCACACGCGGACTTCGGCACGCGTGCGGGGTCCCCTGAGGCCCGCGCGCCGTTCGCGTTCTGGATCCTGCTGATGGCGATCTGGGGCGCGATGAACACTGTCTTCCTGGGCGGAGATCTGTTCACGTTATACGTCGCGATCGAGCTCCTCACCTTCGCCGCGGTACCGCTGGTCTGTCTCGATGGCCGGGCGGAGACATTGCAGGCCGCGCTGCGATACCTGCTGTTCGCCCTGCTCGGCTCGATTTTCTACCTGGTCGGAACGGCCTTGCTCTACGGCAGCTATGCAACGCTCGACATCGTCCTGCTCTCCCGCCGGATTCATATGGAACCGGCGACACTTGCTGCCGCCACGCTGATGACCGTCGGACTGTTCGCCAAGACCGCTCTGTTTCCTCTGCATCTATGGCTTCCGCCAGCCCACGCCGGTGCGCCGGCGGCCGCCAGCGCAGTTCTGTCGGCGGTGGTGGTGAAGGGCTCGTTCTTCATCGTCGTGCGGCTCTGGTTCGACGTCATGCCTGGAATGCTC